>Ga0307408_100002919_pt1 | contig 11849 bp, 9 predicted proteins | sample 322Cmetagenome_FD_202116 | JGI IMG/M metagenome (GOLD analysis project Ga0307408, IMG submission 202116) | Maize rhizosphere microbial communities from greenhouse at UC Davis, California, United States - 322HYB-C-3 | ecosystem: Host-associated > Plants > Roots > Rhizosphere > Soil | place: USA... | reverse complement strand
AAAGTATTGGCGGCAGCGATTCAACCGGAGTTGGATCTCAATAAAGCAACCAATGCGGCGCACGATGCTTCTACCCGCAACCTGATTGACTGTTACAAGCGTGCCAAAACAGCTCAATAAGCTGGGTGCGGAAAAATACAGACGCGCCGGGCTATGTACCCGGCGCATCCATAGGCAAACCACGATGTTTGCAATAGGTACGGCCCCATAGAGCAATGGTATTCACATGACTGAAGTGTTAAGCACAGACCCGCGACTTGTCGAAATCACCGAGCGTATCATCGCTAGAAGCCGAGATACCCGTGCCGCCTACCTGGCGCGCGTAAATAAATTCCGCAATAAAGGTCCTGCGCGGCATCACTTGGGTTGTGCAAACCTTGCGCATGGTTTTGCGGCGTGCAATAGCGACGATAAAGCTGCCTTGGCTGAAGGGCAGGCGGCGAATATCGGTGTGGTGAACTCCTACAATGAGATGCTCTCTGCACACGTTCCCTATGGCGAGTACCTTGAACCTATTAAGGCTGCCGCTAAAGAAATGGGCATGACAGCGCAAATGGCAGGTGGTGTTCCCGCCATGTGCGATGGCGTCACCCAGGGCTTTCCGGGTATGGAAATGTCGCTATTTAGCCGTGATGTGATCGCAATGAGTACAGCCATTGCGCTATCGCACGACATGTTCGATGCCGCTGTTTGCCTCGGCGTGTGCGACAAGATTGTTCCCGGGTTGATGATAGGCGCACTGTCGTTTGGTCAGTTGCCAATTATTTTTATCCCTGCTGGGCCTATGACGCCCGGCTTGTCCAATGCCGAAAAAGCCAAGGCGCGCCAATTGTTTGCCGAAGGTAAGGTTGGGCGTAAAGAGTTGCTGGCCGCGGAGAGCGCTTCTTATCACAGTGCGGGTACCTGTACTTTTTATGGTACCGCCAATACGAATCAAATGTTGATGGAAATTATGGGGATGCATTTACCCGGCAGTACTTTCATCAACCCTTATACGCCATTGCGCGATGCCTTGACGCGTGCGTCCGTCCATCAGTTAGCAAGAATTACCCGCGATACCCCAGTAACTTTGGCTGAAATTGTCACCGAAAAATCGATTGTTAATGGCATTGTCGGTCTCATGGCGACTGGCGGCTCCACCAATCATGCGATGCACATAGTTGCCATCGCCCGAGCTGCTGGTGTAGAAATTAACTGGCAGGATTTGTCTGACATTTCGGATATAATTCCGCTCCTATGTCGGATCTACCCTAATGGTTTGGCTGATGTAAACCGCTTTCAGGCTGTTGGCGGTATGGGTTATTTAATCCGTGAGCTCCGCGCTGCGGGCCTACTGCATGACGATGTTAAAACCATCATGGGTGACGGCGGCTTAGCGGCATACACCAAAGAACCGTTCCTGGAGAATGGTGAAATTGTGTGGCGTGATGCGGTTTCTGAAAGCCTGGATGATTCGGTTTTGCGCCCGGTTAGCAAGCCTTTTGCTCCTGAGGGTGGCATGAGATTGTTGAAGGGTAATATTGGCCGTTCAGTGATTAAAATCTCAGCGGTTAAGCCGGATCATCGCAAAGTAGTTGCTCCGGCAATTGTGTTTCACAGTCAGGATGAGTTGCAATCGGCCTTCAAACGTGGTGACTTGGAAAAAGATTTTATCGCCGTTGTGCGTTTCCAAGGGCCAAAAGCTTGTGGTATGCCAGAACTTCACAAGCTCACTCCACCGTTAGGTGTGCTGCAGGATCGTGGTTTCAAAGTGGCATTGTTGACCGATGGTCGCATGTCCGGGGCGTCTGGTAAAATTCCGGCTGCGATACACATGACCCCAGAGGCCTTGGATAATGGCCCAATTGCGCTGATTCGCGATGGGGATATGATTGAGTTGGATGCTGAGACAGGCACCTTGCAGTTGCTGGTCAGCGAGGAAGAGTTGAATTCCCGTCAGCCTGCCCAATGTGATTTGTCAGCAGTTCATTATGGTATGGGGCGCGAGTTATTTGCGCCGTTGCGTGCCACAGTGGGCCTCGCTGAAGAAGGAGCTACTGTATTTAACTGGTAAGTAGTTAAATTCCGGACCCCGAACTGTCGTTCGGGGTCTTCGTTTTTAGAAAGTAAATCCACTGTCAAGTTTCACAAACAGGATTACCCCTCATGCTCGAAGCGTTTGATTTTGTTATTTTTGGAGGCGCTGGCGACTTGGCTCTGCGCAAGTTGATCCCTGGGTTGTACCGCGCTCATCGCGAAGGCTCTTTGCCTGCCAATGCGCGCATCATCCCCACTTGCCGCAATACCCAGATGGTTGCCGAGTACAAAGACAAAGTGCGCGCGGCCGCAGAAAAACATTTGAATGCCGATGAGTTTGTCGCTGCCGATTGGGATGATTTCGCACAGCGTCTTTTCCCTGTGTTTGTCGATATTGGTACCAAAGATGAGCATTGGGATGCGCTGGCTCAGTTGTTAAACAGCGGCGGTAATGCTGCGCGCGTGTTTTATCTTTCTACCCCGCCATCAGTATTCAGTATTTGCTGCAAGCATTTGCATGAGTCTGGCCTGATCACTGCTAATGCGCGTGTTGTGGTTGAAAAACCCTTGGGCTACGACGCTAAAACAGCTGAAGAAATTAACAGCCAGATCGCAGAATACTTCAGTGAAGATGCTATTTTCCGCATCGATCACTATCTCGGCAAAGAGACAGTTCAAAATCTGTTGGCACTGCGTTTTGCTAACGGCATGTTTGAGCATTTGTGGGATGCAAAATCGATTGATCATGTACAGATCAGTATTTCTGAGACTGTAGGTCTGGAAGGGCGCGCAAGTTTTTACGACGGCGCGGGCGCGCTGCGCGATATGGTGCAAAACCATATCCTTCAATTGCTGTGTTTGGTGGCTATGGAGTCACCTAACAAAATGACTGCTGAGCGTATTCGCGCTGAAAAACTCAAAGTGTTGGAAAGCTTGCGTCCACTTACTGGCAATACCGTTAAATACAATACCGTGCGCGGTCAGTATGTGGCGGGTGAGATGGCCGGCAAGATGGTTCCCGGCTATCTTGAAGAGTTAGGTCAGCCAAGTAATACCGAAACGTTTGTCGCTATTCGTGCTTATATCGATAACTCACGCTGGGCCAACGTACCTTTTTACCTGCGTACTGGTAAACGCATGAAGCAGCGTTTCGCGGAAATTGTCATCCAATTTAAAGATGTCGCTCACCGCGTATACCCAGAGTCTGCCGGTGCGGCAACACCAAACCGCTTGATTATTCGCCTTCAGCCGGAGGAGAGCATCAAGATCATCATGGTGTCCAAAGATCTGGAAAAACATGAGACGCATCTGCGCCCCGTCGTGCTCAACCTGAACTTTGCTGATACCTATAAAGACTTCTATTCAGATGCTTACAAGCGCTTGATGCTTGATGCGGCGGCAGGTGATGCCAGCTTGTTTATTCACCGTGCCGAAGTCGATGCAGCCTGGTCGTGGATTGATCCAATAATTGAAGCTTGGCAACGCCCTGAGAATAAACCACATGGCTATATGGCTGGCAGCTGGGGACCACAAGCCTCTGCACAGTTAATGGCCAGTGATCGTCGTCGCTGGTTCTCGATCGATGAAGTTCTCTCGGGAGCAGATCAGGAATGGTAAGCGAGCGTTTATTTGACAGTCGCGCAGAGATGATCGCTGCGCTGCAGGCAGAATGTGAAACTGCACTGCGCGACGCGATTGAAGATCGCGGCGAAGCAACTTTTATGGTGTCCGGAGGCAGTACGCCTGAACCGCTGTACAAAGCCTTGAGCAATTCCGATCTGGATTGGGAATCTGTTTACGTCGCCTTGGTTGATGAACGCTGGGTGGATTTTGCGCACGATAAAAGCAATGAAGCTTTTACCGTAAAACACCTGATCCAGAATAAAGCCGCCGTGGCCAATCTGGTCGGTATGAAAAACTCAGCGGAAACTGCTGCTGAGGGTTTGGATGACTGCGAAAGCGCGTATCAGCAATTGGCGCAACCCTTTGATGTGACTATTTTGGGGATGGGTTCTGACGGCCATACCGCTTCATTGTTTCCGCATGCACAGGGCTTGGATGAGGCATTGAATCTGGAATCTGAGCAGCTGTGTGCGGCGATTATCGCCAAGCAAAGCGAAGTAACCGGTGCAATCACCGAGCGCATGACCTTGACGTTGGCTGGGTTGCTGCGCTCCAAAACCTTGGTGTTGTTGCTGACTGGCGATGAAAAATTGGCAGTATTGCGTGCAGCCCAGGCGGGTACCGATATAAAAGAAATGCCGATTCGCGCTGTGTTGCAACAGCAAAAAGTACCGGTTGTGGTTTATTGGGCGCCTTGATTTTTACCGAATTCCGAACTGATCTGCGGTAGGTTTTTTTAGGGCAGATTATTCTTTCGAACTTTTTTGAACAACGAGGGACATACAGTGGCTTTAACTATCGATCAAATTGTCAGAGTAGCGCCGGTCGTACCCGTTATGGTGGTAGAGCGCATTGAAGATGCTGTGCCCTTGGCCAGAGCGCTTTATAACGGTGGCTTGAAAGTGTTGGAAATTACCCTGCGCACCCCCTGTGCACTGGATGCCATCAGCGCCATGGTAGAAGACTTGCCCGATGACGCGGTAATTGGTGCTGGCACTATTATTACCCCGGCAGATTTAGAAAAAGCGGTAAAAGCCGGTTCAACCTTTTTGGTGAGCCCTGGCACTACACCGGCGCTGATCGAAGCGGCTAAAGCTTGTCCGGTTCCGCTGTTGGCTGGTGTTGCAACACCAACCGAGGCAATGAATCTTTACGTTCAAGGTTTTACCCATCAGAAGTTCTTCCCGGCTGAAGCGGCGGGTGGTGTGCCGATGTTGAAGTCAATTGCCGGCCCTTTGCCGCAAATTACCTTCTGCCCAACGGGTGGTATTGATTTGGCTAAAGCACCAAGCTATCTGGCCCTGCCCAACGTGCATTGCGTAGGCGGTACCTGGATGGCGCCTAAAGAATTGATGAAAGCCGGACGCTGGGATGAAATCGAGCGCCTTGCGCGTGAAGCAGCAAGCCTGCCACGCGGTTAAAACCTGGAGGCAGCTGCTTGTGCTTGCTGCGCCTAATGAATACAAGAAACGGGCGTATTAAGCGCCGGAAAAGGGCGCAGTAAACGGCGCCTCTACAGCAAAAATCAATGAAAAAATTATTCAGGAGAATGTAATGATTAGAGTGGCAATTAACGGTTACGGTCGTATCGGTCGCAATGTACTGCGTGCTTTGTATGAATCAGGCAAGCGCAGCCAAATCCAGATCGTCGGTATCAACGACTTGGGTGATGCTCACCTCAATGCCCATCTCACCAAATACGATTCTGTTCACGGCGGATTTAACGGCACCGTGAAATTTGAAGGCGATACCATGTTCGTTAACGGCGATGCTATCCGTATTACTTCCGAGCGCGATCCTGCCAAGTTGCCCTGGGGCGAATTGAATGTGGATGTGGTGTACGAATGTACCGGTATTTTCACCAGCAAAGAAAAAGCCGGTTTGCATTTGGCTGCTGGCGCCAAGAAAGTCATCATCTCTGCTCCTGGTACCGATGTTGATGCAACCGTGGTATTCGGTGTAAACGACAAAGTATTAAAAGCCACTGACACCATTATCTCTAACGCCTCTTGCACGACTAACTGCTTGGCACCGGTTGCTAAAGTGTTGAACGATAACTTCACAATCGTGCAAGGCTCTATGACCACCATTCACTCTTATACCAATGATCAGGTGTTGTCTGACGTATTCCACAAAGATATCTATCGTGCGCGTTCAGCTACCCAATCAATGATCCCCACTACCACTGGCGCTGCAAAAGCGGTTGGTTTGGTATTGCCGGAATTGAAAGGCAAAATGGATGGTATTTCAGTGCGCGTTCCTACCATCAACGTATCCTTGGTTGACCTGAACGTATTGGTAGAAAAAGACGTAAGCGTTGAAGCCATTAACGCTGCGATGAAAAAAGCCGCTGAAACAGAAATGCCAGGTGTTTTGGCATTCGTTGATGAGCCGCTGGTTTCAATCGATTTTAACCACAATCCGCACTCTTCCAACTATGACTCACTGCAAACCAAAGTGTATGGCAAGTGGGTGAAAGTATTGGCTTGGTACGATAACGAATGGGGTTTTTCAAACCGCATGTTGGATAACACCATTGCATTGATGAACGCCAAATAAGAGAGTCAGTTATGTTAAGACGTACCAAGATTGTCAGTACCCTCGGCCCGGCCTCTGAATCGCCGGAAGTACTTGAGAAGCTTATTCTGGCGGGTGTGAATGTTGTGCGGTTGAACTTTTCACACGGCTCTCCAGAGGATCATAAGCGTCGCGCGGAAACTGTTCGTGCATTGGCGGCGAAACACAATCGTTTTGTGGCCGTATTGGGTGATCTGCAAGGCCCAAAAATTCGCGTTGCGCGTTTTGCAGAAGGCAAAATTTATCTGAAAGTGGGTGATAAGTTTGTTCTGGATGCAACGCTTGAGCGCGATGCTGGCAATCAGGATCAAGTTGGTATCGACTATAAAGAGTTGCCCAACGACTGTAAGCCTGGTGATGTGCTCTTGTTGGATGATGGTCGTGTAGTGCTGCAGGTCGACAAAATCGAAGGCCCGCGTATTTATACCACCACCAAAGTGGCCGGTCCTTTATCGAACAATAAAGGTATTAACCGTCAAGGCGGTGGTTTAACTGCGCCGGCGCTGACAGAAAAAGACATTGCCGATATCAAGACTGCCGCTGAAATTGACGTGGATTATTTGGCGGTATCTTTTCCACGTTCCGCTGATGATATGCATTTCGCGCGCAAGCTGATGCTTGAGGCCGGTGGTCGTGCGGGATTGGTTTCCAAAGTTGAGCGTGCAGAAGCAGTTGCCGATGATGAAACCCTCGATGGCATTATCATGGCGAGCGATGCAGTGATGGTCGCGCGTGGTGACTTGGGTGTTGAAATTGGTGACGCTGCCTTGATTGGTGTGCAAAAACGCATCATCGCCCGCTCACGTGCGTTGAATAAAGTGGTAATCACGGCGACTCAGATGATGGAGTCAATGATCAACAGCCCATTGCCTACCCGTGCAGAAGTATTCGACGTTGCCAACGCTGTGCTTGATGGCACTGACGCAGTAATGTTGTCTGCTGAAACTGCTGCTGGTAGTTTTCCAGTGGAAACTGTAGAGGCAATGGTGCGTATCATTCTCGGCGCCGAGAAGCATCCAACGGCGAGTTTTGACAACTATCGTATGGATCAGGCTTTTAGCACTGTTGATGAATCAATTGCCTTGGCTTCAATGTTTACCGCCAACCACCTTGATGGCGTGAAAGCAATTATCTCTTTCACCGAATCAGGTAGTACCCCGCGTTTGATGTCTCGTGTAGGTTCACAGCTGCCAATTTTTGCTTTCTCTCGTCATGTGGGGACTCAGCGTAAAATGGCGTTATATCGTGGTGTTCAACCAATCGCTTTCGATACGGACAGTACCCCCTGTGCGCAAGATTTTGCTCGCGCCATTGGTCTGCTTAAGGCGCAAGGAGAATTGGTGAACGGTGATTTGGTGATAGTCTCCAGCGGTGATACTAACTTGCTGGGCGGTACCAACACGATGAAGATCCTGCGTGTAGAAGACAAGTCTGTCTAAAACAGTGGTCTCTTAAAAACGGCAGCCTGGCTGCCGTTTTTTTTGTCCGTTATTTGTTGTTATGAGTAGTTGCCATGAAGCGCAGGTTTTTTGTGTTTTTGTTGTTTTCCCTGGTGAGCATTCATGCCTTTGGGCTCGAGTTGCGTGGCAGCTGGCAACAGGGTGGGGTTATTGTCGGTAAGGTGCCGGATGGTAGTCAGATTGAATATCGCGGAAAGAAATTGCAACTTTCTTCCCTGCGGGAGTTTGTCATTGGTTTGGGACGGGATGCACCCGATCATGCAACGCTAGTAGTAATTGATGCACAAGGCGGCCGCACTGAGCATAAGTTTGCCGTAAAGCAGCGTAGTTACAACATTCAGAGGGTGACAGGAGTACCGCAACAGACGGTGGAGCCTGATCCCGAACAAGTCGCGCGCGCGCGCCGCGAAGCACAAATGGCTGCTGATGCACGCAAAGGTAATTTGCCATTGCGGTTTTTTGCTCAGGAATTTGTATGGCCTTTGGTTGGCCCCATCACCGGCGTATACGGTAGTCAGCGTGTTTACAATGGCGTCCCCAACACCCCCCATTACGGTGTGGACATCGCGCGTCCAGTCGGGACTGTCGTAAATGCGCCTGCAGGCGGTGTAGTCACACTTGTACATCCGGATATGTTTTTTTCAGGCGGGACTCTGATTATCGATCATGGGCATGGCTTGTCCTCCACCTTTATCCACTTGAGCGAAATTTTGGTAAGAAAGGGTGATGAAATAGTTCAAGGTCAAGCCATCGCCAAGGTAGGTAAAACTGGCCGCGCAACAGGCCCGCATTTAGATTGGCGGATGAATTGGTTTGAGGAGCGTGTTGATCCGCAGTTGTTGGTTGGCGCGATGCCGAGCCAGTAGTTGTCTGGTTGGTTATTTAAATCCCAAATTCCCGCGATAGCCAAGAGGCTCTAGAGACAGGGCTGCAAAAGGCAGTGTAAGATACCGCCCCCTGCAGTGCTAATCGCGGCCTAAGATCATGATAGATAAAAAATTACTCAGTATTTTGGTGTGTCCTGTGAGTAAAGGCGAGCTTGAGTATAAGCCGGAACAGCAGGAGCTGATTTGTTGGCAGAGTGGGTTGGCATACCCCATTCGCGATGGTATCCCTGTGATGCTGGAGCATGAAGCGCGCAAGTTAGACGCGGAAGAGATTGAACAGCATCGCGCTTGATTAAGCAGGCGCGATCTCAGAAATTTGAACATCTAGTGGATGCATTATGAAGAGCGCTGAAATTCGCAACGCCTTTTTGAAGTACTTTGAAAGTAAAGGTCACACTATTGTTGCTAGCAGTTCGCTGGTTCCTGAAAACGACCCTACGCTGTTGTTTACCAATGCGGGTATGAATCAATTCAAAGACGTATTCCTTGGGGGCGACAAGCGCTCTTACAATCGCGCTACCAGTTCCCAGCGCTGTGTGCGTGCAGGCGGTAAACACAACGACCTGGAAAATGTTGGCTATACCGCACGTCACCACACTTTCTTTGAAATGCTGGGCAATTTCAGCTTTGGCGATTACTTCAAACACGATGCTATTCGCTACGCATGGGAATTCCTCACCGCAAAAGATTGGCTCAATATCCCCGCCGAAAAACTCTGGGTAACTGTCTACGCTTCAGACGATGAAGCTTACGATATTTGGAATAAAGACGTTGGTGTACCCGCAGAGCGCATCATTCGCATTGGTGATAATAAAGGCGCGCCCTACGCATCTGATAACTTCTGGGCGATGGGTGATACCGGTCCTTGTGGTCCTTGCACTGAAATTTTCTATGATCATGGCGCGGATATCTGGGGTGGTCCACCGGGTTCACCTGAGGAGGACGGCGACCGCTACATTGAAATCTGGAACAATGTGTTCATGCAGTTTAACCGCACTGCGGATGGTGTTTTGCATCCGCTGCCAGCGCCATCGGTCGATACCGGTATGGGCTTGGAACGTATTTCAGCGGTGATGCAGCATGTGCATTCCAACTACGAAATCGACTTGTTTCAACATCTGTTACAAGCAGCGGCCGATGTCACCGGCAACCACGACATGGAAAACAAATCCCTGCGTGTAATTGCTGACCATATACGCTCCTGCTCATTCCTGATCAGCGATGGTGTTGTGCCCTCTAATGAAGGCCGCGGTTATGTCCTGCGTCGCATCATTCGCCGCGCGATCCGCCACGGCAACCAACTCGGCCAAAAGCAACCTTTCTTCCACAAGCTGGCCAAGGCATTAGCGGAAGTAATGGGTGATGCATACCCCGAGTTGTATAAGAATCAGGCTCAAATTGAGCGTGTGTTGCTGCAAGAAGAAGAGCAGTTTGAAAAGACACTCGACAAAGGTATTGCTGTTCTCGAAGACGCTTTGGGCAAACTCTCGGGTACCGAAGTGCCCGGTAAAGTCGTTTTCACTCTTTATGATACCTATGGCTTCCCGGTTGATTTGACGGCTGATATCGCCCGCGAACGCGGCTTGACCATTGATCAGGAAGGTTATGAAGCCGCTATGGCTGAACAGCGCGCCCGCGCTCGCGCAGCGGGTAGTTTTAAAGTGGATTACAACGCTGCCGACCTTGATTTACCGGCGAGTGAATTCCTCGGCTACAGCTCTTTGGCAGAGCAAGGCAAAGTGCTCGCACTGGTCAAAGATGGGAAAAAAGTTGAGCGGTTGGTTGAAGGTGACGATGGTGCGGTAGTGCTTGATCGTACACCTTTCTATGCTGAATCTGGTGGTCAAGCAGGTGATTGCGGTTATTTGGAGCTGGGAACTAATCGCCTTGAAGTGCGCGACTGTCAAAAACAGGGTGTATCGCATTTACATCTGGTCCGTGTGCTACAGGGGGCAATATCGGTTGGCGACAGCGTTGTTGCCAAAGTTGATGCCAGTGTGCGCCAAGCGACCGCATTGAATCACTCGGCAACACATCTCATGCATGCTGCTTTACGTAAGGTATTGGGCGAGCATGTGATGCAAAAAGGTTCATTGGTAGATTCTGAACGCCTGCGATTTGACTTTTCACATTTTGAAGCTGTCACTGCTGATCAATTAAAAGCCATTGAAATCTTGGTAAATGATCAAATTCGCGCCAATTCTGCAGTTGCCACTGATCTTTGCGATATGGAAGCTGCCAAAGCCAGGGGTGCTATGGCGTTGTTTGGCGAAAAATACGGCGATACTGTGCGTGTACTGACTATGGGGGATGGTTTCTCTGTTGAGTTGTGCGGCGGTACCCACGTCAATCGCACTGGTGATATAGGTTTGTTTCGCATTACCTCTGAGTCTGGTGTAGCGGCAGGTGTGCGTCGTATTGAAGCGATCACCGGTGCCAAGGCGCTGATGTTGTTTGACCAGGTTGAAGCTCTGGTGGATAGCGCAGGCCGCAGCCTTAAGGCGAATCGCGACTCGTTAATTGAAAAGCTTGAAGCACTGGTTGCGCAAAACCGCAAATTGGAAAAAGACTTGGCAAGTCTTAAAACCAAATTGGCGACCGCTGGCAGTGGTGATGTACTCACGCAAGCGATAGATGTTGCAGGTATTAAAGTACTTGCCTTGAATCTTGATGGTGCTGATGCCAAATCTCTTCGTGACACGGCGGATCAGTTTAAAAATAAGTTGGGCTCTGCGGTGGTGCTTTTAGCTGCTGTTGGGGATGGCAAGGTTTCACTGATTGCCGGTGTAACCCAGGACATAACCGCAAAAGTAAAAGCGGGGGATCTGATGGGCTATGTGGCTGGCCAAATAGGTGGTAAGGGTGGCGGGCGGCCAGATATGGCGCAAGGTGGTGGCACTGATGTTGCCGCACTCGATGCTGCATTAGCTTCGGTGGTGCCATGGGTTAGTGACCGACTTGTTTAATACTTGTACGGTACGGGTGTGGAAAGGCTATTAATCGGTTTTTATCACCCATTTGGGTTAACTTTTGTCGCAATCTGGTGTTTAATTGGCGCCTTTTTCGTGATTTAGTTAGTAAATATTAGCAATCGTCAATTGATAGAAGGATAGGCTGTAATGAGCTTATTGGTTCAGAAATACGGTGGCACCTCTGTTGGCTCCATTGAGCGTATTGAGCAAGTTGCTGACAAAGTAGCTGGTTTCCGTGCGCAGGGACACGATATGGTAGTGGTGCTGTCTGCAATGAGTGGCGAAACCAATCGTTTGATTGGTTTGGCTCAGCA
>Ga0307408_100002918_pt1 | contig 11851 bp, 9 predicted proteins | sample 322Cmetagenome_FD_202116 | JGI IMG/M metagenome (GOLD analysis project Ga0307408, IMG submission 202116) | Maize rhizosphere microbial communities from greenhouse at UC Davis, California, United States - 322HYB-C-3 | ecosystem: Host-associated > Plants > Roots > Rhizosphere > Soil | place: USA... | reverse complement strand
CAACGACCCGCTGCTGCGCAATGTGCCGATGGCCGCGTTGCATGACGGTAAACGCTACCTGGGCGAGCGCTTTGCGATTGTCCAGGTTACCCGGCAGTCCGTAGTGGCGCCGCCGGCGGCCGGCCAGGCCGTGGATTCGCTGGTCATGGGGATATCGAAGCCGGATTTGCCGAATGTCGAAAGCGAGGTCAGGGAAGTTGCGCGTGTGCTGGGCACGGAAGGCTTCCTGAATGAGCAAAGTACGCGCCGGCGCCTGCTGGCCTGGCTGCGGGACCGTCCCCGTGGCGGCTTGGCGCTGCACCTTGCCGCGCATGGATCAATGGGGGGCAGTAGCGCAAGCGCCAGGATCAAGCTGTGGAATGGTGAATTTCTCAGTGGACTGGACTGGACGGATCAGCACGGGCAATGGCGCCCACTCCGGCTGGTCGTGTTCAGCGCCTGCGTCAGTGCAGTCTCTGGCGCCGACATGGAGCTGGGCTTGGCTGGCGTCGCGGAGCAGGGCGCGGCGAGTGTGCTGGGTAGCCTGTGGAATGTTGATGACCGGAGTACCGGCCGCTTGATGGCGGCTTTCTACGAGAACTGGCGCAAGCGTCCCGAGGCCGGTGTCGCTGACGCACTGGCACTGGCCCAGCGCGCCATGCTGAAGGAGCGCACGCATCCCTATTTTTGGGCGGCGTTTATTTTAGTGGGGAGGTGGGACTGATGAACAAGTTCAGTTTGGACGTGCCTAAGGGCACGCTGCCGTTGTTGGCCGCCATGCTCAGCATGGCGGCCGGTTGCGGCCCCATGGCCGTAGGGGACGGGAATGGTTCATGGCATTGGAGCGGCGTGTCCGTGCCGGAACGCGGCGTTGCCAGCCAGGGCAGGTGGGGCGGCACCAGCCAGGGCGGGTCGGGCGTTGCCCCGTCATCGTTTGGGAGTGGCGATGGCGCGGGCGGGGAAGCGGGGGGAGGGCGGAAGGGCGCCGATACCGGCGGCGGATGCCGCCAGCCGCCGTGCGTAGTGGTGGTCAATCCACAGCCGTCACCCAGTCCTCCGATCAAACCCACCACACCTGATTTGCGTGCGGCGCCTGATCGGGAGGCTGCCGTGAAGGCGAAACGCGAAGCGCTGGCGGCACCGGATGCCGTGCGCAAGGCGAACGGCGCGCGCCCCCTCATGAAATCCCGGCCCAAGGGCCTTGAGAAGGGGGCGGCGATCGGGCATCAGTGAAGTTGGCTGGCAGCCCCAATGGCCGTGTGATGCTTCGATGTCAGCGCCGAAATGCCTGTGCCTTCCGAATAACTGTTAACATTCCGGACACATCCATCATGTAAGGAGCATCAACCATGGACTGTCCAGTCTGTAAGAACGTCAGCCTCGTCATGAGCGAACGCCAGGGGATCGAAATCGATTATTGCCCGAATTGCCGTGGCGTCTGGCTTGACCGGGGCGAACTCGACAAGATCATCGAACGATCGATTGGCGGCACGCCGGCCGCCGCGCCGGCCCAGCACCGGGCGCCGGACCCGCGCTACAGCCAGCCCGATCCGCGCTATTCCCAGCCGGACCCCCGCTACTATCAGCAACATGGCAGCCACGGCCATAGCCACGGCCACCCGCATCACAAGAAAAAGCGCGAGGGTTTCCTGAGCGACTTGTTCGACTTCGATTGAGTCGTGCTTGGCACTTGACGCCTTCCCGACTGAGCTGGAAGGCGATGGGGCGGTGATCTGTCGCGTGTGGCGCCGCCGTGGCAGGCGTTGACCCGGATCGCTCTACCCGGGGGCGGACAAGGGCAGTTCGATGGAAAAGGTGGCGCCGTTGCCCGCCTCGCTGCGGCACGTAATGCGTCCGCCCAGCAAGCCGGTCACGATGTTGTGCGTGATGTTCAACCCCAGGCCGCAGCAGCCGCCCAGCTTGGTTGTAAAGAACGGATCGAATACGCGATCGAGGATGCGCGCGTCGATCCCGGCGCCATTGTCCGTGACCGTCAGCAGCGCCCCGGCCGCGCCAAGCGGTTGCGCCGCGATCTGTATGATGCCGCCCTGACGGCCATCGAATGCATGGATCAGGCAGTTGGCCAGCAAATTGGCGAGCACCTGGCCCAGGGCGACGGGATAGCTGTCCAATTCAAGGTCCGGGGCGATGTCAGTCCGGATGTCGACGGTGGCATGATCAAGGCTGCGCAGGGCAAGCAGCGCTTCCCCCGCCACATGATGCAACTTGAACCTGCGGCGGTCGTCGCCGGCCGGGTTGACCGCGATTTGCTTGAAGCTGCCGATCAGGCCGGCCGCGCGGCCAAGGTTGCGCAACATGACGGTGTTGGCTTGCTGCGTATCGGCGATGAACTGTTCGAGTTCGGACTTGCGCAACGTCTGCCCTTGCGCGCGGTAGCGCGTGGCCAAGGCCTCGGTTTGCTCGCCCAGCGTGGACGCCATGGTCATGCAGTTGCCGATCGGCGTGTTCAATTCGTGCGCAATGCCGACCACGATCGAGTTCAGCGCGATCAGTTTCTTGCTGCGCACCAGTTCATCCTGCGCCAGTTTCAGCGCCGCCAGGGCCTCGGCCAATTCCAGGTTGGTGCCGGTCAGCGCCCGCACCGCGTCTTCCGCGCGTTCCTTGGCCGCATGGAGTTCCCTGGTGCGCTGGTCGACCAGTTCCCGCAAATGCACGCGATGCAGTTCCAGTTCGGCCTCCCGCTGCGCCCGGTCAATCGCGATACTGGCGATGTGGGTCGCCACGTCGAGCAGCGCCAGGTCATCGGGGGCGGGGCTGCGCACCTCGCGGTAATACATGGCGAACGTGCCCAGCACCGTCCCGTTGTCCAGCATGATCGGGCGGGACCAGCATGCCCGGAAACCATACGGTGTCAACAGCGCCTTGTAGGGTTGCCATAATGGGTCGGTCTCGATGTCCGAGACGATCACGGTTTGCTTGCGGAACATGGCCGAGCCGCACGAACCGGCGTTTGGTCCGATCTCGAAACCGTCGAGCGCCTGCATGTACTGGGCGGGCAGGTTGGGGCCCGCCCCGCACCGGATGGTTTTGCCGTCGCCGTCGAGCAGCAGCACGGAACAGTACAAGCCTTGCTGTTGCGCTTCGATCAGCAGCGCCAGTTGGGTCAGGATCGGATGCAGCAAGGCGCCGCGTGCGATCAGTTCCAGCAGGCGGTTTTGGCCAAGGTACAGGTTTTCCTCGGCCAGGATGACCTGCGCTTCCATGTCGGCACCAGGATCCATTTCAGCGCTGCTCCTTTGTGGGGTGATCGCAATGACGGGGCGTCTTGCATGGCTTCGCTTGCCGGCGGCGCGGATGCCGTCTTTATCTTCGCTCTATCCCATGCGGGGGTCAAACGCCCCGCAGGCGCGGCAACTAGTTTGTTGCCAGCGAACAACTGACAGGGGGAACATCGCCAGGTACGCGGGTGACGGTGTCCGGCTCGCGTAGCTGGCGCCAGGCTGCTACAACTTGCCGGCTCCCGCAGCGGCTGGCACCGTGGTTGCCATATTGGTGGTGCTGTCCACCGAATAGCTGTAGTAGCTGGCCGGCGTGGCGGACGGCGTGGCGGTCGGATTGGCGGCCGACGACCACGGCGTGCTGGAGATGTTCACCAGCGAGTTGGCGCTGTTGGCGGTCGCGCTGAGGTTCACAGCAGCGCCGTTGAGCAGGTTGCCGCTATCGAAGATATAGGGCTTGCAGCGCGCCGTGCTCATGCCGGACAGGGCCGCGCAATTGGTCAGCGCGCTGCCGGAACTGACCGACGCGCCGATCGTCTCGCTGGCCGACGCGCCGCCGCTGATATCGAAGACATTGTTTTCCACATAGAGTTTCGAGCCTTGGCCCGACGTCAGGCCCACCATCCAGTTATACAGCGTGGCGGTGTTGCTGCCGGCGAAGTAATTATTGTAGAGGTGAACCATGCCGTAACGCACACGCGGCTTGCGCTGCACCAGGTTCTGGAAATAGTTGTGGTGGAAGGTGGTTTTCAGCACGCCCGGATTTTCCGCCGTCAGGCTGGCCGAGTCGGTGCCGCCCATCAGCATGGCCTTGTCGTGGTCATGCAGGTGGTTGTACGAGACGGTGATCAGGTTGGCCGACTTGGTGATGTCGAGCAGGCCGTCATGGTGCTGGACGTGATAGAGCTCGCCGTCATACGGTGCCGCCCACACGGACGGAAACTGGTCGTCGGTGCGCGCGCCGTCGGAGAAGGTGCAGTGATCGATCCACACGTGGGTCGCGTGCTGGATCGACAAGGTGTCGTAGTTCGAATTCCAGCGGCCGCCGGAGTCGGTCGGGTCCCACTGGGGGAAGAAATCGAACGCATCTTCAAAGGCGATATTGCGGATCACGATATTGTCGACCGGCGCGCTCGCGCTCGCACCGTTGAGCATGAGGTTGCCGTGGATGATCTTGGCGGCCGTACCGTTGCCGATGATCGAGGTGTTCGACGGCACGTTCAGGACGATGGTCTTCTTCATCTGATTGCCCGCGCAGGCGCGCGCCGCCTCGACCGGATCGCTCGACGGTGGAACGTTCGCATAGGGCGGCTTGTAGGTGGCCAGATAGGCGTTCCAGATCTGGCTGAAGGTGGTGTAGCCGTGGCTGGCACAGGTGCTGCTGGCCGCGTTGGCATAGGTCACGTAGTCATCGGCGGTCAGTTCGGTGCCAGCGGCGTTCTGGTTCAGGCTGATGGTGCCGGAGATATAGATGATTTTCTTGCTATTGTCGAGCGTGCCGCTGAATGTACCGTTGGCCTTAATGGTGGCGGTATTGCCGTACAAGGCCTGAATCAGGCCGGCGCGTGTGGTGACGTTGTAGATTTTGGCCGCTACCGCGCCGTCGCCGCCTGTGGTGCCGGTTGCGCCCAGATTATTGGTGCCGGTGGCGGCCCAGCCGGTCGCGCCGAGCGAGGAAATCTGCGCGCTGGCACTGGCGCTGATCATCACTGCCACGCCGACCCAGAGTGCCTGGGATAACTGTTTTTTACAAATCATCAATTTATCATCTCCAAGATGTTGGTGAAGTTTTCGATGTACACAAAGACAGCCTTCGCGCCCCCAACCACGTCGCAGGTCGTTGCACGCCTTGCGCGGGGCCACGCACCGATAGCGGTCAGCTATTTGGTAGGGCCACTATAGCATTAAATTAATTTTGGTCAGTCCAATTTATGAATTTGGCATGACCAAAAACAACACCAACTATCACTCGGACTGTGCTGCGCTGCAGCAGCGCGGTAAAAGCCACGTGATGCCAGCCAGCAGGCAGGCAATGCCGCGCGATGCGAATACCGGACTTCGGCGAAGCAGAGTCCGCAGCCCACTCCGGCGCCATCAACCATGACCGCCGGCGGGGCTCCAGCCTGCACCACAACCGACCAGGGGCCCCGAAATGCGCCGCTCGCAGACCAGCCCCGGGATGCGCGCAGCCCGCACGTCGGCCTGAATCCCGGGCGGCGTGGTGCCGGGGGGGCGGTCCAGTCAAAGATCCTTCCCTTGGGGACGCGTATCAAATTGCCACGGGCCGCCTCCGGTGCCGTGATCAACCCAAGCCGGCCTGGCCCGGCTGCGGCGTTGGCATTGGATGTCGGGAGGGTCGGACGCCGGCTTATTGAGGCGGCCTTCGGTGGCGGCGATATCGTCAGTGATGGTGGTGTGCTTCGTGCGTGCCGGCTGAGGATGCCGGGCGCCTGCGCCATGCTGGGCGTCGGGATGGCCGGGCTGACGACGCTGGCGCGCCGGCGGCGGGGGTTGCATAGGGCGTCAGCGCACGGATGGCCAGCGCGGCCGGGCGGCCATCCGGTGCCGCGCCGGATTTCCTGATCGCCGGGTAATCGCTGCGCGGGGCGGTGACGTCCACGCGCGGCGTGGTGGCCCCGCCGCCGTTTAATTGGGGCCGGCCTTGCGCAGGTTGGCGATCAACTCGGCGGGCACCTGGATCACCGTCCCATGGCGCATGCGCTGTGGCGTACCCTCGTCGGGGAAGTGCATCTTTCCGCTCACGTCTTCCCAGTGCACCAGGTCGCGCGTGCGCATGGCGCCATAGTGCCGCGTGGAGTACGCATCGTAATAGACGACCAAGTCCTTGCCAACTTGCACACCCGTCGGTCCTTCAACCCACAGGCCGGGCGGCGTGACCGGCTTGCCGGGTTTTCCGAACGGGCCGTTCACACTGGCGGCCGATGCCAGTTGCAGGTATTTGCGCGGCGGCTTCACGGTTTCATCCTTGACCAGCAAATGGTTCTTGCCGTTGAACTTGACGAAGGTGGCATCGATCACGCTGAAACCGGGATCGTAAAACAGCTTGGTGGGGGTGAAGGTCTTGAAATCGCGGGTGGTGGTGGCGTACATGCGGTGGTTATACTTTTCTTCAGAGGTGCCATCCGTTTCCGTAAACTTCCCGGGCACGGTGGAGGCCCAGAAAATCACGTATTCACGCTGCTTCGCATCGTAGGTGATTTCCGGCGCCCACGCGTTGAGCACGCCCGCTTCGTGCGCCATCACCGGCAATTCCTTTTGCTCGGACCAGTGGACCAGATCCGTTGACGAGGCGTATCCGATGTTGTTTTCGTTCCATCCGGAAGTCCATACCATGTGGTAGGTGTCGTCCGGGCCGCGCACGATGCACGGGTCGCGCATCAGCCGGGAGGTGCCCACCTTCGGCGCCAGGTAGCTCTTGCCACCGCCCAGCTTCTCCCACCGGTAGCCATCGCTGCTGGCGGCCAGGTGCAGGCCGTCCTCGCCATTCTGGACGAAATAGGCGAACAGGTAAGCGTCGGCGGCCTGGACGTTCTTCAAGCCGAGGGCCAGCAGCGATACGCACAGCAGTTTCAGTGTCATCTTGGTCAGTTTCATCAGATTTGCGTTTCCCGTATTCATGGTAGCGATAACAAATTGTAGCAAACTTCTATGCTGATTGGCGAGAAGGCGATTCCGCTGGTGGTGCTCAAACCGCCGCGTGGCGGCAAACGCGCCCGTCGGACCTGGCTTGGTCCTTTGCAAAAATACCTGGAACCGTCCATAAGTCGCCTGTTATGATGCCGGACCATAGCTGTCCTAACGTGCGGCGCCAGGGCAGTTCAATACCCTACCTATATGCAAGAGTTCTATAAGAAGGCGCTGCTGGCGCTGATTTCCCTGCTCGTCGTGGACGCCTTGCTGGCGGTTTTTTTTGTTTACCTGGCCTTTCCGACACAGTCGTTGTCGGGGGCGCATAAAGATAGCCCCGGCTGGCATTACGGAGCGTTTTCCAATGTGGTAACTGGCGCTGCGCAGTCAGCGCACTTGCACGACACGTCGGGTGACCGGTTGCGCTTCGACTTCAAGCTCAAGGACGTGGTCGCGTATCCTGCCGCCGCCGGCTACCTGCAACTCCATGACGACAAAGGACGGTTTGTCCACGAGGATTGGTCGAAGTTCCATAGCGTTTCCTTCGTTGCCAAATGTTCACTTGCCACTGCCATGTCATTCGAGGTGTCCATCTTCGATGAAAAATTCTCCAGGCCAGGCAAGTTCGAGACTTACCTTCCACCTAGAACCTATTTTTCGTGCTATGAACAGGCCATGCCGGTGACGCTCGACCTGGCCCGGCTGCTGATTCCCGAATGGTGGTATCTCTCGATGAGGCAGGACTTGGGGCGCCAGGCTTTTAAGCTGGACAGGGTCGGGAAAATCATGTTTGGCACCGCCGCTGCTACGCCGCGTGATGTCGATGTCTATGTTGAAATCAGCGAACTAACATTGCATGGCCGCGATTACCGCTATTTGGCCGCGCTGGCGGTCATTATCCTGGGCGGCTGGGTGGCATTTGGTGTGTGGTTCTTTCTGGCCCATTCGCGCGCGCTGTTGGCCGGTGTGGATTCAAAAATAAAAATAAATCTACCATTGGAGGCCTATCGCCAGTTAACCCTGGAACCATACAAGGACAAGGAAAAGGCGTCGGTCTTTCGGTATATCGCCAGCTCGTATACCGATCCCAAACTGGACCTGGAAACCGTGGTGGAAGGGACCGGCGCGAACCGCTATAAAATCAATGAAGTGCTGAAATCTGAACTCGGCATGACATTCACCGGTTACCTGAATAAACTGCGCCTGACCGAGGCATCCAGACTGCTGACTGAGAAAAGCAGCGCCACCGTGTCCGAAATCGCGTATTCGGTTGGCTACGCGAATGTTCCTTATTTTAATAAGCTGTTCAAGGAAGAATTTGGCTGCACGCCGAAGTCATTCCGGATGCTTGCCGCCCAGCAGCAGCAGGCGCAGCCCGCCGACAGGGCGCCGTCAGCACCACTCGCCTGAACCGCCTCATCCCAGCCACTCGGTCTGAGCCGACCCGTTCCAACCGCGCGGCCTGATCCTGCTTGCCCTCACCACTCAGCCTTAACACCCCGGCTGAACCGCTGCCGTCCCGCATTCGGCGCAGGGGCGCGCCCGCCATCCCACCCGGCCGATCCACGACTGCTCCACTATTGGACCGTGGGATGGCAGCCACTTCTTCCGGTCCGCCTGCCCGACCTTGCGCCAACCGCCACGGCCGATTGTCACTGTGGCTGACTTTGCTTGCAATTTCTGCGGTTTGCAAGAAATTCGATTCGCGGCGATAACGTTGACCATGGTGGCCGGCCTATGCTTCAGACGTGGGTCTGGTTCCGCTACCGCACCCGGCCGCAACTGGCGGATCAGCTGACGCGCGGTCTCGATTGCACCTGGAACCAGGCCCACTCCACCGGGCTTAACGATTCGAAACCCTGGAATGGTTTTTGCGCCATGGATTTGTACTCCACCTTTTTTGGAAACATTAAGAAATGAAAACAAAACACCTGACACATAAACCGCTGATGCCGAGCACGGCAAGTATGGCGGCCGCCGCGGCGTTGACCTTATTCTTCGGCGCGGCCGGCAATAGCTGGGCTCAAAAGGCGGAAGGCCTGGCTGACACCCCGCCCATGGGCTGGAACAGCTGGAACAAATTTGCCTGCGATATCGACGAACGCCTGATCCGCGAGACCGCCGATGCCATGGTCAAGACGGGCTTGAAGGACGCCGGCTACCAGTACGTGAACATTGACGATTGCTGGCACGGCGAGCGCGACGCCAACGGCGACATCCAGCCCGACCCCAAGCGTTTCCCATCCGGCATGAAAGCGCTGGCGGACTATGTGCATGGCAAGGGGCTCAAGCTGGGCATCTACTCGGATGCCGGCGCGACCACCTGCGGTGGCCGTCCCGGCAGCCGCGGCTACGAGTATCAGGACGCGCGGACCTATGCGAAATGGGGCATCGATTACGTCAAGTACGACTGGTGCGACACCCCGGGCTTGAACGCCGAAGCGGCCTACACAACGATGCGCGACGCGATCGCCAAGACGGGCCGTCCGATGGTGTACAGCATATGCGAATGGGGCATGAGCCGGCCGTGGGAGTGGGCCGGCAAGGTCGGCCATATGTGGCGCACCACGCCAGATATCTATAATTGCTTCGACTGCCAGTTCAGTCCCGGTCTCTCGACTGGTCTGGGTGTGCTGCGCATCCTCGACAAGCACGCTGAGGCAAACCTGCGCAAGTTCGCGGGGCCGGGCCACTGGAACGATATGGACATGCTCGAAGTGGGCAATGGCATGAGCGAGGATGAAGACCGCGCCCATCTGTCGATCTGGGCCATGATGGCCTCGCCCCTCATCCTGGGCAACGACCTGCGTTCCATGTCCGAGTCGACCCGCCGCATCCTGACCAACCCCGGCGTGATCGCGGTGAACCAGGACAAGCTGGGGGTGCAGGCGCTGCGCGTCCTGGTCGACGGTCCGCTGGAGGTCTATGCCAAGCCGCTCGACGGCGGGGAATGGGCACTGATGTTCCTGAACCGCTCCAACCAGGCGGCCGACGTTCACCATGACTGGACCAAGCAGGCCCTGATCGATGACCTGAGCAAGAGGTCGGTCGATTTCAAGCAGACCGTTTACCGCTGGTCCGACCTGTGGAGCAAGAAGACGGGCGACACCAGTGCCAAACTGCAAGCGCGCCTGGCGCCGCACAGCGTACTGATGTTGCGCCTGACCGGCCCTGCGAAACCATAGGGCGCGCCCGGCCGCGCGGCGCGCAAGGCGTCCTTACCTGACGATGCCCTTGCCAAGCGCGGCCCCATCTGAGCGGGCCGGGCCTGGGCGAGGGGGGCGAACTGCTGCCGTCCACAGAATCGCGCATGGATACGACAACTTGTATCGGCGGGTCAGGCAATCAGCGGGCCGGAATCGTGTAGCGTCGCCCGCGATCCAGGCCATGCGCGCGCTTGCCGCGGGCATCTTATGCGGGCATCTCGGTGGCCGCCGCCTGGCGACTTCCGTCTATGGCGTGCAACCGCGTCGTAGTGACATACGGCATGACATGCTGTACATTGCGAGAGCTGACAACTCCTGCCGCACTGGCAGGCTTGCCGTTGTCCGACCTTTCAACTGTTATCTATATGCACGCGTTATATTCAAAGGCACTGCTTCGGCTGGTCCTGCTTCTCGGTATGAGCATCCTGATCGGGTATCTGTGCGTCAGCCGCAGCTATCACCGCGTATCCTTGTTTGAGCAAGACGATTTTTCCTGGCAGTTGCGCAAGGCGCACAACGGCAACGATGCGACCAACCCCTTGAACGCGAAAGTCGATGGCACCCGCCTGATCATGGAATACGTCTTGTCAGGCAGCACTCCCTATTCCTTTGCATCGGCCAGCCTGTTCTTCATGGACCGCAAAGGCAAACCGGCATTGTTCGACTGGTCCCGGTTCGGCAAGATCAGTTTCGAGGCACGCTGCTTCCCCGCCGGCACCATCCGGGTCGGCCTGACCACCTTCGATGACAAGCTGTCCAAGCCGGATCAGCTGCACACCTACCGCCCGCCATTGGCATACATCAACTGCAATCAGGACGGCGCCCGTGCCGAACTCGATCTGGCGCACTTGACCATTCCGGAATGGTGGCTCACCCTGAACAAAATCGACCCGTCCGACCAGGGCTACTCGCTGGCCAAGGTCGCGCAGATCGAGGTCGGCACCACCAATGCCAGCCGCGTCGGCATCCCGTCGCGTATCGAAATCGCAAGTATCGAAATGCACGAGAGGAAATATGGCTACCTGTATTTTCTCGCCGCGTTCCTGGTACTGGCCTGGGTTGGCTTCGGGGTCTGGTTCGCCAAGCAGTACGCGGTGGCCTTGGCCGATAACTTGCACGCGCGGATGCAGAAAGACCTGCCGCTGGTGGCGTACCAGCAACTGGCGCTGGAGCCGCACCGGGAACGGGAAAAATCCGCCATTTTGAGATTGCTGGCGACGCGTTATGCGGATTCAGAACTGGATCTGGAAACCGTGGTCTCGGAAACCGGCGTCAACCGCAACAAGGTCAACGACATATTAAAGGCGGAAATGGGGTATACCTTTATCGGTTACCTGAACAAGCTCAGATTGACCGAAGCATCGCGCCTGTTGGTGGAAAACACCACCGCCAGTATTGCGGAAATCGCCTATTCGGTCGGTTATAAAAATTCCTCGTATTTCAATAAGCTCTTCAAGGAAGAGTACGAATGCACGCCCAAGGCATTCCGGGAATTATGCAAGACGCGGGAGCCGGCGCCTTAAAGCCCACATTGCGCCGGCAGCGCTGAGCGCCGCCACGCGCGTCCGGTTCCGCAAGCTTGCGTGAACAGTTTCGCCGACGTACTTCGTAACACCTATCTGCCAACCAGCGACTCCAGGTATGGTCGCTACACGTACGCCCCCCCGGCCTATTTCCGATAGCGTCACATTTCATCCCCGCTCACCCGTCTGCCCAGCCAGGCATCGCGCACTGCTGCGAGCGCGACGTCGAGACCCGATCGGCACTGAGTCCCGCCTG
>Ga0307408_100002917_pt1 | contig 11852 bp, 5 predicted proteins | sample 322Cmetagenome_FD_202116 | JGI IMG/M metagenome (GOLD analysis project Ga0307408, IMG submission 202116) | Maize rhizosphere microbial communities from greenhouse at UC Davis, California, United States - 322HYB-C-3 | ecosystem: Host-associated > Plants > Roots > Rhizosphere > Soil | place: USA... | reverse complement strand
AGCACTGCCGACGAAGGAGGCTTTGTTCAACTTATTTATATATGCCCGCTGCTGCGCATACCCTGCTAAAATAGCGATATATATACAAGTTTTGTAAAGTTCACGCAGCGAGAAAATAAACCTAACTAAGTGGGGTTGTAATGTATTGAACTACCGGAGTATGAGTGGGGAGGTAAGTATTCTCCTTTTCTTTTCCTACGCAGCAGCACCAAGTAGGATTTGTAGAGGTAACTAGCCCCATTTCAAAAGAGGCCGGTATGGCGGCAACACCAACCGCAAGTAAATGTCATCTATAATTGCTTTCCCTGGCCGTCCAGCTTTAACAGAGTAGGTACATAAATATAATTTTGCTGGCTGTTCACTGTGTTTGCAACCACAATAGTTCCACCTAGCTTTAATTCCCGTACAATTACCGGCCAGCTGTCAAAGCAGCATCCCCAGGTTCCTGGGCCCAATAATCCAACTCATTTCTCTTCTCCTATATAGGTATTAAAAAAAGCCGGCTATCGCTGTTGACAGCCGGCACTAACCAATTTAAGAATAATCGAGAAAACTTTTATGATAAGACTTCAGGGGAAAAAATTCTCCTTAAGGTGTTCTTAAAAAGCCGGCCATCGCTGTTGACAGCCGGCAACTAACCAATTTAAGAAACCACGATGAAGCTTTTATAATAGATTTACCAGGGAAAAAATTTCCTTAATGTGTTTAAGAAGCCGGCTATCGCTGTTGACAGCCGGCACTAACCAATATAAGAATCACGATGAAGCTTTTATATACGGGGATGTCGGGGAATATGAGTTGAACACTATGCGGTGTCTGGCTCGGATTTCCCTATCCCGTTTTTAGACAAGCTGAGTTCGTATCAGAACTGCCCTTATCAGTTCTCCAAACTCACTGTACCAGACAATTTTATATCTTTTGATGAATTACCAACAAGGAGATCAAACTTACCGGGCTCCAAAACCCATTTATTCAAATTATCATTGAAATATTGAAAAGCATTTTCATCCAGGGTGATGGTTATTGTTTTTGATTCGCCCGGTTGAAGAAATACTTTTTGAAAACCCTTGAGTTCTTTTTCTGGCCGTGGCAATGCTGACTTTTGTTGATGAACATAAACCTGACTTATATCTGCGCCCGCAACTTTGCCTGTATTCTTTATCGTATATGTTACGGTTGCCTTTCTGTTGGCTGCAGATACTTTCAGATTGCTATAGCTAAATGTGGTGTACGATAATCCAAAACCAAATGGAAATTGTGGTTCTACTTTGTAGGTATCATAGTAACGATAACCCACATAAATATCATCAAGGTAATACACATTCTTTTTGTCATCGCCAGGATAGGCGCCCAGTTTGTGCGCAGGCGAGTCTTCTAATTTCTTTGGAAAACTCATGGTAAGTTTGCCGGAAGGATTTACCTGCCCGAAAATAATTTTTGCCAGTGCGTTGCCGCCTTCCATTCCGGGATACCAGGCCTGGATAATTCCTTTCGCATTGTTTATCCACTGACTCATATCAACCGGGCCACCACCCATTAAAACAACAATGGTTTTCGGATTGGCTTTTAATACAGCTTTGATCAATTCATCCTGGCCAAACGGCATTTGCATGTTAGGCTTGTCAACGCCTTCTGCATCATAAGCATCATCACCCCACTTATCAAAAATGTAATTATGTGTCCATCCTCCAACAACAATAGCCACATCAGCTTTTGACGCGGCATCTGCCGCTTGCTGAATTAAACTGGCATCAGTGGTTCCACCTCTTTCAGTTTTATAACCCTGGCTGTAGGTAATATTGATCTTATTACCTGCACTATTTTTTAAACCTTGCAGCGGGGTGATCTCATAAAATGCCTTCACCTGAGAGCTTCCGCCACCTATCGCTTGCTTTCTATCCGCATTGTTTCCAATAACCGCAATAGATTTAACCGAAGAAGATAATGGTAAAATGTTCTGCTCGTTTTTCAGTAAAACAATTCCTTCTTCTGCAACTTTTAGTGCTGTTTGCTGATGTGCTTTGGTATTATATTCACCTTTCGCTCTCTTGCCATCAATCATGCTGGTTTTGAACATCACGTATAAGATCCTTCTTACTTTTTCATCAATAAGATATTCAGGAACTTTCCCCTGGCGAACCAATTTCACTACCGTATCTGCCATATAAAATTTACGATAGTCAGGATTAGGTAACATGCTTATATCGGTTCCCATTTCAAGGTCCAAGCCATTCCATAAAGCTTCCATGGTGTTATGCACGGCGTTCCAGTCGCTCATTACCAAGCCTTTAAAGCCAAATTCCTTTTTGAGAATTTTATTTAAGAGATAATCATTTTCAGAAGCCCATTGTCCGCGAAATTTATTGTAGGAAGCCATTAGCGTATTTACACCACCTTCCTGCACTACCGCTTTAAATCCCGGTAAATAGATTTCTCTCAATGCTCTTTCACTCATGTGCACGTTGACAGTTTCACGATTGGTTTCCTGGTTATTTGCCAGGTAATGTTTTACGCATGCAGAAACTCCCTGGCTTTGCACACCTTTTGTGTAACCAACCGCCATTTTTGAAACGAGGTATGGATCTTCGCTCTCGTACTCAAAATTTCTTCCGTTAAGTGGCGTGCGAATGATGTTGATGCCCGGGCCAAGAATAACATCTTTACCGCGAAAGCTGGCTTCGCTTCCCAACACTTTTCCAAATTCAACACCTAACAGAGGGTTCCAGGTGGAGGCCAAACAAATACCTGTTGGCAAATATGTTGAGGAATCACGTACATTTTTATCGGGTTCAAAGTCACGTCCATGCTCTAACCTCACACCATGAGGCCCATCAGAAGTTACTAATTCAGGAATACCGAGACGGGGAACACCGCCTGAAGTAAATGATGATGAGGCATGGATCATATTCACTTTTTCTTCCAATGTCATCTTACTGATAAGTGCATTGATCTTTGCATCAACATTTTTTTCTTTGATGCTTTCTTGTGCCTGCGCTTTTGTCAATAGCACAAGAGAAAAATATAGTAGGATTTGTAAACGCATTTTAATTTTCATTTGAAAAGATTTGAGATTAGATATGAGAGCATGACTAGTTTCATACTGTTTTGTATTGTGTTCTGCATATGATGGACTATCCATTGACAATCAATATTTTATTCTTTGTACAAATTTGATTAGGACTGTCCTCCGCTGGCGGAGGTGCCCAGTGCTATTAAGTTAAGGCGTTTGTTATGGTGGGTGAGCCTTTCTCTCCCTCCGGGAGAGATGCCGAAGGCAGAGAGGGTAGCACACTATACATGCCATCATGCCTTAACTTAATAGCATTGCGGAGGTGCCGATAGGCGGAGGTGGTTAACGCGTTTTATATTAACATATCGCAAATGCCTCCCCCCTTCCCCCCTCCAGAGGGGGACACTAAGCGCCAACCGACATATCGCTTTATTTCAACAAGTTACAACCAAAAACCACTCCTTAAGTTGACGGCTATGCCTCCAGCTCCTAACCGGCATAGTTTCACATTAAAAGCTCAGTCTCTTATTTAAATTCAAAGTTGGAAACAGTAATCCCCGTGGTGCCCAAATCATTACCTCCGCCTCTTACAGTGAGATAGTACGTACCTCCCGCAGGCAATGTGATGGTACTGCCCTTTCCATTACAGCTTATTACCGAAAGCTGTCCATTAAAAGGAGATACTCCGCAACCGTTCCAGGTATTTAAACCGAGTAACATCACCGCGGCAGGATCCCAGCCGGTAGTAACATCCTGGCCGTCTTGCGGTTTCTTTTTCGATAACCATACTTCAAACCATACATTGTTTGCACCGGAACCTTGTATATGCATATCAACCTTATATTGGCGGTGCCCGTAAAGACGCACTTCCTGGTAAACTCCTGCCTGGTTCCAGCCTCCATTACCTCCTTTGAAAAGAATAGAACCGGCTTGTGTATTGACAGTTGCTGTTACATCATTGCTCCAGGAAAGATTGATCGGAACCCATTTGGTAATATCGGAGATCAGGTTTACGCGAGGAGCAAATAAGGCAAGAATATCATCTGCATTGAAGTAAACAACGATTTTATTTCTATCCGGATCGATTGGAAATTTAGAATTAGTAATCGTTAATCCCAATGCAACCACCGAGCCTGCATACTGAGATAATTTAGATATGTTTATTTTAGGCATTGCGTTTCCCTGTAGCACACCATTTTTACCACTCATCGATACACTGGTATTAAAGGTGTAATCCGATGAATTCAATGTCATGGTATTTGAAGGCAGTTTACCTGCGCTTATCAGGCCGGCAATTGTACTATTGTCAACAGCTACAGTAACAGAAGTTGCAGCCAGGTCGGCAACACCGGCCCGCATGATAGGGATGGAATAATTAACTGTGTTGGCAACACTGTCTATCGTATAACTATTGTCATCCAACGCAAGTACGTTATTGTTAGCATTGGTAACGGCAGGAAAAGATACCTTACCAAATAGTGAATCAACAGGGAAATAAACTATCACTTTGTTCGAAGCGGTATTTACATCAAATTTATCAGCACTTTTCACAACAATTCCAAGCGCTGCATATTTGCCGCTGTATTTGCTCATATTGGCCACTTTAATTTTAGGCGTGACCGTCCCTTTCATCATTCCGTTCGAATAAGTAATCGTATCCGTGGCAGCAAGCTCGTAATCCGAGGGATCAAGTGCTACGGTATTTGCTGGAAGCTTACCCGATTGTATAAAACTCTGGATGCTGTTGTTATCTGCTGCCACATTTACAGCGAAAGAAGCAAAATCCGAAAAGCCACCACGGTAAACTTTTACCGGAAAATTGATCAGATTTTTTACAGTATCAATTTTGTAATTGCTCAGGCCGGCAACAATTCCATCCTCATCGGGAAAGTATACTTTCCCTGTCTCGTTTGTTTCTTCCCCCCCAAAATCAACGGGCTCGCATCCCAAAAACAGACACAGGCATAAGGCGAAGTGAATGGCTAGTAAGGCACGAAATATTTTAGTTTTCATATAAATTTTTATTAATCAATCATGATTGTTTGAATACTATGGGCTTTTGAAGTATGGCCAGCCCAGAAACCATTTGACCAGATATGGTAATAAATATTGTCATCGCTCCGGTTTAATACTACAACCGCCATTTTGCCATCTTTATTCAGAAAGGCCGTGGTTTGCAATGAGTTACGGTTAGATAAAGCAGCTATACGCTTTGCCCCCGGACGAATAAACTTTGAAAACTGGCCTATGTACCAGAATTCATCCCTGATATTTAAATTCCCGGTAGTTGTATTTCCCATGATGGGTGCATAGCTGACATTACCCACATGGCTGGGGCCACCATTCTGATCAAGCAGCATGTTCCAATCGCACCAGGCTCTGATACCGTTGTTTAAATCGTTCAGGATATTGTTGCCGTACAACTCTCCCAGGGCCCAGGGGTTATTTTCATAAAAAGGCGTTTTGCCCATGCTGCCCTCGGTAAAGACCAGGTTTAAATCAGGAAATGACTTATGCACCTGTAATACATTATCATACATTGGCGGATTATTGGTCCATGTTTCATACCAATGCAGGCCGGCCCCCCATACATATTTTGCCGCCGCCGGGTCTTTTAGAATCGTACTTACATATTGATAGATCAGGTCACGGTTGTGATCCCATACAATTATCTTCTTGTCTGTAAGTTTATTTCTTTCAAAGGTGGGGCCCAAAGCGTTTTTGACAAAATCCCGCTCCTCTTCTGCGCTAAAAAGGCACGATTCCCAGGGAGCCTTATTCATTGGCTCATTCTGAACAGTAACACCCCAAACAGGAGTACCTGCTGCCTGATATGCCTGGATAAATTTTACAAAATAATCTGCCCAGGCCTGGTAAAACTGTTTTTTCAACCTGCCTCCCTGCAGCATATTGTTATTGTCCTTCATCCAGGCCGGCGGGCTCCAGGGACTTGCCAATAAAGTAAGCTGGCCGTTCAACTTATCATTCGCCTTTTTTATTAACGGGATCTTATACTGCAGATCATGGTTTATAGAAAATGACTGAAGCGAAACATCATTGTTATTTACATAAGTATAGGATTCGCTTGAAAAGTCGCAACTATTCATATTGGTTCTTCCAAAGGTGTAGCCAATTCCATTTTGCGAATCATAATAAGCCGTAAGAACGGAATCTTGTGCCGCCTGGGGAAGTTTGGCAAATGTTTCGGCAGCGGCATCTGTGAGCGCACCGCCAAAACCAATAATGCTTTGGAACTGACGGGATGGGTCTACAAAAATACATACATCTGTTTCCAGTGGTTGTGCATGCGACTCAAATCCGATTGTTGCCGTTTGAGTTATTTTTTCATTTGTGCCTTTTGTAGTTGAATAAACAATCCCTTTTGAATCCCAGCTAACCTCTTTTATCTGGGCGGAATCACTTACGCTTAACTCAACCTTCTTCTTGCAAGCTGGCAATGAAAAGGCAAACAATGCAGGTAGCGTTATTAATAAAGTAATCAATATTTTATTCTTCATAATAAAATCTAAACTGTTAACCTGAGTTCGATTATTGTTTGTTAGTTAAGTGGTTGGTGGGGACACCAACCACGGGAGAAGTGAGACACCAACCACGAGAACTCCAGTGCTGGCATCCCCACCAGCACCTCTAAGCTCAAATAATAGCCTTGGCACGACACTCTTTCAAACGGCATATTATTTATAACCAAACTCAGGTTGTTATTGAATTACCATCCTGAATTTTGCGCCCAGCCGGTTTTGGTAATCTCATCCTGCGGTATAGGGTACCAGGCCATTTTATTTTCAAAAACCCTATTTTCCAGCTTGGTAACCGTGTAGCTGTATGTAGCACCATTTTTATTGATCACTATGCGGTTTACAGGTTTATTAAAATAGGTGGCTCCCTTTTTCCACCTGCGCACATCCCATAAACGTTGATCTTCAAAACCTAACTCCACATTGCGTTCGTGTTCTATACTTTGCTGGTTAAGCTGTGCTGCAGTTAATAAAGGCATGTTTACACGCTGCCTTACACGGTTAATCGCTTCCAATGCCGTCATGCCATAGCCTTGTGGATCTGCTGTGGCCCCATACGCATTATACATTGCTTCAGCATAATCCAGCAATATTTCGCCATACCGGAAATAAATCCATGTGTGTGCGGTACTTGTGCCTGCCACCAGGTCTACTGAGGGGTTTACCCATTTTGAAAGATAATAGCCGGTTTTGGTTGCTTTCAGCGCTGGCAAGCCACTGTTACCACCTACAAATGTTTCAATAGTGGTGGAAGAAAATGTAGTGCCGTTATATACTACCGTTGCTGCCATACGCGGGTCCCTGTTTGCATAGGGATTAGCAGCATCAGTTGGGTTCGACCAGTCAAAAGGCCTTGCACCGGTAATATTGCCGTTATTATCTTTCTGAAGCACTTCAAACTCATCCACAAAATTTTGGGTGGGTGTGATACTATTGCCTTCACTATTCTGGAAAACAATCGGAAAGTTGCCTTTTTCGATAGTATTGGTATTGCCGTAACGCCGGTAAAAGATCAATTCATTGGAACCAGCATTATTAGCACCAAACAGGTTAGCATAATTTGCATCCAGCGAATAGGCATTCGATGCTATAACATCATGTAATGCACTTGCAGCATCCGCCCAGGTAGCCGTAGTACCGGCATCCTTGAAGAGAGGGCTTGCCGCATACAGCAAGGCCTTTGCTTTCAATGTTTTGATTGCACCGGATGTTACACGGCCCTGACTGTACCATGAATAGGGCGCAAGGTTTGAAGGGATAATGGTAGCGGCCGAATCGCATAAAGAAACAATGTATTTGATGCATTCGTCAACCGTATTGCGGGACACGTTTTTCCACGTAGCCGGATCCTCATAGTTCAATGGCTGGCGCATAATTGGCACACCGCCATAACGCTTTACCAAGTCAAAATAAAAGAACGCTTTTAAGAACATTGCTTCGCCTTGCATGAACTTTATATTGTTCCGTGCATTGTACAAGGCAGATGAATCAGCAGAGGTTATCTGTCCTTTAATGTAATCTATATTTACCTTGTCTTTATTGGCAAGGTAAAGGTTTGCCTGCCGGATACCGTTAAAATTCCGCCACCATGCACCATCGGGATTATTGTATTGATTCCAGATGCCATTATTAAAGGTGTGCGATGCCCAGGTGATATTGGTTGATTCTGCATTCTCCGTTACAGCTTCATAATCGAGGAGCGCGAAACCATCAGGTAAATAACTATAAATATTCCATACCGCCTGCTGCACATAGTTGTAGTTGGAGTACAGATCATCAGGTGTTACATATGTTTTTACCTCATGAACTTCTAAATAATCCTTCTTACAGGATACATAAGTAAAGAGGATAGTGAGTAATGGTATGATGACAACAATTTTCTTCATAACATGAAATTGCTAGTGTATCTTAAAATTTTATATTGAATCCGAAGTTTAGCACTTTGGCCAACGGATAGCCCATCGAAAGATTCTCCGGTTCCAGCCCATCGATCTTGTTAGAGACAAATAGATTGGTTCCATTGACAAACAACCTTGCCGAACCGACTTTTTTCAAAAACCCTTTCTTTAAAAAGGTATATCCCAGTTCCACGCTACGGAGTTTGATAAAATCACCGCTACGCAGCCAGAAGTCGGAAGGCTGGTCATTATTAGGATTGCTAAGCGTGGAAAGCCTTGGCGTTGTTGCCGTTGAGGCAGTGGCAGGCGTCCAGCTATTGTTTGAGAATTCTGTGATGTTGTTATTGTTTACGAATGGATGCGTATAGTTATATGCACCTGAAAGCAGATTGACCGTACGGTGCAGGGCGCCTTGTGCAAATGCACTGAAATCAAATCCTTTCCATGCGAATCCTATGTTTAAGCCAAGGGTGATTTCCGGCACATTGCTGTACCCAAACGCTTGCATATCATAGCCATTAATAATCCCATTGGCATCCAAGTCTTTATATTTCAGGTCACCAGGGCGTACATTGGCAAAAGATGATGCAGGCACACCTGCTTTTACATTGCCATTGGCATCAAAATCCGATTGCTGATAAAAGCCGTCAAAGGCCAGGCCTTTTTCCTGGTTAATTGCAAAGCCTTTTTGATAAAGCCGGTCAAAAGGCTGTGTCGCTTCTGATTTATCTGTTATTTTATTTCTGGTGTATGCAGCAGAACCGGAAATATGGTATGTAAAATCGCCAGCTTTGTTATCATAATTTACGATTGCTTCAAAGCCCTTGTTGTGTACCACACCACTGTTTACATAGGGTAAATTAAAGCCGGCAAAAGCTGGAATACTGGCAGAGGGAATTTCATAAATGCCCGTACGTTCTTCGCTGAATACGTCAGCTGAAGCAGACAGGGTTTTCCAAAGACGAATATCAAAACCAAGATTTAAACTTGTTTTTAATTCCCAGGCAGCATTAGGGTTTGCCAACTGTCCGACCGCCAAACCGCTTTGATACGCATTACCGCTTCCTGTAATCCATCCGTTGGCGCCGCTTGCCTGCTCTTCATACAAGAAACGATAATTTTCGTTGATATTTCCTGCAGAACCATAAGATGCCCTTAATTTTAGATAGTCAACAACCTTGCTGCTTCTCAATAAACTTTCGTTAGACAGCACCCATCCAAGGCCAATCGCCGGGAAAAAACCGTACCTTTTTCCATCGGCAAAATCAGCAGAGCCCATGTAAGCGCCACTAACATCCACAATGTATTTCTGCGCATAATCATACGTTACATCTGCAGACAATCCTTGCACTCGCACGGGATAGAACTGCCCGTCGTGAACATAGCTTTCTCTTCGTCCCAGTAAGATCCCTGAAAATGTGTGTTTTCCAAAAGAGCGATTATAGTCAAACCCTAATTGAAGCGTATTGCGGTTCCAGCGCGACGTTCCGCCATCAGCGGTTGAGAGCGGCACATCATTACCTATAGTTTTGTAAACAATGTTGCCATCTGCATCCCTTACCGGTATATCCTGGGCATTTTTTACAATCTCATAGCTTCTTACCGAATAGGATGTGAGATGGAATCCTCCGTATTGATTATTGAATGAGACACCACCGGTAAGATTCAGCCCAGGCGTTAAAACATCCAGTTTCTGTTTTAATGTAACACCCGTCTGTAATGTTCTTGTATGCGCACTGTAGATACCACTTTGCTGTAGTAACTCCACCGCGTTAAAATTATATACCGAGCTGTTGCCCCAGGTGCCATTGGGGTTCTTTATCGGAAAAGCTGCGGCAGGAATGGCCATCAGGTTATTAAACAACTGGCCGGCAGGGAAACCGGAAGGAGTGTTGCGGTCTTCAATAATTCCGGAAACATTTGCCGACACCAGAAGGCTTTTAGTTAAGTCAATATCGGCATTGGCCCGTAGATTGAATCTGTCGTAAGTAGCGTTTGTACCAAAGTCTTTATTAATTGCCCTCGCATTTTTATACAAACCATTATTGTTCATATAATCTAACATTACATAGTATCTGGCGGTCTGATTACCTCCTCTGAACAATAGATTATAGTCCTGAATGTAGGATGTGTTATTCAATAGTTCTTTGTACCAGTCCACATTCGGATGAAGCGGATCGTTGGCTGCCTTGTATAATTCAGGATTGGGGTATTTCGGTGAGAATCCATCATTTACCAGGGCTTGGTTATACAATGTGGTATAATCATAAGCATTCATTACCCCGGGTAATTGCATCGGGGTTGAAATGCCATACCTTGCATTGAGCACAACTTCATTTTTCGGTGCTATTTTCCCTTTTTTTGTGCGGATACTCAAAACTCCCGCACCTCCCTGCAAACCAAACATAGCAGTCGCAGATGCATCCTTTAGCAATGTCACCGATTCTATCTCGTAAGCTGAAAACCCGCTCAAGGCATTTATGTCAACACGGAAACCATCCAGTAAAATAACCAATTGGTTGCCGGCGATATTCCAGCTCGTTTGCCCCCGTACATAGAGGGTAGGAAAATCATATCCCGGCTCTCCTGAGCCTGTAACGACTGTCAGGCCGGGTATCCTCCCCTGAAGCGTATTCAATAAGTTGCCGGTAAACATTTTGGTAAGTTCTTTACCTTGCAGTGTATAAACAGCACCGGTGCTTCGCCATTGCCAGTCTTTCTTAAAACCAAGATCGGCCATCGAATCAACAGCTACTGCATCAGTACCTGTTGAAGGCTGTGCATTAATGGCAATCGCTGACTGCGCCCTGGAAACGATGCTACAGCACAGTATGATCGAGAAAATCAATAATATCTTATACTTTTTCATTTCTATATTTCTATTTCTTCAATGAGCGGATTACTTACCATCCCGGATTCTGTCCGTTCCAGTCTTTTCCGTTGCCTAAATAATTAATACTGATCTGGGAGCTGGGGAAAGGCAAATAATAGTATCTCTTTAAAAACGTACGCCTCATGAAATCAACCACTTTCCAATTCCTTTTCAGGGTGCCTGATGTAGCATTGGCTTTCGTTTGGATACCATGCAATGTTCCATTCAACACATCATATGCTTTCAGCCAACGCTGAAGATCATTAAGTCGAAAACCTTCATAGGCAAACTCTATTGTCCTTTCGTTTTGCACAGCCTCCCTGAAATCTTCCAGTGAAGAAATGTTCTTGTCTGGCATACCTGCCCTTTGCCGGATTTTATTAAGATAAGTGGTGGGATCTCCCTGTGGCCCCTGATATTCGTTCAGCGCTTCTGCATAACTCAGGTAAAATTCGGCCAACCGAAAAACAGGCCATGCAAAATGCTTGTCATTGAAGTTGTCTATGCGGGCTACAAACTTGTATGTTTCCAAAGCA
>Ga0307408_100002914_pt1 | contig 11862 bp, 6 predicted proteins | sample 322Cmetagenome_FD_202116 | JGI IMG/M metagenome (GOLD analysis project Ga0307408, IMG submission 202116) | Maize rhizosphere microbial communities from greenhouse at UC Davis, California, United States - 322HYB-C-3 | ecosystem: Host-associated > Plants > Roots > Rhizosphere > Soil | place: USA... | reverse complement strand
AAACGTTAGCATACATCCAGAACAAAATAAGTTCAATTCCAGAGGAAGCTCCTTTAGTACTGTTAAATAGAGTATCTAACAGACAACATCAAAACGCTTTCCTATTCGAGAACGACAAAAAGTTAAATACTTATGTCCATGATCCGCTTTTTGATTTACTATTGGAATTTCTTAAGCAATACACAGATAATTTCGAATTGGCCTTGGAGCTTATGTTCAACTATATTGAACGTAAACAAGAGGGTGCAGAGAAGTTTGTTCAATTTGTTACTGACCACTTTACCTTTTCCGATGAAGATGAAAGGTTGAATTTTAAGAAAGAACATTTTTTTTCTATAGAGCTTACAGAACGAGTTAAGACAGGAAGACCAATCTTCCAATATATCCTCCTACGATTAACACCACATTTTTTAAGGACGAACTTTTTCTATCACTTTAATCATAGAGGGGTCGAAGAGGTTAAGGCTACCGATAAACTTATTGCTATTGTGACAATTATTCGGGCTATTTATTGGACTGCGTTTATTGAGATTTACAACAAATATCCTCTGTTGTCTCAATATACGCTCGAGAGTATCAAAAACAGCCTTTCAAAAAACGATCAACCATCACTTAGGGCCTCAGACTGGGCACAGATAGAACGATTGTTCGATCGCTATTTTAACCCTGATATTTTTATTGATGCCTATTTTATTAATAGAATTATAGCACACATTTCTGGAGAAAGCGAGGATACATCTTTATATAAGCGATATAAAGACTTAGCCAACACTCAAGAGTATCAGTGGTTCATCATACTTGACTTCGATTTATTGAGGCGTCGAGAAAGAAATAAAATTAAGAATGAAAGTTGGGAAGATTTCACCCAAAGATTCAACGCGTTAAAAGCCAAAGAGATTTTGAGTGCTTTTAATTATTCGAATGCTTCTCAATATCTACCAGTATTTGATGTAATAGGAGATTGTGCTATGTATAATATATGGCAGTTTTATCGTAACGACAACGCAGCTCTGATTATTTTGCGGAAGCTGATGAGTGACATCACTGTTTTTCTTGAACTGTTTACTGCACTTATCACAAAGCCTTACTTCTGTCAAATCGTATCGCTGAAAGCGTTGTTTCAGGCGATTCAAAAGGTTGGAGGCAATTTATTGGAAAAAGTAGAAGAAATTATTTTTGGTCAAGAATTTATCAATTGCCTTTATGTTAGAATTGACTTTTTCAATGCGCTACAAGAGACTAATATCACTATTAGACGTTGCAAAACTTATAAGGCTTTATTGCTCAAGCTTGAAGGTTCGTTTGTTTTCTCGTTCGACAACGTTCGCTCATTTGCTTCGTTAGATTCAGAATTTCTTAATGATGTACTGCCAACTCTGCTAACGAAAGCCAGTGAAAAAAAACTTCAGTTTAAACTCGAAGAAGATTTTATTGAAAGGAACTACAGCCTGTTCAATAATATTGAGATCGCAAAAAAGCTATACTTATATTTTTTAGGCTATATAGACAGGTACGATTACGAAGGAAGTGAGCTGTTATTTGTTCTCGAAATAGAACGAGCATTTTTAAAAGAGTTGCTCGTTCACGTTGTTGAAGGGGTACGTAACGATCGCGAAGACTATCATCAACTTTCTGCACTTTGGAAACTTTCAGATTACATAGCAGCTGTAGCTGAAGTTTTTGATTTAATAGTTGTGAGCCCTGGTTACTGGCTCAACGGGGAACAAATTTTAAAGGATTTGATGGAACATCCGTCAAATCAAGTAGAGGAAGAAAAAAAAGTTGCATTCTTTGAGCAATATATCATAGACAATTCAGCTGACCTACACAAGCTAAAGGCTTGCTTTAAAATTGTTCAGAATCAGTTTCATAACTACTTTGGCAGACTTTTCAAAATATTTCTATCTCTCAACCAAGACATTACTCTATTTCAAAAAATTAGTTGGACGGATCAAGGGTTGGTAATTAGGAGCGGTGGTTCAATAGCAGGGGAAATTGATGAACGGATCTGGCAAAACATAAAAAGCTCAGTTCAGGAAATGAAACCGCAATCAAAATTTATCAATCATAAATTATTCATCAATCAACAGATTGATTATTGCCGAAAAAGCGCAATCAGCGAACGTAAATATGATTTCTTGAGGAATAGATAGTATAAGGGAACGAGACAATTACATGACATATCATAAATAATGAACCGGCTTATTCTTATCGGAAATGGTTTTGACCTTGCCCACGGCTTAAAGACAGGATATAACGACTTTTTAAAATGGTACTTAGAACAGGCACTTATTAAGGCGAATAAATCATTTTCTTATGAAGATGGATTATTAGCGATTGAAAAGACGAAACCTGTTAGAGATATCTATTTCAACGGTAAAAGCCGTACAGAACGTGAGTTAATTGATCTTTTTTACGAAAGAGGCATTGCCGAACTTTTATCTAATAGCACGTTTAGAACGCAAGGCTACCAAAATTATTGGGATACAACTTTTTTTATAAGTGTAAAATCGATCTTAATGGAAAAACTGCTAACGAACTGTTCAGTCAATCGTTGGGTAGATATTGAAAACGAATTTTATCTTCTACTAAAGGATATTCTTCTGGCTAGAGTAACTAAGGACAAAGAAGAGCTCCTTCAACAAATTAATGCCTCTATGCAAGAGGTCATTAAGTTTCTTGAACTATACTTGTCAGAACTTCCAACTACTCCAGTAATTAAACAATACACATCCTTGATTGCAGAGCCCATCAACAGACAGGACATTGTCCTGTCTAACTCGCTACAAGAAGATGAATTCCCCAACCAAATACATATTTTAAATTTTAACTACACCTCTACAGCGAACAATTACAAATCAGGTCAATTACAAGTGCATTCAAATGCTATCCAAATTAATCACATTCATGGCGAACTCAATTCAGCTTGTAATCCCATGATATTTGGTTTTGGAGATGAACTTGATGAAAATTATTCTAAAATGGAGTCTAACCCAACAAAGGGTTTTTTTGAATTTATAAAATCATTTTGGTATTTCAAAACCAGCAATTATCATGATCTGATTAGATTTATAGATTCAGAAGAATTTCAAGTATATATTTTAGGTCACTCTTGCGGGTTATCCGACAGGACAATGTTAAATATGATTTTTGAGCATGAGATGTGTAAATCAATTAAAATTTTTTATCATAAAAATAAGAATGATGGAAACAATTACACGTCACTAACACAGGAAATTGCCCGGCATTTCAAGAACAAAACTATTATGAGAAAGAAAGTCGTCCCGTTTGATAAATCCTCGCCAATGCCACAGAAAACTGATAGCGCTTAAACGAGATAACGTTTAGCTTTTTATTCGCAATTTAAATATCGTCCCCAGTCTTCGCCATTTTTATATCTTCGCATCTTTTAATCTAAACAATATAGTAAATAGTTTTACCATCTAATTATAAATATGCCATTACAACCCTTATCCCTATTTATAGTTGATGATGAGAAACAGGCTCGTCTTTGGAAGGAAGCAGTTGTTGTTTTCGATGCTTCATCTTTACTAGAAATGTATTTCTATTCTGATAATACCAAACAGGTAGTTATAGATGAGATATTTAAACGGCTGGAAAATCGCCTTTGGATGCCAGGCCAAGTGAATTTCGAATTCCTGAAAAATAGGTCTAAAGTAATTTTGAAACCTAAAGGAAGTTATGCAGCTCTCGAAAAGGAAATGAACAGCATTGCTACCGCACTTGAAAGATATAAAACAGGGGTTAGCGAATTAAAGTCAAAGACCAAAAAGGACGATAAGCATCCCTTTCTTGATCAAAATATCTTCAATAAATTGGATGAGATCCAGAAGCAACAGGATGAGGAGTTAAAGTTAGTTGGCGAACAAGTCAAAACGGTTATCAAAAGCCAAACAGAAGCGATCGAACAAACTGTTAATAACGACATCCTATACGATGCAATCAACACATATTTTCAAACTGGTAGGCCATTTTCCTTTGCTGAACAGATGGAACTTGTGCTGGAGGGTAAACTACGATACGAGTATAAGATTCCTCCGGGTTACGAAGACAAAGGCCAAAAAGAAGGTACGCAGATATTTGGAGACCTTTTTATTTGGAAAGAGATCATTAATTATGCTAAGGATGCAAAAAAGGCCATCATCTATATCAGTAATGATGTTAAACCCGACTGGTGTATAAAAAACGAATCAAACGTTGCTTATATAGAACATCCCAGACATGAACTAGTGAAAGAGATTTGGGATACAGCCAATGTCGAGTTTTGGATGTACAGCAATCCCCAGCTGTTATACTATGCAAAAAAGTACCTAAGTAGTAAAATAGCTGTCGACCAAATTCAAGAGGTAAATTCTATCGCTAATGAAAGACAGCTTAGCCCTGATCGAGTACATACCTGTACTTTTACTTGGCCTGTAGACGATACAACCAGCAGTCCAGGTGAGTATCAGTTCGAGAAATCACTAATGTATTTATTGGGAAATCAAAGTAGTCCTTTGCACGTCGATTGGGGTGACGGCAGTCCGTTAGAAACTGTTATAGATAGGAAATCCGTTTATCATCTGTACCCTGCTTTCGGGGAATACACCGTTCACGTTTACGGTGATATATTCTGGTTCTGTGCCATGGCAATTGGCCCCAACCCCGGTACACAATTTCCAAAAGTATCTGAGCTATTATTCAAAAATGCGGTAAATCTTGATCGTCTGCAGTGTTATTCTGGTAAATTGCAGGAGTTGGACCTTAGTACTCTCACCAATCTAACCCAATTATTGATTGGAGTTAATCATATTAAAACGCTTGATCTCAGTCCGCTACGAAAACTAATATTATTATACTGTGAAAGGAATGAATTGACAAACCTTGACGTCTCTCAAAATCAGTACCTCGGCAAATTGTCGTGCAATGAAAATAAACTGACCTCATTGGATTTGTCGCGTAATAATATTCTGGAAGGATTGAATTGCCGTAGCAACCTCCTTACTGCTATCAATTTGAGCAATAACAATAATCTATCAGAATTAGACTGTGCACATAACAAGCTTAGTGCTGTGGCTTTAAATAACATTTTTCAAGATCTTCCCTTTGTATCAAATGGGAAAATTTGCATTATTGGTAATCCTGGAGCAGATTCTTGCGACAAGATCATTGCAACAAGCAAAGGTTGGTTTTTTGGAGAAAATGCCCATTAAACCTAATCTCCAAGTTGATTTAGCATCAACGAAACGATTCATAAATGTAGGTGACGACTTTGCCTTAAAACAAGTTTAAATCTGAATTTTTTGTCGACATCCCTTACACAGCACACAAGAGTGCGATATTGATAACTGTATGAATTATAAAATTAAACAGACCGCATTTTTAGATATTTTAGGATTTGGAGATCTGGTAATGAAAAGCGCGAATGATGCAGACCTCACCCAAACCATATATGAGTGTCTTACCTCTATAGATCCTAATAAAATTCATTCAGATGCTTATGGGTACGTAAATGAGCTCGCCATACCAACTGGGCAACTTGCCGAAGTTCAGGCCATGCATGAAAATGTAGCCAAAGGATTCAGCGAAAAGTGGCCAATAGGTATTGCCTACTTTTCTGATAGCCTAGTTCTTACTGCCGAGGATTCAACCGCTTGTTATCTGGTTCTTGAATTGATCTGCAAACTCATGATAAGGATATGGACGGACTATAATCTTTTGATCCGTGGAGGGATAACCATCGACAAAATTGTGCATGTTAAAAACGGACCGATTTTTGGCCCGGCAATGAATAATGCTTACTACCTGGAGTCAAAATACGCTAAATACCCGCGGGTGATATTTGATAAAAAAACGAGCAACACCTTAAAAAATGTCCCAAATTATAACGTAATGTCAAGGCTGTTCTCAGAGGATGGCGACTATGTAAGCATAAACCTGGCCTCCGCCTACGATCATTTATTGAATACCAGCATGATTGGATCTCACCCATCTTCGAGAAATAAACTGATAGATGATATACTTGAAACACCAGGAAGGTTAGCAAATAAGGTCGACGAGTTCTCTGCAGATGATAAGATATGTCCGAAATATGTCTGGATTAAAGAGAAGTTTGATGCTTTCGTCGAAAAAGGCCGTAATTCTTTTTTGGTTAAGAGAAATGCGTAGCGGTTATAATAACGTTACACAACCCTAAACATTCATGAAGAAGAAAAAAAGCAGCGTCATCCAAGATGCGCCCCCCATTCGTGAATCGTGGGAAATATGGGATACTTTGACTAAGAATGCTGGTCTTGACACTGTTTATTATGATAATGAATTTCTGAATGGGAACACTTCCTTCAATGGTCTGAGCCACTATTTAGGTTTTAAAGTTGATAAAAAAACAATCACGGAAAAATTAAAGAAGCACAAGGTTTCTGCTGAGAAATTCATTGGTGCTTTTTTTAAGGTGTTGCAGCCCTATGCGCAAATGATAAATGATCTCTGCGTGTTTTTCTCAGATCATAAAGTAAAAAAGACCAACGAAAGCTTGAAGATCGTTTTTGATTTCGGCAATGTTTCTGAACAACTCGATTTCAACCTTGAAAACTTTCGTTCAATACTTTTAAACTATACAAAAGTTAGGAAAAAGGTCACCTTCTATCAAATCCCTAACATTTGGAACTTGCATGAAATTTTTGGACCTCATTCCTATGTTGATAAAGTAAATATTGGTGATAAGAAAGCAACAACGTGGTTGGAGAGCTACAGGGAAGGTAAAATTTCAAAGCCGGAATTAACCTTCAAGCCAACTGGCTATAAAGGACTAGATCTTCAATTACAAAGGGTACTCGACCTATGGGCAGATTTTGTTAATACCTGTAGAACCTATACCGAAAATGTAAACGAACTTTGGGGGAAATTATTTCAGGCAAAAAAAGAACAAAAAGATATCGGAAAACGATCTGATGAATATGAGAATGCAGCTAACCTTACATTAGAGTGGAGTATAAATAATTTGCAGGCGGAATCTGACCACTGGTCAGCAACTATGATAGAGTTATTTTACCGAAGGCTTCAATCTCTCAGCAAGATGTTGGGAGCAGATAAGGACGATAATGCCGCAGATTTGGAGGAATCGTTACAGAACTATTTTGAGAGTTTACCGAAAAATGAGAAGGAGTATGATGATGTGGTCGAGGAATTGACCGAGTTGTTAAACCTACCTGTTTGGAAAAAACGCTATGAATTATTCAGCACTTGGATATTTTCCGTGATGGATCAGGCCTTAGAAAATCATAAACGGAAAGTTCATGATCTGGATGGAGTCTTGGTACTTAGTTTTTCTAAGACCCTCCTGATGTCTGTCGAATCTGAAACCGGCCCATTCGAGCTATGGGCAGAAAACCGTACCCAATTGACTAACCCGACCGGTCATGGACGTAAAGGCGGTATTCAACCTGACTACACTATTTATCGACCAACCGTTGGTAATCCGGCTGATTGTATTGCTTGTGTGGAAGTTAAGCAGTATAGGAAAGCTAGTGTCAAAAATTTTCGAAATGCCTTAAATGATTATGCAAGGGGGTTACCAAAGGCCAAAATCTTTCTTGTTAATTACGGACCGGCTCCTGTAAGCCTGAAACTTGACCACCCCGACCGATCAAGTTATTACGGCGGTATACAGCCATCGACAGCGTCATTGACCACATTTAAAACAGCACTTTTGGCATCACTACCACAGCCTATGGCTTTATCCAAGGAGGAAGTACTACAGAGAGACTTGAAAGACCTTTCAATTGAAACTTTGTATATTGATGTATCAGGTTCCATGGACAATGATATTTTTAAAGAATATATCCGTGCCTGCATAACTGACTTGCTGAAAAGAAAACAGGTCAATAAGATGATCGCTTTTGATGAAATGCGGCAACATGAGTGGATAAGACCATGTGAAGGTGATTTAGATTCATTGTTTTTTACTCATTTCTATGGTGGCTGGGATCACGACCTTCGTCGTTTAAAAGCTGATAGTCACAGCCTTGTCGTTACAGACCGAACTGGCGCAAAAGAAATTTATGAATCAGGTTCCCGACCCATTGTTATCATGCTAGAAGATGACAACGCCGAACTTTGGACCTATGTTGTAGAAAAGAATACCTATGTCAATCAGGCTACAGAGACTCTCGATACGCTGACTGAAATTAAAGATAAGGGGTTCCCCGGTTGGCTTTATCCTGCAAAAGGGTAATTTATTAATTGATGGCAAGGCCGTTTTTCGACCGCCCGCACTGGCAATATGAATGTGAATTCCCTCATGCGTACAATGGATTCAACCGCATTGGGTGAATATTATGAGAACGCGAAAAAACAAATCTTTTGGCGCTATACCTTACCACAGCAGATGCCGCAAGTGAGCCCAAGGAATTTCGCATTATATAACACTTTTCAATTATGAACGAACAACAGGCAAAAGGTGAACAATCTATCGATATCGACTGGCAATCCTACCTCAGCATTCTTTATCCGAACTTAGCCAGCATTTTTATCTCGAAAGGTAAGTCGGTGAAAGTAAAAGATAGAAGCTACTTACTTTTGGCATGTTGAAAAATTAAGTGTGAAAATAAAAAAATAGGCCATATGGCGGGCAAATCCGAACAGGTGGCCAACAAGATTATCTTGAAACTAATTCTCCGGTTTTAGGCCTTTGCTCTCGAAAAAAAGACTGCGCTGGCAACGGTGATACAAGTAGAAGGATCATCCTATCGGAGGGCCGGTGCGCAGATGCTCGTCACGGAAGATGGCCAATTGACCGGGGCGATCAGTGGCGGTTGCCTGGAGGGAGATGCTTTACGGAAAGCGCGACTTGGTGATCGCTCAGCAGAAAGCTATGCTGGTTATCTATAATACAACGGATGAGGATGATGCCAAGCTTGGTGTTGGTCTAGGCTGTAACGGTATCATCCAAACCAAAAAGGGAATCATTGCGAGCGGATACAGTAATACGTTTGGTGTACCTGTATTTTTAAGAGCGTCTATTTTGAGGAACTCGCAAATTTAACCGGTGAAGAGGGTGCGAAGAAGATAGCGCTGGCCCACCCCACTGATCTGCTTATCATTCCATTTCCTGAAGGAAGTACAGACATTGATACAGAACAAGACTATAAGTTATTTAAACAATGAGATTGTCAGTTTCGGAATCGTTTCCACAAATGAACGGACAGAAGGTAATTTAACAGGTATTAATCTTCCTTCCAATAAAATATGAAGAATTTTCGGCATTTATGAATTATAACAATGATATAAATCAAACGGATGATCTATTAATCCCATTCTTTGAAAAACAAAGATAGGTGCATCCGGATAGTAGAATTGTACATAGAACTTTATAAGCTCAGAGTATTATCTGAATCCTTCATAGTTTCGACCTCTTGCTTTTCTGATAGTCGATGTGCACTTAACTTTTCAAGCTCCATTTCAATTAATAGTCTAACCTCCGTTTTAATTCTTTGGTAACATTCCCTTATATCATCAAAGCATACTTTTTGTAAATTCGGGATTGGAATATAGTTATCCTCTTCCTTCTTAATCCCTTTATGATCATTCTGTATTTCACAATGAAACATTTTTAGCTTTATTTTTTCTTCAGGATTATCAGCAACAATTCCTACAAATTCACCAGAGGACAAAGACGCTATTTTTGCAGCAGGTACCGCATAATCTAATTGAGTTGATTTAGAAACAGAAACGTCAGAACTATTGACGCTCTGGCTTTCTCTGTTCTGCATAATTTTGCCAAAAGTTTCAGAAAGCTTCTTAGCTGTATCGCCAGTTACCTGACCACTAATAATATTTCCCACTATTCCTGATATCACATCAGCCTGCTCTGCTCCATAATCCTTTCTTAACTGGCTAAAATCTTGAACTGACAAAGTGGTGGCAACCTTGTTACTACGAGCTGTTGCTATTAGACTATCAATATTATTAAAGTAGATGGTCGGAAATTCATCGAAAACAAGTGAGCTTTTGAGCCGCCCCTTACGATTCACCAACTTAATCATTCTACTGATATAAAGTGACAAAACTGCCCCGTACACTTGTAACTTCTGCGGATTATTTCCAACGCATACTATTTTGGGTTCTTTTGGATTATTGATATCAAGCGTGAAATCATTTCCAGAAAGCACATAATATAAGGCTGGTGATGACAAACGGGCTAAGCCTATTTTAGCGGAGGCAATTTGTCCCTCCAGCTGAGCCATCGCTTTATTTTGATAAGCCGAAATAAATGGATTTATTAACACCTTGATCTCGTCTTCTTGCTGCAAAACCGCAAATAATTTGTCGTAGTCCGTCTGCATTAATTCAATAACATGGGGCAGGGTGCAATACTTTCCATTTTCATACTTTCGAAGAAACCAGATTATTGCAGTCAGGAAATTTATCGGGGATTCTACAAAAAAGTCCCCTTGCTTTTTAATCCAGTCACGGTTTAATCCCAGCATAATCGTCCGGCTTGCTTCGGTAGCGTCAGTAATGTCATCCATACTTTCCGGATATAAAGGATTACAACGATGGGTTCGATTTAAATCATCAAAATTGATAATATAAAAAGATGGCTTAACCTCATAGTTCATTTGATACTGAAGCAGCTTATTATAAGCGATCTTCGTCAAATCGTCGTACTTAAAATCGTACAAAAACATACTAAAGCCTTTTTTAATGTGCTGATCAATAATGTGCCGAATAACAAAGTATGACTTACCAGCTCCCGGCGTCCCGGCAATTAGAATTCCCCGAAACGGGTTAATAAGGTTTATCCAACTATCTCTAAGTTTATCCTTGAGTTGATATTTGGCTGGCAAGTTTACCGAGTATTCATTTTCAAGCAATCGCTCTTCCTGGGGGAATGTCTCGTTCTCTGAATTAAAAATATCGGGATTTAATTTATTCTTAATTACCCTTGAAAGGAGCGTTCCTCCAGAGAGAATAAGCAAATATCCTATGGCAGTAGTACCTATATATGTTAACGCTATGGTTTCTATATCTCCCCTAATATAAAAGCAAAGTCCTGCAGTAAAATATAACAACAGCCCGCACAAAATATAGGCTATCGAAGATTTAAACGAGAGCTTGCCATCTTTTTTACCTTTTACTCCTATTATTGAAATCAGAAGAAAAATTAAGGCAGCCAATTTAGGTTTGAGTCCAGTATTAAATAAACCTGTTTTGGACAGATTCAACGCAAACCGATCTGCTATCGTGGCTGTTAATTCCCACTGCTTAAAGGTTGTATGGCAGCTGATATAAAAGTGTACTACAAGAATTGCAATACTAATCATCCGGGTTAAATCCAGGATCTTTCTTAATCCTTGAATATCTTCTCCTGTATTCATTTTCTATAAGGTTAGTTCATGGTTGTGGTTAAGCTTTTTCCGTTTCTTCTTTTTAGGAATCCCCGTAGAACTGTCCTGATTGTTTCTAGCCAGTACCAATTCCAGATAATTTGTTTGATTGCCCGGGCTAAGAAAGGCGGATGATGACTCTTCCTTTTCAAGGTGTGTTCTGTTAGTGGCATTGTGTAACTCCGATGTATCTTGCTTGTACCGCTGATCAGATGCACTCAGCCGCTCAGAAACAGCTTTCGCACTATATGTTTTTCCTAAATCACTCCCATTAAAAACGGACTTAGTTTTATGATCTATAAATGTCACCCCATATACCAAGCCACCAGCATTCTGCCGGAATATAACGTCTACGTCTTTCTCCTTAAGTTTATTGACAAGAGTACTTCCTGTAATGGAACGATAAGTTAGAAACACCTGATCGATCTTCATCCTAAGAACATCCTTGTAAACTTTACGCATTTCCTGGTTTGGA
>Ga0307408_100002913_pt1 | contig 11864 bp, 2 predicted proteins | sample 322Cmetagenome_FD_202116 | JGI IMG/M metagenome (GOLD analysis project Ga0307408, IMG submission 202116) | Maize rhizosphere microbial communities from greenhouse at UC Davis, California, United States - 322HYB-C-3 | ecosystem: Host-associated > Plants > Roots > Rhizosphere > Soil | place: USA... | reverse complement strand
GCTCCTGCCATTTGATAGCACCATCCTTATTGTCGTATACCCCAAGTGAATTTCCTTCTGCATCACGGATATACCAGGTAGTGATACCGTTACTGTTTTTGCTGATCCGGTTACCAGCGGCATCATAGCTATATTTTATATAAGTACCATTCGCTCTATTAATCTGGCTAATCTTTCCATAAACAGTCCACTCAATGCCTTTTTCCCTACCGTTACTAAGAGATGCTATGTTTTCCTGTACATCTTTTACCAGGTTTCCTATCTCATCATAGTCATAATTTTTTTCAGCCTGATCTTTCAGGTCATTGTCGGCATTCCCACTTATACCATCATCAACATGCGATAGCCTATTCGTTCCGGCATAATAATTATAGATTAATTTATCAATCTGGCCGTTAGCCCCGTAACGGTCGTACTTCAAAATATTTCCATTAGCGTCATACTGAACCTCTTCCTTGTATTTATTATTAATAGGCCCCCATGCAGTACTGGCCATGTCATGCTGCCTCATCTTAATCAGGCGGTTAAGCTGGTCGTACTTGTAGGTATAACCCACAGCGGCCATATTTTTAATACCAAGAGTAGTATGGCTGATATTGCCATTATAAAGGTTTTGTCCGGTTTCACCTGCCGGTTGCCATTGGATGTTAAAGGCAGCAGCTGTTGTGCCGATTGGCTTATAGTCGCCATTGAAATAACCTAATGAATAAGCAAGCGCATCTTTAGGAATAAGTGAACCGGTAGCACCATCCTTATTAATTTCAGAATCGGGGCTTAGTAAATTACTATTCACCCCTTTAAGCCAGCCCTGCAGAGTATAGGCATAGTCCATTCCCTGAACTTTGCTGCCTTCATCTCCCAACTCTATCCTTGCTAAAGGGCCATGAAGGTAGTATTGATAACTTGCATCCAATTTACGGTAAGGTGCAGTTAGGGTACTGCTTATCCCGTTAGGGTCAAGAATTGCCTTTATACTGCTATATGCCTGAGTAAGGCGGTTTTCAGCATCGTATTTATACTGGTAATAGAAAGCGTCATTTTTATCTTTCTGATAGGCTACCAGATTTACTTTGCCGCTTATCAGGTCATATTCATAATCTATTCGCTTCTCTTCGCCCAGGCCATGTACCTGTTGCCATAGCGTTTTTACATTACCAGAAATATCATAACTATAGTAGGTGGCATTAATATCCTTGCTTGCCGTAGAAGGGCGATAGATGCTTGCAGCAACTCGTTTACGCAGGTTGGATTGATCAAAACTTAAGATTCCATTGTCGGGCGTAGACACGGGAACTTCGTCGTAAATCGTCTGCGTAAGTTCGCTATTGGTTCCTCCCGAAAGGAAAGTTTGAAAGGCATTAGTACTTATAGATCCTGTTTCTGCTATTGCCGAAGTGTTCTTCTGGCCTACTTCTATAATTCTACCTAATACATCATACTTAGTATAACTGTAATTACTGGTTGCTTTTTGTTTTGCATTTTGCGAAATAACAAGCCTGCTAAGCTCATCATACCAGAAATTGCTTTCTTTAGCATCCGGAGTAGCCTGTTTTATTACCTGGTTAGTAGTATTGTATGTATATGTAGTGGTAAGCGTATGAGGTGGATAGGCTGGCTGGTATTGATACTCCACCCTGCTATTTGAAGCAATAGTAGTCGGAGCACCGTAATACGGCATATTATAACGATGCCACGCCATCATGCCATTCATATTATCTGCCTTTAAACAAGCACTGAACGCATTCTTTCGTATCTCATCCTGTAATAAAACCCGGCTATATAAACGAAGATGTTTTAACAATGCCGTATTTTCCGGCATCTGTAGAGGATTAAAACCAATCTCCCATCCACAACTTGTTTTACCGCTCCTATCCGCAGGGGTTATATTTTTCCCGTTTAACCACAGTTCCAAATCTCCCGATGCTAAATCGGCACCGGCATTTGACTGGATAACAATATGGTTCCAGGGAAAAATGTTAGTAGCCACACCACTAATATGGTTTGACCTTACGATACCTACCTTGTTGGTGCCATCGTCAGTTAAACTAAAGATATCTGCATTAACAGCACCCTGTTTAAAACAAACCTGCACCATATAATCCTTGCCGGCACTCAGCAGAATTTGCCCACCGGCGGCATCCACCTGATAAGCCCAGAACTCAAGGGCAGCCCCTTGGTTATTTTTAGAGCCATTTATAGCAGATGTCAAGCTACCATGAATAGCTGAAATACTGGAATTATAGTCCGGGCCATTATATTCACAGTCCGCTGCATTAAACTCCCTTGCTTTGTGCACCCTGTAAGTAGCATCAGTATCAAACTCTTTCACTCCTGCCGGAGGTACTGTACGTATGAGGTTACCCACCTGGTCATAATAATATAGGGTATGGTGATAAATTTGTTGTTTGGCAGCCAGGTAGACATTCGCCTGGATAGAACTGCTAAAAGCAATCAAATTATCTTTAAATTTAATTTTCTCTTCCTCCACATAGGCAGCATACTCACGTTGTCCATTTGCTACCGCTACTTCTAATTTTGATTTCACACAAGCATAAGCATCAATTGCAACAGGAGTAAACGGAGGTTCGTTACACAAAATAGCGTTCGGATCGCTTGAGCCCTGGCTTTCAAAAGCAGCATACTGGTCATAACTCATAGCAAAACCAAACCATTGGTTCATGTAATTGGCTAGTATCCTTTCATAATTTGAATTGGTACTAACAAATTCACCGTTTTCAAATTCGCTGGCTAGTGTTGCTTTTGCATTATTGTATTCAGTTAAAGTGATACAGCCTTTTGCACCCGGCACCATGAACACTGGAAGTGTTACATCTTCTTCTAACAGGTAATTACATGAATTGCAGGATTTGGTAAGATATCCCAGTTCCGTTTCTGTTAGAGACATGGCATCCTTATACTTAGTTTTAAGATACGTATAAAGGCTTCCTGTACTTTGTGAACTAATATACTCTTGTTCTAAGGCCGCGAGTTTATTGCAAATATCTGCCTTAGTATTGCTTATCGTTAGTTTAATTCCCTGTTGGGGAACGCCCTGGCGGGCTGGCCCATCAAATAAATAGGGATTAACTAAGGCCGTAAATTTTGATTTTCCAAGTTTAGGTGTAAGAAATTCACCTAACAATACTTCCCCAAAACTTTTATATCCACTTGCAGAAGCAGTTGCAGATGTGCTGGCTCCTAAAAAATTATCTCTACTTCCTCCGGCTGTACACACCTCTATGAGCTTTGTGCGTAAATTCTCAGAAACCGTAGCAGAGTCAAGTCTTTTTTCTAAAGCCGGAGCGAGCAGTAGCGCCCATTCTTCAGAACTGCCATCGCAGGAGGATTGGATTTGCTCTTTTACTATTGCATCGTTCTCTTGTTCTACCTGTGTAGCATTCGCTGTATAATTTGTTTGTTTAACAACATCAAAATGAGATTTTTTAACGGTATAAATATTTGTCCTTAAGACAATAGGGTTGGAAGCTAAAGATTCTCCACAAGAATTAACTGCTATGGCAGTGTAAGATCCTGGAGTATTCACTACAATACTGTTACCGACTGCTCCATTAGACCATTTGATACCGGTAGCATTGGTAGGCAACGTTGACGTTAAGGTAACACTCTTTGAATTACAAAGGATTGGATCACCAATAAGGGTAATTACTGGTTTAGCCGGTGCACCGGCAAGTGTAATAGTTATTGGATCCGTTTCTACTGAGTAACCACACGAATTAAAAATGATACATTGGTAGACGCCTGGTTTAGTTGCAGTATAAGATGCTGAAAAGGCTCCAGCAATGTTCGATCCATCTTTTAACCAATTTATCCAGTAATCTTGTTCCAGAGGAGGAACTGTTAAAACCGTCGAAAACACCGGATTGCAAACAAAAGTAGGGCCATTAACAGTTATAGAAGGTTTAACTGGCAGTGTCATATTCGTAATAACAATCATCTGCGAAGGTGCGGAGGTTCCGCAGTCATTACTTGAAACGGCATAATAACTTCCCGCCTCATTTACCGAAATCTCAGGTCCACTTCCTCTTCTGCTATCAGGGCCTGAACCGGTTGCTTTCTTATACCAGATTGAATTTGATCCGGTTGCTGTTAACCTTATCCATGAATTGGGACAAAGGACAGTTGATTGAGCGGAAACTGTTGGAGCGGGTAATGCTGGACATGAAACAACATTTATACTAAAACTTTGAGACACTTCCTCCGGATTTCCATGGTGATAGATATCTTCGGCTTGCAACTCAATATCATAGCTTCCTACATCTGCATCAGAAGGGGTTCCTTGCAAAATGGCAGTGCCATTACCTGTACTTGTAAGTGTTAACCAAGCCGGTAACGAGTGCAGCGATGGGTGTGTGGGTGAGTGTGAATGTTCACCAATCTCTACAATATCTCCGTAGGGAATATCCGGGTCATTAACACTAATGTTATATGTAAATTGTTGTCCTGGCTGTACATTTACAGAAGCTTGACTGGATGAAAACGCCGGAGGAGTATTGACTATAATGGAATATTTGCGAGTAGAAAAGATATTTGGTTTATCCTCAATAGCTGCCTGAAAGGTAAAATCCTTTATTCCAAAATCCGCCGGAGTGGGAGTCCAACTTAAAGTGGTTGAACCGGTTTGTGCCGCAACAGTCGGAACTGTTGGAGTTAATACAGCAGCAGAGGGTATACCACTAGTGGAACCTATATAAACATCAGATCCAACCGGGCTTTGAGCCGATATAACGTCCTGATGGAGTACTCCTGTAAGAATTTGCCTAACACTTGATTCTGTCGGAGTATCGTTAGTAAAAACAGGTGCTGGCTCATCCACAACTTTAATGGTTATTGACGAAGTTGATTGCACACCTATATTATCTGTAGCTACAAAATTTAACACAATTGAATGCCCTACCTGTTCGGAAGTTGGGGTCCAGTTAAATGTAGTTTGAGCTGGATTTCCCGTAGCAGGGAATGTTGGGCTAAAGGATGAAGTTGTAATATAAGATGGTAAACCAGCAACAGACAAATCGACACTGCTTCCTATATCCGAGTCAGTTGCTTTTATGGAGAAAGATAAATTTTGGCCAGAAATGATATTATAAACTGCACCATTTAATGGTGTTACTGAATAATCAAACACAGGGCGGGTTGATGATCCTGTTAGTTTTATAATAAAATCCAATACAATTGAATTGCCATGATTATCATTAACTACCACTATTGCATTATATAAAGCTCCAACAGGTTTACCTAAAGTATTAAATGTTAACTCTCCCGTAGAAGAATTAATGCTTAATCCCTCAGGCTGTGTTCCATACATTTCATTGGCATTTGCTAAATGATATGAAAGCACATCTCCCTGGTCTGGGTCTGATGCGGGAATTTTATAAGTAGCGGCTGCAATTCCCGAAGGCATGTTAATAACAGCAGGTAAAACCGATACGGGGCAACTTCCCTGTTCAGCTGTGTTAATCGTTGTGAAAATCTTCCATGGCTGCCTAGAATTATTTTGTAATTCTAAAATCTTAAACAAATTACTCGGACTAGAATCATTTTCAATAGTGTAAATCGAACTAGATTTATCTAAAGTTAGTTGATAAGAGCCAGTACTGTTAACCCACCCGCCTGATGGGTCGGTTACATTAAGTAAGTTGATTCTAAACGACGAAAGGACAACTCCGTCTCTCTTCACGTAAAAATCGATATTAGAATCTGCATACCCCAATTTATAGGAATAAGCCACATCCAATTTGACGGTAACAGTAGTGGCAGTCTCTGAAAGTTTGATCCATTTTATGCTACCGTATCTAAAATGATCAGCCTCTGCATCAGATGATACCAGACAAAACACAAACATTAACAATAGGCCTAACGCATAGCTGCGAACTAACATAGAAATAGTGTCCTTACCCGAATAATAAAACTGTTTAAAAACTCTTCTTAGAAAAAAGCTAAAGGCTATACTCTTCATAACTTAATCAAGGGACATAATTTGATACAGAAAATATTTTCATGCTGCCAACCGGTATATTATCCGGTATACATATCAATTTTTCCCTATCACCTGCATTAAAAACTATATTTATTGGATTGCTTTGATCCGGGTAATAAACCTGCACTGCCGCAGAAACAGGAGTAGCACCGGTGGAGCCGACGTAAGACACTTTTACATTCTTAAAACCAGTAGAACATGTAGCCGTCCCATTATATTCGTTGATTATGAAATCCTTCACAGATAATGAACTGGGGCCTCCGAAAGTATGAGGTGTCCCTACATCACAAATATTGCCGCAAAACAAATCCCTGGCTTGCTTAAAATACTTCGCCTTAACCTCTAAATAAATATCCTTATACATCTGCCATTCCCTGTTGGGTACCCGGCAAGGATCCGATTCGCTAAGAGAACAAGCATTCCAGTTATTATCTGCAGTTACTGGATGAGGCATATCACTTTTATCTGCACAATACAGCAAATAATCTACAAACTTGCTTAGGCCCTTGGTTTGAACGGTTGCCTCGGCAGAAAAGTTAAGTATGTTGGTAGTATAATTATCAAGGTCCTGTAGCATTGCGGGTTTAAAATTCGCCCCTGGAGCTCCCGCCATAAAAAAGGGGTCAATATTTAAAAGCCAGCTATTGTTATATTGGAATGCAGGTGTTGTAGCCCCCTCTGGCACTTTTATATAAGAAAAATCACTAACCCTAACTATTCTATCTTCAACCGCGTTATCCCATTTTACCAGGCCACTATTATTGTAACAAAACTGCAGTTTACAATATTCCGGATGATAAGGCAGAAATTTCAGGCCCCAATCTTCCTTCCAATAGGCAACGAGCATATCCAGCGTAAAATCTTTATCATAAGGGGATGTTGACGTAGTTTCGTCAAGTTCAATCAGGTCTGACTGATAATCTGCACTGGCTGCATCCTTTATTGGAAATACAGTTCGCCAATACTTGTAAAGAACATTCATATCCGTTTCCAGGGGCAAGTTGTTGGCATCGAAAACAGCATACTGCCCGCGAGGACGTATGTCTTCCAGCATCAACTTTTCAAATTTACTGCAGGGGGATTCTGCAGGACAATCGCTTTGGGCTAGCTGGCACTCCCCCTTCAAGGTGGTATATTTTGATTTAACCAAGTCTTTGTAATCCTGCTGTTCCAAGGCATTAGGGTCAACTTCCAGCTCCGTTAACTTCTCTTTTATCATTGCGGTAAAACCGCTTTCTGTTCCAAGCAATTCTATACAGGTAGAACAATCGCCAAAACAGGATGACAGGTCGAGTTGCTCCAAATAGGTTTTGATAAAGTCAAATTCCTTCTTTACAATCCCCTTACTTTGTCCTTCAGTAATATAACGCTCTGTATTATCCTCAATTTCCTGCCTTTTTAAGGCAAGCTCGAACGTAAAATAGTACTCACCTATTTTGGAAATGTTAATATTAAAACTTCCGGTAGAAGGCTTATCAGGACCAAGCTGCACAGGCATTGGTAAATCTGATATAGGCACATCTTCATTACAATAGTTCTTTATTTTTATTGTTAAGTCATAATTACAATTACTGCTTACTTTATTAGTCCCGGTTTCAGGATAATTATGAATGAGTTTTTCAACATCGTAACTAAAACTGGCAGACTCGTCTATCAAAGAAGCCAGGTAAGTAGTGGTACCTATAAGCTTTAACTCTGTACTGTTAAATCTAAACTGGGCTGGATTTAAAATGCGTATGGATTGTCTCTCTGCTGATTTATTGGAAGGTAAGTTCTCTAGGTTTGAAGTTCCTGATCCGGTTAAGGCTGTAGCAATAGTCTTACCGCTTGCATTTAGATAACTAATACTGATCTGCCCATTAGGGTCAATTACCATGTTTTTAGTATAATGCTCTGCATAGCCCACATCATTTCCAAATAATCGGTCGAGTTCCCATTGTTCTGGCTTGGCATAAAAATATTGTGTTACTTTGCCCAAGCCTGAAAGCCCTGGCTGAAAAGCACTTCCTACTCCACCTTGTGTTTTAATCCTGCCGGTATTGTCTGGGGTGTACTGAGTGACCGACAATGGGTAATTTGTAGCATCAGGAATATACTGAGTGTATAAATGCTTAGACAGGTAATTGGCGTCATTACGAAACTGATTATTAAGTGAGTAATATTTCGAGGCTCCTGATATATTGTTTAGGGGATCGGGGCTAATCTCACACAACTGCTTCAGGTTCGCCAGGTTATAGGGCCTTCCATCCAAATTCTGGTTGAAGCTTTTAAAATAATGGAGCTGCTCATTCACAACGCTATCTCCCTTTACCGGAGCGGGTAAAATACTTGCAGAAACCCTTCCCATTTCATCATACACATTTTCCTGTACAACAGCCACATTGTCTGAGTTATTAACCGTTACAGTTTGGCGCCCACGTAATGTGCCATCAAAATAATTGACCACTTCCTTTTTCTTTCCCTCCTCCGCAAAACTGGCTGAATATTGCCAGTTCATATCGGGGGAATGCCATAAGGTACTTATGTTCCATGCTGCATATACATAGGTATTGTTATTATTTTTATACTCATACGTCCAGTCCCCCTCTCGCCGGATACCATCACTGGTATAATGCACCTGCCGTATCCGAGCCACGAGATAGTCTGCATTATACATTAAAGAAAGTTTGTAACTATTCTCAGAAGTAGTAATTCTTGTAGCATTATTTACAAATATCTTCTCTGGCTGGATTCCTCCTGAATAAGTATTGCCAAGCATCTGCAAAACTGTGCTTTCTAATTCGCTTCCCTTATCGACAGTAGCCCATTCCAAATCATATTCTTCTGCCCCTGCGACGTGGTCCCAGGTTAATTTTAGCTGCCCGTTTGCCTGGCTGGGTATACTAAGAAAGTCTGCCGCCACCACTCTAACAGGCAAAGCTTTGGTAAATGCATATTTTCTTTGAGAGGTAATATCATTGCTTAATTGTATACAGGCAACTTGTGATCCAAGGTTTGGAGTAGTAGAAAGTTCAGTTACGGTTACCCTTACTTTATAAGCACCCTGAAAGCTGTAAGTATCTGATTTTCTATATTCGGAACCTCCTGCTTTAACATAATTAATGCTCAGTACTTTATCATTGATTTCTGTTGGCTGATCGGCAGGCTGTGATGGGCTACTCCAATACTCTATTTTGACCTTTAATGTACAGCTAAAATCAGAAGGAATTACTTTATTGTCCTGAAGCCTAAGCGTAATGGCATTGGTAAATACCGTTGAAGCTAAATTAGCCCGGATTGCCGGGTCCGCATACTTTTCATCGGTTGCTGTTACTGAAGTACCTACCTGAACGGGCACTTCTGTAAAGTTGCCATTGGTTTCTACCTGAGCCCGAAGTTTAAAGCAGCAAAAGATTAAACTCAATACAAGTATCTTTTGTAGAATTCTATTCATAAACCTGTTTGTCTATATTATCCCAACCGGGAAACAGTGATATTTTATATTATTACCAGTTTGAAAACCTTTATTCAAATGCCTTAGCGAAACAATCTTATTTGGCTTATAATTCTATCAATTCATACCCGCTATATTTCTCCTTAAGCTCCCAGCCTGCCTTACCCTGCTGTATTGGTAATTCTGAACTATACTTTTCAAGTTTCGAATCCTCTGAACTAACACGAATACGAAGGTCTATCAGAGTTTCGCTATCAACACTCAGCTCCTCATTTAAATTGGTAAGCCTGGTGAGCATCCGGCTTAGCTTTTTGCTTGACTTGTTGTAGGTAATGGCATATTCCCTGCAAGTAACATGCTGCTCATTAATTATTTTTATAGTTTGGCTTTCTCCGGTAACCGAACTCAATAATTCATAATCCTCGGATTTTAAAGCTTTAATAAGCTCCTTTGAATTCATGATGCCATTGTTTACCACTACTTCTTTCTGTTTAGATAGCAAAACTTTTTGTGCACGGTGGTCTATATGCAGGTAGATTCCATTGGCATTAACTGTCTCCGTCTCGCCAAGTTTATAATAGAACTCTTTCCCTTTTTTACTGAACAGGTAATCTACTTTTTCTGCATTCGCTGAAGAATCAGATGTGTTGCTCGTAGTTATCGTTCCCGAAAGCAGGTATTCATTTCTATTAGCATCAAATGCTCCTGTAACCAACTCAAACTCCTTTAAAACTTCCGGATCATACGATTTCTCCTTATTAACTACGGATGCTTTTAAAGGCGCCGTTGTTTGTTTCCTCCGGATACCATAAAACTCGGGTTTGGCAATCGCCAGGCTTGCCAATACAAAGACACTTAAAACAAGGGACAGAGTTCTTATTGAAATTTTGCGTAACATGCTTATAGCTTTAAATTCCTCGTTTTTTATAGGATGAACGTGATTCTTTTAGGGTAACAATTCCCCGCTCGGTTTCCTTTTTCACCCTCACCAAACTGCCTTCATCATCATATTCATAAAAGGTTGCAAAGCTGTTTTCATCCAGTTCTGCCATCAGTTTAAAGGTAGTTGCGTTGTAGGCGTAGGATTTCATATGTGCATTATATGGGTGGATTCGTATATCATCGATATAGACATTACCATCCGAAGGCTTAAGAGTAAAATTAAACTCAGAATTATTGATACCTGTGGTAAAACTGCATTCTATTAATTTCCAACCTTCAACTATTGCCTTACATTTAAAATCCAGAAGGCTTCCTCCATTAACAGAATATTTAAGGCCTAAATCTTTCTTTTCTGAATGATTATCCTTTACCCAGGCATTAAAAACATATTTAGTATTTGGCCTTGGCTCAAAACCATTAGGGTACAGGCCAAGAGTATTAAGTAGCTTATACTCATGCTTGTCGGTAAAACCAAAATAAGGACTAGCTTTATGCTTACTATCGTGAATTTTAGATGCAATCTTTATTCCCCCAGCAGGCAACTTGGCACTGTAATTACCAGTATGGGCTGAATCTTTAGTAGCTGACTTATGAATCCTATCACGCAAATTGGCTAAACTCAAAAACTCAATTTCAGTGGAATGCCTTTCTATTTTAGATAAATTATCTTCAAAACTATTTGCATATATCTCTCGGTTCATCGCATTAGAAGCAACAGCGGCTGGCAACTCTCCTTTAAAATCAAATTTAGCTGCACTATATCTCCCAAGAGCATCCTTATTCTCCAATTCCTGCCCAAACTTATCATAAAGAGTTACGGTATTAGCCGTTACCCAACCGGTTGCATCTAGATTTTCAATCCAAAACAAGCCACTATTCTTCCAGAATGAATAAAAGTTTTTAAAATACCCTGCGTTTTTAACCTCCACACTCTTTTTAGCTGAGTTAAATAATGAAGCGTATATCCGGCTTTCCTGGTAGGCCTTACTTTGATATGGACGCCAGTTACCTAAATAACCAGCAATATAGGGGTTAATAACGCTTTCTTTGGAATTCATCTCACATGGCATTGGCTCTGAGCCATCCAGATTCAGATACCGATAGACATAAGGAGCATGATTATTATTAAGCTTATAACTTTGTAAATCGTCTGCGTCCCTAAACTGGCCTGAACTAAATACCAAATTCAGCTTCGCGGGATCAAAATTTGGCCCGTCTAAAAGTTCGGACAAAGTATTTTTATAGATCTCTATTGCTCCGTAGTTTTTTACAGCCAGATCAATAGGAAAGGTACCATTCATAGCCCCTGATTTAATATAGGTGAATGTACTTACCACATCATACTCTTCAATGCCCACCGCGTTTTCTTCTCCCCAATCACAACGATTCTCACCGTATCTCAGCCAGCCCCCTATTGGATATGCATTACTTATCCATTTACCTCCTTTGACCACACAATATGTTCCAGGCCCCATGGCCGTGTTTAAACAAGTG
>Ga0307408_100002912_pt1 | contig 11868 bp, 12 predicted proteins | sample 322Cmetagenome_FD_202116 | JGI IMG/M metagenome (GOLD analysis project Ga0307408, IMG submission 202116) | Maize rhizosphere microbial communities from greenhouse at UC Davis, California, United States - 322HYB-C-3 | ecosystem: Host-associated > Plants > Roots > Rhizosphere > Soil | place... | reverse complement strand
TCACCGCGCCGATCAGGCCATGGAGCAGGTCGTGCGCCGTTCCTACGCCGCCATGACGGTGGACCTGGGCCTGCCGGACCTCGATGGCATCAGCCTGATCCGCTCGCTGCGCCGCGAAGAGCGCACGCGCAGCCTGCCCATCGTGGTGGTGTCTGCCAACGCCGAAGCCGGCGAGCTCGAATTCAACAACCAGCCGCTCGCCGTCTCGACCTGGCTCGAAAAGCCCATCGACGAAAACAAGCTCATCCTCAGCCTGCAGCGCGCCATCGCCAACATGGCCGAAGGCCGGCCGCGCATTTTGCACGTCGAGGACGACCTGGACATCCAGCGCATCGCCGCCACCATCGCCCAGGACTTCGCCACCTTTGAATTTGCCGGCACGCTGCAAGAGGCGCGCGAACAGCTGGACAAGCACCACTACGACCTGGTGCTGCTTGACCTCACGCTGAAAGACGGCTCCGGCTGGGAGCTGCTGGACACCATAGAAGCGCTGAACCCCGCGCCACCGGTGGTGGTGTTTTCCGCCAGCGACACGGTTTCCAAGGAAAGTGACCGGGTGGAAGCCGTGCTGGTGAAGGCCTACACCTCCAATGACCAGTTGCTGCGCACCCTGCAGCGCGTGCTCGACGAAAGCCTGTGGGGTACGGTGCACCCGCCCCTGAGCGAAAGCCTGCCCGCGTCGAGGTTCGCCGGAGGATAGAAGCTCACCCCTGCCCAGGCTCACTGCGTGTAGCCTGTCCCCCCTCAAGGGGGCGGCGCCTGCGGCCCGGCAAAGCCGGTTCCGCGGCCCCTGCTGGCGTGGACACCCGACAGCCACCAAGGCGATGCGAAGCGAGCCGCCCAAGGCCAGCATGAGCCGTGGAACCGGCCTTGGCCTGTCCTGAGCCCGTCGAAGGGCCGGGCCACAGGCGGGCGGCCCCCTCGGGGGACAGCGCATTACACGGAGCCGAAGGCGTAGTGAAAAGCGTGGGGGCCTTTACTTCTTCTGGGTGGAGCGGTAGACCTGCATCACCGTGGCGAAGTCGCGATCGAAATTGATCGGCAGGAAGGTGTCGTTGCCGGGCAGCTGCTTTTTCAGGTTGGGCGAGAAGCTATAGCTGAACGAACATTTCTTGACCCTGGCCTGCAGCTCGGGCGACACGTCCTTGTTCATGGTCCAGGTTTCCGTCATGAAGGGCGGGCTCTCCCAGATCGTGCGTATGCTCGATCCCTTGACGTCGCCCTTGACGACCATGCGCTGGTACAAATCGCTGGCCACGGCCGCGGCGGGGAAGAAGCCGTGCATCACACCCGTCACCGAGCGCTCATGCCCATTCGAAAAAACCACCTCGTAGTCCTTGTCTGGTGTCAGGCCCAGGGCCGGGAACAGCGCGCGCGGCGCCAGGTTGCCCGAATTGGAGGTCGGCGTGGTGTGCGCGATCTTCTTGCCCACCAGGTCCTTGGGTTCCCTGTACGGGCTGTCGATACGCGTGATCAGGATCAGCTTGTAGGAGTTGCGCTGGCCCGTGGCCTTGTTGCCCGGCACCGCAAAGGGAGGGGCCTGCCCGGCCGTCACCATCTGCGCGGCCAGGCCGGGGTTCACTTGCCCGATCTGGGCCTTGCCGGTCGAAAGGGCTTCAACCAGTTCCTTTTCACCCAGGATGTCCACATTGCTGGTGCGTTCCAGGGAATCGCCCTGGGCGTTCTGCAACTCCACATTCGCGCAGCGCGACAGGTGGCTGAAGTAGTCGCCCCACAGTGCCATGGTCTCGGTCTTGCCATAGGTCTTGGGCATGGCCACCACCATTTTTTCGCGGGGGCCGGTGAATTTTTCCACCGGCGCCGCTGGTGCGGCCTTGGTCTTCTTGGGGGGCGGGTTTTCGGTTTGTGCCACGGCAGAAACCATAGCCAGTGCCACGCCCGACAGCACGGCGACATTGCGCAAATAAACCATCATGTTGATCACCCTGTAGTCAGTCAGTAAAAAAAGCCGCGGCGGCCGAATGCACGCGCGAAGCCGTTCAAGTAAGTGTGCGCCTAAAGCTAACGTTTACTTACAAGTCCGCTGACGCCAAAGGGACAAAAAGCGGGAATACCCGCGCCGGACCGTTGTTTTTCGATTGAAAAAACGGCGGGCAAGGTAGCGCGAAAAACGGCTTTCCTGCTAGCGCGGTGTTACAAATCAGGCCCCGGCAGGCGCGGCGCGCGATGCGTCGATCTTGCCCAGCAGCCATTGCAGCCCGGCCAGGTGCTGCTGGTCGTGGCTGCACAGGTAATGCACCAGGCTGCGCAGCGTCAGCGCGCCGTAGCCTTCGAACTCGGCTGTGCGTTCCAGCGCTTCGGGCGGTAGGCCTGTGAGCATGGCCATGGTTCTGGCGCGCGCCGCGCTGAACGCCGCCAGGGCCTCCCGCGCGTCGGCCGTCGCATAGCTTCGCTCCTGTTCCAGCACATAGCCGTCCAGCGAGGCCAGCAATGGATTGACCTCGGTGAGCGTGCGCTGGATGCGCACGTGGTAGCCATCGATCTCGATGTCCCGCACATGGCAGACCTGTCCCAGCGCCGAGAAGGTTTCGCTGGGGATGCCCTCCCAGGACGGCGGTGTCCAGTCCCGGTGGCTTTCGGGAATGGCTTCGTAGAACTGCTCCAGCTGGCGCGGGAAATCCGCCATGGCTTGCAAGGTGGCAGGGTTCAGCGGCGCCGGCGTGCTCATCGACTACGCCCGTTTCACCGAAGGCCAGAGCAAGGCCTGCGCCGCGATCACGTTCTCGCCATTGAAGGTCACGGCCGGCGAGCCGTAAAGCTCGTAACCCAGCGCGAGCGCTTCGCTGACCCTTCGGCAAAAGCTTGCGTCATCCGGGCCCGTGAGCAGGCGGTAGGTTGGAAGCCCGTCGGGCGGTGTGTTCGTGGCGGTCGTGGTCGTTGCAGGTGATGTCATGGCGGCAATCAGCGTATGAACGGAGGGCGATATTACCGTGTCCGCCCCTACGCTGCAGGCAACCGTTCTCAGGCCTTCGCCATACCCGGCGATAGCATCACGCGGCCCGGCGCCGCCATGCCGGTAAATGCAAACTCCAGCTCAGGCTCGCGCCCGCTCACGATGTCGGCAATCGCCGCACCCGAGCCGCAGGCATGTGTCCAGCCCAGCGTGCCGTGGCCCGTGTTGAGGAACAGGTTCGACGTTTTGCTCTTGCCGATGTAAGGCACGTTGCTGGGCGTCGCCGGGCGCAGGCCGGTCCAGAACTGCGCGCCTTCGCCGTCCGTCATCTCCGGGAAGAGCTGCTTCACGCGGCGCACGATGGCCTGGCAGCGCACCAGGTTCAGGTCGGTGTTATAGCCGTTGAGCTCCGCCGTGCCTGCGATGCGCAGGCGATTGCCCAGGCGCGAGAACACCAGCTTGTACTCATCGTCCGTCAGGCTCACCTGGTAGGAGGCCGTTTCATTGATGACGGGCAGCGTCACCGAATAGCCCTTGGCCGGGTAGATGCGCAGGTTGTGCCCCAGCCGCTTGGCCCACGGCGCGCTGAAGGCGCCCAGGCACATCACATAGGCGTCGGCCTTCAATGTCTCCACACGTCCACCCGCCTCGCCGTGGCCTCGGGCCACCAGCACTTCATTGATGCGGCCGCCACCGGCCAGCACGTCGAGGATGTGGGTGTTGTAGAGAAACTTCACGCCCGCCTGTTCGCAGCGCGCCGCCAGCGCCGTGGTGAAGGCCTGGGCGTCGCCCGACTCGTCGCTGGGCGTCATGCTGCCACCCACGATGCTGTCGCGGCATTGCGCCAGCGCCGGTTCAATCGCCACGCATTCGTCGGCGGTTTTCATATCGAGCTCGCAGCCGTGCTCGCGCATGATGCGCGCCGGCTCCTGCGCGGCATCGTATTCGGCCTGGCTCGTGTAGAAGTGCAGGATGCCCTGGGTCTTCGCGTCGTACTGCAGGCCCAGCTCCGCACGCAGCTTCTGCAGCGCGCCGCGGCTGTACATGCCCAGGTTTACGATCTGGCGTATGTTTTGCGCGGTGCGCGCCGGCGTGCAGTTGCGCAGAAACTCCAGGCCCCACAGCCACTGGTTCATATCGGCCCGCAGCCGGAACAGCAGCGGCGCGTCTTCCCGCGCCAGCCACTTCAGCACCTTGAGCGGCGCACCCGGGTTGGCCCAGGGCTCCGCATGGCTGACGGAGATCTGCCCGCCGTTGGCAAAACTGGTTTCCATCGCGGCTGCGCCGCGCCGTTCGACCACCGTGACCTCGTGACCACGCTGCGCCAGATACCAGGCCGTTGTGACCCCTGTGACACCCGCACCCAAAACCATGACTTTCATGGCGATTCCTTTATTCAAGCAGAACATTGCAATGGCAGTTGCGCAAGCGCGATGCCTTGGGGTGCTTGAATCAAAAAAGAATCATGGCAACCGCCAAGCCATCAGGTGCTTGCGGCCGCTTCCACTGTCCTTGTTACCTGAGAGATTCAGCCGCTGCTTTTTCCAAAGCACCGGCCTTGCTCCTTCGGTGCGCCGCACCTTGCATGCGGCGTCTCTCCAGACGGCTGTGTGTTTCTGGCAGTACGGGACCTGAGCGATTATGGAAGTTTGCGCCTTCGGTGGCTGCCATTTTGATGGCAACGCTCTCCTGCTTGAACGGCTTGAATTTACCACCGAAGCCTGTGGCAACACACCCCGCAGGGCCTTCAGTACAGGTCCAGCGGACTGATTCAGGCGCTTAATAGTAGGTATCCACCCAATTCCGGGGCGCAGAGGCTCAGCCTTCGCATACCGACCGCACAAACGCCGCCTTGGCCTCGGTATAGGCCTCGCGGTCGGTGGGGTATTTCGCGGCCAGCTCGGTCTTGAGCGCGGCATAGTTCCAGGCCAGTGCCGGGTCCGCGCGCAGCGCATCGCGAAAGCGCAGGCGCTGCGTCCACACCGGACCGCCGTGCACCACCAGATGCAGGTGGTGGGTGCGATGCCCATCGGCCCAGCGCATCAGCCACTGGCGGTCCGCCAGCGTGGCATTGAATTCGGCGGATGTCGCATAGCCCTGCTTGCACAGCGGCGCCACCAGTGCCTTGGCCGCTTCCATCGACGCTACGCCACCCAGGATGTCGATCACGGGTTTGGCTGCCAGCCCCGGCACGGCCGTGCTGCCGATATGTTCGATGGCGATGAAGGCATTGGAAAAGAGCGGCAGCAGCCGCCCGCGCTCGGCCTCAAACATTCCGGGCCAGTGCGCGTCGTAGGCCTGCAGCACCACAGGCTCATTGATGGCGGCTTGCAGCGATTCTTCTTCCGTCATGATGTCAATGGCTTAGCGCAGCGCAAAAAAGGCCGTCCGAGCAGATGCCAGCCGTTCGTCGAGATACGCTCCGTAAAAATCCGGAACGGCCACACCTACCAGCGGTTCAGCCAGCTTTTGTCCATCAGGACCCAAAAACAGGACGGTCGGTGTGAAAGTCGCTTTCCAGGCTTTGGTCCACGCCGCTGCCGTGGTGCTCTTGCCATCAAAGCCAATCAATGGCGTGCTGTTGTCGCTGATATGGAGCTGCCAGGCCTCAAGGCCGGATTCGTTGCGTGCCGGAAGCAGGTAGTTGCGTCGCACCAACTCGCAATATGGGCATCCGGGCAGGCTGATCAGCAACACCAGTGGCCCGCCCTGTTTTGCGGCCAGTCCAGCGGCTTCGGGCAATGAGGCGGGCACAGGCAAGGTGGCCACTTTGACCGGTATCCGTGCCTGCCATGCCAATGCGGGCAGTGTCAGGCTGCCCGCCAGCGCGGCCGTAAACCCACGCCGCCCCACCGCCTTCATTCAGCGCACTCCAGCAGGATGCGCGCCAGCGCCGCCGGCTCCGTCACCATGGGGTCGTGGCCCGTGGCCAGCTCCACCACACGCGAATTCGGCAGCCATGCGCCGTCCCAGAATTGCGGGTCCTTCACGCGCAGCCGGCTGGGCGTGATCGTCGCCAGCGCCGGCTCCGTGCAGCTCACAAAAGTGCGCGGCACGGCCGCCACGCGCTTCACATCAAAATCCAGCGGCGCCTGGTAGGTATTGCCCGGGTGCGACGTCTGGCGGCGCTGCACCCACTCATGGTCGGCGCCGTGCAGGCCAAAGACTTCCGGGTCCGGCGGCGGGAAGCTGAAATTCGCCGTGGCCTGCGCCGCCACCATGCGCTTTTGCTGCGTGGCCGCGTCATGCGTGCTGCTCCAGCTTTCACCCGGCTGCGGCACCACCGCATCCACATACACCAGGTGTTTGAGGCGCTTGCCCATGCGGTCGGCCACCGCCGTGCCGATCATGCCCGCGTAGGAGTGCACGGCCAGCGTCACCTCGTGCAGCTCCTCCGCCTCGATGAGGTTGAGCACGTCGTTGATGTGGGTGTCGAGGTTGATGCCAGGGGCCAGCAGGTGCGCCCGCTCGCCCAGGCCCGTCAGCGTCACCGCAAATGCCTTGTGGTGGTCCAGCTGCAGCACCTGCGCCACGCGCCGCCAGCACCAGCCGCCATGCCACGCACCGTGCACCAGAACAAAATTGTGTTTCATCGCGTCACCTCCTGCGTTGGGGTGTGGCCGGCAGCCTTAAATCGTCTTGCCGCCCTTTAACTCCGACAACTTCGCATCCGAATAGTTCAGCAGCTCACGCAGCACTTCATCCGTGTGCTGGCCCAGCAGCGGCGGCGGCAAATCGGTGCGAACCGGCGTCGCGCTCAAACGTATGGGGCTGGAAACCAGCTTCAAATCGCTTTTGACCGGGTGCTTCCACTCGGTCACCATCTTGCGCGCCTCCACCTGCGGGTCGGCGAACACCTCCGCCAGGTTGTTGATCGCGCCGCAAGGCACCTTCGCCGCCTCCAGCGCCGCCAGCCAGTCAGCCTTGGCGCGCGTTTTCATCACGGCTTCCAGGATCGGCACCAGCTTGCCGCGGTTCAGGACCCGGTCGCGGTTCTTGGCAAACAGCGGGTTGGTCGCCAGCTCGGGAATGTTCGCCACTGCGCAGAACTTCGCATACTGCGAGTCATTGCCGACTGCCAATATCAAATGGTCCTTGCTGCCATCAGCCGCCGGCGCCACCTCAAACACCTGGTAGGGCACGATGTTCTGGTGCGCATTGCCGGCGCGGCCCGGCGCTTTGCCGCTGACCAAATAGTTGGCGCCCAGGTTGGCCAGCATGGCAACCTGCGTGTCCAGCAGCGCCATGTCCACCTGCTGGCCTTCGCCGGTTCTCTCGGCATGGCGCAGCGCGGCGAGTATCGCCACCGTCGCATACATGCCCGTCATCAAGTCCGCCACCGCCACGCCCACCTTCTGCGGCCCGCCGCCCAGGTCGTCACGCTCGCCTGTCACGCTCATCAACCCGCCCATGCCCTGGATCGCGTAGTCATAGCCCGCGCGGTCGGCATAAGGCCCGTTCTGCCCAAAGCCCGTGACCGAGCAATACACGAGGCGCGGGTTGATGGCTTTGAGCGAGGCGTAATCCAAGCCATAGCGCGCCATGTCGCCCACCTTGAAGTTCTCCACAAACACATCGCAATACGCAGCCAGCTCACGCACCAGCGCCTGGCCCGCCGGCTGGGCAATGTCGCAGGTCACCGAACGCTTGTTGCGGTTGGTGCCCAGGTAATAAGCGGCCTCGGTATCCGCACCCTGCGCGTCCTGCAAAAACGGCGGCCCCCAGGTCCGCGTGTCATCCCCCGTGCCCGGCCGCTCAATCTTGATCACGTCAGCCCCCAGGTCGGCCAAAGTCTGGGTACACCAGGGGCCCGCGAGCACGCGGGAGAGGTCGAGGACGCGGATGCCGGATAGGGAGTTCATGGTGATATTCTGCGCTGACTGAGGAGCAAGAGACGGTTGGTGGCATCAAATCTGAACATGCGCGCCAATTTTTATACCGTAGGCTAACCGACAACAATAGGGGAGAGTTGTATGAAGAAAAACCAGCCAGCTTGGGTGCGTACCTGGATCGTTGTTTCCGTTATCTGGGGAGTGGTCCTGGTCGGGCTGACATTGCGGTTGCTTGCAAGCAAGCCGTCATTCGTCGCGTCAACTTCGGAGCCTTGTCCACAGCTTCTGCTGCGGCCTGCCCCAGCTCTTGAAAAAGCACTGCTGGACATACACCCTAAGCTCTATTTCAAAATCGTCATATGGCGCGATGCCAAGACGGGTGCTGAACTTGAGCTGTATCGCAAAGGCGAGCAGGCCCTCTCCTGCGGAACCCTTGAGGCCCGCGCCAAGATGTTCCAGGTATCTGCTCAGAGCGGGCTCATTCAGCCTCAGGTGTATTTGCGCACTAGGCTGCTCGCGCTGATTGTTGTCATATCAGCTCTCCTGCTTGCGCCGATCATGTATCTCGCTCATCTTCCGTTCGCAAAAAGGGTATCGTAATTTCGGTCTTCTCCAATCGAAACCTCACATATGACCAACGCACGGTGCGAACATTTCATCATCATGAAGAAACTATCCCCGCTGCCAGTCCTGAAGCTTATGTGGCCGCCTTGTCAGGCTGGCGTCGCGAAGCGGCCGAACAACTGCGGAATTCCGTCCTGAAAGGTGCCGTACTGGACGTGGTCATCAAGTGGGGGCCACTTGGTTTGTTTGTCGAACGGGCCTGTGTTGCTGATCCGCGCCGAAGAAAACCGCGTGCTATTCGGCTTTTGGCGAGGGCAGCGCCTTCGAGAGATAGAGCCTTTGCTAAAACCGGGCCGCAAGTATGAAATGGCGACGAGAGAGTTTCACGAGGGTGATGAGGCCAATGCCTCTGTGGCAAGTCGCCTGGCCAAAGAGGCAATGCGGCTTAACAAGGTGCTTGGCGATCCGACGAAGTTTTAGCTGCGGAGCCGCTTTTAGCCCCCCGCAGGAACGGCGCGATTTGCAGATGCCCACAATTCATACCGGCGACTCCCCTGAGCTGGGTAAGGCGGCAGATTTTTACGGAGACAACGGAGTTGCTGATGCGGAAAAAAGAACCCTTACGCGAACACATACCGAACAATTTTTCTGTTGGAGAGCGAGTTCGAAATACGGTCTTGGCTATGGCTCTCTTGGCATATGGCGCCTATGGACTTTATGTGGATGATCTGTACATACCGGGAAAGCGAGGCGGCATTCATTTCCATGGCATTGGAGCTTGGGTGATGTATGGCGCCTTGATCTGCTCGGCCGCAATTGCGCTTGCCTTGGTGATTGATCACTATGATCGGCGACACAATGAGCATCACTATGAGAACTTCAAATCCATGGCGTCTTTTGTTGGTTGGTTTTTTTTGGAGCCGCCTTATTGGGGTTGATCATTCCGGGTTGATCGTTGAGGACCGATAGAGGTTACGCCAGGCAAACTCTAGTGGCATGCCACATGCAGGACGGCTAGCGAAGTGGGTCTCTATCGGTGAATCGTATCAATAAGTCTTGTACGGCAAAAACTTCCCCGACAACACCACATTGACCCGGTCTCCCTTGGGATCCGGCTCACGCACGATGTCCATGCTGAAGTCAATCGCGCTCATGATGCCGTCGCCGAATTCTTCGTGGATCAGCTCCTTGATGGTGGTGCCGTAGACGCTGACGATTTCATACCAACGGTAGATCAGCGGGTCAGTGGGCACCGGCGTGGGCAGGGAGCCTTTGTAGGGCACGACCTGCAGCCACTTCTGTTCTTCGGCCGTGAGGCCAAAAATCTTGCCGATGACTTTGGCCTGCTTGGCGTCGAAGGTCATCTGGCCCAGGCAGCCGGCGGTTGTCCATTCCTTGCTGAGGCCGACCTTTTTGGCGACGGACTCCCAGGTGATGCCTTTGCTGACTTTGGTGCTGATGATTTTTTCGGTGACGTCGTTGCGGTTCATGAACAAAGCTCCTGTGGTTTGATAAGGGGTGGCGTGTCCCATTAGCAAGCGCCATGCCCTGTTTTGTGCAGCCTTGCGTGTACCGCGCGCGCCGAAGCGGTGCAAAAACCCCGCAAAGCCTCCGTGCAGGGCTGAGGCTGGTGCATGAATCCCTGTAAAGTCCAAGGCATGTTGACGATTCCCAGAGGCGCCGCCCGCCTCTTGCCGCGGCCGGCCGTTGCCCTTTTGACGGCCATGACCATGCTGGCCGCCTGCAGCCCCACGCTCAACTGGCGCGAGGTGCGGCCGGAGGGCACCCGCCTGGCGCTGTTGCTGCCCTGCAAACCCGACAAGGCGCAAAAAACCGTGCCTCTGGGCGGGCCGGCGACGCCGCTGTCCATGCTGGGCTGCGATGCGGGCGGTGCGACCTTTGCGGTGGCGGTGGCGCAGCTGGGCGACGTGGCCCAGGCCGCGCCTGTGCTGGCGCAGTGGCAAAGCCTCACACTCGCGAATATGAAAGCCGGGCCCGCGCAGGTGTCGCCGCTCAAGGTTCCGGGCACCACCGCCGTGCTGGTGAAAGCCCAGGGCCGTCGCGCCGACGGTGCGGCGGTGGAAGGACAGGCCGCCTACTTCGCGCAAGGCTCGCAGGCCTTCCAGGTGGTGCTGTATGCCGATCGCATCGCGCCTGACGTCGCCGAGACCTTTTTCTCCAGCCTCAAACTCGAACCATGACAACGGCGGCCGACAGCTCCTTTCCCACATCCGCGCAGGGCGCCTCGCAGGCGGCTTCTGATTCCGGCCGGCTCGATGCCTGGACCGGCGCGATCGTGTTCCTGGCCTTTGCCGCGGCTTACTTCTGCTCGGCGCTGGTGCGGGCCATCACGGCCACACTCTCGCCGGTGCTGACGCAAGACTTTTCCCTCCATGCGCGTGACCTGGGCTTGCTGGCCGGCGGTTATTTTTTAGGCTTTGCGGCCACGCAGCTGCCGCTGGGCGCCTGGCTGGACCGCCATGGCCCCAAGCGCGTCATCCTGAGTTTTTTGAGCATCGCGGTGCTGGGTTGCCTGGCGTTTTCCCTGGCGACGAGTTTTGCCTGGCTGCTGGCGGCGCGCGTGCTGGTGGGCATGGGCGTGAGCGCCTGCCTGATGGCGCCCCTCACGGGTTACCGCCGCTGGTTTGAGCCGGGCACGGTGCTGCGCGCCAACTCGTGGATGCTGATGACGGGCTCGCTGGGCATGCTGGCTTCCACGCTGCCGGTGCAGTGGCTGATGCCGGTCACGGGCTGGCGGCCGCTGTTCTGGATCCTGGCCGCGATGATTCTGCTGTCCATGGCCGCCATCGCCTGGGTGGCGCCCGCCTGGAAGCTCAACCATGCCGCAGCCCCCGCGGCGCCGGGTGAGGCGGGTTATGCGCCCATCTGGCGCAGCCGCTATTTCCGCAAGATGACGCCCATGGCGTTTTTCAACTACGGCGGGCTGGTGGCGGTGCAGACCTTGTGGGCCGGGCCCTGGATGCTCAAGGTGGCGGGCTATACGCCGCTGCAGGCGGCGACCGGCCTCTTCTATATCAACGCCACCATGTTGGTGACCTTCTGGAGCTGGGGCATGGTCAACCCCTGGCTGGCGCGCCACGGCTGGTCTGCCACGCGGCTGATCACCTGGGGCGTGCCGGTCAGCATTGCCGTGCTGGCCTTCAACATCGCCGCGGGCGCTTCGACGGGCTGGCTGGGCTGGGCGCTGTTTTGCGTGGGCTGCAGCGTCATGGGCCTGGCGCAGCCCGCGGTGGGCATGGCGTTCAAGCCGGCGCTGGCGGGCCGGGCGCTGTCGGCCTACAACCTCATGATTTTTGCCGGCGTCTTCGTCGTGCAATGGAGCATAGGCCTGCTGATCGACGTGTTCGCCGCCCTGGGCCTGGGCACGGTGGCGAGTTTCCAGGCGGCCATGGCGGTGTTATTGTGTTGTTGTATCGCCTCATATGGGTATTTCCTCAGTGTGCGCGCCGATAATTCAGTCGAACCCGAAAACCCATGAACGGCATTTTCATCATCGCCCACGCCCCGCTGGCCTCCGCCCTGCGCCAGTGCGTGCTG
>Ga0307408_100002910_pt1 | contig 11869 bp, 11 predicted proteins | sample 322Cmetagenome_FD_202116 | JGI IMG/M metagenome (GOLD analysis project Ga0307408, IMG submission 202116) | Maize rhizosphere microbial communities from greenhouse at UC Davis, California, United States - 322HYB-C-3 | ecosystem: Host-associated > Plants > Roots > Rhizosphere > Soil | place... | reverse complement strand
CGCCGCGCGAGCATGCCGTGCTGGAAGCGTTGATCACCAAAGGCGGCAAGCCGGTGGCAAAGGAAAAACTGTTCGACCAGGTGTTCTCGCTGGCCGATGACGCCAACCTCGATGCCATCGAACTGTATATCCACCGCGTGCGCAAGAAGCTTGACCGCAAGGAGCCCGGCGCCGCGGCCATCACCACCCTGCGCGGCATCGGTTACCTGCTGCAGCCGGCTGAAGCGAAAGCCTGATGAAAGCCATGCTCGCCATGGGCAGCCTGCGCGGCCAGTTGCTGCGCTGGCTGTTGCTGCCGCTGGTCCTGCTGGAGATCATCAACACGATCTCGGTCTATTACAACGCCGTGGATGCGGCCGACATGGCTTACGACCGCTCGCTGCTCGCTTCCACCCGCGCACTGGCGGAACGCGTATCGGTTGAAGGCGGCAAGGTGGTGGTCGACGTGCCCTACGTCGCGTTGGACAGCTTCGAGACCGATACGCTGGGCCGCATCTACTACAAGGTCACCGGCATCAAGGGCGAAACGGTGTCCGGCTACGACGACCTGCCGAATGTGCCGGCCAACGTGCCGCGCTCGGAGAACTACCCTGCCCTGGTGCGCTTCTATCACGCCAACTACAACGGCCAGCCGATCCGCATCGCGGCCCTGCTGCAGCCGGTGTATGACGACAATATGCGCGGCATCGCGCTGATCCAGGTCGGCGAAACGCTTGATGCCCGCAAGGGCCTGACGCTGAAGATCCTGTACGACACCATTGCCTGGCAGGCCAGCGTGGTGCTGCTGGCGGGCTTGCTGGTGTGGTTTGCGGTCAAGCTGGTGCTACGGCCATTGATGCAGCTGAAGCGCGAAGTGGAATCGCGCGACGTATCCGACCTGTCCGACCTGGACCCGGCCCTGGTACACAAGGAAGTGCGGCCACTGGTGCAGGCAATGAACGCCTCGACCACGCGCATCGCCGGCCTGATTGCCAGCCAGCGCCGCTTCATCGCCGATGCCTCGCACCAGTTGCGTACTCCGCTGACGGTGCTCAAGACCCAGGCCGAGCTGGCGCAGCGCGAGTTGGAGCGCGCTTCGTCCGCCTCCCCGGAACTGCGCAATGTGGTCGCCAGCATGGCCGCCACCACTGACTCCACTGTGCACCTGGCCAACCGCCTGCTGATGCTGGCGCGCATCGAGCACAGCGAGAATCGCGAGCCGTTACCGGTGCCCCTGCGCGAGACCGTGCAGCAGGTTGCGCTGGAGCTGGCCCTGTCCGCAGTACATCGCGGCATTGATCTTTCACTGGAAGGCGATGGCGAAGCCAGCGTCAACGGCCAGGCCTTGCTGCTGCATGAACTGGTATCGAACCTGGTCGACAACGCCCTGCACTACACGCCGCGCGGCGGCAGTGTGGTGCTGCGCGTGATGCCTGGCGAAACGCAGGTCGTCCTGGAAGTGGAAGACAGCGGACCTGGCATTCCGCCCGAGGACCGCGACCGCGTATTCTCGCCCTTCTACCGCGCCGCTTCGACCATGCAGGCCAATCCGGGCGGCTCAGGCCTGGGACTTGCGATTGTGCGCGACATCGCCGTCCTGCATCGCGCCGAGCTCGAGCTCGACCAGGGCGCCGATGGACGCGGCTTGCTGGTGCGGGTCAAGTTCCCGCGCGCCACGACTCAACCGGCAGCGTAATCGCGATTCGGGTGCCCGACGAGCAGTCCATCGCGAAGCTGCCTCCCAGCGCCTGCACTCGCTCACGCATGCCGGCCAAGCCAACGCCGGCAGCGGTGCGCGCCGGATCAAAGCCGATGCCGTCATCGGCCACGGCGATCTGCAACGCCTCCCCGCGCCGTGCTACTTCCACGCTGGCCGAACTCGCCCGCGCGTGCTTCACGATATTCGACAGCGCTTCCTGCACGATACGATAGGCCGAAATGGCGGCATCGCCATCCAGTCCGCTGAAATCGCCCTCTGTATGCAGCGAGAAGCGGCAGGACGGATGGCTGCTGCCAACCTGCCGTACCATCTCCTCCAGCGCACCCTGCAGGCCAAGCATGTCAAGCATTTCCGGTTGCAGGCGGCGTACCAGGGTGCGGCCGCTGTTGTACAGGCCCAGTGCCAGCCTGGTGATCGCCTGCGCTTTGTCGCGGATCTGCGTCGTCGCATCGGCCGGCGGCAGCGCGCCTGCCAGGCCCGCGATCTGCTGCGCCTCCAGGCGCACCGCGATCAGCGTCGCGTTCAATTCATCATGGATTTCCAGCGCAATCGCCTTGCGTTCGTCTTCCACTGCCGTGGTCACCCGCTGCAGCAGGCGGCGCTTCTCCGCATCGGCCGCGCGCACCGCCTGCATGGAAGCCTGCAGAGACGCGGCAAAGCCGCTGGTCATCTGCCATGCCAGTCCGGCGCAAGCCAGCAGGCCCGTCAACGCCACTCCAAGTTCAAGCTGGAAGCGCGAGCGCGCCTTGCGCAGCATGGCGGTCGGCGACATGCGCACCTGGACATAGCCCATCGTGCCCACATTGCGGTTGCCGCCGCCGGTCACGTACAGCAAGCGCTTGTGCACAGCCGACTCGTAATAGCGCGTTTCGGGAACTGCATCGCCGCGCGCCGCCACATCCAGCAGCGGTTTGCGGTCCGCGTCGAGCAAGGTCACGCGATGGATCGCGCTGTCGGTCTGCAGCATGCCGTTGATCGTCGCGCGCAACTCGTCGAACTGCCCGTGCACCAGGCTGATTTCGCTGCTGGCCACCAGCGCTGAGGCCAGCAACTGGCCGCGCTCCGCCAGCTCGGCATGCACCTCCGACTGGCGCGACTGGTAGTTGTACCAGGTGAGCGTGACGAACAAAGCCAGCACCGGCAACAGGGTAATCGCCAGCAGCCGCCCACGGGTGCCGACGCGCCAATTGGGCCGCATCAGGCTTGCAGCACGCCGTGGCGCACTGCCAGGCGGGTGATGTCGGCCGCGCGCTCAACACCCAGTTTGTCCTTGATCGCCTGGCTGGAGTTGCTGATCGTCTTGCTGGAAACGCCGAGCTTTTCAGCGATTTCCGCATTGGTCAGGCCTTCCGCCATCAGCTTGAAGATTTCCAGTGAACGTTCATCGAGCAGCGCCTGCGGCGACTGCTCGCCCAGCACCGACAGGCTGGCCAGGCGTTCCGCGATAGCAGGCATGAAATACAGTTCGCCCTGCGCGGCACGCTGCACGGCGGTGAACAGTTCGGCCGGGTCGCAATCCTTGGTCACCAGTGCCCGTGCGCCGATGCGATAGGCCTCCTTGACCAGCGCGTCCTGGTCGAACTGGGTCAGGAAGATGATGTGCGCCTTCGGCGCCACGGACAGGATCTGGCGCGCCGCGTCCAGCCCGGTCATCTGCTCGCCGAAGCGCATGTCGAGGATAGCAACGTCTGGTGCCAGGGCCTGGTAAGCCTCTACCGCCTCGGCCGGCGTCCTTGCCTGGCCGGCGACTTCCACCCCAAAACCAGCCAGCGCCATCGCAAAACCGCCCATTACCACGGGGTGATCGTCAGCCAGCAGTACCTTGATCTTGTTCATAGCATTCCTTATTTCCAGATGATGGAAGGATACCACGCCAAGAGGTAGCAATAAAAATTGCTTGCCAATTTCCATGATATGGAAGAATATCTTGCCATGGACTGGCAATTCAGCCTACCAACAAGAAGAAAGGAACATTTCCATGAACTTCGACACCTCCCGCAAGAACTACTCTGGCCTGGCTTTTGTCGCCCTCTTACACCTTGCTGCCGCTGGCTTCGCCTTGAAGCATTCGACCGTGTGGATCACGCGTGCCACGGGCCCCGAACCGGTTGAGGTGAAACCGCTGCCGCCGGAACCTAAACTCGAGCCGGCCAGTGTGCCAGAACCCGCAATGACGCAACTGCCGGTGTTCATTCCGCCCGTGCCAGTCGTTGAAAATTGGCCGATCGAACCGCCGATCACCACCGTTACGCCGGAAAAACCTCGAGAGCACACCGATCCAGGTCCACCCGGTCCGGGCCCGGTCCGTGAAATCGTCGAACCTGTGCGCCATCCGCCGGTGAACGTGGCCGCAGTGATCGACGCAGCAAGCTGCGCCAAGCCAGCCTATCCGGCAGCAGCCCTGCGCAATGGCGACGAAGGCACCGTCACCCTGGCTTTCCTGATCGGCAAAGATGGTCGCGTCGCCAGCGCCAAAGTGGAACGCACCAGCGGCCACCGCGACCTGGACCGCGCCGCGCTGCAGGGCCTTTCGATGTGCGCCTTCAAGCCGGGCACCATCGATGGCGTTGCGCAGGAATCCTGGGCCCGCATGCAATACGCCTGGCAGCTCGACCAGTAAGCAATAGAACGCGGCAGTAAAGCAAATTCCCCTATCATGCGCCGGTTAACCATGTGGTTGCCGGCGCATGCTCTATGTTCATCAAGCTTTCTTTCCGCCAATTACTGCTGGGCGTTTTCCTGCTGATCGCGCTGCTGCTTAGCGCCACCTCGATCCAGGCCCTGTTTACGCTGGACCGGCTGGCCGCTGAAAGCCGCGAGGTCGGCCAGGATGCCGTCGTACTGACTGCGAACGTGCAGCGCCTGGCCGAACGCAGCGTAGCCATGGAACGCAGCGCGCGCCAGTTCCTGGTGCTGGACGATCCCGCCTTCCGCGACCGTTACGCCGCCGCCTGGCGCGATGGCGAAGATGCGCTGTCGGCGCTGTCTGCCGGCCTGCCCTCCGTGCCCAAAGCCAGCTTCGCCGCCTGGCGCGACCAGGGCGAGCAAGCCTGGCGCGCCCTGGAGGCGCCGAACGCCAAACGCGCCCAGCGCCAGAAAATGCTGAACACCGCGTTGGCCGGACTAGGACCGATCAATGAGGAACTGGCAGACGAAGTCAAACGAGAAGTCGACCAGCGCAACCAGCGCATCCTGCTGGAACTGGAACACCGCCGCAGCGTCCTGGCCGGACAACTGCTGGCTTCCATCAGCCTGGCCGCCGCCTTGGCCCTCGGCTGCGGCATGTGGCTGTCGCGCCCACTGGCGCAAATCGAAGGCGCCATCGACCGGCTGGGCGGCAACCGCTACGACCAGCCGATTGAAGTAGAAGGTCCCGACGACCTGCGCCGCCTCGGCCAGCAACTTAATTGGCTGCGCCAGCGCCTGGCCAGCCTGGAGGCCGACAAATCGCGCTTCTTGCGCCACATATCGCACGAGCTGAAAACCCCGCTGGCCGCGCTGGTGGAAGGCGTCGCCCTGCTGGAAGATGAAGTGGCGGGCACGCTGACGCCGAACCAGCGCGAGGTGGCCGGCATCCTGCGCCAGAACACCGCCTCGCTGCAAAACCAGATCGAAGACCTGCTGCGCTATAACACGGCCACCTTCGCCGCCCAGCACTTGCAGCGCCAACCCACCGACATTGCCGCCCTGCTGCGCGATACGGTCGACGCCCAGCGCCTGCAGTGGCAGGCGCGCCATCTGGACGTCGCAGTGGAAGGCAGTGCGCCAACCATATCTGTCGATCCCGGCAAGCTGGCCATCGCCACCAGCAATCTGTTGACGAACGCCGTGCGCTACAGCCCCGAGGGGGGCACGGTGCGCTTTATCGTCGGCGAGCAGGCAGGCACGCTGGCCATCGACTGCATCGACCAGGGACCAGGCGTGGCGCCGGAAGATGCGGCCCATATTTTCGAACCCTTCTACCAGGGGCAGCGCCAGCCGCCCGGCGCGCGGCGCGGCAACGGCGTCGGCTTGTCCATCGTGTACGAATACATCAGCGCACACGCTGGCTCCCTGCAATTGCTGCCGGCCAGCACCGGCGCCCATTTCCGGATCGAATTGCCCTATGAATATTAGAACGCTCCCCTTGCTGCTGCTCCTCATGGTCGCAGCCTGTGCGCAGCGACAGCCCATGGCGCCGCCATTGCCGCCCTTGCCACCGCCGCCAGCCCCCGCGCCATTGACGCTGCTGGTCGCGCCGCAGGACGAGGTAGCGCCGCTGCTGGCCTATCACCAGTCGCTGCGGCGCATGACGCAAGGCGAATTGCTGAAGGAATTAAGCAGCCTGTCGCCCCAGCAGAAAACGCCGAAAGTGTTGCTGCAATCGGCCATGGTGCTCTCGCTCACGCGCGGCAGCGGCGACCTGGCGAAGGCGCAGGCGCAGTTCGACATCGTCGCCACCGCGCCGGAACCGGAAGCGCAAGGTTTGCGGCAACTGGCGCAGCTCCTGTCCGCACAATGTGCAGACACGCGCCGCCTGGTCGATGACAGCGACCGCCTGCGTGCGCAACTGAAGGACAACCAGCGCAAGAACGAGCAATTGACCGAAACCCTGGAAGCGCTGAAAGAGATCGAGCGCGGCCTGCCTGCGAGAGCCAGTAAATGAATGCACCGATTTCCCCCCGCCTGCTCCTGGTCGACGACGACGACGACCTCCTGCGCCTGCTGTCGATGCGCCTGAGCGCCAACGGCTACCAGGTCACCGCCGTCGGCAGCGCCGAAGCCGCGTTGGCCAACCTGTCGATCGCCCTGCCCTCGCTGGTGATCAGCGACGTGCGGCTGCCCGAACGCGACGGCATGTCCCTGTTCCAGCAGATCCGCAGCCAGCACCCTGCGCTGCCCGTGATCCTGCTCACCGCCCACGGCACCATTCCCGACGCTGTCGAAGCCACCTCGCTCGGCGCTTACGCCTACCTGACCAAGCCCTTCGACGCCAAGGTGCTGCTGGACCGCATCGGCCAGGCCCTGAGCATGTCCGCGCCGGAAGCCGCACCGGAGGCCGGCAGCGGCGTATGGCGCGCCGACATCATCAGCCGCAGCCGCGCCATGGAAGAAGTGCTGCATGAAGCGCAACTGGTTGCCGCCTCCGACGCCAGCGTACTGATACGCGGCGAAAGCGGCACCGGCAAAGAGCTGCTGGCACGCGCCATCCATCGCGCCAGCCGCCGCGCCGCCGCGCCTTTCATTGCAGTGAATTGCGGGGCGATTCCCGAGCAGCTGCTGGAATCCGAGCTCTTTGGCCATGTGAAAGGCGCCTTCACCGGCGCCGTCGCCAGCCGCGAAGGCCTGCTGCAGGCCGCCGATGGCGGCACCTTGTTCCTCGACGAAATCGGCGACATGCCGCTGCTGCTGCAAGTGAAGCTGCTGCGCGTGCTGCAGGAGCGAGTGGTGCGCCAGGTCGGCTCCGACAATGGCCGCCCGGTCAACGTGCGCGTGCTGTCCGCCACCCACCGCGACCTGGAAGCAGCCATGCTGGAGGGCCAGTTCCGCGAAGACCTTTACTATCGCCTGAACGTCATCACCCTCACCCTGCCGTCGCTGGCAGAACGGCGCGAGGATATCGGCCTGCTGGCCACGCGCTTCCTGCAGATGCTGGCCGACAAATACGGCAAGACAGTCAACGGCTTCGCGCCGGAAGCGTTGGAAGCCCTGTCGCGCGCCTCCTGGCCGGGCAATGTGCGCCAGCTCTATAACGTGGTGGAACATGCCTGCGCTCTGGCCACCGCGCCGCTGGTGCCGCTCTCGCTGGTACAGCGCGCGCTGCGCGTGCCTTCGCTGGAAGTCCTCAGCTACACGGAGGCCAAGCAGCGTTTCGAGCGCAACTACCTGGTGCAGCTTCTCAAGCTCACCGACGGCAACGTGGCCGACGCCGCGCGCCTGGCGGAACGCAACCGCACAGAGTTCTATCGCCTGCTGCAAAAGCACGAATTGAACGCCGCGCAGTTCCGCAACGAACCTGTCGCCGAGGGGCGACAGGCATAAAGCCCGTCAAATCAAGGCCTTGCACGAGACGGGCAGAACCTTGTCGCTGTGCGGCGACAAACTTCATGTTGCCGCACAGCTAAGTCATTGATTTCTCTACATGGCACGCGCCTTGCAATACCAAGGACAACGCACAAGCGTTGACTGCCAACTTAAAAATGGAGAGATAGACCATGAAGGAATCCAAACTGATCGCAGGCCTGTTCGCCGCCGCAGCATTCGCCCTCGCCTCGCTGTCCGCACATGCGCAGCAGGAAGGCGCCATGGCCGGTGCCGCTGTCGCCACCGCCGATTCCACGCTGCAGGCCAAGGTCAAGGCTGCCCTGTCGGACCAGAAAGAGATCATCGTATCCGCCAACCAGGGCATCGTGGTCCTGAGCGGCACGGTGCAAAGTACCGACGCCGGCGCCAAGGCGATCCAGGCGGCATCCGCCGTGGCGGGAGTGAAGGAAGTGAAGAGTGAGCTGACTGTCGCCGGCAAATAAGCCTTTGCTGCAGTAGTACCTCCCTTATCGGGCGACCTATGGTCGCCCGCTTTTTTTATGAAAGTCGGGGTCAGCTCTGGCAATCCGCCATAAAAGGCACGTATGTGCCTTTTATGGCGGATTGCCAGAGCTGACCCCGACTTTTATTACGCGAGGTTCTCGAGGCGGATCTTGGTGACGTTGCCCACGATGCTGGACAGCTTTTCGATCTTCTCGATCGCTGCCACCACGTTCTTCTCCTGCGTCTGGTGCGTCAGCAGGATGATGTCGGTGTGTGTCTCGCCTTCCGCCGGTTCCTTCTGCATCATGGCGTCGATCGAAATGGTGGCGTCGGCCAGGATGCGGGTCAGCTCGGCCAGCACGCCCGGGCGGTCAGCCACCGTCATGCGCAGGTAATAGCTGGTGGTGATCTCGGACATCGGCAGGATCTTGATGTCGGTCATCGCATTCGGCTGGAAGGCCAGGTGCGGCACGCGGTGCTCGGGATCGGCGGTCGCCAGGCGGGTGATGTCGACCAGGTCAGCAATCACGGCCGAAGCAGTCGGCTCAGGACCGGCGCCTTTGCCGTAGTACATGGTAGCGCCAATCGCGTCGCCCTGCACCAGCACCGCATTCATCGCACCTTCCACATTGGCGATCAGGCGCTTGGCCGGGATCAGCGTCGGGTGCACGCGCAGCTCGATGCCCTCGCCGCCGCTCACCTGCGCGCGGCGTGCAATGCCCAGCAGCTTGATGCGGTAGCCCAGTTGCTCGGCGTACTTGATGTCGATCGCCTGCAGCTTGGTGATGCCTTCGATATGCGCCTTGTCGAACTGCACCGGAATGCCGAAGGCAATCGCGGACAGGATGGTCGCCTTGTGCGCTGCGTCCACGCCTTCGATGTCGAAGGTAGGATCGGCTTCGGCGTAGCCCAGGCGCTGCGCTTCCTTCAGCACGGTGTCGAAATCCAGGCCCTTGTCGCGCATCTCGGACAGGATGAAGTTGGTGGTTCCGTTGATGATGCCGGCGATCCATTCGATGCGGTTGGCGGTCAGGCCTTCACGCAGCGCCTTGATGATCGGGATGCCGCCCGCAACAGCGGCTTCGAAGGCCACCATCACGCCCTTGGCCTGGGCCGCGGCGAAGATCTCGGTGCCATGCATGGCCAGCAGCGCCTTGTTGGCGGTGACCACGTGCTTGCCGTTGGCGATGGCCTGCATCACCAGTTCCTTGGCGGTGTCATAGCCGCCGATCAGCTCCACGACGATATCGATTTCAGGATCGTTGACGATCGCGAACGGGTCTGCCACGACTTGGCATTGGCCTTCGGTGCGCTCTTTTGCACGCTCCAGGTTGCGGGCCGATACGGCCACGATCTCAATGCCGCGGCCGGCGCGGCGGCGGATCTCTTCCTGGTTGCGTCGCAATACACTGAACGTTCCGGCGCCTACGTTGCCGACGCCCAGCAAACCTACTTTAATCGATTTCATCTTTCAAATTCCCTGGTGTTGTTAGCTGTGCCCGTGCCGTTTTCGGTAGCCTTCCATGAAGCGCGCGATACGGCCGAATGCATCTTCCATGTCGTCCGAGTTCGGCAGGAAGACCACGCGGAAGTGGTCCGGGCTATGCCAGTTGAAGCCCGTGCCCTGCACGATGAGGACCTTGGTTTCTTCCAGCAGTTCGTAAGCGAATTGCTGGTCGTCCGCGATCGGGTAGATCTTCGGATCGAGGCGGGGGAACATATAGAGTGCAGCTTTTGGCTTGACCACGCTGACACCCGGAATATCGGACAACAGCTTGTATGCCAGGTCGCGCTGCTTGAGCAGGCGCCCGCCGGGAGCCACCAGGTCGTTGATGCTCTGGTAGCCGCCGAGCGCAGTCTGGATCGCAAACTGGCCCGGTGCATTGGCGCAAAGGCGCATCGAGGCCAGCATGTTCAGGCCCCAGATGTAATCCTTCGCATATTTCTTGTTTTCGCCCGAAAGCACCATCCAGCCGGCGCGGTAGCCGCAGGAGCGGTAGCTCTTGGACAGGCCGTTGAAGGTCACGCAAAACACGTCGTCGCACAGCGCGGCGATCGAGGTATGGGTGACGCCGTCATACAGCACCTTGTCGTAAATTTCGTCGGCGTAGATGATCAGCTGGTGCTGGCGCGCCAGTTCAATAATCTGCAGCAGTACTTCGTCCGGGTACAGGGCGCCGGTCGGGTTGTTCGGGTTGATGACCACGATCGCCTTGGTGTTCGGCGTGATCTTCTTGCGCATGTCGTCGATGTCCGGGTACCAGTCCTGCTGCTCGTCGCAGACGTAGTGCACCGGTTTGCCGCCGGACAGGCTGACCGCCGCGGTCCACAGCGGGTAGTCCGGCGCCGGCACCAGCACCTCGTCGCCGTTGTTCAGCAGCGCGTTCATCGACATCACGATCAGTTCGGACGCGCCGTTGCCCAGGTAGATGTCGTCCATGGTGACATTGGCGACTTTCTTCTGCTGGGTGTAATGCATCACCGCCTTGCGCGGGGCGAACAGGCCTTTGGAATCGGTATAACCCGCCGCATTGGGCAGGTTCACGATCATGTCGTGGACAATCTCGTCGGGCGGATCGAAGCCGAACGGCTGCATATTGCCGATGTTCAGCTTGATGATCTTATGGCCCTCTTCCTCCATCAAGCGGGCCTTCTCCGGCACTGGGCCGCGGATTTCGTAACAAATCTCGTTGAGCTTATTGGATTTCTGAACCGGACGCAAAATCAATCCCTTACGTGTAATTGCTGCAATGCGAAAATACCCATTCTGCCGAATTAAATTGGTTTAATCAACCATAGATATGCGCAAAACGTTACAATAAGATCTCTATTGCATTTAAATATAGCTAAGCGTTATGAAACTCCACTCCAGCACCACCGGCCAGTACCAAACCGTTTCCGGCTACTTCGAGGGTGGAGTCGAGATCAACGGCAAGCCTTTCGACTACAGCCTGCTGGTCCTGCCGGAAAGCGCCCCGCGCCCCTGGCCAGTGGCAAAGTTCGAGGAACTGACAGTCGAACACTTCGAACAACTGCTCGCCGAACAGCCCGACGTGGTCATCCTCGGCACCGGCGAGCGCCAGCGCTTCGTCCACCCGCGCCTCGCCGCGCCGCTGATCTCGAAGCAGATCGGCGTCGAATGCATGGACACCAATGCCGCCTGCCGCACCTACAACATCCTGATGGGCGAAGGCCGCAAGGCCCTGCTGGCACTGATCATTGAAAAATAACACTTTGCCCCCATATAAACGCGCATGAGCCAAACCATCCCCGACTTCAGCGCCGCGATGACCAGCGGCCAAACCTTCCAGCTCTCCGGCCGCCCGGCCAAAGCCACCGTGCTGTTCTTCTACCCCAAGGACAACACCCCTGGCTGCACCACCGAGAACATGGCTTTCCGCGACCTGCACGACAAATTCACCGCCGCAGGTGCTGAAATTTATGGCATCAGCCGCGATTCGCTGCGCTCGCACGAAAACTTCAAGGCGAAACTGGGCCTGCCGTTCGAACTGATCTCCGATCCGGACGAAGCGGTCTGCCTGGCCTTCAATGTCATGAAGATGAAAAAAATGTACGGTAAAGATGTACGCGGCGTCGAGCGAAGCACGTTTGTGATTGACGCAAAAGGCCGATTGGTGAAAGAATGGAGAGGCGTGAAAGTAC
>Ga0307408_100002909_pt1 | contig 11870 bp, 7 predicted proteins | sample 322Cmetagenome_FD_202116 | JGI IMG/M metagenome (GOLD analysis project Ga0307408, IMG submission 202116) | Maize rhizosphere microbial communities from greenhouse at UC Davis, California, United States - 322HYB-C-3 | ecosystem: Host-associated > Plants > Roots > Rhizosphere > Soil | place: USA... | reverse complement strand
AGCTGCGCCTCGACGTTGACCGCCTGGAAGCCGTAGATCGGGTCCATGATCGGCGGCAGATAGAGCCGCTGCGGATCGGTGCGCGAGAAGCCGGCGTTGCGGTCCGAGCTCCACTGCATCGGCGTGCGAACGCCGTCGCGGTCGCCGAGGTAGATGTTGTCGCCCATGCCGATCTCGTCGCCGTAATAGAGGATCGGCGAGCCCGGCATCGACAGCAGCAGGCTCTTCATCAGCTTGATGCGCGCGACGTCGTTCTCGAGCAGCGGCGCGAGGCGGCGGCGGATGCCGAGGTTGATCCGTGCGCGCATGTCCGCCGCGTACATGCGGTACATGTAGTCGCGCTCGCGGCTCGTGACCATCTCGAGCGTGAGCTCGTCGTGGTTGCGAAGGAAGATCGCCCACTGGCACGCCTCGGGAATGTCGGGCGTCTGGCCCATGATCTCGGTGATCGGGTGCCGATCCTCCTGCGCGATGGCCATGTACATCCTCGGCATCAGCGGGAAGTGGTAGCACATGTGGCATTCGTCGCCGTTGCCGAAGTACTCGCGCACGTCCTCGGGCCACTGGTTCGCCTCGGCGAGCAGCAGCACGTTGGGATAACTCGCGTCGACGGCGGCCCGCAGCTGCTTCAGCACCGCGTGCGTCTCGGGCAGGTTCTCGTTGTTCGTACCTTCGCGCTCGACCAGGTAGGGAATCGCATCGAGCCGGAAGCCGTCCACGCCGAGGTCGAGCCAGAAGCGCATCACGCGGAACACCGCCTTCAGCACGTGCGGGTTGTCGAAATTGAGGTCCGGCTGGTGGCTGAAGAAGCGGTGCCAGTAGTACGCCCCGGCCACCTCGTCCCAGGCCCAGTTCGACTTCTCGGTGTCGGTGAAGATGATGCGCGTGCCGCCGTAGCGCGCCGGATCGTCGCTCCAGACGTAGAAGTCGCGCTTGCGCGAGCCCGCGGGCGCGCGCCGGGCGGCCTGGAACCAGGGATGCTGGTCGGACGTGTGGTTGACGATGAGCTCGGTGATCACACGCAGATCGCGCCGGTGCGCCTCGCGCACGAACTGGGCGAAGTCGGCGCGCGTCCCGTACGACGGATGCACGTTTCGATAGTCGGCGACGTCGTAGCCGTCGTCCTTCAGCGGCGACGGGTAGAACGGCAGGATCCAGACCGTGTTGACGCCGAGGTCCTTCACATAGTCGAGCTTCTGCGTCAGCCCGCGGAAGTCGCCCATGCCGTCGTCGTTGCTGTCGAAGAACGCCTTGACGTGCAGCTGGTAGATGACCGCGTCCTTGTACCAGTGCGTCCGGTCGCCCGGCCCTGGATGGTCGGGTGCGGCGGCGGCGGTGGTGTCGGGGTCGGCCACGGGCGCTACATGAAGTAGTCGAAGTCGCGCTCCGAGCGCACCCGCCGGCGCACGACGAACAGGTGCGCCGGCGAGTTGGCGGGATCGAGCGCGACGTAGTTGCGCTTGCCGTTCCACAGGTAGCGCGCGTCGGTGAGAAGGTCGTGCACCTGGAACGGCCGGGTCGCGTCGACACCGAGAAGATCCAGATCGAGCGTCACCCAGCCCGATTGCACGTGATGCGGGTCGAGGTTGACGACGACGACCAGCGCGTCGGTTGCGTCGTCGTTCGTGCGCGCGTACGCGATGATCTCGCTGTTGTCGGTCGTCATGAAGCGGAGGCCCCCGTCGCGCTGCAACGCCGGGTGCTCGCGCCGCGCGGCATTCACGCGCGCGATGAACGGAGCGAGGCTGTCCTCGCGGGCGAGGTCCCAGTGGCGCAACTGGTACTTCTCCGAATCGAGGTATTCCTCCGATCCCGGCTCGCGCGGCCGGTTCTCGATGAGCTCGAACGCCGGTCCGTAGATGCCGTAATTGCCCGCCAGCGTGGCGGCCAGCACCAGGCGCGCCATGAAGTTCGCGCGCCCGCCGTACTGCAGGCTCTCCGGCAGGATGTCGGGCGTATTGGGCCAGACGTTCGGACGGAAATAGTCGCGACCGGGTCCGTGATGGAGCTCGGTGAAGTAGTCGGTCAGCTCCTGCTTCGTGTTGCGCCAGGTGAAGTACGTGTACGACTGGGTGAAGCCGAGCTTCGCCAGGCGGTGCATGACCTTGGGCCGCGTGAACGCTTCGGACAGGAAGATGACGTCCGGGTGCGCGCGCCGGATCTCGCCGATCGCCCACTCCCAGAACGGGAACGGCTTGGTATGCGGGTTGTCGACGCGGAAGATGCGCACGCCTTCGCCGATCCAGAACGCGAGCACGTCGCGCAGCTCCTGCCACAGCGCTTGCCACGCCGAGGACTCGAAGTTGAACGGGTAGATGTCCTGGTACTTCTTCGGCGGGTTCTCCGCGTACTGCACGGTGTTGTCCGGCCGCCAGCGGAACCACTGCGGATGCTCGCTCACGTAGGGGTGGTCGGGCGCGCACTGGAACGCGATGTCGAGGGCGAGCTCGAGCCCGTGCTCGCCGGCCTTGCCGACCAGTCGCCGGAACGCATCGATCGAGCCGAGCGCGGGATGGAGCGCCTTGTGACCTCCCTCGGCCGCGCCGATCGCCCACGGGCTGCCGACGTCGTCCCCGGCCGCGACGAGCGTGTTGTTGGGGCCCTTGCGACGCACCCGTCCGATCGGATGCACGGGCGGCAGGTACAGCACGTCGAAGCCCATCGCGGCGATGTAGGGGAGCCGTGCGATGCAGTCGTCGAACGTGCCGTGCACCCCCGCTTCGCCGCACGAGCGCGGAAACATCTCGTACCAGCTCGAGAAGCGCGCGCGCACGCGGTCGACGACGAGCGGGAACTCGACCGGGAACGTCGTCGCGAACGCGCGGTCCGGATGTCGCGCAGCGACCGCGCCGAGCGCGTCGTCGAGCGCGCACGCGCGCAGCGCCTCCGGGTCCTGCAGCGCGGCGAGCGTCGCCGCCCACTGCGCGAGCTCGCGCGCGTCCTCGCCGTCGGCGCGGGCCGCGGCGGCCTCGATCAGCTCGCTGCCCACGCGGGCAGCGATGCGAATGTCGTCGGCGTCGACGCGGCGCGCGAAATCGTGGCGCCACGACAGGAACGGATCGACCCAGGCGACGACCGTGTAGCGATAGCGGCCGACCTGCGCCGCGGTGAACGTCCCGCGATAGCGATCATTGCCGATCGGCTGCATCGGCGCCTCGCTCCATGCATCGACGCTCTCGTGCCGGTAGCGAACGCGCGCCGCGACGACGTCGTGGCCGTCGGCGAAGCAGTCGGCCTCGATCACGACGCGGTCGCCGATCACGCGCTTGGCGGCGAAACGGCCCCCGTCGACGCTGGGTTCGATGCCTTCGACGACCGCGCGCGCGCGGCCGTCGGCGGGAAGCGGCGCTGCTTCGCGCACGTCGCCCGCCGGGCTCGCCGCCTTCGTCGCCGTTGCGCCGCGCCGCGCGCCCTTGGTCGCTCGCTGCATCGTCAGCGTTGCTCGGGAGCGAGGAAGACGACGGCCAGCGGCGGCAACGTCAGCGCGACCGACTGGTAGCGCCCGTGCGCCGGCACCGGGGCCGCGTTCACGCCACCGAGGTTGCCGATGCCGCTGCCGCCGTAGATCGGCGCGTCGCTGTTCAGGAGCTCCCGCCAGTGGCCGGAGAGCGGAACGCCGAGCAGGTAGTTGTGCCGCGGGACCGGCGTGAAATTGCACGCGATCACGACCGGGCGGCCATTGCGGCCGCGGCGCACGAACGCGAGCACGCTCGCCTGCGCGTCGTTGCCGTCGATCCACTCGAAGCCCGACGCCTCGAAGTCGATCTCGTAGAGCGACGGCTCGTTGCGAAGCATCGCATTGAGATCGCCGATCCAGCGCGCCACGCCCGCGTGCATCGGATGCGACGCCGCCTGCCAGTCGAGCTGGCCTTCGTGCGTCCACTCGTGCCGCTGGCCGAACTCGCCGCCCATGAACACGAGCTTCTTGCCCGGATGTCCCCACATGTAGCCGAACAAGAGCCGCAGGTTGGCGAACTTCTGCCAGTCGTCGCCGGGCATCCTGCCGAGCAGCGACCCCTTCCCGTAGACGACCTCGTCGTGCGAGAGCGCGAGCACGAAGTTCTCCGAGAACGCATACCACAGCGAGAACGTGAGCTTCGCCTGGTGATGGCGCCGGTGGATCGGATCGTGCCGGAAGTAGTCGAGCGTGTCGTGCATCCAGCCCATGTTCCACTTGAGCCCGAAGCCGAGCCCGCCCGCGTGCACCGGCCGCGACACCATCGGCCATGACGTCGATTCCTCGGCGATGACCTGCACGTCCGGATGGTCGCGGTAGACCGAGGCGTTCAGGTGGCGAAGGAACGCGATCGCGCCCAGATTCTCCTTGCCGCCGTGGCGATTGGGAATCCATTCGCCCGCCTTGCGGCCGTAGTCGAGGTAGAGCATCGACGCGACGCCGTCGACGCGAAGGCCGTCGATGTGGTAGCGATCGAGCCAGAACAGCGCCGACGACAGGAGGAACGCGCGTACCTCGTGCCGCTCGTAGTTGAAGATCAGGCTGTTCCACTCGGGGTGGTAGCCCTGGCGCGGATCGGCGTGTTCGTAGAGATGCGTGCCGTCGAATCGCGCGAGGCCGTGCGCGTCGTTGGGGAAGTGCGACGGCACCCAGTCGAGGATCACGCCGACGCCGCGCTGGTGCAGCACGTCGACGAGGGACATGAAGTCCTGCGGCGTGCCGTAACGCGCGGTCGGGGCGAAGTAGCCGGTCGTCTGGTATCCCCACGAGCCGTAGAACGGATGCTCGGTGACGGGCATCAGCTCGACGTGCGTGAAGCCGTGCGCGGCGACGTAATCGGCCAGCGCGTGCGCGATGTCGCGATAGCGGGGCAACACGCCGTCGCGCTCGCGCCGCCACGAGCCGAGGTGCACTTCGTAGATCGACATCGGCGCATCGAGCGCGTTTCGCGCGCGGCGCGTCGCCATCCAGTCCGCGTCGCCCCAGGCGTAGTCCAGCGACCAGAGGCGCGAGGCGGTCGCCGGCGGCGATTCCGAGCACAGGGCGAACGGATCGGCCTTGTCCAGCGTCGTGCGGCCGTCCGCCGTCGTGATCCGGTACTTGTACGCATGGCCGTGCTGCGCGCCGACGAGCGTCCCTTCCCACACGCCGCTGCCGTCGCGACGCGAGGCGAGAAGACCGGCGTCGGGCGACCAGCCGTTCCAGTCGCCGATGACGGCGACGCGCGATGCGTTGGGCGCCCACACCCTGAACGACGCGCGATCGCCGGCCAGGTGCGCGCCGAACTGCGTGTACATCCGCGTGTGCGTGCCTTCGCGGAACAGGTAGAGGTCCTGCTCGCCCAGCGCCGGAGCGCCGCCGGTCGCGCGGCCGCCGGCCTCCGGCGCCCGCGGACGCAGGTTCAGCGTCGCGTCGGCTCCCGTTGCGGCCGGCCGCCTGCTTGCCACATCCACTCCCTGATCACGATCCCCCGCCGAGGCGTGCGCCGTGCAAGCCGGCATCCCGGTGTCGCTCGCGGGGAGGGGGCGACGCCGGCATCGTCGATGATAGAAGCGCCGGCCGGGCGCGTACAGCCGGACGGCGCCTACACGTTCGCCGTGAGCGCGCAGTGGTGCCGACCCCCCGTGTCACTTGAAGAAATTGCAAAAACGCGGGGTGGCGCGACGCCTTGCGCTTTCTGCACGCGCGCGCGACGATCGCGTGGCCATGATCGACCGAAGCACCGCGGCCCGCCAGCGCGACCGCATGCTGCAGGGGCTGCTCTACGACGCGATGGATCCCGACCTCGTCGAAGAGCGGCGTCGCGCGCGCCGGCTCCTCGAGCGCTTCAATCACGCGCCCGCCGACGACGAGGCGACGCGCGAGGAGGCGCTCGCGGCGCTGCTCGGCCACGTCGGCGCCCGCGTACGGATCGAGCCGCCGTTTCGCTGCGACTACGGCACGCATCTCAGCCTCGGCGACGACGTGTACTTCAACTTCAACGCGGTGATCCTCGACTGCGCGCCGGTGCGCGTCGGCGACCGCGTGTTGTGCGGCCCGAATGTCCAGCTCCTCGCGGCCACCCATCCGCTGGATAGCACCGAGCGCGCGGCGGGCCTCGAGTACGCGCTGCCGATCACGATCGACGACGATGCCTGGATCGGCGGCGGCGTCATCGTCGGACCGGGGGTCACCGTCGGCGCGCGTTCGGTGATCGGCGCGGGCAGCGTCGTCGTCCGCGATGTCCCCGCCGACGTGGTGGCCGTCGGCAATCCGTGCCGCATCGTGCGGGAGCTGCGATGAGGCAGTCGCCGGTGCGCCGACCGGCCGTTTCCCGGCTGCAGGCGTTCTCGTCCGAGACCGGCGGCGGTCTCACGTCGTCGGAGCGCACGCGCCGCCGCCCGGCGGCGTCGATCCGCGTGCTGTTCGCGACCTCGGAATGCGCGCCATGGGTCAAGACCGGCGGGCTCGGCGACGTCGCCGGCGCGCTTTGCGCTGCGCTGCGTGCCGCGGGACACGACGTCCGGGTGCTGATGCCGGCATACCGCTCGGTCCGCGCACGCATCGAGGGGCATGGGCCGGTGGCGACGATCGCCGCGAGCGCGCCCATGCCGTCGGCGTCGCTGATCGAAACGCGCTTGCCGGGCGACGTCCCCGCACTGCTGATCGACTGCCCCGAGCTCTACGATCGCGACGGCGGTCCCTACCTCGATCCGCAGGGTCGCGACTGGCCGGACAACGCGACGCGCTTCGCCCTGTTGTCGCGCATCGCGGCGCTCTTGTCGAGCGCCGCGAGCCCGATCGCCTGGCGACCGAAGATCCTGCATTGCAACGACTGGCAGACCGGCCCCGCCGCGGCGATCGCCGCGCTGTCCGCCGTCGCGCACGCGAAAACGGTGATGACCGTCCACAATCTCGCCTTCCAGGGCGTCTTCCCGGGCGATCTCACGGCGCTCATCGGAGTGCCCCCCGACGCGTTCGGCATCGAGGGCGTCGAGTACTACGGCGGCACGTCGTTCCTCAAGGCGGGCCTCATGTTCGCCGATCGGCTGACGACGGTGAGCCCGACGTACGCGCGCGAGATCCAGAGTGCGCCGCTCGGCTTCGGCCTCGAGGGCGTCCTCGCCAAGCGCCGCGACCGGCTCGTCGGCATCCTGAACGGCATCGACGAGACGGTGTGGGACCCGGCGCGCGACCCGCTGCTCGAGGTGACCTACGACGCCGCGACGCTCGACCGCAAGGCGCGCAACAAGGCGGCGCTGCAGCGGGCGATGCGCCTCGACGTGCGCGCCGACGTGCCGTTGTTCGGCGTGGTGAGCCGCCTCACCTCGCAGAAGGGCGCCGATATCGTCGCCTCGCTGGCGCCGCGCATCGCCGCGCTGCCCGCGCAGCTCGCGGTGCTGGGAACCGGCGATCGCGACATCGAGCGTGCGCTGCTCGCGGCCGCGGCGTCGCATCGCGGCTGGGTGTCGACGATCGTCGGCTTCGACGAGCACCTCGCGCACCGCATCGAAGGAGGCGCCGACGCATTCCTGATGCCGTCGCGCTTCGAGCCTTCGGGCCTCAACCAGATGTACAGCCAGCGCTATGGAACGCCGCCGGTCGCGCACGCCACCGGCGGACTGCGCGATTCGATCGTCGACGCGACACCGGCGGCGCTCGACGATGGAACCGCCACCGGCTTCCTGTTCGACGAGCCGACGGTCGATGCGCTGTGGGCGGCGATCCGGCGCGCCCTCGACGTCTACGCTCGCCCCTGGCAATGGCGCGCGCTGCAGCGCGCCGGCATGGCGCAGCGCTTCGGCTGGGCGGGGCCGGCGCAGCAGTACGTCGCGCTCTACCGCGCGCTCGTCGACGCGCCCGCGTAGGCCTTGCCGGCGACACGTCGCGCGCCGCCGAACAGCCGCGTTCGTGTCGCGAGGACGTGCCGGGCGAGGAGGAACGTGGCCGCGTTCCACGACTGGCCGCGCATGCCCGAAAGCCGATGCGTGCGCCCGTGCAGCCATTCGCTGAACGCCCAGTCGCCCAGCGCATTCGCCGCCGCGACGCGTTCGAGCGCGCTGCGCGCTTCGTCGTCGAGGCCCGCGTCCGCGAGCGCCGCGACCCACAGGCCGCCAACGAACGGCCAGATGCCGCCGTTGTGATACTGCCACGCGTAGTTCTGCCGGTGCCGCGTCATGTACGGCCGCCATAGCGGATCGTCCGCCTCGATCGGATCGCAGACCGCGCGCAGCGGATACGGATCGTCGACGCCGTCCAGCATCAGCGCGCGCAGCGTGCGGTGCGCGCTCGCGTCGTCGGCGAGGCCGCACAGCACGGCGAGGACGTTGCCGAGCGTGTCGCCTTCGTCGCCGAAGAACGAGAAGTTCACGAACGAGAGATACAGGTCGCGGTGCTTCGCGCGCTGGCGCGAGTAGTGGGTGAGCAGGCGCGCGCGCCGATACTCGGCGATGCTGGCCGAGAACGGATGGAAGAGCTGGTTGAAGTTGTGCCAGGTCTCGGTGGCGCGCTCGAGCCGGTACTGCTGCTTTACCAGGTACCACAGCGCGTTCGTGTACAGCACGAATCCGGAACGCGGCATGATGTCCGCCCAGTCGCTCGCCTCGTTCTGCTGCAGCAGGTGCAGGCGCTGGTGCTCCTGGCACTCGAGCCAGGCGATCGCCGCCTCGATGCGCGAGGCATGCTGCCGGCGAAGCGCGTCCGACGCGCCCAGCCGATCGAGCCAGGCGATCGCGATCAGCCACCAGAGCGTCGCGTCGATGCAGCCGACATACCAGAAGTCCGCCTCCTCGCGATTGACGTCGACGAACTTGGGAATCTGGCCGTTGCGCGCCTGGTGCTGGGCCAGCGTTTCGATCGCACTCGGCGCCTCGCGTTGCAGCGTCGGGTCGCCGGACACCGCCATGCCCAGCGCGCAGATCGCGGCATCGCGCGCGAAAATCGCGAGATAGCCGCGCTCGGCGGCAGCGGCTCCCGGCGTTGCCGCGAGCATGCCCGCCGGCGTCAGGTTGCGGAGCAGCAGCTCGACCGATCGCTGCGCGCACTCCTCGACCAGCGACGCGCCGGCCTGGACGCGCGAACGTGCGGACGCGCCGTGTTGCGTCGGCATCGCAGGCGTCGCCGCGTGGTCAGCGTCCGGCGACGATTTCATCGCGACGCACCAGGAACACGGCGTCGTCGGCATCCGGCGTGACGAGCCAGGTGAACGGCAGGCGCGGAAACGCGGCTTCGGCGGCGTCGCGGTTGTTGCCGATCTCGACCACGAGCACGCCGTCGCGGGACAGGAAGCGCGGCGCGTCGCGCAGGATGGCGCGGACGGCGTCCATGCCATCGTCGCCGCCGGCCAGCGCGATCGCCGGCTCGTGGCGGTACTCGACGGGGAGCGACTCCATCGCGCTCGCGGTGACGTACGGCGGGTTGCTGATGATCACGTCGTAGCTCTTGTCCGGCAGGTTGGCGAAGAGGTCCGAGCGAATCAGGTTGATGCGGTCGGCGAGGCCGTAATCGCTCACGTTGCGCTGGGCCACGGCGAGCGCGTCGGAAGACAGGTCGGAGGCATCGATGTCCGCATTCGCATACGCGTGCGCTAGCAGGATCGCAAGGCACCCCGAACCGGTGCAGAGGTCGAGTGCGGAGGTCACGCGGCTCGCGTCGCCGACGAACGGCGCGAGGCCGTCGGGCAGCAGGCCGGCGATGAACGAACGAGGGATCAGCACGCGCTCGTCGACATAGAAGCGGAAGTCGCCGAGCCACGCTTCGCGCGTGAGGTATGCCGCCGGAACGCGTCCTTCGATGCGACGGGCGAACAGCTGCGCGAGCTGCGCCCGCTCCGCCGGCGCGAGGCGGGCGTCGAGGAAGGGTTCGAGCCGGTCGAGCGGCAGGTGCAGCGCGTGCAGCAGCAGGTAGGCGGCCTCGTCGTAGGCGTTGGCCGTGCCGTGCCCGAACGTGAGCGACGCTTCGTTGAAGCGCGACACGGCCCACCGCAGCCAGTCGCGCAGCGTCTCGAGATCGTGCACGGGCGCGCTCAATCGCGCACCCTCGTGCCCGCGCGATCGCCGGGCCGCCACGCCGTCAGCGACGCGTGGCTCATCGATCCCCCGCAGCGGCGGGGACGAGCAGCCGCTCGAGAATGCGCCGGTAGATCCGCGACAGCGGTTCGAGGTCGGCCACGGCCACGCGCTCGTTCACCTGGTGGATGGTCGCGTTCAACGGTCCGATCTCGACGATCTCGCGGCAGATGTCGGTGATGAAGCGGCCGTCCGACGTGCCACCGGTCGTGGACAGTCGCGCCTCGACGCCGTTCTCGCGCCGGATCGCCTCGCGCGCGGCGTCGACGAGGCGTCCCGGCTCGGTGATGAACGGCTTGCCGGACGCCGGGAACTCGAGCGTGTAATCGAGCCCGTGGCGGCGCAGCACCTCGTTCAGCCGCGCGATCAGCGCCTCGCGCGTGCTCGCCGTCGAATAGCGCCAGTTGAACACGAGCTCGAGCGCGCCCGGCACGACGTTCGCGGCGCCGGTCCCCGCGTGCACGTTCGAGCATTGGAACGACGTAGGCGGGAAGAACGCGTTGCCCCGGTCCCATTCGGTGGCCGCAAGCTCGGCGATCGCCGGCGCCGCCAGATGGATCGGATTGCGCACCTGCTCGGGATAGGCGACGTGTCCCTGCACACCGCGCACGATCAGGCGACCGGTGAGCGTGCCGCGCCGGCCGTTCTTGATCACGTCGCCGAGGCGCTCGCTCGAGGACGGCTCTCCCACGATGCAGTAGTCGATGCGCTCGCCCCGCTGCGCGAGTCGCTCGACGACGCGAACGGTGCCGTCGGTGTTCGCCGGGCCTTCCTCGTCGGAGGTCAGCAGCAATGCGATCGACCCGTCGTGGCCGTCGTGCGCGGCGACGAATCCCTCGATCGCCGTCACGAAGGCGGCAAGCGAGCCCTTCATGTCCGCGGCGCCGCGGCCATACAGGAAACCTTCGCGGACCTGCGGGGTGAAGGGGTCGCTGCGCCACTCGTCGAGCGGTCCGGTGGGGACGACGTCGGTGTGACCGGCGAAGCACACGATCGGAGCGCGGGCGCCGCGCCTCAACCAGGTGTTCGTCACACCGGCACGGTTCAGCGGCTCGGCCGCGAAGCCGAGCGGCGCGAGACGTGCGGCGATCAGCGCCTGGCACCCGGCATCGTCGGGGGTGATCGACCGTCGCGCGACCAGCTCGCAGGCGAGCGCGAGCGTCGGTTCTGCGCGGGCGTCCATGCCGCGATTCTACTTGCCGGTCTCGCCCGGGCGGGCGAGCGCGCTCACCGGTCGAGGAGCTCGGCGTCGATCGACAGCGCGGTGAAATCGGCCGAAGGCGAGCGTCGCGGCTTGCCGTCGTCGCCCGAGCGCTCCATCGCGTCGACGCGCGAGTTCGGGTTGCTCTGGTTGATGAGCCAGGCGAGGTTGGTCGGCGAATCGGACGCGATCATCGCCTCGTCGTAGCCGAGCAGGCCGTCGAGGTACATGCGGCACAGCGCCTGCTCGAACGTCTGCGATCCCGGGTAGAGCGACTGCTCCATCGCCTCCTTGATCTGCGCGAACTCGCCGGTCTTGATGAGCTCGGCGATGAGCGAGGTGTTGAGCAGGATCTCGACCGCCGGCTGCAGCTCGCCATGGCGGTTCTTGATGAGGCGCTGGGAAATGATCGCGCGAAGGCCGATCGACAGGTCGGACAGGACGGCCGAGCGCGCGTCGTACGGGAACAGGTTGATGATCCGCGACAGGGCGTGGTAGCTGTTGTTCGCGTGGATCGTCGACAGGCACAGGTGGCCGGTGAGCGTGTGCAGCAGCGCCGCCTGCATCGTCTCCTTGTCGCGGATCTCGCCGATCATGATGAGGTCGGGCGCCTCGCGCAGCGCGTTCTGCAGCGCCAGGTGGTAGCTCTGCGTGTCGACGTGGATCT
>Ga0307408_100002908_pt1 | contig 11871 bp, 9 predicted proteins | sample 322Cmetagenome_FD_202116 | JGI IMG/M metagenome (GOLD analysis project Ga0307408, IMG submission 202116) | Maize rhizosphere microbial communities from greenhouse at UC Davis, California, United States - 322HYB-C-3 | ecosystem: Host-associated > Plants > Roots > Rhizosphere > Soil | place: USA... | reverse complement strand
CTCTGGCGCAAAGATGTCATTGCTGATCCGCTCCAAGACCCTATGTTAATGCCGGCATTGGCTGATAGCGTCACCGGTGGGTTCCAATACCGTAAGAATTTTGGCCGACTCAATACCCGTTTGTTCAGCAGCTACGGGATCGAACCTACCAACGAAATCTTTTCTTATGGCGGCACCCTCAACTACAACTGGTCGCCCAGCTTCAACTCGGAGTTGAGGTATACCTACCTCACACTGCCTGACCAATATCAAGTCAACCTCGGCCTGAACTGGCGTAAAGACGCGTTTTATTTAAGTACTAACGCTGGCTATAACGAGGATAAGTCCTGGTTCGCTGGCCTGTCGTTGCGCTTTAGCCTGGGTTATGAGCCCATAGGGCACAGTGTGTTTACCTCTGCCCAACCTATCGCCCAGGGGGGTGCAGTTTCCGCGCGCGTGTTTGAAGACCTGAATATGAACGGCATTTTTGATGCAAACGAGCGCCCTATCGAAAATGCGACCGTCAAAGCGGTACAAGCCTATCGCCAGGAAAAAACCAACGCCTCGGGTGTTGCTGTCCTAAGTTCCATCTATAACAACACCACCACCGATATTGTGGTGGATGAATCAACCCTCGACGGTCCCTTTATGATTACCGCGATCCCCGGCGTAGCGATCAAGGCGCGTAAAGGTTATGTAGAAACGGTCGAACTGCCGGTGGTAAAAGCGGGCGAAGTAGAGGGTGTGATCTATCTCAAAAATGTCGCGGGCGAGAGTGAAGTTGCGCCCTACATCATGCTCAACCTTATCGATAAATACGAAAAAATCGTCGCCTCCACCCGCTCGGAATACGATGGCTACTACCTGTTCACTAACGTCAAACCAGGGAGCTACAGCCTTAAGGTGGATGAAAATTACATCGACAGGCGCGGCCTGAAAACCGCGAACCGAAATTTGAATTTCTCCTCCGATGGCGATGTGATTGCGGGGGTGGATTTTGTACTGCGTCCACTCGATGAAGCAAAAGGTTATGTCGCCAGCGCAGGGCATTTTGACAGCCCTGCCCTGCTGAAACTCTATTACCACATCTTGCGCAACAAGCTGGGAGGCCAATTTACGCAAACGCCTTTCTATATCAAAAAACCCGATAAAGGCGGTTACGTCCTTGGCTTGGCTTACTACCCCGGGCTGCCAGCAAAAGGGACAGACGCCGAGAAAAAAGCACAGCAGGCCTGTACCAATCTGGCGAAAACCAAAGTGTATTGCGATGTGCAATACCATGACTTTAAGTACTAACCAAAGCGAGTGATTCACCATGAACAAGTCAACCAGTCACGCTTTTGTCCTAGTCACCTGTTTATCTGCACTGCTCTGTTTGGCGGGTTGCCAGTCCAATCCCCAATCGAAAAGCACGGCAACAAATGGCAACGCACAAACCCTTGCCGCCAAGCAGCAGGAATACGATCAATTGCTGGAAGAATGGAAAACCCTGAAGCCAGGGTTATCGCGCCTGTTAGCGATTGAAGGGGAATTAAACTTGCTGCTCGGCCAACTGGAGCAGCTCTCCAGCAGTTTGGAAGAGAGCCAAAACCCCACCGCCATAGCACAAAGCGCCAGCCCCATTGTTACGCCTGCACCGGCAGCTGCGGCAGTGCCTTTACCTGCGGATGCAGAACTCGTCACTGCCCCAATCGCCATTAATGAGCTTAGCGAACCGGTGGCTGACACCTATATCGATGCGCAGGAAGATGTAGCACAAGAAACAACAGCAAGCGATGCGCAATTTGCACTGCAAGTTGCCTCCATTACCGATATGCGCCGCTTGCCACAAATTTGGCAGGAGATGATGGATAAAAACTCGATGCTACTCGCCAATCTGGAACCGAACTTCCAAAAAACCCAGGTTAACAATACCGATTACTATCGCCTCAAACTGGGTGGATTTAGCACCAGGCAAGAAGCATCCAGAAAATGTACCGAATTAAAAACGGCAGGCGTCAGTTGCATAGTTGCAGATTACACCAGCTCCAATTTTGCGCAGTTGGCGGATTACAACGAAACATCCCTGGCGGCACAAAATCTGCTTAACACCACAGGTAACTAGCGCAAAACTATTTGCCAGCACGATACACCTGCGGAATACAGGAATATGAATATGAATATGTCCAAACAACACGCACACGACAAATTGTGTCGCTCCAACGGCAAACTTTTGCCTCTGTCGCTATTGCTATGCCTGTCGTTACTGGGTGTTACCGGCTGCGGAGTGTTTCAATCAGATCCAAACAAAACCATTGTCACCGAGAGCGGTGAAAAAATAGATCTGAATGACGAAACCGTTAAGCAATACGTTGAAGAATGGGCCAACAGTAAACCCAGTATTGACCGGCTCGCCGAAATGGAAAACGATTTGGTATTCCTGCTCGCCGAAGTGAGCAAAATGTCGGATTTAGGTCAGGTTCCCGGAACCGGAATTGCAAAGACCTCAACCACGTCAACATCTACCACTACCACAAACACCCAAAAAACTGCTGCACCTTTTGCTGGTACAACAGCCGCGACTACTACCGCTGCACCTATGGCCGGTACAACCGCTGCGACTGACACTGCATCCATGACCACAACCCACTCCACGGCAGCCTCAAACACTCAACCGGTTACCACCGTTGTCACCCAGGTACCAACAACATTTACCCAGACATCCACCGGTGCCACTGCTTATGCGATGGGAACAGGCGCACCGATTAATACTCCCGGCCAATTCCTTTGCCCTGAACCCTTTAATAACGACTATAAAAAATCAGTCGCTTTTGTCAGCTTTCCAAGAATGGTGCCGGTATCAAGTAGCCTTGGTGCCTTGCAACAAGTAGAGCAGCACCTGCCCATGCTGATCGGTGCCAATTTACGTAACCGTCATTCCATGCTCACACCAACCTACTTGCGTGAATCCTTTGCCAGTGCAAGCATGCGCGGTGAAATTAATGCGGCAGCGCAAGCGCAAGCATTATCGAAACACAACCGTGTGCAATTTTTTGTCAGCGGTGAAGTGGATGATATGACCCTCACCTTCCCCGACAGCGTAGAAAACCCCAGTTACTTCACCCGTTTTGTCAGCGGTACGCACAACCTGTTGCATATCAATACTTCACTGGATAAACGCAGCCGTGTTTTTAGTTTTAAATTAGAAGTGCGCGATGGTTTTACCGGGCAAATTATTTTCAGCAACCAATATAGAACCTTTGGCAAATGGAAAGCATCGCCCGAAACCCAAATGGGGTTTGGTTCACCCCGTTTTTGGGAGACAGATTACGGCGTACAAGTACAACATCTCGTTGCCAAAGCCAGCGATGACATGGCCAGTGCGATTAATTGCCAACCCTATATGGCAAGGGTTGATTCGTCACCTGGCCAGCAGCAGGTCGTTATCCACAGTGGCACCAACAACGGCATGCACAGTGGTGACACCCTGGATTTATATCAACTGGTATACCAACCCGTAACCGGCGAATACCAACGTTTTGATACCCGTTTAGTCAAACGCAATGGCCGGGTATATTTAACCGAAATATATCCATCGCACAGCATTGGCCACGTGGTTGATGAAACATTACTCAGCGGTCAGTATTTGGTGAAAGCGCGGTAAGGCGTTTTATTATGTTGATGTCACCCTACAATAAATCGGGAAATGGGAATGCTAAAAAAAAGCCCAAGCCAAACTGAATTAAACAATTTGATCCAGGTTGTAAATAGCGGAAATTATGCCGCTGCCGAAACCCTGGCAACTCCCTTGAGCAAGACCTACCCCAAAGCTATTTTAATTTGGAAAATATTAGGCGTTGCAATCGCCGAGCAAGGCAGGATGGCAGAAGCTATAGCGCCAATGCAAAAAGTGGTTCAGCTGGAACCCAAAGACGCCGAAGCACACCGCAATCTGGCGACTGCATTAAAAGAACTCGGGCAAATAAAATCCGCTGAAGCGCATTTCCGCAAATCCATTGCACTTAATTCGCAAGATGCACTTGCCTGCATGTCGCTCGGAAAAATATTAAACGAGCAATTCAACTTCATTGAAGCTGAAAAGTTATGCCGCAAAGCCATCATGCTCAGTTACGATTTTCCTGAAGCACATGACCAGCTTGGAATCGCCTTGCTGGGCCAGAAAAAACTAATCGATGCCGAAAGCAGTTTTAGAGCCGCTATTTTGCTTAAACCCGACATGGCCGATGCACATAACAATCTGGGCATTACCTTGAATGAGCAGATCAGATATGCCGAAGCTGAATCGAGTTATATTCAAGCGTTAAAGTTGAACCCGGTTTTCACTAATGCCTTTATGAATCTTGCGAAAAATTTTTCCGACCAGGAAAAATACACGCAAGCAGAAATCGCTTACCGCAAAGCACTTGATATAGATCCCAAACACAGTCTGTCATTAACCGGATTGGGCTTGGCACTGCACCTTCAACGAAAAGAAGAAGAGGCCCGAGCGGTACTGGAGCAAGCACTCACACTGGACCCTAACCTGCCCGAAGCACTCAACACCTTGGGCAACGTTCACAAAGAACTCGGCAACACCCAAATAGCCTTAGACTACTACCGCAAAGCCATAGACATAAAACCTGAATTTACCTTTGTCTACAGCAACCTATTGTTGATTGCGGGGTACCACGCAAAACTTCCACCCGAACAATTGTTGCAAGAGGCTAAACAATTTGGAGCCTATGTTTCGGCGCGAGTAAAAAATCCCTATGCCCGTTGGCTATGCCAACTACCTGATGGGAATACCAAACTCAGAATCGGTTTTGTATCGGGCGATTTAAAAAGGCATGCGGTGGCATTTTTCCTTGAAGGCCTGTTGCGACATTTTGATAAAAGTAAAATCGAATTGATCGCTTATACAACGCAGCCAAAAGAAGATGAAGTGACCGCACTCATCAAACCCCATTTTATTAAATGGCAACCTATTTATGGCAAAAGTGACAAAGATGCAGCAGAGATAATTTACCAGGACGCGCCGCATATTTTATTCGATTTGTCCGGCCACACGGCCTATAACCGCTTACCCATGTTTGCCCATAAACCTGCACCTATCCAAGTCACTTGGGCGGGGTATCCGGCTACCACGGGTATGACCGAGATGGATTACATTCTTGCCGATCCGTATCTGGTTCCTGTCGGTGAGGAACACCCATTTGTTGAACAGGTCTGGCGCCTTCCTGAAGTTGCCGGATGCTTTGCGCCATTGGTAGAGGACGTTCCTGTGGCCAAGCTACCTGCATTGCAAAATGGCTATGTTACCTTTGGCTGTTTTAATAATCTGGTCAAAATGAGTGATGATGTTGTCGCCGTCTGGTCTCAAATTTTACACAGCGTGCCCAACTCAAAACTCTATCTCCAAACAAGGCAACTCAGCGAACAATCAGCAGTACAACAAACCTACGAACGCTATGCAGCGCATGGCATTGCCCCGGAACAATTAATAGTGGAAGGGGTAACTCCGCGTGTGGAATACTTCAGATCCTATAACAAAATCGATATAGCATTAGATCCATTCCCATGCCCCGGGGGTACAACAACTGCTGATACATTGTGGATGAGCGTGCCTGTGCTCACGATGAAAGGACGGGATTTTTGGTCGCGCCTTGGCGAATCCCTGGCATACAATGTCGGGCTACCGAATTGGATTGCCAAGGATGCAGCAGACTATATTTCCAAAGCGGTTGCATTTGCAGAGGATAAAAATTATCTAGCGAAATTGCGCGGTGAATTGCGCGATAAGGTTATGGCATCACCACTCTTTGACGCCAAGCGATTCACAACCCATTTTGAAGAAGCCATGCACCAAATGATCAACGCGCACCAATCAAAATTTAACCCATAGCGAAAAAAAATACTGCTCCGGGTTAGTTACCAGAGCAGTATTATCAGGTTAGCGAATGCGTTTTAAGTAACCATCCGGCGCAACCGTAATCAACAATTTGTGTTCAATACTTTTATCAATCTCAAATTCCGGATGTGATTTCAAATACTCCCATACGGCCGTCTTGGGATTGTTGCCCGGGGCCCATGGACGATTATGAAATAACGGCGCGGGAAGGTCTTCTATCGCCGTATCAAACACCACGCAATAACTCCCCACACTTGTCAACGACGCATAGGCCTGCAACTCCGCCAACACATGTTCATGGGTATGGTTACTGTCGAGGCACACCAAAATATTTTTATAAGGCGCAGCGAAGGCTTTTACCTGGGCAATGATTTCTGAATCTATGCTGGAGCCTTGAATCATGTTGATCCGGTGCGCCATAGGATGTGCTTCAATTGCTGCCCGGTTATGTTGGCGAATATCAATATCGACACCCAATACCCGGCGTTTAGGCTGGCGCGGATCCAGGGTAGTGCCCGAGGCAATCGCGTCTTCCATTTCCAACAATGCCAACATACTGGCACTGAAAATCAATGAGCCACCATGAGCGATGCCAGTCTCAATAATCAAATCGGGTTTGATTTGCCAAATCAGCTCCTGCATGGCCACCATATCCTGTGGTAATTGGATAATCGGCCGTCCCATCCAACTAAAGTTGTATGAATATTTATATTCTGCAATTTGCGTGAGCCAGCTATTCGATAGCGCATGCAACTCTTTTTGCTGGCCAAGCACTGAAATATTCTGCTGCACTTCTTCTTTAAATAATTCAATAGGATTCATTTTATAAAGTCTCTCCAGGAGGATGTACCAGAACAAATGAGATCGGCACCCGCAGGGCCACAATGGGCTACCAGATCAAGGCCTGTTACGTGAGGATTAAAAGCGCCGTAATGTTGTGGATAAGGTTTTCGTTGATATTCCATATAACGTACATCGATACCCGCCTGCTCAAACAATTGGTGATCCAGATAATTAGCGGCACCATGTCCGGTTATATACCGGGTCCCCTCTAACTTTTTCACGATATTAAATACTCGCTCACTATTGCTGCCACCGATATTCAAACTTGCCACATCCAGAAACCGGGTGGATTTTTCAAAGCCAAAATAGTGCGCCAGCGCCAATAAGGATGCCCTGGATAAACTCCCGATATCATCGTAATCCGTGCGGTAAACTTTTTCTGCAATCGCCAGCGCATCCTTTGCGTAGGGTGCATTTTCAAAACTTTTTTCCAGAAGATCAAAATGTTGCTGCTTCCAACTTGCGCTCCCTGCAGGCTTAACTTCATTAATACACTGACCTAAATGCAAATCCGCCAACGGCACCGTCATCCATTTTGATCCGGAGGGCCACTTCAACTGCACGCGATTAACAAAACTGCCTTTGGAAAATTGCACATCATCATAATGTACAAATATATCGGCAAGTCTTATTTGCTCTAACATCCCCACCCAGGGAAATAACATGGATTGCGATATCACAATATTCATTTTCGCAGCACCAGATTACACATCAAAATCACTTAAGGACGAAATAGAGTAAATACTGTGCTCTGGATAGCCGTGCTCCATAAGCATTTTTTTTATTTCCTGGTAAAACGTCATAGAGCCAATAAAAAAACTTTCGCCGGGTTGATAGTTCAAATCAGATACTGATTTAATGGGGCGCTCATATCCATCAATATATTTTCCCTGCCAGGATTTATTAGAATCAAATACATCGCTATCGCCAAAATTACCGACGGAGGCAAGATAAGGGATAGCGCGCAAGGGCACATAATAATGACTTGAATGGCCGATCTCACGGTAGAAGTTGTGGAACCGGCTTAGCATTTTTTGTGCCCTGTCAAAATAGCCCTGGCATGTATTAACCGGTAAAGATGAAGGGATGACACACACGCCTTTTTGCTTTCTGGCAATTACTTGAAATGTATTTCCATAAGAGCCACCGCCAACAGAAACATCAGAAAAACCGGCTTGTTGCAACAACAAATAAATCGATTGTTCGGTAAACATATTGACATGCTGGTGTTCCAGCATAGATATATCGCCCAGCGCAATACTTTGTGATGAATTGGTGGTAGAAAAACAGAATACTCCACCAGGCTTTAACGATTTGTATACCGCGCGGCAAAATTGATCTACCTGTGGAACATGTTCAAACACGTCATTACAAAAAATTAAATCAGCCTGCCCAGCAATTAAAGACTCATCGAAAAACGTATTCAATAATTCAAAACCCAGGCGCTCGCTCCACCGCAACGAATATTCTGAAGGATCTATACCTGTGACCTTAAACCCATGCTGCGCCGCGTACTGAATACTAAAACCGGCACCACAGCCAATTTCATAAATTTTTTCAGCAGGATATTGCTGTAAGACACTGAGAAAAAAACGGTTCACACTGGAACCGTAAGTATTCATTTGTCCAGACTCAGGATTCAAAAAACCAATATTGGCATCCTGCTGATAAGCCATATTGATAGCCTGCAATTCTAGCGGCGTAGGGCGATATTCTAAATAATCATAGGCTTCAACACGATTTAATCGAATTGCCAGACGCGATGGAATAACAGACGCCGATATGGATTCTGATAGCCGCCAATAAAACGGCATTGCAAAAATCTCAAGACAATCTTGCTGCGCATGCCAATGCTGAGTCATATGCATTTCCTATAGTATGATGCGAAAAAAATAATCCCTGGTCAGTTCTCATTCCGGAAAAATACACCGGCATATCGCCATTATTTTTCTGCAATTGCTCTGTGTATTCATCCAATACAGCCGCGTTTGCCAAACTGGGGACCGGCACTGGCATAGAGTGAGGCAACTTGTACGAGGCCAATATCGATGCAAAGGGCAATACATTGTGTAATTCAATTGCAATTTCTTGCTCGGTCGGTGCAGCACCTGCGATATGCAACACCTCAACGGCGATCACGCACCTACCTTCGGAATCTTGTTCATCATGATATGCACTGTAATTAACAATGCGGGACGAACGCAGATGAGTGTCGTGGCACAACAAATAATAAGCGGGAAACTGCGCTGTAATAACCTCAGCCAACTGGAAATAATAAATACTCAATTCGCGCAACTCTATCCGGCTGCGGGCATCGGGAATAAGCGCGGGCAAAGGTGATGCAATAATGCAGGCATCACATTCCTTCGCCAGCGCTGCGCCATTCAATATCAACTGTCCGTTGTCAATCGTCACCGAAGTATTGAAATGGATTTTGATATCTTGCGCGTGCAACCAATTCACTACAGCTGCGGATAAATCGCCACTGTCATTGGTAAACCGCGCCGCCATCCTGCCATTGAATACTGCGCCAGCCGGTTGCCGTTGCTCCGGGTTACCTAACACCTGATCGATCGCCGGATCTTGTTTAAGTTGATCGGCCTCTGTTTTGTCGCAAGCCACAATTCGGCGCAAATCGTAAAAACAATGCAGTGCTCCAGCGCTCAGCAATGCCGGTTCGATTTGCCATAATTTTTGCAGGATCGGTAAAACAACAGTCTCTGCAGCTATAGCGCCAAATCGACTATTAGCAACTGCGCGTGCATCTGCCTGATGATGGACTGAGCTGGCGTTAGCGACCAGCTGTTGCAATATGGAAGACTGATGGGGCAATTCGCGAATATCAGGATAGATACTATTAAAAAATGTTTTCCCAAAATTAAACGCACCACCGATATCCACTTTGTAACCGTGCCACACCTTTAATTTGTGCTCGCCAAATATTTCAACCAAATGTTGATAATGTGGCACCGTCAGATACAACACATGCATACCTAATTCTTGCTTGCCAAAGGGCGTGTCCACTTTTCCATATAGACCACCAACACTGTTGCCTTTTTCAAGAATGGTGACATCAATACCACGGCAGCGCAGTGCAGCTGCAGCAATTAATCCCCCAATAGAAGCGCCGACAATAACGACATGCTTATTCAAGATAGGCTGCCCTCCACTGTCATCCAACTAAGATGTGGGCAATACGGCACGCGTTGCAAATGCACATTTCCCGCACCAAATACTTCAAACAGTGCCTGGGTTTCACCCGGCCACATAGCCTGATTCAACTCTTCAAATAATAAGATGCTGCCACGCTGCAAGCGGGGCTTGATTCGCTCCAGAATCGCTTTAGTGGGTGCATACAAACCCAAACCAAAATTAGCCAGCGCAATGATGGTTTCAGGGTGCTCATTTAAATATTTATCGACTGATTCAGGCAATGCACCCACTTCTATATGCACTTTCGCCACGTGGCCAAGAGGCCGGTTCATATCGCAGAGCGCTACCCCGCGCGCCAACTCTTCCGCGCCACCCGCAAACTCCATGGCGCCTTGTTGTTTTAACGGAAAACTGTTGTCGGCAGCGGCTGCATCCTCAGGGTGAAGCTGCGAAAAACCCGTGAAAGAATCAAACCCAATAATTTTTCTTAAATGATTATAAGGTTCGTATATCGCACTCAACTGATGCCAGGTAAAAAGTGATGCGCCGCGGTAGATACCAAAATCAAGAATTGAACCGTGCATTGGCACTATTTTTTGGAAGACTTCGTTTCTTGCCAAAAAATAACTCAGTGCCTGACGCGGTACAAAGCGAGAAAATGCATGCATTTTTTCACTGTAACTGGATGACGATTGCTGGAAGTAATCCTCAATATTGGCGAAATAGTCACGCTCCGATTGCACGTAATTATTTTTATTGGATTGATCCATTAGATTCCCACCCCGGTTAACGAAACAGCGTTGCAATCACCTGAACGACTTGTTGCTGTTCAGATTCAGTTAATTGCGGATAACTTGGTAAATTAATCGCCCGCTGGGCTATATCATAAGCACGTTGGTTTTCTGGTTTAGCCGTAAACATAGGCAAACTGCTGAGTGGCCAAAAAAATACCCGCGCATCAATATTCGCTTTTTGGAAAGCACTGATTAATTGCTCTTGATTGATACCGCTTTGCGCAGAAAATACCACCGTGGGCATCCAGTATGAATTTAAACAATCAGTTGGCTCAGGGTTTAAACTCAAGCCTGTGTAGTGCGATAACAGCGATTGATAACGCGCAAACAGTTTGCGTTTAGCACCAACCAACTCATCAATTCGTTCCAATTGCGCACAACCCAGCGCCGCCTGGATATTGGACATTTTAAATTTATAGCCCACTTCATCCGGCCAGAATTGTTTGGTTTGGGTGCGGCTGCGGCCGTGGTTACTCAGCATCAATACACGCTCATACAAATCCGAATCGTTAGTGACGAACATGCCGCCCTCGCCCGTCGTCATGGTTTTAGTACCATGAAAGGAAAAGGTTCCGAATGCGCCCATGCTGCCTGCTTTCTGCCCGTGATATTCAGAACCCAGCGCCTCGGCTGCATCTTCTATCAACAATAATTGGTATTTTTCTGCAAGTGCGCGCAGTGCAGTCATCGCACATAAATTCCCGTAGAGATGTGTTGCGATAATCGCTTTAGTACGCGCGCTAATTGCTTGCTCTACTTTTGCAGGATCCACACACCAGGTGTCCGGCAAAATATCGACAAACACAGGAGTTGCGCCCAGATGTACAACCGGTGCAACCGTCGCGATCCAATTGGTATCGGCCAGTATCACTTCATCGCCAGCACCAACGCCTGCCGCGGCCAAGCCCAATTGCATAGCCCCGGTACAGCTGGATGTAGCAAGCGCGTGCTTAACTCCCAAATACTGCGCAAATTGCTGTTCAAAGCGATTGATGTAGTCGTAACATTTTGCACCCCAACCATGTTTTACCGCATCCAAAACATATTCATGTTCCAGTTCAGTAATTGACGGCTGGGTATAAACAATTCTGCTGCTCATCGAATATCAAGCTCCGGAATAGCAGTCACAAATTTACAATGCGATGGCACTATTGATTTGAGTTGATGGGTGACCTCATCCCTGAGATTCCACGGCAATATCACTACATAATCAGG
>Ga0307408_100002906_pt1 | contig 11877 bp, 14 predicted proteins | sample 322Cmetagenome_FD_202116 | JGI IMG/M metagenome (GOLD analysis project Ga0307408, IMG submission 202116) | Maize rhizosphere microbial communities from greenhouse at UC Davis, California, United States - 322HYB-C-3 | ecosystem: Host-associated > Plants > Roots > Rhizosphere > Soil | place... | reverse complement strand
GTGTTGCCTCCTCTGAATAAACAACTCAATAACTGTTCCCCTCGGCGTTCAACTCGAGTATCATTAAACAAAAGACTATAATCACTTTGTCGCATTTTGCAAATTTAAAGATGTGGGTACACAATAGAATCGAAGGTGTCTGACTCTTTATTTAATTTAATGACGTTGCATTCCTTTATGCAAAGCCTTGTGCCAGAAATTTGCGGTTAAGGCAGTTATACTTCTTTCCATCCGGATAATTTCTACCTCTAATTTCGACACTAAAAAATGGCACGATTCTTTGCCTGATAATGCTTGTTTAGCCACTAAGCCATCGTGCCACCTCCCTAGTGCATCTTCCACTTTACCCAGATACTTGGTATTTAAATCAAGATTACCTTTTTTAACCAGCCAGGACTTCTTCGTATAAAGCAGGCTTTTAATCAGCTTTCGGCATTTATGCATTTCGCCGTTAAAATCTCGTTTGGCAAGGGCAAGTACGATAGCATCCAACAGCCTCCGATGATATTTTACAACACGTTTTTCTGGTAAAGCATGCAAAGCTCTATTTATACTAACCCTTGCCTTTTTTATTTTGCGGATATTGATTCGCCCCTTTTTTAAAAACCGCAGGGATGCCCTATTTAACAAGTGGTTGCCCCATGTGAGTTCAGGAGACGAATTCGGAAGAAAAACGCCAACAACCTGAAGCTGCACGTATCTTTCCCTCACTACACCGGCTGCTTTAAATACCGATCTGACAGGCATAAAAACTCTGCGCCCTTTCTTTTTATTAAAAAACACCTGCAGTAATGCCCTTGTCTTTTTAACCTGCACTCTAAATTTGTGCAGGCTTTCCTGATCACCAGAACGCCTGAATTCCTTCAGCAACCCAATCATTTTTCTAAAAAGCTTATTTATATGTCTACGCGCTTTTAATTTCTTCATCCCGACAGCTGTTAGCCCTTTATATGCTAACAGTGATGTGCTACAATTGGTTGAAGGGGACGTGTGATGTTATAAGAGGTTATTTCTCGCCAATCATCTCTTTATTTATCTGACATTCATATTTTTGCGCCACTTATCACATGAGGAAGACTTTAAGTTTTTTGCTATTTACATTCATGCTCGGTGCATTGAAAGCGCAGGTTTATAAAACCTTTTTAAATAATGGTGCAACCTGCGACTCTGCATCGGCAACTTCATATATTGTTTACAGCCAAGCAGCAGACTCAGCTTGGAGGGCAAGCCAGTTTACACTGGAAGGAAACATTATATTCAAAGCCAGCTATAAAGATCCAGGGCTCCAGATACTTCACGGATTCGCATATTACTATTCCAAAGCGGATTCTGGTAAATATTTCGTGAGCCAAAAAGGCGCTTTTATCAACGGGCTCAAAGAAGGAATCTGGGCTGAATATTTTCACAACGGAAGATTAAAGCTTTTTTATACCTATCAAAACGATAAAATGCACGGGGCTTTCGAAATGTACAGCCCAACAAGCGATAATCCGTATTTAAAAGGGGAGTATGCCAATGGCTTACGGGAAGGGAAATGGCATATGATTGGGAAGTATGGCGATACTCTCAGCACGGAAACATTTAAGGAAGGGCATTTTGTAAAGATCTATAAATATCCACCATCTTATAAAGCTCCTGCCTTATCAAAAGAATTTAGCTCCTTTATGGCGAAAAACCTCGCCAAATCCCTTGCGGATAATAAGAATGCCGGCAATATTTTAATCATCTGCGGATTAACCCAGGACGGCAAAATTTACGATCCTAAAATTCTAGGCCGCGGCTTTAATAATATCATTAACGCAGAAGCATTGTGGCTACTCCCCTTAGCTCCGGCGTGTCAGCCGGCGTACAGCAATAAGGAAAGGCGTTCTATAAAGGATAGCATTACATTCTATCTGCATATTGATCGGCGGTCGGTAAGCACCGAACTAAAAAGGTATCGGATTACTAATACATCAGATAGTATAAGCAAGGACGCCCTGGAAGATACAATGCCCGAGCCGCCCGGGGGGGATGGAAAAATACTACGAATATCTCGCGAGAAATATTAACTATCCGATAGAAGCTCAAAAAAAGTATGTTTCGGGAAGAGTTATTGTGCAATTTATAGTCGAACCAGATGGCTCTCTAACAGAATTTAAAGTACTACGCGGACTTGGATACGGACTCGAAGAAGAAGCGGTTAGAGTATTGAAAAAGTCTCCCAAATGGGTACCAGGAATTCAAAATTATAAACCAGTAAGAGTTTTATATACTATGCCAATCCATTTTGGGCTACAATAATACAATGAAGCTCTTCATACCAAGTCTTTTATGTTACATATTTCAAGGGGGAATTTTGCCATTGGGTGCCCTCCATATTTACAAGTTCCTTTGGAGGGGCTGCCTCCAAAGAAATCATATTCATTTTTGGCAGCCCACCACCGCTGGACGAGGCTATGCTTTTATAAACTCATTGAAAGAACGATTAAGCCATACTCTATTTACCTGGTTAGGTAGCTACTACTTCTTCTTTAGGTTGAATTTGCCGCAGCAGCACCAAAGCATACCGAAAACAACTCCATTGAGTGCTATCATAATCGAAAGGAGAAAGCCCTTCTAACCTATTGATAAATTCGTCCTTAAATTCTAATAATTGAAAAGCTTCGCTTAAACGTAAAACAGCTGAATTTATTAAAGCCGCTACCTGCTGATAATTTTGAGCTCTCTTAAGTTGCTCTTCTAAATTTGATATGTATTCCTTCATTGATTTCATTCATGCCAAGGGCAAACTCCATTTTCTCTTCTAATATCTTTTAACCCACATTTTAAGCAACGATGAATGCGAAATTCTCGCAAGCTGATAACTGGAAGGAATTTGGCTTATGTCGCAATCAAAAGTAGCCAGCCTTGTGCCCTTTGGACGTTTTTTAAGCTGTTCGAAAAGGTAATTATGATAATAACTATATAATTGGAGTGACTTATTTAAATCGTCTATAGCATCGGTAGGGTCGATATTTTCGAGAAAAGAGTTAAAAAAGTAAAAGTGGTCAAAGCTGTCAAAATTAATTTCAGTGAAATTACCATGAATAAAATGAGCGTTTTTTATTTGGTAAAAAGCTTTTGCCTCCTGCGACAAGTTAATCAATTCGCGCCTTTGCTCTACTCCGTAGAAAATAGTTTCGGGATAGTGATACCCTGCCATCAAACAAAACTTACCTATCCCACTGCCAATATCCAGAACACGTGTTCCTGGCTGGTGGGCAAGAAAATTGGCAGCATCTTTTGCTATCTGGTACGGCGTCCAATGCCTATCTGACAACATTCTAATCTGCTCAGGAAAAAACCTGTCGAACCTATAATCACTATGGCCTGATGATAAAGAGGATAAACAATATTTCATTGATTAATCGGTAAGCGCAAAAGCGGTTCTTGCAACTTTTTTTATCGGGGCGAGAGTATTTGATTTGTACATAATTCCTGAAACAAAATTAGATTGATTTTTAGCTGAATGCGATGAAAGTAATCAGTTAAAAAACTGATAAAAATCAACTTATTAACCTGAGTTCGAATTTAGGCCAGGGAAATCGCATTTAAAAATCTTAAGGAGAATTCAGTGAAAAAAGCCACAGGAGAGGCAATTTGACTGGCATCTTTGAGGTGTCTGACACTTACATCCAGTGCTGCACTATTTCATAAACAAAAAGCGATTTGCCTGGAAATTAGTGCGGTTGATTATAAAATTTAATTTTACCTTGGGGAGTTTTTATAAACTAGATCAGTTAAAACTGGCTTATATATAAAGAAAGGATTGGTAGCGTATGAGTTTGTCAGGAATTTTCCCAATTGACCAGTGGAATTTTAAATCCAAATCTATTCTAAAATCTATCCCTCAGGAAGACTATGACCAATTGGTTGCCCATATGTCTATTGAGAATTATAAGAAAGGTGAAATAGTATTTAGGGAGGGAGCCATGCCCTCGGGTATTTTCTATATTCAGTCAGGAAAGATTAAGAAATATAAGGCCGACAAGGATGGAAGGGAACAAATAATCTATGTAGCGAATGACGGAGAACTGGTGGGACATCATGCCATTCTAGCTGAAGAACGGTATTCTGACTCTGCTGCGACGTTAGAAAATTGCACAATAGCGTTTATTCCTAAAGAAGATTTCCTACAAACGTTACAGGCTTCTAAGGTACTTTCTCAACGTTTATTAAAAAGCATTAGCCACGAATTCGCAGTTTTAGCAAATAGTATTTCAGTTTTCGCCCAAAGAAATGTTCGCGAGAGGTTAGCCATAGCGTTAATCGTTTTGCGCGAAAAGTTTAAGAACGAACACGAACTACAAACTGTAATTGAGATTAATATTTCCAGAAATGACCTGGCAAATATGGTTGGTACCGCCAATGAGAATGTTGTGAGAATCTTAAAAGAATTTAAAAGCCTCGGAATACTATATACTCAGGGAAGGAAAATCATAATTGAAGATGTAAAGAAACTCATTGATATATCTGGATATAGTATTCAAAAACGGCTTTATTGATTATCAGCATACTTCAAAAAGCACCTCGTTTGTTTAATTTTTCCCAAGTTTCGGGAAAGCGGTTAATGCGCTTAATTATAACAAATCGCATATTCCACCCCCCCTTCCCACCTCCAGAGGGGGACACTAAGAGCCAATCGACATATCGCTTTATTTCAATAAGTTACAACCAAAAACCACTCCTTAAGTTAACGGCTATGCCATTCAGGCACCAATTGGCTCCTCGCGTCTTTCATCCCCATACGCATTATTGTAAACTCGCCAAAAAAAGCTATATTTCCATAAAACGTCCACTACCTTATGCGAACTTCACACGATCTCCGACTGGCTGTTTTAATAGATGCAGATAATGTTCCTTATGCTAATATTAAAGGCATTATGGAGGAAATAGCTAAATACGGCAATCCTACAACTAAGAGAATTTACGCCGATTGGACAAAACCAACGGTTTCAGGTTGGAAAAACGTGTTGCTGGAAAATGCAATTACTCCTATTCAACAATACAGCTACTCCAGCGGTAAAAATGCCACCGACTCGGCCATGATCATTGATGCAATGGATATTTTGTATTCTGGCAAGGCCGACGGTTTTTGTATCGTTTCAAGTGATAGTGATTTTACCAGGCTGGCCACTCGTTTAAGGGAAGCAGGGATGCTGGTGATTGGAATAGGCGAGAAAAAAACGCTCAACCCTTTCATTGTAGCCTGCGACAGGTTTATCTATATCGAGATATTGGGCAACCCAGATGACAAAGAGCCTGAAGAAGTAAAGCAAGGCGAGCCAACAGTAAAAAAGAGGACAAAAAGAAAAACGCAAGCGAGGGAACCGAAGCTTAACAAGGCCACTCTTAAACTAATATCGAGTACTATAAACGATGTTGCCGATGAGAGCGGGTGGGCATACCTGGCCGATGTGGGAAGCCTGATTATGAAAAAACAGCCCGACTTTGATCCCCGAAACTTCGGCTTTTTCAAGCTAACTCCGTTAATCCGCTCAATCCCCTCTATTGAAATTGACGAAAGGGAGACGGGCAATAGAGGCATTAAGCATATTTATATAAGGAATAAGTATATTAACTGAAAATGAACACTTCTAAACCTCGCACAGAAAACATCTGAAACAAAGTAAATTCCGGGAAGTGGCCGTTTTGTCTCATATACATGCCTTCTAAACCGTCGCCTTTCCTTTTTTCTCTAACGATCTTAACATAGATCAACCTCACTTCTTATCCCGCATCAATGCCCAGGCAAAGGACTGGCTGTACCTTTGGAGTATAGAAATTAAAACAATAAAGACATGGAAAACGACATATTAGGTCTTCACCATATAACTGCAATCGCGGGTGACGCAAAACGCAATTACGACTTCTATACCAAACTATTAGGCTTACGTTTAGTAAAGAAAACTGTCAACTTTGACGATCCTCATACTTATCATTTTTACTATGGGGATAAAGTAGGAACTCCGGGTACTATTTTAACCTTCTTCCCTTGGGGCAATGTTCAAACTGGCAGGCGAGGAACACGCCAGGCTACAGAGATAGGTTACTCAGTTCCGCAAAACAGCCTTGACTTCTGGTTAAAACGCCTGGATGATAATAACGTAACGTATAACAAGGTTTCTGAAAAATTTGGGGAGAAGTACCTTACATTCCTGGATCCGGACGGCTTGAAAATAGAGTTAATCGAATCTAAAACAGTAGATACACGCCTGCCCTGGGAAACAGAAGAAGTTACAGCAGAAATTGCTACCCGCGGTTTCCATAGTGTAACCATCACTACCAACAAGCTGCAACCTACTGCTGATGTTTTAACCAATCTGTTCGGGTACAAATTATTAGAGAGTCATGTAAACAGGTACCGCTTTGTTACCGACACGGTTAGAAATGCCAATATAGTGGATGTAGTTGAAGTACCCGGAGAAGGAGTTGGCCATGTTGCCGGGGGCTCTGTACACCACGTTGCCTTCAGGGTAAAAGACGACCAGGTGTTAATGGAGCTTAGAAACAAGATTGTAGAAGCTGGCTTACATATCACTGAAAAAATAGACCGTAACTATTTCTACTCTTTATACTTCCGCGAGCCAGGAGGCGTATTATTCGAAATCGCTACTGATAACCCAGGCTTCTCTGTTGACGAAAGGGTTGAAGAATTAGGAAGCGGATTAAAATTGCCTTTTCAATATGAGAAACGCAGAGCAGAGATTGTACACCATCTTCCTCAGTTATAATCAAGGGGGAGCAGCTCTCCGACAGCCATTCAGGGTCCAATAATAAGATTATCTCAAAGGCTTTAGCTTCATTAATACAATACGGCTAAAGCCTTTATTTACAAGCTTCTTAGCCGCCGGCTAAAGCTGACGACAATAGATAACCTACATTATTTATAGTTCTCAAGATGACCTCTATGCTACCGACTTCTTTTTAACCATCTTCGATTTTATCCTACTTAAAGATTCCGGAGTTATTCCCAAAAAAGAGGCTATTTGTGTTTGAGGGACTCTCTGAACAATCACTGGGTATTTTTTAACAAACTCTAGATAACGCTCTTCGGCAGATTTAGCAATTGAAGAATAAAACCGGCTCTCAAGTACCGCATATGCCCTTTGTATCATCAATCTAAATACGCGTTCGAGGCCCGGAATTTCCTGAAAAATCTTTTCCTTGTTTGTATAGTCTATTATTAATAGCTCGGTATCCTCTAATGCTTCAATAAATAGATTAGAGGGGGCCTGTTCAGAAAAGCTGCCGATATCGCTAATCCACCAATCCTCAATAGCGAACTGGAGAATCACCTCATCGCCTTTTTCATCGATATAATACTTTTTCAGGCAACCTTTTACGATGTAAGCCTCAAAATTACAGACCTCTCCCTGAGAAAGCAGAAAGCCACGCTTTCTAACAACTCTTTTTCGTAAATAAGAATGCAGGAGCTCAAACTCTCCTTCTGAAATAAATGTATTCTTTGAAAAATGCTTGTCGATTGCTTCGTACATGCTGCAATTTTAAGAAAATTAGGAAGAATTGGGCTGGTGCAAGCATTCGTTAACCGGATTTTTCCGCCCGGCTTGACAAGCCCGAAGAAGCCTATATCCACATACATCCATTTCTATGGATGTAGGCAACATTTTTTACTAAGAAAAACCTGACCTCGACTAGGCCTGAAATACCCAGCAAGCCGTATGTCAAACTATTCTTTTAATAATTCATCCAGATTGGAATGAGCAGCCGTAAATCCTTCCTCAAACCCCATCTCAAGTGTTTTCTTCAGGTCCTCTTCGCTCGGAAATGTAATTTCAGTAATTACTTTCGTCCCCGATTCGGTTTCTATAAACTCGTTATTCCAGTGCATGTGGGGAAAATCCTGATGATCTACTCCACTTTCATCGCAGAATGCATCTGTAGCGGTAAATGATTTCTGAGGGTCTATCGTCTTAAAGTCAGCCCGGCAGAAAGACTTGGTTCCATCTGGCCCAACCATCGCATATATCCAAGCGCCCCCCTGTTTAAAGTCGAAACTTTTAGTTTCGGTTTTCCAAGGCTTAGGGGCCCACCATTGATCTAATAAAGCTCTTTCAGTCCAGGCTTTCCAAACCTGTTCTGGCGAGCCACCGAACTCTCTTTCGATTAAAAGCTTCTTGTTAGCTACATCTTTTTCGATAGTTGTTTGCTGAAGAGTATTCATAGTGTATTAGTTTTTGTTTTTATGGTAGTGTATGAAGTATACCTGGGCCAGTTCCCCGATCAACTATGAGTGAGACTGGGAGCCCAGTGTTTTCCATTTATATCAAGTTAAGCCTTTTTTCAGGTAAAGCAAAACAATAGCTTGCAGATTCTCGAGTTAAGATGTGCTTTGTCATGGGATAGTTCTAAATTTTTTGTAAAACACTGAAAGGGCAAATGACATTGATCGAAGCAAACCCGTTGAACGTTAGTAGCCACATTGTTGCACAGAGCCTGAGCGCAGAGGAGTTGGAAGTAGTTCCTGAGTTATCAAAGGCGAAAACTCGCAAAAAGCCAGGCTAAGAAATTTATGTCAAAGATCATCTCCTCTCAATAAAAGAAAATCACGCCCTACCGATGTTGCTGATTTTCAATAAATAAAAACCAATTTTCTATAAATTCACCGTTTTCGTAGATCTCGATTTCGTAACTTCCTATAGTATCTGGAAATAGTTGGACTCCTTTATCTTCCGGCGTGACGCGCAAGCTCCATCGAAAATCCGAATTGTCGCAGATTGCAACAAATCTTAAATTACTACCTGGCAATACTGTAAAAGTTAAGGCTTCAGGTTCCAGTTGTACTTCGATGGGGCCATCCTTCTCCCAACAAAAGAAATCTATAGCATTTTTTGTATTCATCTAAACACTTTTAAAATTCATTTGCAAATTCACCAATCATTTCTGCTAACTAGCTTTACTCTTCTTGATTAAGATAGGCTTTTTACTTCAAATCTTAATTCCAATAAAAATAATATGGCCAACAAAATCACATTAAACACAGAGTGTTGTTATTAAAATATTATCAGTCACCTTATTGAATCGGCCCGAAAATGAAAACCATTGTAATTCCTACCGATTTTTCAGAATCATCCTTCAACGCTGCCCTTTATGCAGCTAATTTCACCCACCGGTTTCATGTTTCCACGATAATGCTCTATCATTCCAACACGGCTCCCTCAAGAGCGACAGAGTTATCTATGCTGCATGAACACACAAAGGACATCCTGGAATCTTTTAAACAAAGAATATTGCCTCATGTGCATGGCCGAACTCAAATTGACATTCGGACTGACGAGCTGCCGGTTTCTGCTGCCATTGAAAAAATAACAGCCCAATGTAGGGCTGATTTAATAGTTATGGGCACCACAGGCAAAAATAACTTTGAGAAAACGATTGAAGGAAGCAACACCGTCAGGGTCGCAAAAGAATGTTCCGCCCCACTCCTGCTGGTTCCCCCCAAGGCAAGATTTGGAGAGATTAAAAAGCTTGGATTTGCCACAGACCTTAAAGATGTGTATGCCACTACCCCTGTAGAAGCCATTAGAAAGTTCCTTGCGTTATTCAAAGCACAACTGTCTATTCTGAATGTTTCAGCTTCAGAAAACCCTGGCGATGCTGCTCAACAAGAACTCTCTACCTTACAACTTCTCTTTGAGAAAGAACAGCCAGAGTACCATCAAATTAAAACGAAAGAAGTTGTAGGCGGGCTAATGAAATTCGCCATCGAAAACAAAATACAGCTGTTGGTATTTGTAACTAAAAAACATGGATTCTTAGAAAGTCTATTTCATCATAGTATGACTAGCGATATTGCCTATCATACATATCTGCCTGTTCTTCTGTTAAAACAATCCAATGCCTAGTAAAGTAATGAGATTGAACCATCCTCGGTATTGAGGGTTCTTTCTCTTGATTCATGTAGCTTTTCAACAATGGAAATATTTATAATTTTCTTGCTGATTTTACTTAATGGAGTTTTCTCCATGAACGAAATCGCGCTGGTATCCTCCCGTAAATTCAAACTAGCGAGGTGGGCTAAAAAAGGAAATAAAAACGCCAAAAAAGCTCTGGATTTAGCTGATAATCCAAACACGTTTTTATCTACGGTGCAAATTGGAATTACGCTTATAGGCATTTTAACCGGTGTCTACAGCGGAGAGAAGTTAACCACAGATGTAAAACGCTCCATAGAAACTTTTTCTGTTTTGGCACCCTATTCTGAAACGCTTGCTGTTTTCTTCGTCGTTTGCATTATCACCTATTTTTCTATTGTGTTCGGAGAATTAATACCTAAGAGAATCGGGCTAACCTTTCCGGAAACTATTGCCTCTGCGTTTGCAAGGCCAATGAATGCCCTATCGATAATAGCCAAACCTTTTATCTGGATTCTCGCCAAAACCAATGACCTGTTTTTAAGAATTTTCGGCATTAAGGAAAAACAAGATGGAATAATTAGCGAAGAAGAAATCAAATCGATTATAGCCGAAAGCACCAGTGTTGGCGAAATCCAGGAAATTGAAGAAGATATTGTAAAAAGAGTTTTTGCGCTGGGAGACAGAAAGGCTGGCGAACTTATGACTCACCGGTCGGATTTAGATTGCATCGACATTCAAGATAGCTTAGACGAAATCAAGAGAAAGATTGAGGCTCATCCTCATCCCGTTTATCCTGTAATTGACAGAACCCCAGATAAGTTATTAGGAACAGTTTCCGTTAACAGACTTTTTATCCATAGCCTCAACACAGAAGACTTTACACTTCATAATCTCATTCAGAAGCCATTATATGTCCAGGAAAACATGGCAGCTTACAAAGTTCTTGAGAAATTCAAGGAACACCGTATACATCTGGCGGTGGTACTAGATGAATATGGCTCAATTGAAGGGGTCTTGTCGGTTACAGATGTAATTGACGCCTTAATTGGCGATGTAGCAGAAAACCCAATTACTACCCTTAGCATTATACAGCGAGAGGACGGATCGTGGCTGGCTGATGGACAATACCCCTTTTATGAATTTATTGAATACTTTAATCTGGAAGACATAGAAGAACCTGAGGGTTTTACCACCGTAGCCGGATTAATTCTTAAAAACCTCAATCATTACCCCGTGACAGGTGAAAAGATCCAATGGAGAGAATTTGAACTGGAAATTGTAGATATGGACGGCCAAAGAATTGACAAAATATTAATTACCCGTTTGCTGTGATAACCGGCAGTGTTTTGAAGGGATTGCCTCACCCCCAACCCCTCTCCTCCGAAGGAGTCTTTGGACAAAAAGAGAGGGGAGTTATTGACCTGGATTTCTATTGCCGTTGACTTTAGTCAACGGATATTTGAGACATACAAGGGGCTTTAGCCTCATTAATAAATGCGGCTAAAGCCTTCTTTATAAATTCCTTATCCATCAGCTGAAGCAGACGGAAATAGATACCCTTCACAGTGCTTTAATACCCCACTCAAAATCAATAAATTAAACGATTATATCGTTGCACCTTTCTGCTGTTATAGGTTCAAGCACCCGCTTGGGCCTTACTATCAAATTTTCAATTCCAGATATAAGCTAAAGTCATAGATTTGCACTATCCTTGCTAATATTTTAGGGTATGAAAGTTGTCTCGTTTTTTGCCGGAGCAGGTGGACTGGATTTAGGTTTTGAAAAAGCTGGCTTTGATGTTGTTTGGGCGAATGAATATGATAAGGACATTTGGGAGACATACGAGAATAACCATAAAAACACTTTCTTAGACAGAAGGAGTATCGTTGACATTCCGTCGAATGAAGTTCCTGATTGTGATGGAATAATTGGAGGGCCTCCTTGCCAAAGCTGGTCAGAGGCGGGCTCTAAAAGA
>Ga0307408_100002903_pt1 | contig 11879 bp, 7 predicted proteins | sample 322Cmetagenome_FD_202116 | JGI IMG/M metagenome (GOLD analysis project Ga0307408, IMG submission 202116) | Maize rhizosphere microbial communities from greenhouse at UC Davis, California, United States - 322HYB-C-3 | ecosystem: Host-associated > Plants > Roots > Rhizosphere > Soil | place: USA... | reverse complement strand
CAGGCGACGTCAACGACCTCCTGATGCACGACGGCACGACCATCCGCTTGCACAAGCTCGCGAAAGACTGGGACCCGTTCGACCGGGCGTCCGCGATGAGCGCGATGCACCGCGCAAGGGCAAAAGACGAGATCCTTACGGGTCTGCTCTACATCGACGAAAACTCGAACGACCTTCATCAGGTACTCAATACCAGCGAAGAACCGCTCAATACGCTGACCGAAACGCACCTTTGCCCGGGCTCGTCGGCGCTGGACAAGCTAAACTCCTCTTTAAGATAGTCGAAAAAAGCCGCGAACCATCTTGAACATTACGTAAGGTGATCTTCCCAATGTTCAGGGTCGTTCGCGGCTTGTTTTGATTTATGGAGGCGGCGATCGGAATCGAACCGATGAATAAAGGTTTTGCAGACCTCTGCCTTACCACTTGGCTACGCCGCCGCGCTTGCGAAAAGGATAAAGGAGAAAGGATAAGGGATAAAGGAAAAGCAGCGACTTTATCCTTCTTCCTTTATCCTTTCTCCTTTCAAAAGCTGGAGCGGGAGACGAGGGTCGAACTCGCGACTTCGACCTTGGCAAGGTCGCGCTCTACCACTGAGCTACTCCCGCATCGCAAATGATTATTCTACAGGCTGAAGATGGGTTGTCAAGCAACAAACCAAGGCCTTTCCTCGTCGGTGCCTCCATGAACCGCCAGTAAGCGATTAGGTGCCTAATGAAACATCTCGAACGAACGAAACGCTGAAACAAACGAAACGTCGAAATTTTGGAACAACGAAATCCTACTGGACGGTAATGTCCTTTAGAAATCCCCAATCCCCGCTCGGGCTGATCTTGATGTTGCCGACCCGCTTGTTGGCGACAACGATGTTGGCCGGATACCAGAGCGGAAGCAAAGGCAAGTCACTGCTGATGATTTGCCACGCTTGCACGTAGAGCTGTTTTGCCTTTTCGCGGTCGGGCTCGTTGACGGCATGCTCGAGGATCTTGTCGAGTTCCGGGTTGCTGTAGCGGCTGCGGTTGCAGCAGGCGACCGATTCGCTCGGTATATGTCCGCTCGTGAAAAGGTCCCGGAGAAAAATGGGGTCTTGATTCCCGCCGATCCACACGCCGGTGCTTAGCTGAAATTTCCCCTGTGCAAGGTCAGACCGAAGCGTGCCCGCCTCCAGGGTCTCGATCTGCACATTCAGCCCGGCCTCGTTCAGTGAGCTTTGTATCGCTTGCGAATACTGGCTATACGAGGCCTGGCCCGAGGCGTATTTGAATTTGATCGGCTCGCCTTTGTAGCCCGCTTCCTGCAGAAGCTGTTTCGCTTTCACGGGATCGTATTTGTATACCGTCCCCGGAGTGTATGCCCAAGAGCTTTCCGGTAGTATCGAATGCGCGATTTTAGCCTGCCCGCCGAGCAGTTCGCTGATGATCTTTTCACGGTCAACCGCGTAACCGATCGCCTGCCGAACTTTCGCGTTGTCGAGGGGCGGCGATTGGGTATTCAGACCGATGTATTGGATATTTGAGCCCGGAAACTGCTGGACGCCGAGGTTGGGCATTCCCTTAAGAGCGGCGATCGCGTCGGGCGGCATATTGGAGGGATTAGGTGCGATGTCCACGCCGCCCGTCTGAAGTTCCGCCTGCAGCGCGCTCGCGTCGGTGACAGTCTTTATCCTCAATTTGGCGACTTTCGGCGCGCCTTCCCAATAATCGAGGTTGGACGCCAGCTCGACGGTGTTCTGCGACTGGTTGAAGCTTACGAATCTGAACGGACCTGAGCCCACCGGGGCCGCCTTTTGCTGCTCAGCCGAACCTTCCGGGATTATCGGTATCGCGACGAGATTGGACAGGAGCTGATTCCTTAGCGCGGGACGCTGAATATTGAAGACGACTGTTTTCGGATCGGGGGTTTCGATCGAGACGATATGTGGGGTCGTTTCTTTATTGACCGTGTCAAAGAAGGCGAAAGACTTGTACCCCTTGGTCCTGAACAGCTCGTCGAACGTATATTTTACGTCTGCCGAAGTGAAAGCTTTGCCGTTGTGGAACTTTGCGTCGCGCAGCGCCATCGTCACGACCTTCCCGTCGTCGGAAGTTTTTATGTCGCTGGCCAGCTCGCCGACGTATTCGAAGTTCTCGTTTTTTCGGATGAGAGAATTGAATATCAGATTTCGCACCCTTTCCGCCGCGGCGTCGGATTTTTCTGTCGTTAGCGTGTCAAAGGTTGAGAACGGCTCGGGCAGGGCAACGGTTACAAATTCGGTATTGTTTCGCCGGCAGGCGCCAGCCAGCAAAAGTGCGAATACAAATATCAATACAAATGATCGACGCAAATTTATCTCCTCCGGTTTTATTGACTGAGGCTAGCCTTGAATTCGGCGATTTCGCGAGAGAGTTCCGAAAGCCGATCCCGATCGAACGGAAGCGGCTCCTTAATTTGATACTTTAACTTTGCAATGCGAAACAGCGATTCGTCAATTCGACCGGCAGGGATGTCGCCGTCCGCTACGGCTTCACGCACTGCGTTAAAGCCTAGTCTTATATTGTTTGGATCAGCGCATATCGCCAGCATGTCGGCGCCCGCCTTGATCGCCATTACGCACGCCCTGCCGACGCCGTAATTTTTCAGGATCGCTCCCATCTCCAGATCGTCGGTAACGACAACGCCCTCGAAACCGAGCTGCTCCCTTAGCAGCGTCGTGATGAAATTTCGACTTAGAGAAGCGGGAACCAGCTTTCCGCTTTGATCACTTTCCTGAAGCGGATGATTTGGGTATGCGGCGTGAGCGATCATCACAGCGGCGGGAATTTGCCCATCCAAAAGGGCTCGATACGGGTAAAGATCGATCTCTCCCAGCTCTGATTCAGGTACGCTTATTGATGGGAGCTCTTCGTGGGAATCGACCCGCGCTGCCCCAAGACCCGGAAAATGCTTAAGACATCCGACGACGCCCTTGAGGGACAAAATTGATAGGAATTCACCAGCCAGGTCGGTCGCTTCCTCGGCCGTGCTCCCGAACGCCCTTGAATATAGACCGTTACTCGGGTTCGAGCGCTCCGGGGTTATCACATCCACAACAGGCGCGAAATCCATGTTGAAGCCGAGAATCCTCATCGCTCCTGCGATCATCTCGGCCAATCGCCGGGCCTCGTGCCGACGGCGAATCAGGTTGACCGCCGGCATCGGTTCCAGGATGCGACGCAGACGGTCGACCAGGCCGCCTTCCTGGTCCAGGCTGATGAATGGCGACACGTTAAGTGATCTCGAGATTTCGCCAATTAATTGCTGTGTCTGGGAGGCTTCACGGATGTTGCGGGCAAATAGGCAGACCCCGCCCGGCCTGACCTCTTCCACCAATCGAACGGAATCTGGGTCAAAGTCCGCTCCCGGCAAACCTATAAAGAATAATTGCCCGATCTTTTCTTCGAGCGACAATGCGGTGAATTCGGGGACCATCAAAAACGTTAAAGTGAAAGTTTAGGTGTCGGCTAGCCGACATTTAAGGTAAATCCACATGCCGTGGTCAAACGATCTTCTCTTTAATTGTCTTTAGCAAGTTCCGAGTGTCTTCAGGAGACATTTCCTCGATCCTCGCGTCGCGGAGGTCGTTAACTACGGCCTCGTTTGCGATCGCGAACAAAGATATCTGGGTAACCGCTTTGGATGAACCGGCCGCGGCCAGCCCACTCTTCCTGTCGTCGGAGAAGACGGCCAGTTCGTACTTCTCGAGTTTTGAGAGAACGTCTTTTGCCCGCTGCAGTACGGCAGGAGGAAATCCGGCAAGGCCGGCCACCGCGATCCCGTATGACTTTGTTGCTTTCCCTTTCTCGAGTTTATGCAGAAAAACGACCTCGCCGTCACGCTCGGCAGCTGCGAGGCTGTAATTTTTGGCACCGGGCAGATTTTCCGCCAGCTCGGTCAATTCGTGATAATGGGTTGCGAAAAGCGTTTTAGCGGAGTGATCGGGCGAATTATGTAGGTTTTCGGCGACGGCCCATGCTATCGCGAGCCCGTCGAAAGTCGAGGTTCCGCGGCCGATCTCGTCAAGCAAAACAAGGCTGCGAGGCGTCGCATTATGCAGGATCGCCGCCGTCTCGACCATCTCGACCATGAAAGTCGACCGGCCCGAAGCGAGATCGTCCGCAGCCCCCACACGCGTCCATATACGTTCAAGAATCGGCAATCGGACCGACGCCGCGGGGACGAACGAGCCGATCTGCGCGAGTATCTGGATCAACGCAACCTGGCGTAGGACCGTCGATTTACCGCCCATATTGGCTCCCGTAATTATAAGGAGCCGATCGGTGGAATTGTTCAAATAAATGTCGTTGGGGACAAACCGATCGCCGATCGAGGCCTCGACAATCGGGTGACGTCCCGCCTTGATCTCGATCTCGTCGCCGTCGTGCAGTACGGGCATCACGTAATCGCGACGAACCGCGGTTTCGGCCAGCGACTGAAGTGCATCGAGGGTCGCGAGGGCCCTAGCCGTCGATTGCAGACGTTGCGTTTCACCGCAGATCGTCGAGCGGATCTGATCGAACAACTCGGCCTCGAGCTTGAGAATACTCTCTTCAGCCCCGAGCACTTTGGCCTCCCACTCTTTTAGCTCCGGCGTGGTAAATCGTTCGGCGTTTGCCATCGTCTGCCGGCGCTCATAGTTTGCCGGGACCCGGGGAAGGTTGGTTCTCGATATTTCGATGTAGTAGCCGAACACGCTGTTAAAGCGGATCTTCAAAGTGGAGATGCCGGTGCGCCCACGTTCGCGTTCTTCAAAAGCGGCGATCGTCTGCTTCGCTGTTTGGGACACCCGCCGAAGGTCATCGAGCTCAACATTGAAGCCGTCGCGGATGGTCCCGCCGTCACCTAATACAGGAGGCGGCTCATCCGAGATCGCTCTGCCGATCAGATCTGCCAATTCCGGAAGCTCGAAAACGTTTTCGGAAAGTACCTGGAGCAAAAGGGATTGGGCATCGCGCAAGGCGGTGTTTATTTCCGGCGTCCGCAGAAGTGTACGTTGAAGCGCGAGCAGATCGCGGGCCGTCGCGTTTCCTAAATTGAGACGGCCGACGAGCCGTTCGAGATCTGAAACCTCCTTTAGAACCAGCCGAACCCGCTCGCGCATCATGTGGCCCGTCAGTTCCAAAACGGCCGTCAGGCGCGTCTGGATCTCCGACCGCTTTGATGCGGGACGCAGCACCCAGGACCGAAGCAGCCGGGCGCCCATCCCGGTGATCGACTGGTCGATCACATTAATAAGCGAATGTTTGGATCCTGCCGTTCGGCTCTCGACGACCTCGAGATTCTTTAATGTTGTCGGATCCAAAACAAGGCAATCGTTACACTCAAAATACTGGATCGCGCTTACGTGCGATGCTGTTGCCTTTTGAGTTTGCCGGACGTATTTGATCACCGCGCCCGCCGCCCGGACGGCGTTTTTTCGATCTGCGAGCCCGAACCCGTCGAGGGTGCGAACGCCGAAATGCTCTTGAAGCAGAGACTCGCAATCGCGAAAATCGAAGTAATCCTCCGAGACCATGGTGACGGACCCACGCCGCAGGTCCGAGCCGTCGGCCCCACCGACAAAATCCAGAGTGCCGTTTTCCGCCGATGTGTTGCCGATACCGGATTTACCATTTTCGGAGACGACGACCTCCGATGGGGAGTAGCCGGCGATCGCTTCGGAGATCTGTCTATCGAGATCAGGGCCGGAAATTTGCGTTGCGAAAAAATTCCCGGTCGATAATTCAAGGAACGCTAATCCGGCACTTTCGACTTCACGGCAGACGGCGGCAAGGAAAACCGAATCGGAAGGCCCGGTCAACTGTTGGTCAATCGCGGTTCCTGGGGTAATGACCCTAACGACCTCGCGTTTTACCAGCTTTGTACCTTTTGTGGAAGGTTCGGCCTGATCGCAGATGGCGACGCGATAGCCTTTTTTGACGAGCCGCGAAATATAGTTGGGCGCGGCATGATAGGGCACTCCGCACATAGGCGTCGGATTTGCGGAGTCCTTATGTCGTGCCGTCAAGGTGATACCTAATTCTCGAGCCCCGGTCACCGCATCCTCGTTAAAAAGCTCGTAGAAATCTCCAAGCCGGAAGAAGAGGAGCGTTCCCGGGTACGCTTTTTTTATTTCCAGGTATTGCCGAAGCATCGGCGTGGCGTTTTCCATGAGAAAAGCGGTGTTTGCGGCGCGGCTCAAAGTTTAGCGAAAATGCCGAAAGTTTCAAAATCTTTGGTTTTCAAAGCAAAATGCATTTGCTAGACTATTCGTTTGTAAGGATTTAACCGACGGCACAGCACACAAACGAACTGACCGCATCGCTTTCGAGCCGCATAGATGTTCGGCACAAGTCGGAAGCCGGAATATTTTGAACAGGGTGATTGGGAAGATGAAAATAAGCGTTCTGTTGGTATTGACGCTAAATATAATTTTGGCCGCTGCCGGCCGCGTGGTGGCTCAGGAAGCGAAACCCTCTGTTAAATCCGGAACCCAGGGCCCAACCGCTCATCAGATTCCGGCGAACCTCCAAAAAGACGACCGGTACCGGATCGGTTATCAGGATACGCTCGAGATCCAGGTTTTTCGGCATCCGGAATTAACTCAGCGTGCCACCGTCAACGCCAACGGCACGGTCAATCTTTTTCGGCTACCCAAACCGGTTTCGGCGGTGTGCAAAACGGAAAGGGAATTGGCGAACGATATCGCGGTCGCGTACGAAAAGGATTATCTTCGCAATCCTGAAGTAAACGTCATAGCGGTCGAGCAAAGATCGCAGGCTTTCGCGGTCATCGGGGCGGTCGAAAAGCCGGGCAGCTTCTTTATCAACCGAAGACTTCGGCTACTGGAACTGCTCGCGTACGCCGGTGGCCCCTCCAAGGAAGCCGGGACGCGGATGTTCGTCAAGCGCATCGGCAGCACTTCGAGCTGCAAACAGGGCGAGGACGTTGCGGCCGCGGATGACGAAGGCACCCTGATGGATTTTAAGATCGAGGATGTGATGCGAGGGAAGTCGGACCTCGTGATGCAGCCGGGCGATATTGTTTCGGTTCTTGATGCCGATTTCGTTTACGTCTACGGGCACGTCAAGAAGCCGGGCCAGGTGCCGCTGAAGGAACCGATAACGCTGACCCAAGCACTCGCGACCGCCCAAGGCCTTGAGTCAGCGGCCAGGAAGGATTCGATCCGAGTCCTGAGGCAGAAGCCGGGCGGGGTCGACCGCGATGAATTCATTTACAATCTCAAAGACATCGAAGCAAGAAAGGTGCAGGACCCGTTCCTCGAACCGAACGACGTCGTGGCGGTCTCCGAGGATCGTACCAAGAGCATTCTCAACAGCATTGGAAAGTCGCTCACTCAGGGGCTACCCACGATCTTTTATAAAGTTCCCTGATCTTCATCGATAAATGAGAGACACCCGCGAAATAATCTTAAAGCCCGCAGGCGACAACGTAGCCGAGATCGAGCGGCCATTCGAACCGCACATTATCGCGCCCGGAGGCCGGTATCCGGCGTATCGCGAAACCTTTGGCCAGGAAGGATTCCAGTTCCTCGATTATTGGCGTGCGGTCCGAAAAAGGCTCTGGCTCGTTGCAGGGATAGCAGTGTTAATGACGACCTTGACCGCGATCTATATGGCCCGGAAACCAAACATATTCCAGGCTACTGCGTCGATCCAGGTCGACCTTGAACAAACCAATCCGGATCTCAACGTCGGCGACAGGCCGCGACCGATGGCTAACCCGGATCCGGCATATTTCAATACCCAATTGCAGTTGCTTGGGAGCGACACGCTGCTGCGGCGTGTGATCAAGGACCATAACCTTGACACGAACAAAGAGTTCCTGGCCGCCCGCGACGAAAATTCGACCTCGGCGTGGCGATCGATGCTTAGGGCGATCGGCTTGGCCAGCGACGACGCGAAAAAGAAGGGCAAATCGAGCGAGGAGATCCTGGCAACGAACTCGGGCCTTGTATCGGCCGATGAGATCGCCGAAGCCGTGCGATTGGCACCGTTCGTGGAGATAATCCGTAGAAACCTCAGCGTCGACCCCGTGAGGGATTCGCGTACAACTTTTAAGGATACCCGGCTCATCGAGGTCTCGTTCCGAAACACCGACGCCGAACTTGCCGCGTTTGTGGTAAACAGCATCGGTGAGACATTCACAAACTGGAATCAGGAAAAACGCACCGGATCGAGCAGAAAGACCAGCGACTTCCTGCAGACCAGGATCGCGGAGCTCCAAAACGAGATACGAAGCGATGAGACGAAACTTGTAGAGCTGAAAAAGAGCGAAGGAATTCTAAAGACGGAGGGCGAGCAGACGATCGTCATCGACCGGCTTTCGGGGCTGAATCGCCAACTTCTCGACGCCGAAAACAACCGCAAGAACGCCGAAGCCGAGTACCTCGCGGTAAAGGACTCACCGGAACGCATTCGGGCTTTGGCCGAAGCCGAGAGCGCGAGGTACATCACCGAAAGGGAAAACAACGTCATCGCCTTCAAGAACGATACGCAGAAAAAGCTCGCCGACCTGCGAGCGAACCGTTCCCGGCTGTTGCAGGAATATAAGGAATCGGCCCCCGAGATAAAGGAGATCGACAGTCAGATCAGCAGCCTTGAAGAATCCGTCGACCGGGTCGTCGGAAAAAACAACGACGATATCCAGAGCTATCGCCAGCGCACAGCTAATGTGTTACTTGAGAATCTTCGCACTAAATATCTGAGGGCGAAGGAACAAGAGGACAAGATCCGGGCCTCTTTCGACGCTCAGTACAATGAGGCTCAGGGGCAGAACGCGGGTGCCGTCAAGCTGAGGCTTCTTGAGCAGAACATCGAGACGAACAAAGGGTTTCTTGAAAATCTGAGAAAGAATCAAAGCTCGAACGACGTAGCCTCGCAAGGGTCCGACAATAACATCAGCGTCGCCCAATTCGCCATCCCGCCGGACGCCCCGGTTTCTCCGCGACGTCTTACTACCGTGATGGCGGCATTGTTGCTGTCCACTCTTTTTGGAATGGGCTTGGCCTTGTTCCTGGAATACCTCGACGACACGATCAGCTCGACCGAGGAGATCGAAAGCTATCTTCAATTGCCTGCACTTGCGGCAATACCCTCGATCGATTCGACGCAGCGGAGAAAGTTGTTATTGGTGGGCGCGACAAACGACGAGCCGGAAGACAAGTCTAATTCCGAACTCCTGATCTATGCCGACTCCCGCTCGTCGCTTTCCGAGGCTTATCGGCAGCTGCGGACCTCGATATTGCTCTCGACTGCTGGACACGCACCCAAATCGCTTTTGATAACGTCGAGTTTGCCATCCGAAGGCAAAACGACCACCGCGACGAACACCGCGATAAGCCTCGCGCAAACGGGGGTCAAAGTTCTGATCATCGACGCGGACATGCGGCGTCCGCGACTGCATTCCGTGTTCGGGATTGAAAACGGTGAGGGCTTGAGCACCTTGCTATCTGGCGAACTTACCGATCAAAAGATCTTCGATATCGTTAAGACGGACGAGCGGACCGGTCTAAACCTACTCACATCCGGGCCGATCCCGCCGAATCCGGCCGAGTTGATAGGTTCGGAGCAGATGGTCGAGTTACTTAAGGCCCTACAGTCCCATTACACACACGTCGTCATCGACTCGCCGCCGATCACGTCGTTCACCGACGGTGTGCTGCTCGCGTCGATGGTCGATGGTGTGATTTTGGTAGTGCACGCGGGCAAGAGTTCCAGGCAGGTGGTGCGTCGCGCTCGGCAGCTTTTATACGATGTCGGAGCTAAGGTCTTCGGCGTTGTTCTGAACAACGTCAATTTGCGGTCGCAGGATAGTTATTACTATTACCAGAGCTACTATAATCAAAGCGAATACCGGTCGGCCGCGGAGGACGAATAATCAACGCAAAATTTAGCGCTGTTTGAACGTTCATATGCTGACCTCAATCGTTGTACCGGTATTCAATGCGTCGAAATTCGTTCATCTTTTGTTTGAGGCGGTCGAGACGGAACGCGTCTCCGCCGGATGGGATCTCGAGTTGGTAGTGGTCGATGACGGGAGCCGTGACGACACATTCGACCGGGTTTCGGAGCTCGCAAAGAAGTACCCTTACATCCGAGCGATTAAACTGTCGAGGAACTTCGGCCAGCAGGCCGCCGTTCGGACCGGGCTGGTCTTTTGTAAGGGTGATTACATCGCGATAATTGATGATGACCTTCAAGACCCGCCTTCCTTGTTGCCGGAATTCTTCGGCTTTCTCGATCGCGGCTACGATGTTGCTTACGGTCAGCGGCGGGAACGAAAAGAAAACTTCCTCAAGCGAGTCACCGCTCTTGCCTTTTACCGGATCCTCCGGCGACTGAGCAACGTCGACATTCCGCTCGATTCCGGCGAATTTTGCGTAATGAAAAGGCGAGTTCTTGACAACATCCTGCTGCTGCAGGAAAAGAACCCGTTCTTGAGGGGTATGAGGGCTTGGGTCGGGTTCAGGCAGGTCGCGGTGGAGTACGATCGGCAAAGTCGGGTGGCCGGCGAATCCACATACACTCTCTCGATGATGCTCAAGCTCGCAGTTGATGGCATTTTTTCATTCTCGCTGATACCGATCAGGGTGATCACGCTTACGGGACTCGTCGGTCTATTTGTCGCCGTCGTCTACAGCGGAATACTGGTTGCCCTTTATATAGCCGGTCAGTTGGACGTTCGGGGCTTCACCACCCTGGTACTCTTGATTTCTTTTTTTGGATCGCTAAACCTCATCTGCTTGGGCGTTATCGGGGAGTACATCGCACGAATCTACAGCGAAACGCTTAACCGACCGCATAGCGTGATAGAAAAAACACTGAATTTGTAAATCGACGTTGAAGTCCTCATCCTTGGCAATTAAGGCCATTTGGAAGGGGTGAACCACTAGATTCGCCGGATTTCGAATGTTCGGACACGGGCAGAACTATCGCTTGATGCAGGCGTACTTAAGACGGACGACTCCCTGAGATCGCGAAATGCCAACGCAGCTTAAACAGACCGATGTATTCGACGAGATCGCGTCCGATTATCGTAAGATCCACAATCAGTCGATCGGTTTCAGCGGAGCCGACAGCGACCATTTTTCCGAACAAAAGGTCGAGATCGTACGCCGACTGGAACCGGGTAATCCTGCGATCCTCGACCTCGGATGCGGCGACGGAAACTCGGCCGTCTATTTCACAAAGCATTTTCCAGGTTCGGAATACGCGGGTATCGACAGCTCGTCGAAAAGCGTCGAGATCGCCGCAGATCGCGGTCTCTCCAATGCCCAGTTTGCATGTTACGACGGGCGCGAAATACCATACGACACTGACTCCTTCGACGTCGTCTTCACCGCTTGCGTTCTTCACCACATCGATCGAACGGACCACGAACCCATCCTGAGAGAGGCGATGCGCGTCCTAAAACCCGGCGGCCATTTGTACATTTTTGAACATAATCCGCTCAACCCATTGACGCGAAAGGTTGTTCGGGATTGCCCATTCGATGAAGGTGTGGTGCTGCTTCCGGCGGGATACACGCGAGATCTGCTTGAAAGTATTGGTTTCAACCGAACCTCCGTCAACTACACCGTTTTTTTCCCAAGACAGAGGTTAGTTCGGCACTTTCTGGGGCTTGAAAGATATCTCGGATGGCTGCCTTTAGGCGGGCAGTACTACGCACGCGCCGAAAGACCATAAAAACGAGCAGGCCTCGCGGTCGCCAGAAAAAATCCGCTTTGAGCATAGAAAGGATAAAGGACCGAATACTTGAATCACCGTTAGGGTATGCGGTGTGGTCGGCTCCATTTAATCGACAAAAGACCGGGCCGGTCCTAAGAATGCTTGCGAAAACCGGGAAATCTGGCGGCCGGCTGC
>Ga0307408_100002902_pt1 | contig 11879 bp, 9 predicted proteins | sample 322Cmetagenome_FD_202116 | JGI IMG/M metagenome (GOLD analysis project Ga0307408, IMG submission 202116) | Maize rhizosphere microbial communities from greenhouse at UC Davis, California, United States - 322HYB-C-3 | ecosystem: Host-associated > Plants > Roots > Rhizosphere > Soil | place: USA... | reverse complement strand
TGCATCAGGGCCAGAGCGAGAAACCGCTCAACTTACAGGCCGTATAGATACGTGCAATCTCAACCTACGGTTCATTTGAAAATTCTCCTTGCAAAACGGGTGGAGTCCATAGATACGCAGTTAATACCCGTGTCAGACGGGAAGTCCCGGGGCTGGTCAGGTTCCCGGGCCGCTGCGTTGCAGCGGCTTTTTTGTTTCGCGCCACTGCGCCAGGCTCAGTACCGTGCCCTCGATATCGTCATCGACCAGGATGTCGCCGTCCTTTTGGCCGACCAGGAAGCTTTCCCAACGCTGGGCCGCGTCGTCGCTGTTTTCAATAAAGCTCAGCTGGTAATAACGCTTGCCACCGTGTTCGCGCAACTGGTCGTCGTATTCCAATGATGGCGCCATGCGCCTTGCCGCCGGATGCTGATTCAATCTGCTTTGACCACGCCTGCAATTCCGGCAAGGCCATCAAGGTCGCCACCGCCTGGTCCCTGCTCAGCGAACCCTTGCGGGCCGGCGTGGCGTGCGCCGCGGCTTGGGCGGCGACCGAGGCCTGCATCGCGTCGGCCAATACCGCCGCCATGGGCGCGGGGCGTTCCTGCGGTTCCGCTTGCTTGTTCCAGTACAGGTAATACCCGAGTAACCCGGCGGCCAGCAGGCCGGCCAGGGTGCCGGCAATCGCGGCGGAGGTCGATGAATTCTTGCGTGCTGCCATGGGAAAACCTGATATCAAAGAGTCGGGCCATACTAAACGAAAAAAGCCTGCAAGGCGAACCTTGCAGGCTTAGTCAGCTCAAGAGCGTGACGGGATGATTACATCATGCCGTCCATGCCGCCCATGCCACCCATGCCGCCCATGCCACCCATGCCGCCGGCTGGCTTGTCTTCGGTCACTTCAGCCACCATGCAGTCGGTGGTCAGCATCAGGCTGGCCACGGAGGCTGCGTTCTGCAGGGCCGAACGGGTCACCTTGGCTGGGTCCAGGACGCCCATTTCCACCATGTCGCCATAGGTGCCGTTGGCGGCGTTGTAGCCGTAGTTGCCGGAACCGGCCAGCACTGCGTTGACCACGACGGACGATTCTTCGCCGGCGTTTTGAACGATCATGCGCAGCGGCTCTTCCATGGCGCGCAGGACGATCTTGATACCTGCGTCCTGGTCGGCATTGTCGCCTTTCAGGTTGCTGATCGAAGCGCGGGCGCGCAGCAGGGCGACGCCGCCGCCTGGCACAATGCCTTCTTCCACCGCGGCGCGGGTGGCGTGCAGCGCGTCTTCAACGCGTGCTTTCTTCTCTTTCATTTCGACTTCGGTGGCAGCGCCAACCTTGATCACGGCAACACCGCCAGCCAGCTTGGCCACGCGCTCTTGCAGTTTTTCACGGTCGTAGTCCGAGGTCGCTTCTTCGATCTGAACGCGGATCTGTTTCACGCGCGCCTGGATGTTCGACGCTTCGCCGGCGCCATCGATCACGATGGTGTTTTCCTTGCCGATTTCGATGCGCTTGGCTTGGCCCAGTTCCGCCAGGGTGACTTTGTCCAGGGTCAGGCCGACTTCTTCAGCAACAACCTGGCCGCCGGTCAGGATGGCGATGTCTTCCAGCATGGCCTTGCGGCGGTCGCCGAAGCCAGGGGCTTTCACTGCGCAGGTTTTCAGGATGCCACGGATGTTGTTGACCACCAGGGTCGCCAGGGCTTCGCCTTCGATGTCTTCTGCGATGATCAGCAGTGGACGGCCGGCTTTCGCTACTTGCTCCAGTGCTGGCAGCAGGTCGCGGATGTTCGAGATTTTCTTGTCGCACAGCAGGACGAATGGATTGTCCAGGATCGCAACTTGCTTCTCTTGGTTGTTGATGAAGTATGGCGACAGGTAGCCGCGGTCGAACTGCATACCTTCAACGATGTCCAGCTCGTCGTTCAGCGACTTGCCGTCTTCCACGGTGATGACGCCTTCCTTGCCGACTTTTTCCATGGCTTCAGCGATACGGTCGCCGATCGAAGCGTCGGAGTTGGCGGAAATCGAACCCACCTGGGCGATTTCTTTCGAGGTGGTGCATGGACGGGCGATGGAGGCGATCTGCTCAACGGTTGCAGCAACGGCTTTGTCGATGCCGCGCTTCAGGTCCATTGGATTCATGCCGGCGGCAACGAATTTCATGCCTTCGCGCACGATGGCCTGGGCCAGCACGGTTGCGGTGGTGGTACCGTCACCGGCGTTGTCGCTGGTTTTGGAAGCAACTTCCTTGACCATTTGCGCGCCCATGTTCATCAGCTTGTCTTTCAGTTCGATCTCTTTCGCGACCGATACACCGTCTTTGGTGACGGTTGGGGCGCCGAACGAACGCTCCAGCACCACGTTGCGGCCTTTCGGGCCCAGGGTGACTTTAACGGCGTTGGCCAGGATGTTAACGCCTTCAACCATCTTGGCGCGCGCTGCGTCGCCGAATACTACGTCTTTAGCTGCCATGTGTTTCTCCAGTGTTCAGTTCAGTATGTGGGTGTTTAACAAGTATTGATTACTTGTTAATTATTTGTTAACCACGGCCATGATGTCTTCTTCGCGCATTACCAGCAGCTCTTCGCCGTCAACCTTGACAGCCTGGCCCGAGTATTTGCCGAACAGAACGCGGTCGCCCACTTTCACTTCCAGCGGACGCACCTTGCCGTCGTCCAGCACTTTGCCGTTGCCCACGGCCAGGACTTCGCCCTGGTCTGGTTTTTCAGCGGCAGCATCAGGGATGATCAGACCGGATGCGGTCTTGGTTTCCTGGTCGAGACGCTTAACGATGACGCGGTCGTGCAATGGACGCAGATTCATACAAACTCCTTTAGATAGGGCAATGGATTTGGTGCTTTTGGAACCGTGGCCGGCGCACGCGCCTGACCCTGTTCCCAAAATTCTTGTTAGCACTCTCTGCTAACGAGTGCCAATTATAGGGATGGTGTTTTGGTATTTCAAGGCGCGATGACAAAAGTATTTTGTTTATGCGGTCGGCAAGGTCAGACGGAAGCACACTTTTCCGGGGCCGGGATCAGCCAATTCCAGTGCGCCGCCATGGGCGCGGGCGATGTCGCGCGCCAGCGACAAACCCAGTCCCACGCCGGAAACACGGCGGTTGTGGGCCTGGTCGGCACGGTAAAAGCGGTCGAACAAGCGGTCCCAGTGCTCGGCGGCAATGCCGTCCGATGCATTGGAGATATCAATTTGCCAATTTTGACCTTCGATGCGGGCGGCCAGCGCGATCCAGCCGCCCGCCGTGCCATATTTGATGGCATTGCTGACAAGGTTGTGCAAAACCTGGCCCAGTAATTCGGCATCGCCACTGACCGCCAAGTGCGCCGGGAGGTCCAGCCGCACTTCGCGGCTGTCGTCCATCAGGCTGATATCTTCGGCCAGTTCTTCCAGTTGCGGGCCGAGGTCGACGCGCGCCATCGGAATGTGCAGCTGGCCCGCATCGGCCCGCGCCAGCAACAGCAGCTTGCGGACAATCGAGTCCAGGCGGCGCACTTCGTCGAGCATGTTGGCCAGGCCCTGTTCCAGCGCGGGGTCATTGGCGGCGCGGGCAAAGCTGCGTTCCAGCTCGCCCTGCAAAATCGTCAGCGGGGTTTTCAATTCATGCGCCGCGTCGCCGGAAAAGCGCACGGCTTGCTGGTAGCTGCGCCGCAGCCGGTCCAGCATGGCGTTGAACACGGCGATCAGTTCGGCGAATTCGCGGTCTTCCTGCTGCGTCGACACGCGCCGGTCCAGGTCCATCGCATTGATGCGCACCATCACGCGGGTCAGCCGCTCCACGGGACGCATGGCGCCCCCGGCCAGGTACCAGGACAGCACGCCGATCAGGGCCACCATGATGACCAGCGCGCCGGCGAAGCGCCCGAACGTGGCGCGCAGCTGCACATTGGACAGGCTGCGGTTGACGCCGATCCACACCGTGACCGGTCCGTTGACCACCACGCCGACCCGCCAGCTGCGGTCAACGCTGTCCAGGGTTTGCAATTCCTGCCCCGGTGGCGGCAGCCGCCCGGGCGTCAATTCCAGCGGCCAGTCGCTGCTGCGGTACAGTTCACCCGCCTGCGCATGGTGCACCCGCAGGATGGCAAAGCCTTCGGTGGATTCCTTCGGAGCGAAACCGCTGAAACTGGCGTTGACGTGGGCATCGATGGCGGACCAGGGCACTTGCAATTGCAGCTGGAACAGCGGGCCGGAGAGCTGGGCAGCCAGCATGCGGTCGATGATGCCGGCGCGCCGCTGCACGATGATATAGGCGGTCGACGCGTACAGCGTGGTGATGGCGACCAGCGCGATGACCGTCGAGACCAGCGCGATGCGCAGGCGGAACGAGCGCAATTGCGGCCAGCGCGCCAGCAGGCGGGCGACCAGCTTGCCGCCGCGCGGGCCGCCCGCGCTTCCCCCCGCGTTGTCGCCTGAGTTGCGGCCGGTGGTGCCGCCCGTGGTGCCGCTGTTGCCGCGATGCGGGCCGCCGGAAGGACCGGTGCTCATCGCCGGGCGTGCGGCGGATCCGCTGCGAACACGCGCGCCGCGCCGCTCATGGCGTGCCGTCCGGCTTGCGCAAGCGGTAACCGACCCCGCGCACCGCTTCAATCGCCACCTCGTCCGGTAATTCCAGCTTCTTGCGCAACCGCTGTATACAGACGTCGACCATATTGGTCTGCGGCTCGAAATCGTAGCCCCACACGTGTTCGAGGATTTGCGTGCGGGTATACACGCGCCCCGGCGAGCGCATCAGGTACTCCATCAAATTGAACTCGCGGCTGGTCAGTTCGACCGGGCGGCCATCGACCTCCGCCACGCGGCTCAGCCGGTCCAGCCGCACCGGGCCCACCGCCAGCATGTTTTGCCGTTCGCCGCTGACCCGCCGCAGCAAGGCATGGATGCGGGCCAATAACTCTTCCACATAAAACGGCTTGGCCAGGTAATCGTCGGCGCCCAGGTTCAAGCCCTGTAAGCGGTCGTCCAGTTCATTGCGGGCGGTCAGCAGGATCACGGGCGTGTCGCGCCCTTCGCGGCGCATGGCTTTCAGGATAGCCAAGCCGTCGCGGCCGGGCAGCATGATATCGAGCAGCACCACGTCGTAATCGCGGCTCAGCGCAAAGTCGTAGCCTTGGTTGCCATCATCGCAATGGTCGACCAGGAAGCCGTGTTCGCGCAATCCGGCGCAGACAAAGCTGGCGATGCGCTGCTCATCTTCTATTAATAGGGCTTTCATTGCGATATTGTCCCGGCGGTCCCGGGCCCCGTCAACGTGGCCCGGCCAAAATTACAAAGCTGTAATCTTTCTGTAATGCTTCTTGTCATTTTCGATTGTTTTAATGTAAGTGTGAAAACCTTCGGAAAGGAAGACAAAAATGGGCTTTGGTAGCTGGTTTAAGAAAAATGTCGTTAAACCCATCGAAAAGGTGGTGGACAAGGTCGGCGACGCCGTCAAGGACATGGGCAACGACTTCAACAGCATCGGCAGCGCCTTCGAGGAAGTCGGCAAGGACATGACCGCCGCCGCCAAGAAAATCGCCGAACTGGGCTATACCAAGAAGAGCCTCGGTAACGGCGACAATGGTTACACCGCCAGTTCCCTCGGCGCTAACATCATCCATGGCGACGGCGGCAACGACAACATCACCGTCACTGCGGGCGCCTACAACAATATCTACGGCGACGACGGCAACGATACGCTGACCATCAAGGTGGGCGGCTACAACCTGGTCGACGGCGGTAACGGCAACGATACGATCAATATCAACGTGGGCGCCTATAACAAGGTGTCCGGTGGTAATGGCGACGACCGGATCACGATCGCCGCCGGCGCCGCGGCCGATGTCGACCTGGGCGAAGGCAACAATACCTTGTCGGTCAACTCGGCCTACAACGAGATCGACGGCGGCAACGGCAACGACAACGTCACCGCCAACGGCGGCTGGAACGATATCGAACTGCGCGGCGGCAACAACACCGTGGTCGCCAACGGCGGCGCCAACAAGGTCACCACCACCGGCGATGGCCACGACAACATCACCGTCAAGGGCGGTTCCAACACCGTTGATGCGGCCCACGGCAACAACACCGTGTATGCCGGCGGGGCGTCGAACAAGGTCAGCACCGGCAACTGGGACGACAACGTGACGGCCGATGGCGTGAACAACATCATCAACACCGCCGGCGGCCATGATCGTGTCACCGTCAATGCCGCCAACAACCAGATCAACGTCGGCGAGGGCAACAACACCGTGGTTGCCAACGGCGGCAACAATAAAGTCACCGCCAACGGCGACGGCCATGACAACATCACGGTCAACGGCGGCGCCAACAACGTCGATGCGGCCCACGGCAACAACACGGTGACGGCAGGCGGCGCGTCGAACGTCATCAACACCGGCAACTGGGATGATACGGTGACGGCCGATGGCGCGAGCAACGTCATCAATACCAATGGCGGCGCGGACCGCATTACCGTCAAGGCCGCCAACAACCAGGTCAATGCCGGCGAAGGCAACAACACCATCAAGGCCGAGGGCGGCCGCAACAAGATCACCGCCGGCGGCAACGACGACACCATCACCGCCGATGGCGTGTCCAACGAGATCAACGCCGGCCATGGCAGCAACAACGTGACCTTGAATGGCGCCAGCAACGTGCTCAACGCCGGCGATGGCGGCGACCGCGTGGTCGCCAACGCGGCATCGAACGTCATCAATGTCGGCCACGGCAACAACCATGTCACCGTGAACGCGGCGTCCAACGTGGTCACCACCGGCAATGGCGCCGACAAGGTCGACGCCAAGGGCGGCGCCAACGTCATCAACAGCGGCGCCGGCAATGACAACGTCACGGCCATCGGCGGCCTGAACGTGGTCAATGCCGCCGACGGCAACGACACCGTGCTGGCGCTGGGTGGTGGCAACGGCATCAACGCCAATGACGGCAACGACACCATCATCGCCGGCGGCGGCGCCAACGTCATCGTCGAAGGCGGTGGCGGCAACACCGTGGTCGCGGGCGGCGCGGTCAACATCGTGTATACCGGCGGCGCGAACAACAAGGTCGGCGCGCTGGGCAACACCAATGCGCTGATCAGCAACCAGGGCGGCAACCTGCAGGCGGCCGTCGGCATGAACAACGTCGTCATCGCCAACGGCAGCGGCAACACCACGCTGGGCCTGGGCGCGGGCAACCTGATCGCCACGGCGGTCGGCGGCAACACCACGGTCGCCGTCGGCGGCACCAACGTGGTGCTGACGGAACTGGGCGGCATGGTCAAGGCCGCCACCGGTGGCCTGGGCAAGGTGCTGGCCGACGTCATGCCGAGCAAGGACGCGGCCAAGGCCGTGAGCAACGCGACCGCCAAGCTGACCGCCGCCATCAACAGCGGCGCCGGCGCCGACACCGTGGTGGCCGTGGGCGGCAACAACGTGATCTACACGGGCGCCGGCAAGGATATCGTGACGGCGGCGGGCGGCAACAACATCGTGCTGGCCAACGGCGGCGACAACATCACCACCGCGATCGGCGCCAACAATATTGTCGTAAACACGGCAGGCAGCAATGTCGTGACGGCGGCCGGTTCCAACAACGTCCTCGTGACGGGCCTGGGCGAAGGCTTGGCCGATGTCACGGCCAAGCTGGGCAGCGCGGCGGGCGGCGCCACCAAGGCGGTGACGACCCTCATCGGCAATACGCTGGCCAACACGGCCGGCAACGACGTGGTGACGGGCATCGGCTCGACCAACGTGGTGTATACCGGCGGCGGCAATGACGTGGCCACCACCATCGGCGCCAACAACGTGGTGTGGAGCGGTACCGGCAATGACGTCATCACCGCCATCGGCGCGCGCAATGTGCTGTGGGGCGATGCCGGCGCGGACACCATCACGGCGGCCGGCGCCAACAACCTGCTGGCGTCCGGCAATTACGTGGAAATCGGCGCGACGGCCGTCGGCCTGGTCGATTCCATCGCGGCCGGCGTGGCCGCCACCGACCTGGTGTCGAAAGCCGGCCTGTCCGGTGCAGCGTCGGGCCAGACCGGGCGCGATACCATGACGGCGTTCGGCAAGAACAATGTGCTGGTGGGCGGCAGCGCCGCCACCACGGCCACCGCGCTGGGCGTGAACAACCTGATCGTCACCGGCGCGGCCAACGACGTGGTGACCTCGGTCGGCAGCAAGGCCGGTATCGTATCGGGTGCCGGGAGCGACGTGGTCACGGTGATCGGCACCTATGACGTGATCGTGGCGGGCGAGGGCAACAACGTGGTGACGGCGCTGGGCAAGGCCAACATCATCGAAGGCGGCGGCGGCGACGACGTGCTGACCGCGCTGGCGTTCGGCTCGGCCGCCAAGTCGGTCAATGCCAACGGCAACCTGGTGGTGGCCGGCGACGGCAACAACGTCACCACCACGGTCGGCGTCGGCAATGGCGTCATCAGCGGCGGCGGCAAGGACGTGCTGGTGATGGTGTCGTATGGCGGCTCCAACACCAAGACCACCACCACGCAGCCGGAAGGTTCGCAGCAAACCACCACCAGCAACACCACCGGCAGCGTGCAGATGAACCTGGGCTGGACCGGCGCCGGCAACGACACGGCCGTGGTCTATGGCGACCATAACGTGGTGCTGGCCGACAGCGGCAACGACTTCCTGGTGGTCGTCAACGCGGGCAGCAAGCTGTCCTACAGCAGCACCACCACGCAGGCGATCGAAGGTTCGGACAAGGCGCAGACCACCAGCAGCACCAAGGTCAGCATCGACACCGGCATGAACTTCGTGCACGCCGGCGATGGCAACGACACCATGATCCTGGCCGGCACCACCACCATCGGCATGGGCGGCGCGGGCGGCGACCTGATCGTCTCGTCGGGCCAGAACAATATCGCGGTGGGCGGCGCGGGCAATGACACCATCATCGGCCTGGCGGAAATCACAGTCTTCAACGCGGCCGAAGCGCTGGTGGAAAATGACTACGAATCCGCCGGCGACTGGGTGGGCGCGGCGATGAACGCGAACTTCATCCGTTCGCAATACAACGCGCTGGCCAAGGGCGACTTGTCGAAGCTGAACCTGGTGGGCAACGTGATCGTCGGCGGTGAAGGCAACGACACCATCTTCGCCACCAATGCCGGCACCTATGTGGGCGGCGGCAATGGCAATGACATCATGATGGGCATGGGCTGGGGCGTGATCGACCATCTGCTGGTCGGCAATGCCAACTCCCTGAATGCCGCGTGGACCGATGCGGGCAAGGGCTTTGACGCCATCACCCAGTACCTGAACACCACCATGACCGATGAGATCAGCAAGGGCTGGAACGGCATTGCCGCGTCGATGAAGTCGGAACTGGACAAAGCCACGGCCAGCGCCGGCAAGCTGGTGGACAGCATGAGCAATGCGGGCAATGCGGCGGTGTCGGCGATTACCGGCGCCACCGGCCTGGCGTCGGCGGACTTCGACATCGCCTCGCCATTGAAGACCGCCTTCAACGAAGGCAAGTCCGGCCTGAACACGGCAATCAATGGCGTCACCAGTGGCGTCAATTATGTGGCCGACGTGGACGTGGGCAGCGCCCTGGGCACGTCCGTGGACTGGCTGGGCGATGCGCTGAAGACCGCATCGAACGCCAGCGGCAGCGGTATCAACTGGCTGGGTAAATACCTGGGCATCGATACCCACCTGTCCGAGTTCAAGGGCGCGGACTTCTTCATTGCCGGTTTCCTGGCCTATACGCTTGGTTACAAGTATGCGGGCAATAACCGCCTGTGGGGCGGTGCGGGCGACGACACCATGTACAGCGGCATGGGCAACGACGACTTGCATGGCGGCGCCGGCAAGGATACCTATGTGATGTCGATGGGCGACGGCAAGGACGTGATCCACGATACGTCGGGCAGCGGCGATGTGCTGAAGTTCACCGCCAACAAGCTGTTCTCGAACGTGATGATGAGCGCCGCGAACGTGAAGGCGAACATCGATGGCAGCAATCTCGTCATCAACTACGTCAGCGGCGGCAAGTCGTATGCGCAATTCACGGTCGAGGATTATGCGAAAGGCAGTTTCAGTGAACTGGACCTGATCGACGCATCCGGCAAGCAGGTCGCCGCGCTGGTCATGGCGGACCTGATCGCGCAGGCGGACAAGGGCGGCAGCCCGTATGACATGGCGTCCGGCTGGACCGTGGACCGCATGCAGACGTTTGCGGACTTGCTGCAGGCATCGATCACCGGCGGTTCCGCCGGAGTCGCGCTGGTCGGCGTCAGCAGCTAAATTACCGGCTGCGGTTGACCGATGCACCATCCCGCCCCGGCGGGGTGGTGCTTTTTTATTATCATTTTGCTTGGTTATTCGAATGAAGGTTCGAATATGCGCGTCATGCACGTGTGACGGTTGACGCGGCTTTGCAAGGCGTCCTATAGTGGCGGGATGATTTCAGAATTCCAAGAACTTTCCGATAAGATCGACCAACTGGCCGACATGACGATGGCGCTGCGCCGCGAAAACGCGGAACTGCGCCGTGAAAACGCGGAACTAATCCGGCGTAATGTGGCGCTGGGAGCGGAAACACAGGCTTACCAGTTGCGCCTGGTGGAAACGTCGCGCCGGGTGTCGGCGCTGTTGGAAAAAATCCCGCCCGACCCGGCCGAAACCACGCCGCAACCCCAGGGTGAACCCCAGTGATTCAGATTGACGTGACCATCATGGGCCTGCCATACCGGCTGGCGTGCAAGGATGAGGAAGAGCGCGCGTTGCGTGAAGCGGCCGCCTTCCTCGACAAGAAAATGACGGGCATCCGCGACGCAGGCAAGGTCAAAGGCAATGACCGTATCGCCGTGATGGCTGCGCTTGGCATGGCGGCGGAATTCCTGTCGTCCAAGGCGCCGTCCGGCCCGCTGTCCGACATGTCCATGCTGGAAGTGCAGGAAAAGATCGCGGCCATGCACAAAGTGCTCGACAGTGCGCTGACGCCGCAAGAAATTCTGTTCTGAGCGCGTCTTTCCTCTTTCCTGATTGCGCAAGGAGGAGTAAACTGCGACTCACCCTGCGGTGTTCGTGGATGCCTTATATTCCTTGAACCATTTGTTTGCACCGGTCGCGGGAATTTGTTTGATGGGAGTGAGCGTCGCTAGCCCGATGAACCCGAAATTGAACTAACTGTGACCACCTGAGCCGTTAGGTTCGGGATGCCGGCATAGCGGCACAGGCGGGGCACTTATTCCCATGAAAAGCGGTTGCGCATCTGATGCGTTGCCGCTTTTTTTCGTTCAAAGGAACCCCGCATGGCTTACTGGTTGATGAAATCCGAACCCGATGAAGTCAGCATCGACGATGCGCTGGCGGCGCCCAACCAGACCGTGCCGTGGTTCGGGGTGCGCAACTACCAGGCCCGCAACTTCATGCGCGATGGCATGCGGGCCGGCGATGGCGTGCTGTTTTATCACTCCAGCTGCCCGGAACCGGGCATTGCCGGCCTGGCCGAAGTGGCCAGCACCGCGTATCCGGACGATACCCAATTCGATCCGGCCAGCCATTACTACGATGCGAAATCCAAACGCGACGAGCCGCGCTGGCTGATGGTCGATGTGAAAGCGGTGCGCAAGACGCGCCTGCTGTCGCTGGCGGAATTGCGCACGATCCCTGAGCTGGAAGACATGGTGGTGCTGCAAAAGGGCAGCCGCCTGTCGATCACGCCGGTTACGCCGGCGCAGTGGAAGATTTTGCAGAAGCTGTTGAAATAAGCCCCGGGGCGTATCCTGCGTTGTTGTCGCATCTGCGTATCTATGGACTCCACCCGTTTTGCAAGGAGAATTTTCAAATGAACCGTAGGTTGAGATTGCACGTATCTATACGGCCTGTAAGTTGAGCGGTTTCTCGCTCTGGCCCTGATGCAATGCGCGC
>Ga0307408_100002900_pt1 | contig 11889 bp, 6 predicted proteins | sample 322Cmetagenome_FD_202116 | JGI IMG/M metagenome (GOLD analysis project Ga0307408, IMG submission 202116) | Maize rhizosphere microbial communities from greenhouse at UC Davis, California, United States - 322HYB-C-3 | ecosystem: Host-associated > Plants > Roots > Rhizosphere > Soil | place: USA... | reverse complement strand
ATCCCCTGCTCACCGGCGTGACCGACGTGTGGGGCCCGACCGATGTCTATGGCGTCACCAAGCTGCCCGACGACGCGACCGTTCTCCTGCGCGGATCGGTGCTCACCGGCATGAAGCCGGACGATGCGCCGGTGACCGGCAAGAAGAACGAACCGATGATGCCGGTGGCCTGGGTCCGCGACCGCAAGCTGGACAACGGCAAGACCCAAAAGGTGATCTGCTCGACCATGGGTGCGGCGACCGATTTCGTGGAGCCAGGCCTGCGCCGCTTCGTTGTGAACTCGGCCTACTGGGCCTGCGGGCTGCCAATTCCGGCCAAGCTCAACGTGGAGCCGGTGGGTGCCTACAAGCCATCGAATTTCGGCTTCAAGGGCTACAAGAAGGGCGTGAAGCCGGCTGACCTCAAGTGAGACCGCCGCTGCCACCTCATTCAAACAGATTTCTTCTGTGAGAAAGGGAGCGCCGGTGCCGTAACCGTGAAATGCCATCCGGTTTCCCGACGCCTGCGCTCCTTCTGGCATTCGCGTTCCCCGCTCTTGCCGGGGCCTCGGAGTCGTTCGAGAAGGTGCGGGTGCTGCTGGAGACCAAGTGCGTCTCCTGCCACTGCCCGGAGAAGACCAAGGGCGACTTGCTGCTGACGACCCGCGAGCATTTCCTCAAGGGGGGCGAATCCGGTCCGGCGATGGTGCTGGAGCACTTGGAGAAGTCGGAGCTGTTGGTCCGGGTAAAGTTGAGAGAGGATGACGACGAGATCATGCCGCCGAAAGGCAAACCACTCACGCCGGAGGAAATCGGGCTGTTAGAGGCGTGGATGAAAGAGGGCGCGCCGTGGCCGGAAGGCATGGTGCTCGCGCCTCGGCCGAAGACGGCACTGCCGGATTGGAACGCGCCGGCCGATCCTGAGATCGCGTCGATCGAAGCTTTCCCGAAATCCGTATCGCTCGAGACCGCGGCGGATTTCCACAAGGTGCTGGCGATCGCCCGCTTCAACGACGCTGCCACCCAAGACATCACTCGCCAGATCAAGGCGACCTTGGCGGACCCGTCGGTCGCGAAGCTGGAGGGAACCCTGCTGAAGCCTCTGAAAGATGGCACCACCACACTGACGCTCGAGTATCGTGGCCTCAAGACGGAGGTGCCCGTCACAGTGAAGGATGCCACGAAGCCGCGCCCGATCTCCTTCCAGCTCGACGTGATGCCGGTGCTCACGTCCGCCGGCTGCAATACCGGCTCCTGCCACGGCTCGGCACGCGGGAAGGATGGCTTTCACCTCGGTCTCTTCGGCTTCGATCCGCAGGGAGATCATTTCCGCCTGACTCGGGAATATCCGGGACGTCGGATCAACTTGGCACTGCCCGAAGAGTCGCTGCTGGTCACCAAAGCGGTGGGCGCGGTCCCACACACAGGCGGCAAGCTTTTCGAAAAAGGCAGCGCGAACTACGAAACGCTGGTCGCCTGGATCAAATCGGGTGCCGAGTATGACCAAGGCGAGATCACGAAGCCGACCGGAATCACGATAGAGCCGCCCCAGCTCGTGCTGAAGGGCGAGGGCTTGGAGACGCCCTTCACGGTGAAAGCCACCTACTCGAACGGCACGGACCGCGACGTGACCCCCCTTTCCTCTTTCTCCACCTCGAACGATAACTCGGTCTCAATCAATCTCCGCAGCGGCCTCTCAACCTCGAAGAACCGAGGCGAGGCCTTCCTGTTAGGCCGGTTCATGACCTTCACCGAGGTCGCGCAGGCGATCGTGATCCCGAAGGATCTCAACTACACACGGCCGGAGCTTCCGGAGTTCAACTACATTGATAAGCACGTCTACGGGAAGCTCCACAAGCTGCGCATCATCCCTGCGCCCCTATGCGATGATGAAACCTTCCTGCGCCGCGTCTTCATCGATGTGGTAGGCAAGCTGCCGGAACCCTCCGAGCGGGAGAAATTCCTGACCGACACGCATCCGAACAAGCGCGAGGCACTGGTGGACGATCTGATCAGACGGAAGGAGTTTTCGGAAATGTGGGTGATGAAGTGGGCGGAGCTCTTGCAGATTCGGACCTTCAACAACGGCCCTCAGCAGGTCTCTTACAAGGCGGCGCTCGGCTACTACAATTGGCTGCGCGATCGCATCGCGGGCAATCGCCCCTTCAATGAAATCGTGCGTGAGCTGCTTTCCTCGGAGGGCGGCACCTTCTCCAGCCCGGCGACGAACTTCTTCCAGATCGAGCAGGACGTCCTGAAGCTCACCGAGAACGTGGCGCAGGTCTTCATGGGCACGCGCATCCAGTGCGCGCAGTGCCACAACCACCCCTTCGACCGGTGGACGATGGATGACTACTACGGCTTCGCCTCCTTCTTCGCGCAGGTGAAGCGCAAGCCGGCGGAGGACCCGCGCGAGCGCATCGTCTTCGATGGCAATGGCGAGGTGCCGCACCTGGTGACCAAGCAACCGGTAAAGCCACGCTTCCTCGGCACCAAGACACCCGACGACTTCGGCAAGAAGTCCCGCCGCGAAGCCATGTCGGAGTGGCTGACGTCCACTGACAACCCCTGGTTCGCACGCAACGTCGCCAACGTCGCGTGGGCCCACTTCTTCGGCGTGGGAATCACCGATCCGGTGGATGACGTCCGGATCTCCAATCCGCCGGCAAACCCTGAACTGCTGGCGGAGCTCTCCGCCAAGTTCGTGGAATACAACTACGACCTGCGGAAGCTGGTGCGCGACATCTGCACCTCCCGAACCTACCAACTCTCCAGCGCCACCAACGAGACGAACGAAACGGACACGCGGAATTTCTCCCGCTCCATGGTTCGGCGCATTCGCGCGGAGGTGCTGCTCGATTGCATCTCGCAAGCGACCCAGACGCCAAACAAGTTCAAGGGCCTGCCACTCGGCTCCAGCGCCGTCCAGATCGCCGACGGCAATACCTCCACGTATTTCCTCACCACCTTTGGTCGCGCCACGCGCGCCACGGTGTGCTCCTGCGAGGTGAAGATGGAGCCCAACCTGTCCCAGGCACTCCATCTCCTCAATGGCGACGCCACCCACAATCGCATTCAGCAGGGCAAGATCGTGCAGTCCATGTTGGAGCAGAAAAAGAGTTCGGAGGAAGTGATCCAACAGCTCTATCTCAAGACCGTGAACCGCATGCCGACCGCCTCGGAAATGGAGAAGCTGATGTCGGCGGTGAATGAGGGGAAAGACCCCGGTGAGAAGCAGCAAATCCTCAATGATGTGTTCTGGGCACTGCTGAACTCAAAGGAGTTCATCTTCAACCACTGAAGCCCAAAGAGCGGGGTATTTCGGAATCATAGATTTTTCGGTGACGTCACAGTTCCGCAAATGTTCAAATTTTTATTTTTAAAATTGTCGACTTACGCGATCGCGTGTATTCCAAGCCGGTCATGCTGTCCCACCCAGCCAACTACCAGCCCGAAGAAGCCGAAGTCGCCCCGGCCAATTCGCAGATGCCCTCCCGGGCATCGGGGAACAAGCGGCGGCATCTCACAGTTGCGGACGTGTTCAGTCATTTCGACGGACGGTTTTTCCGCAGCTGGTTCATCGATGGTCCGCGCTTGCTGCTGACCGGTCGCTTCAGCCACCGGGAAGCTGCGTTCATCGCCATCTCGGCGCTTCCCGCGCTGCTTGCCTTGGGCTGCATCATGCTCCCGGCCTATCTTTTCGATTCGCCGCAGCAGAATGCGTTCTACTATCTCGGCCAGTCTCTGAAGAGCGAAAACGCCTCACTGATCCCGATGGCGGTCGGTGTGATCTCGTCCCTCTTCAGCTTCCGCTTTCCTCACTCCACGTGAGTCTTTTCGGATTGGATTGAGTTTCTCTGACAAAGAGCCCGGCACTGCGGTGCCGGGCTTTTCTTTTGTTTGCGGCAGGGGAAGATTGAATTTCCCGCAAGATCGCCAAACGCGTTTCGCGTAGATGGGTGCAATCGCTTTGGTGAATCGCGCAACCATAATCCTGGCCCTTCCGGTCCTCGTCGGCCTTTCGTCCGCTGCGGACAAGGTCACCTACGACGACCACGTGCTGGCGATCTTCCAGCAGAGCTGCCTGAACTGCCACAATCCGGACAAGGCCAAGGGTGGCCTCGACCTCTCGACCTTCTCCGGCGCGATGAAAGGCGGCTCCGGCGGCAAAATCGCCGAGCCGGGCGACGCGGCCTCGAAGCTCATCGCCGTAGTCCTGCAGACCTCCGAGCCGAAGATGCCGCCCGAAGGCGAGAAGCTCGGCGGGGAGCAGGTTAACATGCTCAAGGCATGGATCGAGGGCGGGCTGTTAGAAAACAAGAGCTCCTCCGCGCGGAAGCCGTCGAAGCCGAAGTTCGATACCGCCCTCAAGTCCGCCGCCGATCAGAAGCCGCAAGGCCCTCCGCCGATGCCGACGGATGTTTTGTTAGACCCGCCGGTAGTCGCGGCACGGGCCTCCTCGGTCAATGCCATCGCTTCTTCCCCATGGGCTCCGTTGCTGGCGGTGACGGGTCAGCGGCAAGTGCTGCTGTTCGACACAAACTCGCTTGAACTCGCCGGCGTCCTGCCCTTCCCCGAAGGCGACCCCGTGTCGCTGGCCTTCACGCCGAATGCGCGTTATCTCATTGTGGGTGGTGGAGTGCCGGGAAAATCCGGCGTCACCGTCACCTTCGACGTCGTCACCGGCGAACGCATGCTGGTGGCCGGAAAGGAATTCGACAGCGTGCTGGCGAGCGACCTGAAGCCGGACCTTTCGCTCGTCGCCACCGGCTCCCCTTCCCGCCTGATCAAGATCTGGAAAGCCGAGGACGGCAGCCAGCTTCACTCGATCAAGAAGCACACCGACTGGGTCACCGCGCTCGATTTCTCGCCCGATGGCATCCTTCTCGCGACCGGCGACCGCAATGGCGGCGTCTGGGTCTGGGAGGCCGATAGCGGCAGCGAATATCAAACCCTGCGCGCTCACCAGGCAGGCATCACGGCGACAGCCTTCCGTGCCGACTCCAACCTGCTCGCATCGGCCTCCGAGGACGGTACGGTGCGCTTCTGGGAAATGAACGGCGGCACCGAGGTCAAGAAGCTGGATGCCCATCCCGGTGGCGTGCTCGCGTTCGCGTGGACTCGCGATGGCTCCTTCATCACCTCCGGCCGCGACAAGGTGGTGAAACTCTGGAAGCCGGACTTCAATCTGCTGCGTGAGTTCAAGGATCAACCGGATCTCCCCGTAGCCGTCGCTTTCGACAGCGAGGGCAAGCGCGCCTTCTCCGCCGACTACCGCGGGCAGATCGCGGTGTGGGACGTGGCGAGTGGCAACCCGGTCGGCACCTTTGATGCGAATCCTCCCTCGCTGGAGCAGCGCTTGGTTTCCCTCCGCGAAGAGATCCGCAAGCAGCCCGAAGTCGTCACTGCCGCCGAAGCCGCCGCGAGTGACGCCCAACAGAAGCTCGCCGACAGCCGCAAGCGCATGGCCGATGCTGAAGGCGCGCTGCAACAGGCTCGTGATGCCCACGCCGCCGCGGTGAAGAGCAAGCAGGAGTCCGAGCAGAAGCTTTCCAACACCAACCAGCAATTGCCGCCGAAGCGCGAGCAAGCAGGTCAAGTCCGCGGTCGCTTGGATACGGCCAACAAGGAAGCCGAGGCGAAGAAAGCCGCCATCGCCGCAGTGGATCAGCGGATCGCGAGCGCCGATCAGGAGAGCCAGGCGGCAGCCGCAGAGCTGAAGCGCCTTGAGGACGAACTAGCAAAAGCCCGCGGTGAAAACCGCAATGATGCCGTTGCGACACTTGAGGGCTCCATCAATGCCCAGCGCCCGAAGGCAGAGGCCGCCGCTTCCACGCTGGAGCAGATCCGCTCGGAGCGAGCGCGCGAGCAAGGAGCGCTCGCCGAGATCGAAGACCGCCAAAAGGTCGCGAACGACGAGACGGCGAAGCTCGATGCCGAAGTCGCCGCGCTCGCGAAGGATGCCGAAGCTCTTCCCCCGATCTTGGCCGCAGCCACGCAGGCCGCCACCGAAGGCGAGGCCAAGATCAAGGAACGCGAGGCTGCCATCGCTCCAGCACGCGACGCGATTGGGCCGGCAGAGAAGGTGGCACAGGAAGCCACCGCCAAGCTTGAGCAAACGAAGCAGCGTCTGCCGTGGCTTCAAGATCGAGAGCGTCACTGGAGCGCCGCCGGGGTGAATGCCGAGGCCCTGAAGACTCGCGCCGAGGCCGACAGGCAGGACGCCGAAGCCGAGGGCTTGGTAGCCGATTTCCAAGAGCAGGTGAAGGCGCTCGACGTGCAATCCGCCGCCCTCGCCACCGCCCGGCAGGAGTTCGCGGATGCCGAAGCGAAGCACGCCGCCCTGATCAAGCCCGAAACTCCCGCCGATCCCAAGGTGATCGAAGAGTCTGCCAAGGCGCTGGAAGGAATTCGGAATAAGGTCCGCGACCTCGAAGGCAAGCTTGCTGCAACCACCGCGTCTCTTGCGGAGGCCAAGGCCAAGGTCGATGCGACCCTTCCCGTCGCCCAAGCCCTACGAACCAAGGCGGAGGATCTGAAGGCCCGCTATGTTGCCCTGCGGGCCGCGAAGTGAATAACCGCGGGATTATCCGCAACTTGTTCACAGTTCTCCACAATTGAGCGGTGGAGCGGGTGAAACCGGGGAAAGTCGGCAGTTGTTCACAATCTTTTCACAGGTTCCGCTGATTGACCGACAGATCACTGGAGGAGTAGGGTCTGCCTCCCGTCGCCACCCTGTTGTTCGCCCATGGCCGTAGATACCAAGCCCTTCCGTAACGCCGAGTCACCCGCCCTGCAAAACGCAGATCCCGCCGCCGGCCTGAATCCGGATGTGATGCGGCAGATGCCGCACGCGTTGGGGCCTGAGAAGAGCATCCTTTCCTCGATGCTGAAGGACCCGGAGCAGTGGATAGGCCTGGCGCTCGAAGAAGGCCTGACCCGTGAACACTTCTATCTGCCGGGGCACGGCCTGCTGTTCGAAACGCTCCGCGAACTGAACGCGGCCAGCAAGACCATCGAACTCGTCTCGCTCGTCCAGCTCCTCCACGACCGTGGCAATCTCGACAGTGTTGGCGGCCCTGCGGCCATCACCGACATTTTCACCTACGCGCCGAATGCCGCGCACTTCTCCCATCACCTCACCTTGGTGAAGGACAAGCACGTGCTGCGATCGATCATTCGTACCTGCACCGAGGCCTCGTCCGAGGCCTACGAGAATCCCGAGGAGACGGTGTCCCTGCTAGACCGGGTCGAGACCAGTGTGCTCGGGATTCGCCAAGGCACCGAAACGACCCGTGGGTTCCACATCAAGCAATCCGTCTCGGAAGTGCTCAGTCACTTCGAGTCGCTGGTTCATGGCGAAATGGAAGTGCAAGGCGCTGCCACCGGATACACCGACCTCGACCGCATGTGCAAAGGGTTGAAGCCCGGTGAAATGTTCGTCGTGGCCGCCCGTCCGTCGATGGGCAAGACCTCGTTCATGATGAACGTGGCTGAGCATATCTGCGTGGATCAAGGGGTTCCGAGCATGGTGTTCTCCTGCGAAATGACGGCATTCCAGATCGTCCAGCGCCTCCTTTTCGCACGGGCCCGCTTTCCCATGGCCCAGCTGGGCAAGGGCTTCAAACCGAAGAAGGAAGACCTCATGCGCATCAAGCGCGCCGCCGAGGAAATCGCATCTTCCAAGCTCTTCGTGGACGACACGGCTGGCATCCTCATCGATACCCTCCGCGCGAAGGCCCGACGCCGGAAGCGCGAGGATAACATCGGCTTCATCGCGATCGACTACCTCCAGCTCCTGAAGTCCGGTTCGAAGCAGGCGCAGAACTCCCGTGAGCGCGAAATCGGTGAAATTTCCGCCGGCATCAAGGCCCTCGCCAAGGAACTCAGCCTGCCGATCCTGGTGCTCGCCCAGCTCAACCGCGGTCCTGAAGGACGAACCGGCAAGTCGCTCGGTGTACCGCGTATGTCCGACCTTCGTGAATCCGGAACCATCGAGCAGGACGCCGACATGATCGGCCTGCTCTACCGAACCGCCTACTACGCGGAAACCGAGGAGGAGAAGGAAGCCGAAGCCGGCCGCGCCGAGCTGCTGTTGTCCAAGAACCGTAACGGTGAAACCGGCCACGTCCCGCTTACCTTCATCGCCGAGCTGATGCGCTTCGAAACACGCGTGCGGGATGATCGCGACGGAGCTGGCGAGTAATGTGCACCCGCGCCAGGCCCCAATGGAACTTGGCACTTCTTGCTCGGAGCTTCACCCTCTCCCCATGCGCATCGTCCACGCCGCCAACCTGCAGCTCGACAAGGATGGCGCGCACCTGTGGAACCAGGACCAGAAGATCCATCACGGCCTCGTCCGGCTCGGGCACTTCGTCTATCCCTTCTCAATCAATGACCGGGCGCGGATGCTCTCGCCGACCAAGAGCAAGACCTTCGGCAAAGGCCGCGCAAACAAGGCACTGATCGAGACTTGCCGCAATGTTCATCCGGACCTGCTCATCCTCGGCCACGCGCAGTTCATCACATCAGAGACCATTCGCGAAATCCGCCGCATCCTCCCGGCGATCCGCGTCGGGCTTTGGTATGTCGATCCGCTCTGGGACAAGGACGATACCCAGCACCTCCGCGATCGACTGGAGGTGCTCGATGCCCTCTTCTGCTCAACCGGTGGCCCGCTGTTAGAAGCGCTTGCCAGGCCGAACTGCCCGGCCGCGTTTATCCCGAGCGCCGTCGATGGGGGCATTGAGTGCCACCGCGCCTTCGAGACACCGGAGTCGGAAATTTTCCACGATCTTCTTTTCTTCGGCCGCGACAAGGGCGAGCCGGGACGCCGCGCGTTCCTTCAAGAGCTCAGGGCGAAGCTGCCCGACCTGCGCGTCGGTTACTACGGCTGCCTCGACCAACCCGGGATCTTCGGCTGGGAAAAGGAACAGGTCATCCGCCGTTCCAAGATGGCGCTGAACCTTTCCCGTCGCTCCGATGTGGAGCTCTACTCGTCTTCGCGCATCGCCGAGTTGATGGGGAATGGCATCCTCACTCTCACGCCCCGCGGCGCGGGCTTGGAAGGCCTCTATGGCGAGGATGAGATCGTTTACTTCGGCAACATCGACGATCTCGCCGCGAAAGCACGACACTTCTCGGAGAATGCGCCTTCACGCATCGCCATGGCCCGCAAGGGCTGGGAGCGAAACCACCGCGACTACAGCGGGACGGAGATCGCGCGCTTCATCATCGACCTCACCCGTGGCGATGAATCCTGGCGAAGCGCCCCATGGGCTGCGCATGTGTTTTCCAAATTGGCGTGAACTGCGTTGCCGCCCCTCACTTCTTCTCCGCCATTACCGCCGATGCCGTGAGCTCGACGAAGGAGCCCATCGCCCCCGTGTAGTGGATCTTGCGGGTGCCATCGAGCACGTAGGCCAATGGCCACACGCCGACGCGATATTCAGCGGTCAGCTTGCCATCGGGATCGGAGAAATTCGGCCAGTCCACCACCCCCGAGGCCTGGAGTTGACGCAGCGTCGCCTGCGGATCGCGGTTCACGCCTACGATCTCAAACGGCTTGCCGGCGAAGCGCGTGCGAATCTTCTTCACCATCTCGCATAATTCTTCCGTACCAACTTCCTCGGAGCGCCAGAACAGCAGCACCACGGTCTTCCCCTGATAATCGGAAAGCTTCATCGGCCTGCCACCGGAATCAGTGCCGACGAGATCAGGAGCCTCACGCCCCTTGCTGAGGAAGCGGATGATATAAAGTTCATCCTCCGCCAGCTTCGCCACGCTCACGCCGTTCACTTCGATATCGCTGCTCTCGATGATCGCCTTCTTCAGCATCGTCAGGCGGCGGCGCATCACCTCCGGTTCGTCGCTCAGATCCTTGAGCAACATGGCGATGCCCAGTGCGGCCACGCCCTGCACCTTCTTGTCGGGATTTCCGCGCTCGATTTTCTCCAGCAGCCCCAAGGACGCCGGATCAGGCGAGGCGACCAGCGCCAAGCACATTGGCGAGAGGTTTTTGTCGGTCAGGTGGTACTTTTCCACCGCAGCGCGGATCGCAATGGCTGCGTCCCCCATCAGCGGCTTGGCCATGCCATTCTCCCCCTGCGCCACGAGGCCGGCCGAAATTTTCAGCAGCCATGCCGCCGGCTCCACGGTCCATGGTTCGGCCAGATTCGGCTGGATCGCCGCCCACATCCGCTTGGCGGCAGCGGTCGCATCCGGCCGCTCCTCGGCGACTTTCTTCCGCTCCGCATCGCTCCCCGCGACGTGTAATTTCAGCACCCAAGCCTTGAAATCCGCCTCGTAGGAACGGCGGATCCCGTCCGCCTGCTGCGGAGTCCCGGCATGGGCGGAAAGGCTGCCGGCGACCAGCACCGACGCGAGGAGGAGTGAAAAGCGCATTCCTCAAGCTAGCCGTCCACCGGGACCTGACAAGTCCCGCGCGTCGCTGCCGAGCGGGCAGAAATCCGTCCTCAACCGGGACGATTCTGGCGTAAAAGTGAACGGGCGGCCCCGTGAAGGAACCGCCCGTTCGGACCTACTACCTGGAAGGTGGATTCTGCTCAGCGGAGGAATGCCTCGTGGAGGCCGCCATCGACCGTGATGACCTGGCCGGTGGTCTTGCTGAGGCGGTTGGTGACGAGGAGGAAGTAAGCTTCCGCCTGGTCAGCCGGGGTGATCGGAGACTTGGTCAGCGTGCGATCCGCGTAGAACTGGGCGAGCTTGCTGACCAAGGACTCCGTGGCTTCGTCATCCGTGTAAGGGATGTTGTATTTCGCCAGCGAGCCGATGACGCGGTCACGCGGAAACATGGCGGAACCTTGGACCACGGTGGCGGGAGCGACGCCATTGACGCGCACCAGCGGACTGAGCTCGATGGCGAGCTCACGGACGAGGTGATTGGCGGCGGCCTTCGAGGTGTCGTAGGCGAGGCTGCCCTTCTTTGCGACGGCGGCGTTGGCGCTGGTGGTCAGCACGAGATTGCCACGCAGGCCCTGCTCCTTCCATGTCTTCGCGGCTTCGTCGGCGACGTAGTAGGAGCCGCTGACATTGATGGCGAAGGTGAGTGCCCACTTGTCATCCGGAATGTGGCCGGACGTATCGCTCGGCACGAAGATGCCGGCGGTGACGCAAAGGTGATCGAAGCCACCGTAGGCGAGTGCCACTAGGTCAAGCATCGCGCGGATACTGGCGCGATCGGTGATGTTCGCAGAGAGACCGATGGCAGGGCCGCAGCCGGAGATACCGCTGCCAGCCACGCCGATGCCGAGACCGTATTTGTCCGTGATCTCCTTGGCAGTAGCTTCGGCGGCTTCCTTGTTCAGGTCCACGCAGACGATGTGGGCGCCTTCCTTGACGAGGCGGTGAGCGGTTTCCTTGCCGATGCCGGAGCCGGCACCGATGACGACGACGATCTGGCGCGCGAGCTCCTTCTCGGCAGGCATGCGCTGAAGCTTCGCTTCCTCAAGCAGCCAGTATTCGATGTCGAATGCCTCCTGCTGCGGCAGGGAGATGTATTCATCGATCGCCTCGGCGCCGCGCATGACTTCCACGGCGCAGTTGTAGAATTCGGCGGTCACACGGCTCTCGGACTTGTCCTTGCCCCAAGCAATCATGCCGAGGCCGGGAATGAGCACGACGGTCGGATTCGGATCGCGCATCGCCGGGCTATTGGCGTGCTTGCAGGCCTGGTAGTAGGAAGCGTAATCCTTGCGGTATTGTTCAAGGCCGGCCTTGAGCTTGGCCTTGAGCGCGGCGAGATCCTCGGCCTGCGGATTCCAGTCGACGTAGAGCGGCTTGATCTTCGTGCGCAGGAAGTGGTCCGGGCAGGAAGTGCCAAGCTCGGCGAGACGCGGGGCATCGGCTGAATTGACGAAGCGCAGGATCTTGATGTCGTCCTGCACCGTG
>Ga0307408_100002896_pt1 | contig 11893 bp, 12 predicted proteins | sample 322Cmetagenome_FD_202116 | JGI IMG/M metagenome (GOLD analysis project Ga0307408, IMG submission 202116) | Maize rhizosphere microbial communities from greenhouse at UC Davis, California, United States - 322HYB-C-3 | ecosystem: Host-associated > Plants > Roots > Rhizosphere > Soil | place... | reverse complement strand
AGCGGTGGGCTGAAAAGAAATGCGGGCCCGTTGAGCCTTGTGGGATGAAGCATATTTCTTTTCTTGATTTTTTGTTACTTTTTTATCAAGAAAAAAGTAAAAGAAAGCAGCTTAGAGTCAGCTTATTAAGTTATCAAAGCCGAAACCTCGACAGACAGCAACTCCCTGAATTTTATGTCATGCGCAGCTTGTTGAAGTCAATTCCAGCTATTTACATTGATCTTTCGACGGCGTCACGATGACTATTTTTAAGAGGTGTGATGAACCATAACCGGACAGAGAAATCCAGCTGCGGTTGATGAATATTCTTCTGCGATTATTCTTTTACAATTTTGCTTTTACCAATCAGCTGGGCTGTTGCAGCATTACGTACTTCAATAAAATAAATGCCCGGAGCAAGGTCGCCCACATTATAGTTCAAAAGATCGCTTGAAATAAGTTCAGCACCTTTAACTTTTTGTCCGGCAATATTGCGGATGCTCAAATCCAACTTCATGGATGAATTTTCTGAAGGAATAGCAAAGTTGAGAGTTTGAGCTACCGGATTTGGGTAGGCTGCAAATGATTGCTCTGATTGTACCGAAACAATAGGAGAGTAGCTAAATGATCCATCTAAATCTACCTGCTTTAAGCGATAATAAACTATTGAACCCGGCTGTTCAAAATCGTTAAACATATAATTGTTCAGCACCGCAGAAGTGCCCGAAGCCTGTACTGTGCCTATTTTTTCAAAGTTATTATTGCCTTTTGCCCGTTCAATTTCGAAACGGTTATTATTAACTTCTGTGCTCGTTTGCCAGTTAAGAGCAATGCTTAAACCTGTTTTTTGCGCCGAAAAGCTTATCAGCTTAATGGGAAGGTAATTGAACCCAAATTCCCGATAGCCCAAATCTGGTTTGCTGCCGAAGTAAGAGAAGCCAGCATTGGTGCCAGCATCAATCAGGTCGCTGCCGCTAACCAGTTTCATTAAACCAATATCAGGCAAGCTTCCATCCGCCTGACGGGCCTGCGTTAGTAAAGCCATATCCAAACTCATAAAGTCGGCAGTAGTTACCGTTACCGGAAGGTTGAAGTAATTTCCTGATGCATCGGATGCGCTTTGATCCAGGTTGCTCAATTCAGTGCTGCGGGCGCCAAAGCCTAGGTTGTTGCGCATCACATGGTTGTATCCAGATACATCTGTAAGATAATCGGTAGTGTTTTTGGCCTTACGATTAAGCATATTGAAGTTTACCGAATTATAGTACCCCGAATTGTTGTACCAATCGCTGCCTTCCAAATGGTGATTGGAATAAAAACCGTTGGATTTATTGCGTACGGCAAGACAAAACTTAATAACATTCCGTGGGATGGTTACCGGCAACCTATCGAAAGCAGTTGTACCATAACCGCCAGCTTTAAAGCCATTACCATCAGCCAAACTGCCAAAGCTGGAAGAATAGCCATTGTAAAACGCCCAGCAATTTTCAAAAGTAGTGGGCGTATGCGCGCTGATACAGTCATAACCATCATCACTGTTAAACCAGGCTCTGCACCCTCTGAAAATATTATTTGTATGGGCTGCCGAAAGTGGGTGATTGCCAAAGCCATCAACATCTCCGCCTAATTTGTTCTCTGAAGTATAATCCCAATTCTTGTAAGCATCGCAGTTTAGCACCACATTATTAGATCCCCTTATTAGGTAAAATCCGATAGCCTGGTTATCGTGCATACTTAATTGTTCGTAAATATTGTTGCTCCCCTGGTTCTCAAAACACTCAGATTGGGTATTGGTAGTAAGCGTAACTTGCACGCCAATTACTTCGAAGCCCTTTAAATGAATATACGAACCATTTACCTGAAAGGCATTTACGCGTAAAGAAGGTTTGATATTTTGAAAATCGAATATTGGTTTTTCGCCGGGATAAGCCCAGTAATTGATCCGTTTGCCACTGCTTCCGCTTTTATCAAGGTAGCTGACATATGCCCAGGTAGCATCGGTTTTGGCAATCTGGTCAGAAGTCATGGTGTAAGTTCCGCCGCGGATATAAACCGTATCTCCCGCCACTACCGAAGTCTGTGCCCTTTGAATAGTTAAAAAAGGCTGTTCAATAGTACCAGGATTGCTATTGTCACCATCTGGCGCTACATAATATTTCGTAGCATTGGCAACAAAGCTCATCGCCGTAAAAAGCAAGATAGCCACAGAAGCTCTTAAAGACATGAAGAATGTATTAAAAAGAAAAAAAAAGGCCCTAATTGGTTATGACTTTCCGATATTCACGGTGTTTGAATATTTTATCACTCAATCAGCATCATGCAAATATCGCAAATGATTCCATAAAATGTATCCTGAGCCGTCCTGACAGGATGCCGTTCTCATTTTTCTATTTCTGATTCTCCCCACCCATAATCAGCTTATCGCGGAAAGCTTTACGAATGCTCATTGCTTTGTCAATTTCAGAAATTGCCTGAGTTATCAGCTCAACCACGTTGCTAAAAGTGGCTGGTTTAATTCGCTCAAAATCGTCCGTAGGTTTATGGTAGTCTTTATGGTCTTCAACTCCAAAATAGATAAAGGGTATTTTCTTTTCATGAAAAGCGAAATGGTCACTTTGCGAAGTCCAGTCGTCTTTTCCCTGTTTCGGGTTATCATGCCCCAACCGAAGCTTTATATTGCCTTTGCCTTTCGGCAGATAGTTTTTGAACTGCGGATAATGATAGGTTCCGCAGGCATACAGGTCGTTTTTATCGGCCCTGCTTATCATATCCAGGTTAATGTTTAAAACAATCTTCTCTAGCGGCACAGGCGGTTTGGCCACAAAAGCTTTAGATCCTTGAAGACTTTTTTCTTCTGCATCAAAACACACGAAAAGTAAAGTATATCCCGGAGGATTTCTTTTAAAGTACGATGCAATGGAAAGTAAACCCGCAACTCCGGAAGCGTTGTCATCGGCACCGTTATATACCTTGCCACCAACCTTTCCTAAATGGTCGTAATGGGCCGAGATAACTATTATTTCGTCAAGCTTTCCCGGAATATAACCAAATAAGTTTTCACCACTTACTTTCTCATTTCTAAGGTCAAATGCTTGCTTCCAGTTGTTATTATATGACTTCAATCCAATTTGCTCAAAGCGTTTAATGATATAAGCTGCGGCATTTCGGTTTCCAGCGCTTCCACTTTTTCTTCCCTCATATTTATCTGAAGAAAGCTCCTTCAAATCATTCATCAATTGCTGCGAGTGCGTTTCTTCCGAACATGACGAAATCAGCAATATCAATAACAGCAAAATAGTTGGGAAATTCCTATGCATAGTAACAGTATTAAAGCGGCCTTATTTTAGAAACTTTCATGTAAAATAAAAGTTCATTATTAAAGTGTAATTTAAATATAGTATCTGCCTGCAATTTATGAATGTAATTCCCCGATTTTCTGCTATCGCCAATTTAAGGGTTGTGGCAATCGTAGCAATAATTTTAAACCATGCACAAATCGGTATTAATGAAGACACGCAATATTCAACAGGCTATTTTTTCTACAGTCAGTTGTTTAAGTTCGGTTCGCTGTTGTTTATGATAATTTCAGGTTTCCTCTTTCAAAACAGTGTCCATCGTTATCAGCCTAAAGTGCTTTTCAAGCGCAAAGTCTCCACCATTCTACTTCCATCGCTCTTGTTTATGGCGCCCTGGGCAGTACTCAATATTTTCATCCTTCCCCAGTTAGGTACCAAAACGCAAGCTATCTCCTGGACCCTGGGGGGGAATGAACTGTACAATCTCTTTTTTCGATCAATTTACTGGTTTCCCATCAACTTATTTTTAATGTTCGCAGTAAATAACTTCATCAGGAATCCAAAACTTTTAAAGGCCTTACTTATACCCGCAATCCTAATAACACTTTTCTATTGCATTAACATTTACGGATATTGGGTTCCCCGCAAACATAACAGCGCCATTTTAGGCTACTTTTCCTTCTTTTTTATTGGAAGACTGGCCTATATTTACTTTCCCGTAATTTCTTCCTACCTTAAAATACTGAAAAACAATATTCGAGTTAAGACTGCTGCCCTTGTTGTTTTAATAGCCTTTTTTGTATTGGCCGTTGCCGAAAGTATATTCATTCAGCAGCAAAATATGCGCACCGACCCTGGCAACATTTTAAGACTTAGTAATATAGCGTACACCTTTGTTTTGCTTTCAATTGCATTTAACTATCGTAATAAAATTAAAACCGCAAGCCATTTTAAAGAAAAAAGCGTGTTCCTTATTTATTTAATTCATCCATACCTATTGTTTGCCGGAAAGCATTTTCTCCCGCTTGGTGGTTTGGATTCAGAATTGCACTCTGCTGATTTTATTCCTTACGAGATGGTATACGCCAGCCTGATCTTATTGATATCGTTAACGGTTGCCCGGTTATTGCAGTCGAGCAGGAGCTTCAATAAACTGATAGCAGGAAATTTTAAAGCAGAGGTTAAACAGGTAAATGTATAACAGATTGTGGGTTAAATTTCGCTTCTGCGGATGTAAAATTCAAGATAGGATACCAGTATCGTTCCCGGTAACGATTGCACAAATTATTCTTTATATAGCTGTCGCTGATAAGCTAAAAAGTGCTAAAATTGGCTTGAACTACTGATTGTTAACTATTCGAAACACATTAATTTCTGGTGAATCTTCTGTTTAAACTTTAAAGGAGTTTAACGTTTTCATCAGTAAGATAAAATCAGACACACACACACATATACAGATACAATGAGTTTTATTAAAAATGTATTCAAGGGACTGGCATTGCTGTTAATTGCCGGAAGAAGTGCATCTGCACAGAACATTGCTTTTCCCGGGGCAGAAGGATTTGGGAAATACACTTCCGGTGGAAGAGCTGGGAAAGTTATCTATGTAACCAATTTAAACGATAGTGGTGCAGGAAGTTTCAGAGAAGCAGTTGGCGCAAAGTTTCCACGTATTGTGCTATTTGCAGTATCCGGAACAATTCATCTGGAGTCGCCGCTTTTTATCAACAAGGATAATATAACCATTGCCGGACAATCTGCGCCGGGCGATGGGATCTGCCTTGCCGACTATCCTGTAAGTATAAAGGCAAATAATGTTATTCTCCGGTATATACGTTTTCGCATGGGCGATAAAAATCAGAACAAGGGAAAAATCGACGGAGCGGGTTCTGATGATGCCCTAAGTGGTGGTGGCGACCGTAAAAATATAATTGTAGATCATTGCACCATGAGCTGGAGTACTGATGAAGCTTTTTCTATTTATGCCGGAGATAGCACCACCTTGCAATGGAATATCATTTCAGAACCCTTAAATTATTCTTACCATTTCGAAACAGGCGATACCGATTTCGAACACCACGGCTTTGGAGGTATCTGGGGCGGAGCGCACCTTTCGGCTCATCATAACTTATTTGCACATTGTACCAGCCGCACTCCAAGGTTTGAAGGCAACAGGCACATCCCACAGGAATTTGTTGATTTCAGAAATAATGTAATATATAACTGGGGAATAAATAATGTGTACGCTGGTGAAGGAGGCAATTACAATGTGGTAAATAACTATTACAAATTTGGACCAAACACCAACGAGAAAGTTAAGTACAGCGTTGCCAACCCTTATCGTACAGAGAAAATTCCATTTGGAAAGTGGTTTATAGCCGGAAATTTTATCGATGGATCCGCTGCCATTACCGCCGACAATTGGAAAGGCGTATCGATGAACAACGGTACCGAGGCCGACAAAGCTTTAGCTAAGATGAAAGCTGCATTTCCTTCAAATGAAATTAAAGTACAAAGCCCTTCAGAAGCTTACCAAAAGGTTTTAATACATGCAGGCGCCAGTTTGCCGCTTCGCGATTCGGTTGATGAGCGAATTATCAAGGAAGTAAAAAACCGCAGCGGTAAAATTATCGATGTTCAGGGTGGATATCCCCACGGAACATCATATGAAGTTTCTGCAAAAGCATGGCCCGTATTAAAGTCCAAACCAGCACCAAAAGATACAGATGCAGATGGTATGCCAGATGATTGGGAAACGAAAAATAAACTTAATGCAAACGACAGTGCAGACGGAAGCAAATACTCTCTCAGCAAATCATATACAAATGTGGAAGTGTATTTAAACTCGCTGGATACATCCTTTGCCAATTAGTCATCTCAAACAGCATCAATATTCAAAGGTTTTCAGGATCCGTCAGGAAAATCTTTGAATATTGCATAATGAACATTCAAGGAAAGCTTAAAAACTCGATTTAGCCACAATCGAAGATTGCTCTGCGCCCCTTAAAAAGCCTGCAATAAACTGCGTCTTAGCGCCTCTGCGAGCCAATCCCTTTTCGCGCAAGTAAATCCTCACCAAAGCAGATCCCCCAATCGAAGATTCCTCTGCGTCCCTTAAAAAGCCTGAAATAACCTGCGTCTTAGCGCCTCCTGCGAGCCAATCCCTTTTCCGCGCTAGTACAAAAAAAACTCCCCCTTACCGAGCAAGCCCCGTCATCAGTCGTTATAAGCCCGTTTTGAAATAGTAAAAATCTGGTAAGTACTTCCCGGAATTATTACATACTGAAATCCGTTAGAGATAATAAAATTATCCTTAACCCGGCCAATAACTCTGCTTAATTGTCCCTGGTAAATAACAAATAGCCCTTGTGCAAACATAATGGCAGAAATTAAATGATGTTGAATTGTACTACGAAACAGAAGCTTGTTCGTGTTTTTCGCTATTGAAATTACTCCGGTCTGGATAAATCTCTTAATGCATAAACAGGATAACTGTTTTTGGGTATCATCCTGTACTGGTTGTCGTCTTCAACAATAAATGAATCATCAAGCTCACTTACGATTTCCAAAAGGAACCCTTCGAAAAATACGTATAACCCACCGCTGTTCATAATTAATTGGTTGTTAATGTGTTGATTTATACGAATTTAGAAAAGGAGGGTTACAAGAAAAAATAAAAAAATGAAATACCCTACGAATTTGGTAGAATTTTATCTTGCTGATAACGAAAGGTTAATAGAAATAATTTGTATTTAAGTTTTTTTGTGCGCTATTTAATGCGATAATTGTATTAAGGCGGTTTAACTGCTGGTTATTAATAAGTGATTTAAAACGATGGAGAAAATATATTTAAGTGATGCCGGGCCAAAGGTTTCGCCTGCAATTTATGGCTTTTACAGATGGGAGAAGGATGTAAATACGCCGGGAATAATGGAGAAAATTATTAATCTCTGCCTTGAGCTGGGCATTAATACTTTCGATCATGCCGACTCTTACGGTTCATATCAGTGCGAAGAGCTTTTCGGCGAAGTAATCAGTAAAAAATCCTTTAAAAGGGAAGAAATTGTATTATTTACCAAATGTGGCTTGCGGGTACCTCATGCCAGCCAGCCGAATGTTAGGGTAAAACATTACGATACATCAAGTAAGCACATTCTGGAAAGCGTTGACAATTCACTACGAAAGCTGCGTACGGATTATATCGATATATTTCTATTAGATCATCTCGATCCAATTTCAGACCTGGAAGACACAGCTTTTACGCTTCAAAAACTAAAAGAATCAGGTAAGATAAAAAACATCGGAATAGCTAATTTTTCAGTTTTTCAGCATCAGTTATTAGCCTCATATCTTACAAATAAAATACGCATTGTTACCAACCATATCGAATTAAACCTGCTGAATACATCAGCTCTCGATAACGGTCAGATCGATTATATAAAACAAGGATACATGCGTCCGCTAGCTTCGGCGCCTTTAGCTGAAGGACGGATAGCTAATGGGATAGATGAAGATGCGGTAAGAGTTCGTCAGAAATTAAATGGAATTGCAGATAAGTACGGTGTTGATATTGAGTCTATTGCAGTTGCCTGGCTGGTAAAATTAGGAGCGCTTCCTCTAATAGGTACTACCAATGAACAACGTATCCGCAACATTGCCAATTCATTTAATATCCAAATAGATAATCAGGATTGGTACGAATTATACGATGCTTCGAAAAGTGTGTAAGTGTAAGCAACCAAGAAAATAAAAGCTATCTGTATTTCAGGTAGCTTTTTTCATGATAGCTTTTTATTGTTCACTTAGTTCCTTGGTCATCATCAGGTGCGGAATTCCAACTTCCTCAAACTCATCTCCTCTAACCTGGTATCCACATTTTTGATAGAAGGGGACAGCTACTTTCCGGGCATGCATAAACAAGCGCAAATGCCCTACTTCCCGGGCGGTTTGTTCTGCAAAGGCAATGATTTTTGTACCAATTCCCCGGCCCTGAAGTTTTTCATCTACAGCCATCTGTTTTAGCTGGATCACTTCGTCAGAAAAGGTTCTTAGCACACAACATCCTGCAATTTTTTTACGCTCGTAACAAGCAATCAGAATGTCGTTTTTCTCTTCTGCGAGATATTCTTCGGTGTAATGTAAGCCCAATGGTTTGCGAAGTATCCGATCGCGTAACTCTACCATTGTTTCATACTCTTTGCTACCCCATTTTATAAGCTCAAAATTCATATAGATATCTAATCAAGTAACATGTATAATCACCTTTTGTTGATGAGTGAAGGTAATCTCAATACGTTAAACCGAATAAATTAGGATAGTAAGGAAAATAGCAGGCTTTTGTTTTAAGCGGCAGAAAATCGCTTTGAAGCCAATTTATGAAGGAATGGCCCTCTCAACAAGCTATTTTACCCCCTGCTATAGTAAATCAATTGTCTGATATTTGATGCATCAAGATAATTAAATAATTGAAAATAGACAGGGCAAACATCTTGACCTTTTAAGATATTTGCGACGTTTAATTCAAACAAAGAATTAATGAAACCAATTATATTTCTAAGTCTTTTTTGTAGTCAGCTTGCTTTTTCGGTTGCATCACATGCTCAAACAACGTCCAGTATTGTAGGTAAGGGTTGGGCCAGCAATTCTGTAAACACAACCGTTTTTAGGAAAAATTCTTTAGTAACCTTTAGAGATACACAGTACACAGCGTATTATAATTCGGAAAAATTTGTTGTGCTGGCAAAGCGGGCCGCAGGTTCTCAAAACTGGGAGCTAAAGCAAACTCCATTTAAAGGAAAGGCCGAAGATGCTCATAATGTAATTAGTATAATGACCGATGGTGACGGCTATTTGCATCTTGCCTGGGATCATCACAATAATAAACTCCATTATAGCCGTAGCGTTAAACCTGGCTCGCTGGAAATGTTAGATGAGATGCCAATGACCGGTAAAGATGAAAAAGAGCTGAGTTATCCCGAATTTTATAAAAATCCCGACGGAAGCATTTTATTTTTTTATCGTGATGGCGGATCTGGGAGAGGAAACCTGGTGATAAATAAGTACAGTATACAAACCAGGAAATGGACCCGCTTACAAGATAACCTGATTAGTGGCGAAAAAAAACGTAATGCTTACTGGCAGGCTTGTGTTGACAATAAAGGCGTTATCCATGTTTCCTGGGTTTGGCGTGAAAGTCCGGATGTTGCCAGCAATCACGATATGTGTTATGCCCGCTCAAGCGATGGGGGCTTAACCTGGCAAAAATCTAACGGACAATCTTACACATTACCTATTACCGCGGCCACAGCGGAACATGCCTGCGATATTCCTCAGAAGAGCGAGCTCATTAACCAAACGTCAATTAGTTGTGATGAAAAGGGTCGGCCATTCATTGTTTCGTACTGGAAGAACCAGGGAGAATTGGTGCCTCAGTACCACATCATCTATCACAATGGAAAAAACTGGAAGAATTTCTCTCTAAACTTTCGGAAAACGCCATTCAGTTTAAGCGGTGTGGGCACAAAGCGCATCCCGATCTCCCGACCGCAGATAATGGTTGAAGGAAAAGGCGAAAAGGCTTCGTTATTAGTCCTTTTCAGGGATGAAGAACGGGATAGTAAGGCATCGGTTCTGCTTATTCCAAAACTCAAAACTCGCAGGTGGAGTATACAGGATCTTTCTGATGAGAACCTGGGATCCTGGGAGCCAACTTATGATACTGAGTTATGGCGAAGCAAAAGTATTCTGAATCTTTTTGTACAGCATACCGATCAAACCGATGCCGAAGGAATTTCAGCCCTTGCTCCGCAGGACGTAAAAGTACTCGAGTTTAAGCCCAATTTTAAGTAAATAGCACACACACACACACACTATAAAATGATTAGAATATTATTCAGCGCTGTAGCGATATGCCTGCTTTTTTCAAGCTGTTCGGTACAACACAAAAAAGGATTACCATCCTCTAAAAAGAAGGTTGTTGCTATAATTAATATGGCAAATGGCTATTGGCAAAGCACGCATTCTACCGATGAAAATGCTTTTTGGGATGTAGCAGCATACCATACCGGAAATATGGAAGCCTATTCAATTACGGCTAATGAAGCTTATAAAAAGTATTCGGAAGCCTGGGCAGAAAGAAATCAGTGGAAAGGGGCGAAATCTGATAATAAGGCAGAATGGAAGCATACTTATGGCGAAAAGGATAATTATGTTTTGTTTGGTGATTGGCAAGTTTGTTTTCAAACCTATATAGATCTGTACAATCTGGATGATCAAAAAGATGCCAGTAAGATTGCACGGGCACGTGAGGTGATGGAATACGAAATGAGTACTCCTCAAAATTATTACTGGTGGTGGGCTGATGGCTTGTATATGGTGATGCCGGTAATGACTAAGCTTTATAAAGTAACCGGCAACAGGCAATATCTTGAAAAACTTCATGAGTACTTTTTATTTGCCGATAGTATTATGTACGATCCTGAAATGAAACTGTATTACCGCGATGCTAAATATGTTTATCCGAAGCATAAAAGCGCCAATGGTAAAAAGGACTTTTGGGCCCGTGGTGATGGTTGGGTTCTGGCAGGTTTAGCTAAGGTTTTAAAAGATGTTCCGGCAGATTATACCCACAAAGAATTTTTCGTAAACAGATATAAAGGCATTGCCGCCGCCATAAAAGATTCGCAGCAACCTGAAGGGTATTGGACGCGCAGTATTTTAGATCCGGCACATGCTCCCGGACCAGAAACCAGCGGCACAGCATTTTTTGCCTATGGTTTGCTTTGGGGAATAAACAATGGTTATTTGGATGAGAAGGAATATCTGCCGGTTGTATCAAAAGCATGGAATTATCTTACCAAAACAGCTTTACAAGCCGACGGAAAAGTGGGTTATGTGCAGCCTATCGGTGAAAGAGCAATTCCCGGTCAGGTGGTAGACAAGAACTCAACTGCAAATTTTGGAGTAGGGGCGTTTTTGCTGGCTTGCTCCGAAATGTACAGGTACCTGGATAAGAAATAAAAGGAATTGACTTATGGTGCGATAAACTGCTGAAAGCTGGCAATAAAGAATGCATTAATTTAAATACAATAAAGACAAGTCAACGATCATCAGTAATATGCCCATTACCAGCCCCTTAACTAAGTTGTACCATTCTGAGGAATACGGCTCGGTTGTTTTTCTGTTTTTAAAATATCTAAGAATAAACCAGATTGCAATTAGATAAACAATTATAAGGAAATAGGTAAATAAATGATCTCTCATAGATTAAGGTGCTTATTTGACTGGGGTATACGGGAGGGGCCTGACTGGAGTTTCAGGATATTCACATAGTTGCCGGTGGGAAGAAGAGCAACGTTTAGCTTAGTGTGGTTATAGTAAAGTAGCCGAAGTGCTATTTACTGTTGACGCTTTATATTTTAAATGCTGTTACTGGTTTAAAATACAAAAAGGGAAGAAGCGAGCGCTTTTCCCTTTTTCAAATCAATCTCATCTTACTTAAGAACGCGAAAAATCGTTATGATTTTTAAACTGGTTTTAGTACGGTTTAAACTGATAAAGGGTTGCAGGAAAAGTGAAAGATATAAGTTTTGTTTGCGAAGCAGAGTGTTGATTTTGAG
>Ga0307408_100002894_pt1 | contig 11896 bp, 7 predicted proteins | sample 322Cmetagenome_FD_202116 | JGI IMG/M metagenome (GOLD analysis project Ga0307408, IMG submission 202116) | Maize rhizosphere microbial communities from greenhouse at UC Davis, California, United States - 322HYB-C-3 | ecosystem: Host-associated > Plants > Roots > Rhizosphere > Soil | place: USA... | reverse complement strand
GGGCTTTACAACAATTAAACTATTTTTCAGGAATAGAATTGACTGATGATATGTTTATGCAGGATACGCTTAATGATTTTATTTCTGACGGAAAAAAGACATGGCGTTTAGTACGAAATCGCATTGCCGATATTTTTGACGCAGAAAACCCGCAACTTAGAGATTCAACAAAAGACAGAGATATTGTTATTTTTAAAATCGATGAAGTAGAAATGCAATTACCAGTTCTTATTGGTGATTATACTGATTTCTATTCTAGTAAAGAGCATGCTACCAATGTTGGTAAAATGTTTCGTGATCCTGAAAATGCCCTGTTACCAAACTGGTTACACATTCCGGTTGGGTATCATGGCAGAAGCTCTACTATTGTACCTTCTGGAATTCCTGTTCATAGGCCAATGGGACAAACTTTGCCAGCAGGTGAAAAATATCCAGTTTTTGGCCCTTCTCGTTTAGTTGATTTTGAACTTGAAACCGCATTTATCACTACTGATGTGAATATAATGGGAGAGAATATCCCAACATATGAAGCTGAAGATTATATTTTCGGAATGGTTTTATTAAATGACTGGAGTGCGCGCGATATCCAAAAATGGGAATATGTGCCTCTTGGACCATTTTTAGCAAAAAACTTTGCAACTTCAATTTCTCCTTGGATTGTAACTATGGATGCCTTGGAGCCTTTTAGAACTAAAGGTCCTAAACAGGATCCGTCGCCGCTTCCTTATTTACAGACTAAAGGAAAAAAAGCTTTTGACATTCATTTAGAAGTTTCTATACAACCCGAAAATCAGGAAGAAACTGTTGTTTCTCAATCAAACTTCAAATATTTATACTGGTCTATGGCGCAGCAGTTAGCACATCATACTTCAAACGGATGTCGTGTAAATTCTGGCGATATGATGGGTTCGGGGACTATTTCTGGCCCTACTCCAGACAGTTTTGGTTCGATGTTAGAATTGACCTGGGGCGGAAAAAACCCGATAAAATTAAAAGATGGAAGCGAACGTAAATTTATCGAAGATAATGATACGGTAATCATAAGAGGTTTCTGCGAAAATGCTGAAGTTCGACTTGGTTTTGGTGAGGTTTCAAGCCAGCTTTTGCCACCTTTTATCAGACAATGAAGAGAAGATAGAATACATTAACTGCGAATTAAGTTAATATCTATATAAATAAAAAAGCTTGTTAGTTTGTTCTAACAAGCTTTTTTTTATGTTTGAATCTCGCAAACTAAGCCGGAATCTGCTGGCTCAAACAATGCAATGTTCCGAATCCCCAGATAAAATCGATACAGCTAATACCTATTACTTCTCTGTCAGGGAAACATTCTGAAAGTATATTCAAAGCAACACGATCATTACTATCATTAAACGTTGGCACTAAAACACAATTATTCAGTACTAAGAAATTAGCATAACTTGCCGGTAATCTTAAATCTTCAAAATCTACACGTTTTGGCATCGGCAACGCTACAATAGTTGGCGATTTCCCATCTTCTAATTTTGCGTTTTGCAAACGTTTTAAGTTATCCTGTAGTGGTTTATAGTTAGCATCATTTTTATCTGTTTCTACAATAGTAACGATCGTATCCTCATTTACAAATCGGCATAAATCGTCAATATGGCCATGCGTATCATCACCTTCTATTCCGTCGCCAAGCCAGATAACATTTGTAACTCCCAGGTATTCCTTAAAAACAGCTTCGTAATCTTCTTTGGTGAAATTTTTATTACGAACCTGAATTGTTGGATGCATTAAACACTCCTCAGAAGTCAACAAAGTTCCTTTTCCGTTTACATCAATTGCACCACCCTCAACAATTACGGGTTTTCCTTTGTACATAACCTGAGTTAAAGGCACATCAATAAAATCTGCCACTTTGCCTGGCACGAATTTATCTAACTGATAGTTTTTATACTTTGCCCAGCCGTTAAAATTAAAATTTAGCGCTTCTCTTTTTGAACCATTTTTTACAATAATTGGTCCTGAATCACGCATCCAGCTTCTGTTTGTTTTATGAATTATAAAAGAAACATTTGCAATATTTACTCTTGCTCTTTCTAACATTTCGTTAACTTTCTCTTTCAGTTTTTCATCGGCTACGACCAAAAAAACCGTTTCAAAAGTGGCTACTTTTTTAATAAATTCTACAAAAGCCCATTGAACAGCATCATATTTTCCAGGCCAATCATTGCCATTATGCGGAAAACACAAAACTATTCCCTGTTGTTTTTCCCATTCTGCAGGGAATCTTCTATTATTTGCTGACATAAAGATGTTTCTAAATTTTGAAAGGGTACAAAGATAAGCATTCATAAGGATAATAAAAACAACACAAGGAAATCATAGTATCGAAAAAACAGAAAGAAAATTAAGTTAAAGATTAAATAATAAAGACTTAATATCGGAGCAGGTTCTGCTATCTAAATTTGGCAAAACTAAAAAACCAAAAAATGAAAAAAGTAACTATCTCGTTATTAGCCGCTTTATTAATTATGGCAAGTTGTAATAATGATGACAACTCTAACAACGAAGAACCAGAAGTTGTTGTAAATGAAAACCCGGCAACTTTTAAGGAAATTGGAAGCATCACTATTGGCGGTGAAGCTGCTGCGGAAATTTCTGCTTATTGTGAAAAAACCAAAAGACTTTTTACTGTAAACAATAGCGGTACAAATCAGATTGATGTTATTGATTTATCTGATCCTTCAAAACCAACCAAAATTGGAAAAATTGATTTAACTCCTTATGAAGGTGCTTCAAACAGTGTATCTGTTTTTGACGGAAAAATAGCTATTGCCTTAGAATCTACTACCAATAAACAAGGAAATGGAAAGGTTGTTGTTTTTAATACTTCAGATTATAGTTTAATTAAACAAGTTACAGTTGGTGCTCTTCCGGATATGATTACTTTTTCGCCAGACGGAAAATTTATCATGACGGCTAATGAGGGTGAGCCAAATACAGATTATTCGCAAGATCCAAATGGAACAATTTCTATTATTGATACCAATACTTATGAAACTACAATATTAGATTTCAGTTCATTCAGCAATCATGCCGCAATTTTAGCAAAGGAGGGATTCAGAATTTCAAAATATTCTAAAAGTTTTGCACAGGATATTGAACCAGAATACATAACCATTTCTGATGATTCTAAAACTGCCTGGGTAACTTTGCAGGAAAATAATGGAGTAGCTAAAGTCGATTTAACTTCAAAAACTATTACAGCAATTTATCCTTTAGGCTTTAAAGATTTTAATACGGCCGATAATGCAATTGACGTTAGTGATAAAGATACTAAAATTGCTTTTAATCCCTGGAAATTAAAAGGGATGTTTATGCCTGATGCTATCAGTCAATTTTCTGCAAATAATATTCCTTATTTTGTGACTGCAAACGAAGGAGATGCGAGAGAATATACTGCAAACACAGATATTAAGAGAATGAAAGACATGACATTAGATGCTACTGTTTTTCCTGATGCAGCTACTTTAAAATTAGAAACTAATTTGGGAAGATTAAATCTTATTACTGATATGGGCGATACTGACGGTGATGGAGATTTGGATGAAATGGTGAGTTTTGGAGCTCGTTCTTTTTCTATCTGGAACGGAAATACAGGCAAAATTGTATATGACAGTAAAAATGATGTGGACAAAAAAACCAATGAATTAGGAAGTTACGACGATAAAAGAAGCGACGATAAAGGGTCTGAACCTGAGGCAGTAGTTGTTGCCAAAATGGGTAATCAGAATATATTATTTGTAGGTTTGGAGAGATCTGATGCTTTTATGACGTATGATGTTACTAATCCTGCTGCGCCACAATACTTAAATACAGTAAAAACCGGTGATGCTCCAGAAGGTATTCTTTTTATTCCGGCTTCAAAAAGTCCAACAAAAAGAAGTTTGGTTGTTGTTAGCAGCGAGGGCGACGGTACAATCAAAATTTTTCAGCCAGATTTAAAGTAATTTCAAACTTTTTATAATAAAACAAAAGAGGACAAAAATTAACATTTTGTCCTCTTTTGTTATTTTAACCTAAATTGATTATTTATCAATTGCTCTTTTTGTAATATCCCCAAAAGCATCAATTCTTCTGTCTCTGAAAAACGGCCAATTCTGACGAACGTTTTCCTGAAGATCTAAATCTACTTCTGCAATCAAAATTTCTTCCTGATCGTGTGAAGCTTGTGCTAAAATTTCACCTTGAGGTCCTGCAATAAAAGATGCGCCCCAAAATTGAATTCCATCAGTTCCGTCAATGTATTGTTCTAAACCAATTCTGTTTGCTGCTGCAACAAAAACACCATTTGCAACTGCGTGTCCTTTCATAACATTCATCCACGCTCCATATTGGTTTTCTCCGTATTGTTCTTTTTCTTTCGGATGCCATCCGATTGCAGTTGGGTAAAACAATACTTCTGCACCTTTAAGAGCAGTAATTCTGGCTGCTTCCGGATACCATTGATCCCAACAAATCAATGTTCCAACAGTTCCTTTTTTTGTTTCTATCGCCTGAAATCCTAAATCACCTGGTGTAAAGTAGAATTTTTCGTAGAAATGAGGATCGTCCGGAATATGCATTTTACGGTATAAGCCAGCTTCTGTTCCGTCTGTATCGATAATGTAAGCACTGTTATGATATATTCCTGCCATTCTTTTTTCAAAGAAAGGAACAATAATAACAACTCCTAATTCTTTTGCAAGTTCACTAAAAGCAATAAAAGATGTGCTGTATAATGGCTCTGCTAATGCAAAATTATCAACATCTTCGCTTTGGCAAAAATAATGGCTGCTATATAACTCAGGAAGTAAAATAACTTCTGCGCCTTTATTAGCCGCATCTCTTACCCAGCTGATACATTTTTTTAAATTATTTTCGGCTACGTCGTTAAGATTTAACTGAACAACGGCTATTTTATATTTTCTTTTCGCCATGACATAAAATTTAGAGTGCAAAAATAGTAATTTTTAAGGGAATGACAAAGGGAGGTCATTAAGGTTCTTATAAAGCTAAAAGCTCTAATATAGCCCCGATAGCCGTGGAAATCCTTTTATGGTGGTGTTCACTATAAAAGATTGAAACAAATAGCGGGACAGATAGTTTTGTGAAAACTAATATTGTGCTCCTAATAAAGAAAAACACCAGCCTTGAGACTGGTGTTTCAAAAAAAAAAAATTAATGAAGCGGTTTAACTGAAGACATTATTAAGCCGTTCAATTATAAAGAGTGTAAGAAAGCAATAAGGTTGCTTTGATAGTTGTTATTTTTTTGAAGTAAAAAAGCAAAAGCCTATTTATCAAATTATTATACAAAGAAAAGTTTTCAAAATCCTGAACAAAAAAACAGCTGCAAGAATTAAATTCTTGCAGCTGTTTTTGTTTACTGTGAAATAACTACTGTTGTGGTTATAAATTTATTTTTCTGATTTAGCAAATCTCAAATAATATTTCCGTATCAGGAATGTAACAGCGAATTTTAACTTTACAATTAAAAAGCTACTGAACACCTAAGCTCTTGGTTAGTTTTTCAATCAATTTATTTTTTGATAATTTTCTTAAATAGATTTACTATCCCTAAAACAATAAATCCTAATATAATACCAACAATAAATTCTTTTATAATTGATGGAATATTTATTTGAGGCACTAAGTGATGAAAAAATGGAATATAATGCACGAAGATACCTCCTGCAACGAGAATTAAGGCAATTGTACCTATTACCGTCAAACCTTTTATAACAAAAGGAAGGGCTTTTACAAGTATATTACCGATAAATTTTGATATGCTTTTTTCTTTTTTGCTAAATTTAATAAGCTTATAACCTGCTTCATCCATACGCACTATCAGAGCTACAATACCATAAACTCCAATAGTTGCAATTAATGCAATTATTGAGGTGACCATTATTTGCTGGGTAAGAGGCTCATCGATTACTGTACCTAAGGCAATAATTACAATTTCTACAGATAAAATAAAGTCGGTTATTATTGCAGATTTTACTTTTCCTTTTTCTACTTCAAGAATTTGTTCTTCCGTAAGTACTTCATCTGTAATTCCTTCTGATTCATGTTCGTGAGGAACAAAATATTCATAGATTTTTTCAGCACCTTCATAAGCTAAAAACAAGCCTCCAAGCACTAAAATTACAATAATAGCAATAGGCAAAAAAGCACTCAATAAGAATGCAATTGGCAAAATAATGATTTTGTTTAGCAATGATCCCTTGCTGATGGCCCACAAAACAGGAAGTTCTCTTGAAGAAGCAAATCCCGATGCTTTTTCTGCATTTACAGCCAAATCATCACCTAAAATTCCGGCTGTTTTTTTTGCAGCAATTTTACTCATTACTGCCACATCATCCATAATTGCTGCTATATCGTCTAATAGTACAAAGAAACCTGAAGCCATTTACGTTATTTTTAAATTACGCCTAAATACCTGATAATAACTACCATTTATTTTCTGCGTTTAATTATTAATTTTGATGCGAAGCTAATACATTTTGGCCAAATTCTTTCTAAAAATTAATTCCAAAATTCAATACTTTCTGACTATTTAACCTTTTATTTTAGTGACTGCACTGACCTAATAGCACCCAGATAATTATAAATACTAAAATAGTTCCGAAGCATCCGCCACCTAATTTTTTGGCTCCATAGCCAGCTATTAATCCTCTAAAAATGTTGTTCATGATGTTTTGTTTTTTATGTTTACGTAAATTTCTCAACTTCAAACAAAATATTAGTTATAATAATTTTAAAAAAAGTTTCATGATTCACTGATTTTAAACTTTTATAAAAAAAACACCAGCCTTGCGACTGATGTTTTCTCAATTAATAATTAATCAACTAAACAAATAAATTATTAATCTTTATGTGTCTGATTTCTAAACACTAAATTGCCATCAAAAGCATCAATAAGAATAATACTGTCTGTTGTAATATTGTTTGCCAAAATCTCTTTTGACAATTGATTCAATACCTCTCTCTGAATAACACGTTTTACTGGTCTTGCCCCAAACTGGCTATCATAACCTTTTTCAGAAAGGTAGGCAATCGCTTCTGGCGTTGCATCCATAGTAATGCCTTGCAAAGCCAGCATTTTAGTAACACTTTTAAGCTGTAAGCTTACAATTCTTGAAATATTTTCGACAGTCAGCGGGGTAAACAATACGATCTCATCGATACGGTTTATAAATTCGGGACGTACGGTTTGTTTCAGTAAACCTAAAACTTCGACTTTTGCAGCCTCAGTTGCAGCTTCAATACTTCCTTTTAGATTATCGAATTTTTCCTGTATAATATGACTTCCCATGTTGGATGTCATAATTATAATTGTGTTTTTAAAATCGGCTAAACGCCCTTTGTTATCTGTTAATCGGCCTTCATCTAAAACCTGCAATAAAATATTGAAAGTATCCGGATGCGCTTTTTCAATCTCATCTAATAAAATAACTGAGTAAGGTTTTCTGCGTACCGCCTCTGTCAATTGTCCTCCCTCATCATAACCAACATATCCCGGAGGCGCACCAACCAAACGGCTCACACTGTGGCGTTCCTGATACTCACTCATATCTATACGGGTCATGGCATTTTCATCATCAAAAAGATATTCTGCCAGCGCTTTTGCTAATTCTGTTTTACCAACTCCTGTTGTTCCTAAAAATAAGAATGTTCCAACAGGTTTCTTCATATCCTGCAAACCTGCACGGCTTCTGCGAACTGCATCACTTACTGCTTCTATAGCCTCTTCCTGCCCTACTACACGTTTGTGCAATTCGTCTTCAAGATGTAAAAGCTTTTCTCTTTCTGTCTGAAGCATTTTCATTACAGGAATCCCTGTCCATTTTGCTACAACTTCAGCAATATCTTCGCGGGTAACTTCCTCTTTAATTAAAGAATTTCCAGATTGATATTCCTGCAATTGCTTCAACAGAATATCCAGGCGCTCTTGTGCTTCTTTGATTTTTCCGTAACGTATTTCGGCTACTTTACCATAATCACCATCACGTTCTGCACGCTCGGCTTCGTGTTTAAAATCTTCGATTTCTAATTTTACAGCCTGGACACCATCTACAACATCTTTTTCTGTTTTCCATTTTGTGAAGATTTCATTTCGTTCCTCTTTTAGATTCGCCAGATCCATTCTCAGGATTTTAAGCTTATTCTCCTCTTTTTCACGTTTAATCGCTTCGATCTCAATTTCTAACTGCATGATTTTACGATCCAAAACATCCAATTCCTCTGGCTTTGAATTGATTTCCATACGTAATTTAGAAGCAGCTTCATCCATTAAATCAATGGCTTTATCTGGTAAAAAACGATTTGTAATATAGCGTTGAGAAAGTTCTACAGCAGCAATAATTGCCTCATCTTTGATCTGAACTTTATGATGTGTTTCATATTTTTCCTTAATACCACGCAAAATCGAAATGGCACTTTCTGTATCGGGTTCATCGATCAAAACCTTTTGAAAACGTCTTTCCAGTGCTTTATCTTTCTCAAAATATTTTTGATATTCGTCTAATGTAGTTGCTCCAATTGCTCTCAATTCTCCACGCGCCAAAGCTGGTTTTAAGATATTAGCAGCATCCATAGCGCCTTCACCTCCACCTGCACCAACAAGTGTATGAATTTCATCAATAAACAAAACGATATCGCCTTCGGCTGCAGTAACTTCCTTAACTACAGATTTTAATCTTTCCTCAAATTCTCCTTTATATTTTGCACCGGCAATTAATGCTCCCATATCCAAAGAGAAAACGATTTTATCTTTAAGGTTTTCAGGTACATCACCATCTACGATTCTGTGCGCTAAACCTTCGGCAATAGCAGTCTTACCAACTCCTGGCTCACCAACAAGCATCGGATTATTTTTTGTTCTACGAGTAAGGATTTGTAGCACACGACGAATTTCTTCGTCACGACCAATCACAGGATCTAATTTACCGGTACGGGCTAATTCGTTCAGGTTTTTAGCATATTTATTTAATGCATTATACGTTTCTTCTGCTGAAGCCGAAGTTACTCTTTCTCCTTTTCTGAGTTCTTCTATAGTAGCTTTTAATGCTTTTCCGGTAACGCCCTGATCTTTTAAGATTTGTGCGACTCTGCTTTTTGAATCAAAAATGGCCAAAATCAGATGCTCGATCGAAACATATTCGTCGTTCATTTTTTGCGCTATGATCTCTGCTTCGTTCAAAGCTTTATTTGCGTCTCTCGAAAGCAAAATTTCACCTCCTGAAACCTTTGGAAAGCTTTGAATCGTAGAATCTAATATTTGCAAAAACAAAGGCACATTTACATTCAGTTTTTTTAAGATGAAAGGTGCTACGTTCTCATCAACCTCAAAAATTGCTTTAAAAATGTGTTCGTTTTCTATTTGTTGTTGTCCATATCGCTGAGCCAGCTGCTGTGATAGCTGAATGGCTTCCTGAGATTTAGTTGTAAATTTATTAATATTCATATCTGCAAGATTTGGTTTGTTTTTAATTATAAATATGTAATATCATTAAAATTTGATTTTATTGGGTCAAAATTTAATTTTAAATGATATAACTTTGCTACATATTCAAATTATATTCCATAGTAAAAATACAGACAAAATGACATTAAAAACTAAAATTTAATTGGTTTTAAATGTCAAAAAGTCATAATACAGTCAAAATATGAGTTTTTTTAATTCAATGTTCGGAAATTCAGACAATTCGGATTCCCAAAAAAGTAATTTAAATTGGATTCCTCTTACAAATTTAGCACAGTTAGATGATATACAAACCATTTCAAATGTTAAGCCTATTGTAATTTTTAAGCATAGTACAAGATGCAGCATCAGCCGAATGGCTTTAAAACAATTTGAAAGACAATATGATTTAGATGAAACTGTAGATGCTTTTTTTCTAGATTTAATTGAGCATCGTGATGTGTCCAACGAAATTGCAAAAAGATTTAATGTATACCATGAATCACCTCAATTAATATTGATTAAAAACGGTAAAGCTGTTTATGATGTTTCTCATAGTGATATCGATGCAGAAGCGTTAAAAAGTAAGATATAAGCTTTAGCAAATTACAAATAACAAAACAAAACCCTGAACTAAAAGCTCAGGGTTTTGTTACTTGTTGAATAATATTTCAGTTTAAAATGTTCCGCCAGATCCGCCTCCACTAAAACCTCCATCACCAAACTCCATTGGCGAATCCGGTGCTTTTACTTCAGGTTTCATTCCAAATGTTGAAGCAATTATTAAAGCTTCGGCATTTAAAAATGTATTTGAATTAGATATTTTATCTGGTTTAAATGTTAGTCCGCTTTCTTTTGTTTTAAGTTTCCTAATAAAAAAGAATGCAATTCCAAACAAGATTAATCCTCCCAATGTTAATGCTATTTGAATTGGCAAAACTGAGTGATAATATCTAAAACTGTAAAATGAAAAACCTATTGCCAGGAAACTAATCCAAAGCATAATTCTGTCTTTGCTTTTTAATGAATACAGAAAATAGCAGACCGGTACAATAAAAGTAAATGCCCAAAAGAAGAATGCAAATGGAATTTCAGGGCTTATTTCATAATAGGTGTTTAATAAACTTGCAGAAAATTCTCTTACTATAAAATAATTTCCAGACAAATAAAACAATATTAAGCTAACACTTTTTATCAAAAGAATTCCATTAGAATAATATGGTTCTATTAGATCTTTATTCAATTTTTTATATAAAAAATAAGTTCCTGCACCATACAACATCATGAAGAATGGCAAAATAGCCTGTCCAGCTTCCAGATATTCAAATATTGCATATCCAAGTGTTATAGTTAATGCTAAATAAAAGAGTAATGCCGATAATAAATGTATGTAACGCAAAAACATTATTAGTGATATAACTGTAACAACAATACTAACCGGAAGCACATAGTGGAAATCTGTAGTGATTGTAACCGCAGCACCAAAATTTAGTATTGTTCCTAAAATAAATGCATCATCTAATCCGTGATTATAATAATCTTTTTTTGCTAAAAACTCTGAACCTGCAATACCAATTATGCCAAACACAAAAGGGAAAATTTCCCAAGTTCTTTCTATTGCCGCAAGTCCTAAAAGTGATACCGCACTGCATATTGAAGAATACAGGAATGATCCCAGTAAAAAGAATCCTATCCTAACAAGGATATTTTTATGACTATTAAGTACCGGAAGTTCTTTTTTTATAAAGTCAAGTTGTTCTTTACCAATAAAGCCTGCACTTTTTAATGAATCTGCTTCTTCTGTCAAAACAGAATTTTGCAATTTATTTCTATCAAATACTATCATTCTGCAGTTTCTTTATTAAAGTTCTTAATTAATCTTATGAACAAGACAATCGAGCCGATGAAATAAGCTGGAATGGCCAGAACAAATAACATCCAAATATCCTCAAAATCTATATTCTCAAAAATCCTGAAAAGAAAGATATTAATCCCGATATAAGCGTAAAGAATCATAAAAACATATAGTGAAATAGCCTTGAGCTCATAGCTGGCTTTATAAAAATAATAACAAGATCCTGCAAGGATAAGTGAAAAAAGTAACCAGAATCCATAGTACTCGTTTGTCATGTTTGTGATGGAAGCTATGCTTATTATATGAAGGGCAAATGTCAGATAGATTAATTTAAAATGTGTTTTAAGTGCTATTTTATCACTATAAAATGCCCATAAAATCAACAAAACCCCGAGCATTATTGCCGAGAAACTTAGACTTTGATTGAGGTATAAATCATTATTAAATACATCCTGAGGCGTTACAGACAATCCAACATAAGCTGCTAAACCAGTAATCGCAATTGTTAGAACACTTTTATTGTCAAAATAATAAGCACAAATAAAGCTAACAATTGTAGGCACTAAT
>Ga0307408_100002889_pt1 | contig 11902 bp, 10 predicted proteins | sample 322Cmetagenome_FD_202116 | JGI IMG/M metagenome (GOLD analysis project Ga0307408, IMG submission 202116) | Maize rhizosphere microbial communities from greenhouse at UC Davis, California, United States - 322HYB-C-3 | ecosystem: Host-associated > Plants > Roots > Rhizosphere > Soil | place... | reverse complement strand
CAGCAGCCCGACCACGAAGCTGGTGTCCGTCGCCTCCACCAGCCGGCTGGGCAGCGCCATGCCCTGCGCGATCAGGAAGGCATCGGCCGTGTGCCGGATCAGGGTGCCCGAGACCGGCAGCACCAGAGGATGGGCGGCCAATGCATCGAGCGTGGGCCTGCGGCGCACTGCAAGCGGATGGCCGGGGCGCACCACCAGCAGCAGCGGCTCGCTGTAGAGCTGCTCGAACGCCAGGTCGGCCATCGCCGAGGCCTGCGCGAGCCGGCCGAGCACGAGGTCGATCTCGCCCTGGCGCAGCTGCGTCATCAGCTGCGCGTTGGTGCCGCTCACCACGCGCACGCGCAGCGCCGGGTGCGATGCATACAGTCGCGCGACGGCCTCGGGCAGCAGGTTGGCCGCCATGTTGGGCAGGGCGCCCACGGCCACGCGCAGCTGGTCGGCTTCGGGCTGGTCCATGGCCAGGCCCATGCCCTCGCGCAGGCCGCGCAGCGCGGAGACGGCATGGCGCACCAGCACCTCGGCCGCCGGCGTGAGCTCGACGCCGCGGCGGCGGCGCAGCAGCAACTGGCGCCCGACGATCTCCTCGAGCTCGGCAATGGTCTTGGACACCGCGGGCTGCGTGAGCGACAAGGCCTTGCCCGCGCGCACGAGGTTGCGCTCCTGCGCCACCATCACGAGGCATTGCAGGTGGCGCAGCTTGAGGCGCGCAAAGTTGTTCATGGCTGACATGGGATTCTTCCCTGTGAGGCGGCCATTCAAATATAACCAGCCGGAATAGCTGGCAGAAGAGCTTTCAGTTGTGCGGGCCGCCTCCGCCTTCTAGAGTGGCCCCCGATACGGAGACAAGCAAAGACATGACCACCGGTTTCTCGAAGAAGAACGCCCCGGGCGCATCGCGCCGCTTGGCGCTTGCCGCCGCTGCAGCCTGCGCTGCGCTTTCCCTTGCGCTCGGCGGCCCGGCCGCGCATGCCGACGCGGCCTACCCCGCCAAGCCGGTGAAATTCATCACCAACTTCCCGGCCGGCGGTCCGCTCGACATCCTCGGCCGCGCGCTGGGCGACGTGCTGCAGAAAGAGCTCAGGCAGCCCTTCGTGGTCGACAACCGGCCGGGCGCCGGCGGCAACATCGGCGCCGATCTCGTCGCCAAGAGCCCGGCCGATGGCTACACGGTGCTGCTGAGCATCGACAGCACCTTCACCATCAACCCGCACCTGTATGCGTCGATGCCCTTCGCGGCAAACGCCCTGAAGCCGCTGATGATCTTCAGCTCGTCGGGCCTGAGCTTCGGTGTCGGGCCCGCCGTGAAGGCGAAGACGCTGCCGGAATTCATCGCGCAGGCCAAGGCCGAAGCCGCCACCTTCAGCTCCGCCGGCAACGGCAGCCCGGGGCATCTTGCCGCCGGCATCTTCTCGACCGCGACCGGCGCCAAGATCACCCACGTGCCCTACAAGGGCAACGCGCCGGCCGTGATGGCGCTGCTGGGCGGCGAGGTGCAGGCCGGCATCCTCGCCACGCCGGGCCTGCTGCCGCAGGTGCAGGCCGGCAAGCTGCGCGCGCTGGCTGTGACCGGCCGCCAGCGCTCGCCGCTGCTGCCCGAGGTGCCCACGGTGGGCGAACTCGGCCTCAAGGACCTGGAATTCGAGGTGCTCTACCTCGCGATGGTGCCGGCCGCCACGCCCGAGCCCGTGATGCAGGTGCTGCGCCAGTCGCTGCAGAAGGCGCTGGCGCTGCCCGAGCTCAAGGCGCGCCTGGCTTCGCTCGACATGGTGGCGCTCGGCGAGACCGGCGCCGCCGCGGCCGAGCGCCTGGCAGGCAACCAGGCGCGCTACGGCCGCATCGTCAAGGCGACCGGGATGAAGGTGGACTGATGCCGGCCGCGCCGCGGCGCCCGCGGTCGGCCTTGGGCAGCACGGCCTTTTGCACCATGCGCTCGGCCTGCGCCTGCAGGCGGTCCAGGAATCCGTCCAGGCGCGCCGCGTCTTCCTTGTCGAGTGCTTCCATCAGCTCGGCGTTGATCTTGGTGACCAGCGGAAAAAGCTCCTCGTACAGCGCCTGCCCGCTCTCGGTCAGGCCCAGCAGCACCTGCCGCCGGTCGCCCGTGCGGGCCACGCGCGAGACCAGCCGCTTTTCGACCAGCGAGCCGACCGCCTTCGAGGTGCGCGCGCGGTCGAGCTGGGCGTGCTCGGCCAGTTGGGAGGAACCCAGTTCGCCGCGGCTCGCGAGCACCGCGATCAGCCGCCATTCGCGCCGCGTGATGCCGAAGCGGCCCTCGCACAGCCGGATCACCATGCCGCCCGCCACCCCGACCAGCCGCGAGAGCCGGTACAGCAGCAGGTCGTCCAGCGAGCGGCGCGGCGCGGTCATTGGGGGTTAGTCCGGGGGATGGTTGATTAGATCAATCGAATGTAGCGTCTCTAAAGTCCTTCGGGATCCACAAAACCAATCCCAGAAGATCCCGGAGACACCGCCCCATGCCCAGCACGCCTCTTCTTTTTTCCAGCTTCGACCGCCGCCGCGCACTCGCCGCGCTGGGCGGACTCGCCCTGGCGCCGCTCGCCCTCGATGCGCGGGCGCAGGCCTTCAGGCCCGGCCAGCCGGTCAAGGTGCTGATCGGCGTGCCCGCCGGCGGCACGCAGGACGTGCTGACGCGTGCCATCGCGCAGCAGGTGCGCGACGCACTGGGCCCGCTCATCATCGACAACCGCGCGGGCGCGGCGGGCCGCATCGCGGCCGAAACCGTCAAGACGGCCGCGCCCGACGGCCACACGCTGCTGCTGGGCACGGCCAGCATGATGACCATGTTCCCGAGCGCGTACCGCAGCCTGGCCTACGACCCGATCAAGGATTTCGTGCCGATCATCAACGCGGCGCGCTTCGAGCTGGCCCTCACCGTCCACAAGGACGTGCCCGCCAACACGCTGGCCGAATTCATCGCCTGGGCCAAGGCGCAGGGCGACAAGCTGAGCTTCGGCTCCTATGGCTCGGGCACGCCTTCGCACTTTCTTGGCGAGATGCTCAACCGCGCGGCCGGCCTCAAGATGGTGCACGTGCCCTACCGCGGCTCCACGCCCGCGCGGCAGGACCTGATGGGCGGCACCGTGCCCGTGTACTTCGACACCGTCGGCGGCGCGCAGCAGATGCTGCCCACGGGCCGCGCGAAGGTGCTGGCCACCAGCGGCGAGAAGCGCTCGCCGCTCATGCCCAACCTGCCGTGCTTCGTCGAGGCCGGCTACAAGGACGTGGTGGCAACCGCCTGGTTCGCCTACTATGCGCCGCTCAAGACGCCGCAGCCCGTCATCGACAAGCTGCGCGCCGAGTTCACCCGCGCCGTCAATGCCCGCGAGGTGCGCCAGCTGCTGCTGCAGAACGGCATGTACCCGGTCGGCGACGGCAGCGAGGCCTTGCTCAAGACCATGCGCGAGGACACCGCGCGCTGGGCGGGCATCATGAAGGCCGTGAACTTCCAGGCCACCGACTGAACAACCGAACGAACGAACGACCCAAGGAGAGGAACCCCGACATGCCCAAGACCGCCCCCATCACCCGCCGCCTTGCCGCGCTGCTTGCCGCAGCCGGCTTCATGGCGTCCATCGCCGCCGTGCCCGCCAGCGTCGGCGCGCAGACGCTCGACAGCCCGCTGCACATCATCGTCGGCTACGCGCCCGGCGGCGCCACCGACCGCGTGGCGCGCATCGTCGGCGACAAACTCGGCGCGAAGCTCGGCGTCCCGGTCATCGTCGACAACAAGCCCGGCGCAGGCGGCCGCCTTGCCGCGCAGCAAGTCAAGCTCACGCCCGCCAGCCAGAACGTGCTGATGCTCGCCAACCCGGCCGTGATGGTGGTGGCGCCGCTCGTCTTCAAGGACAACAACTACGACCCCGAGCGCGACTTCGTGCCCGTATCGCACGTCAACACGTACAACTTCGCGCTGTCGGTGTCGCCCACGCTTCCCGTGCGCGAACTGAACCACCTGCTGGCGTGGATGCGCGCCAACCCGAGCCAGGCCAACGTGGGCGTGCCGGCCACCGGCAGCCTGCCGCACTTCTTCGGCCTCATGGTGGGCGAGAAGGCCAAGGTGCAGACGCAGGTGATCGGCTACCGCGGCTCGGCCCCGCTGCTGAACGACCTGATCGGCGGCCAGGTGCCCATTTCGGTCGACACCGAGGACGTGGTGCTGCCGCAGCACACCGCCGGCAAGCTGCGTATCCTGGCACTGTCGGGCGAAAAGCGCTCGCCCTTCGCGCCGAACATCCCGACCTTCAAGGAAGCCGGCCTCGACCTGGCCGCCACCGGCTGGAACACCTTCTTCGCGCCGGCCACCATGCCCAAGGCCAAGGCCGAGCGCCTGGCCGCCACCATCCACGAAGTCATGCAGGACGCGGACACGCAGCGCAAGTTCAAGGACGCCGGCATGACGCCCGTGGTGAGCACGCAGGCGCAGACCGCCGCAATGCTCAAGGCCTACAAGGCGCAATGGGCACCCGTCGTCCAGAAATCCGGCTACCAGCCCTGAGCCTTTCCAAAGACATGACCCGACCCAACATCATCTTCATCGTGGCCGACGACCTCGGCTATGCCGACCTCGGCTGCTACGGCGGCCGCGATGCCGCGTTCGGCCCCGTGTCGCCCGTGCTCGACGGCCTGGCGGCCAATGGGCTGAAGCTCACGCAGGGCTACTCGAACTCGCCCGTGTGTTCGCCCACGCGCTTCGCGATGATCACCGCGCGCTACCAGTACCGCCTGCGCGGCGCGGCCGAGGAGCCCATCAACAGCAAGAGCCGCGGCAGCACCACGCTCGGCCTGCCGACCGACCATCCCACGCTGCCTTCGCTGCTGAAGGCCGGCGGCTACCAGACCGCGCTCATCGGCAAGTGGCACCTGGGCTATCCGCCCGCCTTCGGGCCGCTGCGCTCGGGCTACGACGAGTTCTTCGGACCGATGTCGGGCGGCGTCGACTACTTCACGCACTGCGACTCCACCGGCCGCCACGACCTGTGGTTCGGCGAGGAAGACAAGAAGGAAGAGGGTTACCTCACCGACATCCTCTCCAGGCGCGCCGTCGACTACGTGGAGCGCATGTCGAAGCAGGACGCGCCCTTCTTCCTGAGCCTGCACTACACCGCGCCGCACTGGCCCTGGGAAACGCGCGACGACGCCGGGAAGGCGCCGCTCGTGAAAGACAACCTGTTCGACCTGGCCGGCGGCAACATCCACGTGTACCGCCGCATGATCCACCACATGGACGAAGGCATCGGCTGGATCATGGCCGCGCTCGAGAAGCATGGCATGGCCGACAACACGCTGGTGGTGTTCACCAGCGACAACGGCGGCGAGCGCTTCTCCGACAACTGGCCGCTGGTGGGCGGCAAGATGGACCTGACCGAAGGCGGCATCCGCGTGCCATGGATCGCGCACTGGCCCGCGGTGATTGCCAAGGGCGGCGAGAGCCGCCAGCTGTGCATGACCATGGACTGGTCCGCCACCATGCTCGACGCGGCCGGCGTGAAGGCCGATGCCGACTACCCGCTGGACGGCGTGTCGCTGATGCCGGTGCTGAAGGATGCGAAGCACAGCTTCCGCCGTCCGCTGCACTGGCGCATGAACCATCGCGGCCAGCAGGCCATGCGCGACGGCGACTGGAAGTACCTGAAGGTCGACGGCAACGAGTACCTGTTCAACATTCCGGCCGACGAGCGCGAGCGGGCGAACCTGGGCAAGAAGGAGCCGCAGCGGCTCGCGGCCATGCGGGAAGACTGGCTGGCCTGGAATGCGACCATGCCCGCGATTCCGGAGGATGCGACGGTGAGCCTGGGGTATTCGGTCAAGGACATGCCGCAGCGCTGAGGGCGCCCGGGTGTTGCTGGAAGTCTGCAACCGGGCCCTGGGAACGGTGCCGATTCCGAAGACATCAACATGTAACACTAAGGTTGCATGACAATCCCGGGCAGTAAAAACCTACAGCCCGAGATCGCCATGACCCTGGACGAACTGTTTACCGACAGCCATCTGCTTCCGACGGTGCCCAAGGTGGTGTTCGATCTCATCGAGCTCCTTCGCAACGAGGATGCCGCGGTTTCCGTGGTGGCGCGCAAGATCGAGCTCGACCAGGTGCTGACCGCCCGTGTGCTGCGCATGGCCAACTCGCCGTATTTCGGGTTGCGCCGCAAGATCCTGTCGATCCAGGACGCGATCCAGCTGCTGGGCTTCTCCTCGATCCGCTCCCTGGTGGTGAGCTCCGGCCTCACGGGCACCTTCCGCAAGGTCGAAGGCGTGCACCTGCCGGCCTTCTGGTCGCACAGCCTGCGCGTGGCGGCCGTGGCCCGCTATCTCGCGGGCAAGACGCGCCGCGTGGACCAGAGCCTGGCCTTCACGGTCGGCAGCATGCACGCGATCGGGCACCTGATCATGGCCGGCGCCATGAAGCAGCCGATGGCCGAACTCAACGCCGCGCACCCCTTCGACCGCATGGGGCGGCTGGAGGTCGAGCGGCAGAAATTCGGCTTTCACTACGGCCAGGTCAGCGCCCGGCTGGCCGCCCGCTGGGAATTCGCGCCCGAGTTCGTCAGCGCGCTTTCCTGGTTCGCCAACCCGATGGAGGCCGAGCAGGTCGATCCGCTCGCCAGCGTGCTGCACCTGGCGGTCTGGCGCGTCGCGCTGGAGCGCGAAGGGCTGCGCATCGGCGACGCGCAGCATGTCTGGCCGGCCCAGCCAGCGGACGCGATCGGCCTCTCCGAGGACGCGATGCAGGACATGCCCGCGCCGCGCGAGCTGGCGTCCGACCTGGAATCGATGATCGCCTGATCACCGGACGGGCGCCGCCCGCCCGTTTGCCTGGGCCTCCGCCCAACCCGCCTTATCCGCCTTACCCGCCTGCAGATGCGCCGCAGTGACGCGCAGGCAGAGTCGTTTGACTTTTTTAGATATATCGAAAATAATTTCGATATACATCGAGAGGACATCGACATGCGGCATTTCCACTTCGGCCACCACCAGCATCACCACTGCCACTCCCCGCGCGGCGAACATGAAGACGGCCTCTCGGGCGGCCATGGCCGCCACGGCGGCGAGGAGCGCATGCATGGCGGAGGCCGCGGCGGACGCGGCGGCGGGCGCGTGTTCGGCCACGGCGGCCTGCGCTTCGTGCTGCTGCAGCTCATCGCCGACAAGCCTGCCCACGGCTACGAGCTCATCAAGGCCATCGAGGACCGCCTGGGCGGCAGCTATGCACCAAGCCCCGGCGTGGTCTACCCCACCCTCACGCTGCTCGAGGAGATGGGCTACCTGAGCGTGGAAACGGCCGGCACCGGCGGACGCAAGCGCTACAGCATCACCTTGAGCGGCCGGGATTTCCTGGCCGCCAACCGCGACACGGCCGACGCCATGATGGCCCGCATGAACGGCGGCGTCGACGGCGCCGGTCCGCGCGGCGGCCGACCGCCGCAGGTCACGCGCGCCATCGAGAACCTCAAGCTCGCGATGCGCATGCGCCTCTCGGGCGCCCCCCTCACCGAACAACAAGCCCACGATTTCGCCGCGGTGCTCGACAGCGCCGCTCAACAGCTAGAGCGCATCTGAACTTCTTTTTTTGAAATGACCGACTTCACAACCACTTCTGCTTCCCTCACCCCCGACCGCACGCCGCGCCGCGTGCGCCACGAGCTTCGCTTTCGCCAGCTCACGGTCCGGGCCGTGCAGCGCGTGACGCCGCACCTGATCCGCATCACGCTCACGGGCGACGACCTCGCGGGCTTCACGAGCCCGGGCTTCGACGACCACGCAAAGATCTTCTTCCCCGATGCGGCAACCGGCCAGCTCACGCTGCCGACCGTGGGGCCCGACGGTCCGGTATGGCCCGCGAGCGGCCGGCCCACCATGCGCGACTACACGCCGCGCCGTTACGACGCCAGCGCCAACACGCTGGAACTGGACTTCGCGCTGCACGACGCCGGTCCCGCCACGCAGTGGGCCGAGCGGGCCAGGCCCGGAGACGTGCTTGGGGTGGGCGGGCCGCGCGGCTCGTTCATCGTGCCGACCACCTTCGACTGGCACCTGCTGATCGGCGACGACACCGCCCTGCCCGCCATTGCCCGGCGCCTGGCCGAGCTGCCGGCCGGTGCGCAGGTGGTGGTGCTGGCCGAGGTCGACAGCGAAGCCGACCAGGTTCCGTTCGAGACAGAGGCGCAGCTCACATTGAAGTGGGTGCACCGCAACGGCGCCGAGCCGGGCCTGAGCCCGGTGCTGCTCGATGCGCTCAAGGCGATGGCGCTGCCGGCCGGCGACTTCCACGCGTGGGTGGGTTGCGAATCGGCGATTGCAAAGGCGCTGCGCACGCACCTCGTGGGCGAGCGCGGCGCCAACCCCAAGTGGATTCGCGCCTCGGGCTACTGGCGGCGCGGTGCGGCCGCCACGCACGATACGCACGACGAGTAAGCCCCTTGGCGTATGGCTCCCTCCCCCGGAAGGGGAGGGAGAAAGAAAATTCAGAGCCAGCCCGCGCGCCTGAACCGGTAGTAAAGATAGCTGCAGGTGGCCGCGATCAGCACCAGCGCCACTGCGTACCCGTAGCGGAATTTCAGCTCCGGCATGTGCTCGAAGTTCATGCCCCAGATGCCCGCGAACGCAGTGCACACCGCAAAGATGCTGGCCCAGGCCGCCAGCCGCTTGGTGACTTCGCTCTCCTCGATGGTGACCATCGAGAGATTCACCGAAATGGCCGTTCCGATGGTGTCGCGCATGGCGTCGATCGAGCCGTTGATGCGCACCAGGTGGTCGGCCACGTCGCGAAAGTATTCCTGCGAGCTCACGCAGATCTGCGGCACCCGCCCGCCATGCAGCTTGCCCGCGGCCTCGGCCAGCGGCGCCACCGCGCGCTTGAGGGTCATGCTGCGCCGCTTCAGGTCGTACAGCTGCTTGATCTTGTCGCGCGCCGCGCCGCCCTGCGCGAAGATCTGCTGCTCGATGGATTCGAGCTCCACCTCGAGCGCATCGATGACCGGAAAGTAGCGGTCGACCACCGCATCCATCAGCGCATACAGCACAAAGCCCGCGCCGTTGCGCAGCAGCTCGGGCTCGCGCTCGCAGCGCTCGCGCACGCCCAGGAAGCCCTGCTGGCTGCGGTTGCGCACCGACAGCACGTAGTTCTTGCCGACGAACACATCGACCTCGCCCACGTTCACGCAGTGCTCGCCCTCGGCAGAGGGCTCGACCAGGTGCATCACGACAAAGAGCGAATCGCCGTATTCCTCGACCTTGGGCCGCTGGTGGCCGTGCTGGGCGTCTTCCACCGCGAGCGGATGCAGGTTGAATTCGTCCTGCATCTGGGCCAGCTCCTGCGGCGTGGCGTCGCTCAGCGCCACCCAGACGAAGCAGCCGGGCCGGATGATGTACTCGCTGATGTCCTCGACCGGAATGTCGGCGAGCTTGGCGCCGTTCTCGTAGGCCACGCAGTTGATCAGCATCGGTACTCGTCCACGGTCGGTCTTGAAGGAAGCGGGTCAGGCCACCGCGTCTGGATCCGACGCCGCGGCCAGCTGGCCGGTGGCCGCCAGCGCGGCCTCGATGGCCTCGGTCTCGCTCCTGAGCAGGGCGAGCCCTTTTTCGGCAAACGCGCTGTGGCTTGCCACGTCGGCCCACAGGCTCGCGGCGGCTTCGGCGCATGTCAGTGACGTGAAGCGGATGCGGCCCTTCGCCAGCGCGGCGAAGCGCTGCTCGCGCAGGGGGGCCGTCCGGTCCCAGGCGCCGCCGATGAGCACGCGCCGGCCGCGCTTGGTGCGGGGTTCGCGCTCGGCAAAGAACGGCAGCCTGGCGGACATCCAGCCCGTCAACCCGGAGTCCAGCGCGGTGTCGAAGGCAGTGGGGGCGGTGTTCGACCTGGCAAATTCGCGCAAGGTGCCAAGCCGGTAGAGCACCGGGTCTTTCGACCCGGCTGCTGCGCCGCCTTCCACGGGCTTGATGACGGACGCGCCGTTGCCTGCCCGCCCATCGGGCCGTTTCGATTTGCGCAGCTCGGCAAGCTGGGCCGGCGACATGCAGAGGTACAGCGCGGCGAGTTCTGCGGGCAAGGTGGCGGTGTCGGGCAGCGCGTCCGCTTCAGGGCCTTTGAATTCATCCGGGTGGACCATGGGCACCTTGTTTCTTCACGCGGGGTTTGCGCCGGCGGATTTTAAAGGCGGCTGTCCGCTCGGCCGAGCCGTTCGCCGTCCCCGATAATCGTCCGAGTGAAAACGACGACCGCGCAAACCTCCCCCTCGACCAGCGACTTCTCCGGGCACACGCCCATGATGGCGCAGTACCTGGGCCTGAAGGCCAACCATCCGGACACCCTGCTGTTCTACCGGATGGGCGATTTCTACGAACTGTTCTGGGCCGACGCCGAAAAGGCCGCCCGCCTGCTCGACATCACGCTCACCCAGCGCGGCCAGTCGGCCGGCCAGCCCGTGGTGATGTGCGGCGTGCCCTTCCATGCGGTCGACACCTATCTTGCGCGGCTCATCAAGCTGGGCGAATCGGTGGCCATCTGCGAACAGGTGGGCGAAGTCGGCGCGAGCAAGGGGCCGGTCGAACGCAAGGTGGTGCGGGTGGTCACGCCCGGCACGCTGACCGACTCGGAACTGCTCAACGACAAGAGCGAATCGCTTCTGCTCGCGGTGCATGCGGGCACGCGCAACTTCTGCGGCCTGGCCTGGCTCAGCGTGACCGGCGCCGAGTTGCGGCTGGCCGAATGCCCGGCCGACGCACTCGAAGCCTGGATCGCGCGCATCGCGCCGAGCGAACTGCTCTACAGCGCCGAGGTGACGCCGGCCTTCGAGCAGCGCCTGAAGGCCGCGCGTGCGTCCACGCCCTTCACGCTCTCGATCCGGCCCGCGTGGCAGTTCGATGGCGGCCTGGGCGAGCGCAAGCTCAGCGAGCAGATGGGCAGCAACAGCCTCGCGGCCTGGAACGCCGAGTCGCTCGCCAACGCGCATGCCGCCGCGGCCGCGCTGCTGGGCTATGCGGAGCACACGCAAGGCCGCGCGCTGTCGCACGTGCAGCGCCTGTCGGTGGAGCGCGACGGCGACCTGGTCGAGCTGCCACCCACCACGCGCCGCAACCTCGAACTGGTGCAGACGCTGCGCGGCGAGGATTCGCCCACGCTGTTCTCTCTGCTCGACACCTGCATGACGGGCATGGGCAGCCGGCTGCTCAAGCGCTGGCTGCTGTCGCCACGGCGCGACCGCAGCGAGGCGCAGGCCCGGCTCGAAGCCATTGCCGCGCTCCAGTCCACGGTGCTGGGCGGCACGGCCGCGCCCTGGCGCACCTTGCGCGAACAGCTCAAGAACACCAGCGACGTGGAACGCATCGCGGCGCGCATCGCGCTCAGGCAGGTGCGTCCGCGCGAACTGCTGGCGCTGCGCCTCGCGCTCGCGAAGGCCGGGCAGCTGGCGCCGGCGCTTCCGGCTTCCGGCGAGCTGCTGGGCCGCATCATCGAACGGCTTGCGCCGCCGCCGGGATGCGCCGACCTGCTGGCGAGCGCGATCAAGCCCGACCCGTCGGCGCTGGTGCGCGACGGCGGCGTGATCGCCACCGGCCACGACGCCGAGCTCGACGAGCTGCGCGCCATCAGCGAGAACTGCGACGACTTCCTGCTGAAGCTCGAAGTCAGCGAACGCGAGCGCACCGGCATCAGCAACCTGCGGGTGCAGTTCAACCGCGTGCACGGCTTCTACATCGAAGTCACGCAAAGCGCGCTCTCCAAGGTGCCCGACAACTACCGCCGCCGCCAGACGCTGAAGAATGCCGAGCGCTTCATCACGCCCGAACTCAAGGCCTTCGAGGACAAGGCACTGAGCGCGCAGGACCGTGCCCTCGCCCGCGAGAAGTGGCTCTACGAGCAATTGCTCGACGCGCTGCAGCCCTCGGTGCC
>Ga0307408_100002887_pt1 | contig 11907 bp, 9 predicted proteins | sample 322Cmetagenome_FD_202116 | JGI IMG/M metagenome (GOLD analysis project Ga0307408, IMG submission 202116) | Maize rhizosphere microbial communities from greenhouse at UC Davis, California, United States - 322HYB-C-3 | ecosystem: Host-associated > Plants > Roots > Rhizosphere > Soil | place: USA... | reverse complement strand
TTTAATGAGCTTAGTCAGCAGCTTGGCAACAAACCTCGCACTTTTTGTTATCCCAATGGCCAGCCAGCAGATTATTCCCCTGAAATAAAAAATCTTGTCGCCCAGTCGGGGTTTTTAGCAGCAGTTACTGCCTATTCGGATCAATTTAATACAGATATCCCGTGGGCCTGGCGGCGTTTTGTTGGCTGTGAGGAATCCTTTCAGTTCAACAAGTCGTTATTTGGTGTTGAACATTTGGGTAATCAATTGCGGCGTAGTCAGCGTTGTAATTATTAATAGGTGTTTTTGTGAATGCTACAGTTAATACAAGTTTGAGTGGGCGAGCAATGAGTAGGTTAGGACTGGTGTCCAGCTTTACCTTTTTCTTGTTTATAGTTTACCAGCTAATTTTTTTCCTAAATATGCCTGCCCGAATATCGGGGCTAGGAATTATTCGCCCTAGTTTACTTCTGTTCGCAATTATTGGCTTTTTACTGATCCTGCAGCGGGAAAAAATTGCTTATAAATTTAATCAGCCAATCTTTAAAGCATTCAGCGCATTTCTGTTAATGCTATTAATTACATTACCGTTCGTAAAGTTTCCGGGCAGCGTATTGAGAGAGAATTTTGCGCTTTTTATGAAGGCGATTGTTTTTTTGTATTTTGCAGCGTTAATTTTAGATACGGAGAAGCGTTTTAAGATTGCGTTATTTGTTTTTGTTGCATGTCAGGTATTTCGTGTTTTGGAACCACTATATATGAATCTCACTAGTGGCTACTGGGGAAGCTCCACTTATTTAGGTGGTGGTGAATTTGCAAGCCGGCTCGGAGGTGCTCCAGCGGATGTGATTAACCCGAATGAACTGGGATTTGTATTAGTAACTGCGATTCCCTTTTTGCATTACTTTTTGATGCCTAGAGGGTTCATAATAAAGATATTATATTTTTTACTTCTTACATTAATGCTTTATGCGCTTATCCTAACCATGTCGCGTGGTGCTTTTTTGGCCCTATTAGTTGTTGGGTGGTTTATTTTCAAAGAGAGCAAGCGAAAGTTTATGTTAATCGCGTTTGCGTGTTTGGGGCTTGTCGCCGCACTATCTGTCATGAATGATACCCAGCGCGAGAGATATTTATCACTTGTTTCATCTGACACAAGTCAGTCTGCGACGGCAGAAGGCCGTTTAACAGGAATGATTAGCGAATTCACGCTTGCTTTGGAACGGCCCATCTTTGGCTTTGGCTTGGGTACAACGGCCGAAGCAAAGTTTAATACTCGAGGGAAAAGCAAGGCAAGTCATAATATGTATGCCGAAATCCTGATTGAGCTTGGAATTGTGGGATTTATTTTCTTTGCGCGATTTATATTTGCCATCAGAAGACAATTAACAGAAGGGTTAATGATGGCTACTCAGAGCGATATTTTTTACCAGACACTATTCAAAGTTCTCAATATAATATTCTGGATGTTTGCTGTTTATAGCATTAATTATTGGGGGCTAAGCCAATATTACTGGTATAACTTGGCGGGTTTAGTGATTGCAGCAAGCTTGCTGATGAATGCAAAAATAAATAAGGAAGATAAAGCGTGAAAATTTTGTTGGTGGCGCGTTGGCCAGTTGGCGGCATAAGAACCTATTTGCGTTATATCTACTCTCAGGAAATTTTTTCGGGTTATGATTTGGTGTTGTTAGCGCCGGATATTGAGTTGAAAAACTTTTTGATTCAGTATTTTCCTGAAAACCGTGTACGTTTAGTTGTGGCTGAGAACACAGATAAAGGTCTACGTAAAGAACTTAAAAAACTTTTGCTTTCAGAACATTTTGATCTAATTCATTCTCACGGCTTTTCTGCAGGTGCATTGATTAGCTCAATTATTGGCCGTTTGCCTGCCCCACATATCATGACTGCTCATGATGTTTTTCGTGCAGAGCAATTTTTCGGTGCAAAAGGAAAAGTTAAATCGCTCTTATTAAATCTGGCCTACTGGCGGACGCAGGGAATACTAACCGTCGGAGATGATGCCCTAGTAAATTTTAAAGAATTTATGCCTTTGGTCTCGCCCCAAAAAATCCATAATATCGATCACGGTGTTGATACCGAGCGATTTGCGAATGCGCAGCGACGTAATTTTCACGATGAATTGAATTTACAGAATCGCAAGATTATTGGCTTCTTCGGTCGCTTCATGTCACAGAAGGGATTACTTGATGTCATCAAGGCAATGAAAATGTTATCGGAGCGTCGTGCACCCGAACAAATGCCGATTGTATTGACCTTTGGTTGGGGTGGGTTCATTCGTGAAGATTACGCGCTCGTTGATCAATTAGGTCTATCTGATTATTTCCGACAGTTGCCATTTACCGATGATGTTCCTGCTGCTATCAAAGGTGTTGATATGGTCGTTATGCCATCGCGTTGGGAAGCGTGCGGTCTGCTAGCAATGGAGGTATTGAGTGCGGGTACGCCGTTAATTGCGACTAACTGCATAGGTTTACGCTGTGTAGTAGAAAACACACCGACGCGTATTATCGAACCTTATCGCCCGGACCAGCTAGCAGATGCAATAGATGCTGAACTGAATGAATCATCCGCTAAAACTTTCAATACCTTTAAAACTGTAGCCGTGAAACGTTTTAGTTTGGAGCGGCCTGCGCAGGCGTTGCATGATTACTATCAACAGCTAAAAGGTAGTAGCCGTGTATAAGCGTTTAGCCTTTAATACGGCATCTAATCTGGGAACCTTGTTTTTAAAGTTGGGCATCACCTTTGTGATGACGCCGATTCTAATAACAAACATGGGCAATTACGATTACGGCTTGTGGGAAATGGTGGGTGCTGTTATCGGTTATATGGGTATGCTGGATTTAGGTATCCGCCCCGCTGTTAGCCGGTTTGCATCCCGTTTTATTGCCCAAAAAGATGAGGCAGCGCTCACCACTCTCTATGCGACAGCTTGGTTTTTTTTATTGGTAGTGGGAATTTTTATTGCGATTATTTTATCGGTTGCCGGATTTTGCTTTGCAGATTTAATCGCACCGGCAGATAGCTCAGATAATTTACGCTACACCTGGTTTTTGCTGATACTCGCGGCACAGTTACTGATTACATTTCCCTCTTACACCGCAGAAAGTTATTTGGAGGCGTATCAGGAATACTACCTAAAAAATAATGTCACTATTTTTAATTCAATAATTGGCAGTACTATTATTTTCGTGTTTATTACGCCAGAGAATGCACTGCTGCTATTGGCCGGTGTAAACGCTGTAGGAACTTGCAGTAAATATCTTTTCCTGGTCTGGCTAATGCAGTATCGACGTAAATTTTTACGCTTGCGTCGCACCTATTTTTCGCTGGCACAATTGAAAGAATTATTAAGGTTTAGTGTTAAAACCCTGGTTCAAGGCGTTGCTACTAAAATTGAAAATGCAACCGATGCCTTGGTAATAGGTTTTATTATGGGGCCGGCTTCTGTGCCGCTTTATAGTATCCCTGCAAATTTAGTGAGTTATATTCGCCTTATTTCCTATAATTTCACCCATGTATTTATGCCTTATTTCAGCTCCCTTGGCGCACTGAATGATCAGAAAAAAATACAGGAAGTGTATTTGACTGGCAGCAAGTTTACGGTGGCGCCCTGTTTAATTCTGGCGATTGGTGCCTACGCCTTGGGCGCTGATTTTCTTGCGTTGTGGGTAGGGGAGGAGATTGCTAATTCAGCGAATAGTTTTCTCGGTGTGCTAATAGCATTTCTGGTTTTACCATTATTTAATCCTATGGCAAGTCGGTATCTGACCGCCATTGACAAGCATGGCTTTTTTGCTAAATGGCAGCCCATAGTTGCATTGGCGAATTTGGGCTTGAGTGTACTACTAATTTATCCCTTAGGTATTTTAGGGGTTGCGTTGGGTTCACTCATTCCTGCCTTGGTTTTTCAGCCAATATTATTGAGTATTTGTTGCAAAAATTTGGGTTTTTCCCCTGTTGTGTATCTGCGTGCCGTACTTCTCCCTTGGTTGGTTCCTTGCGTCGGTATGCTAATAGCTATTTTTTTCGCCAAAGAGTTTTTCCTTATTAACAATTATTTGGTGCTGTTGATGGTTGCCGCTAGTGCAACTTTCGTATTTATATTATTTGGTTGGTTATTTGCATTAACGGTAAATGAGCGCTTACAGTTAGTCGCTATTCTGAAACGCAAGAAACATCAAGGGTAAGGAAATTTATGTGCGGTTATGCCGGAATGGTGGTGACTTCCAAAGCGATAGGTGCGCTAACACCTGAATTGCTGCGTGCAATGGGTAATAGTATTCGGTTGCGTGGGCCTGATGATCAGGGTGTTTGGTTAGATGCCAAACTTGGTGTGGGTTTGGTGCATCAGCGCCTTGCCATTCAGGACTTATCACCTTTGGGTGCTCAGCCTATGCAGTCCAGCACCAATCGCTTTACTATTGCTTTCAATGGCGAAATTTATAATTTTAAACAACTTAAAACCCGTTTGGTTGCGCTAGGTTTTCAGTTTAAAGGTGGCTCAGATACCGAAGTTATTTTAGCGGCGATTGAGGCCTGGGGGGTCGATGCAGCGCTGATTGAATTTGTGGGTATGTTTTCTATTGCGTTGATTGATCATCAAGAAAAGCAGTTGTGGTTAATTCGCGACCGCATGGGAGAGAAGCCGCTTTATTATTATCAGGCAGATGGCAACCTGTTGTTTGCCTCAGAGCTAAAACCCTTGATGTTGTGCCCTTTATTTAAAAAGGACATAGAGCAGGGCGCGGTTGGTTTGTTAATGCGCCACAACTATATTCCTGCACCGTGGAGTATTTTTAAAAATACTTTCAAGTTGGAGCCGGCCCATTATTTGCGCTTTGATTTATTAAATATCGCAGCGACGCCGGTAAAAAAATGTTACTGGCAGCCATCGTTAAACTGGAATCAGTCGCTTACTACACAAGCGCTGCATGAGCAGTTGGAACCGCTCTTAAGTCAGGTTATTGCTGATCAAATGATTTCAGATGCACCGCTCGGTGCGTTTTTATCCGGTGGTATAGACTCCTCCACAATTGTGTCACTCATGCAGCGGCAATCCTCACGCCCGGTAAAAACATTCTCAGTTGGTTTTAATGTATCTGGCTTTAATGAAGCTGAGCATGCGAAAGCAGTAGCTAAACATTTAGGAACAGATCATAGCGAATTTTATGTAGAGCCTCAGGATGCTTTGAATATCATTAGTCAACTTCCTGAAATTTATGATGAACCATTTGCAGATTCGTCGCAGATTCCGACCTTTATTGTGAGCCGCATGACTCGGCAGCAGGTTACGGTTGCTTTATCCGGTGACGGTGGTGATGAGTTGTTTGCCGGTTATAGCCGTTATGCCAGTTATGCACGCGGTTTCGCATCACGCCAACAGGGTCTTGTAAATAAATTAATGAATGGTTTACCGGCATCCTTGGTTGTGCAGTTGACTCGCGTACTTAAATCAAACCAGCGCGAATTATCACAAGCGTTGCTATTGGAAAAAGTACAGCGTTATAGCGTGGGCTTTAAATCACCTGACGCGCGTAATTACTATCAAAATCAGATTGGCTACTGGCTTAATCCTGAAGCTCATTTGAAATCTGCCACACGTTTGCCCTATGCGTTGGATGATATGCCACTGCGTGAAGATCCCACATCGACGTTTCAGTGGTGTGATGTTAATTCCTATCTGCCCGATGACATTCTTGTGAAAGTTGACCGTGCCGCTATGGCAAACAGTTTGGAAACTCGTGTGCCTTTACTGGATCATCGTTTGGTTGAGTTATCCTTAACTGTACCAACGGCGATTAATGTGGTGAATGGTGTGACCAAGCAGCCTTTGCGCAATATTTTATACCAGTATGTTCCGCGCGAACTGGTTGATCGACCAAAACAAGGTTTTGCGGTTCCGGTGGGGTATTGGTTAAAAAATGAATTACGTGAATGGGCAGAGGATTTGTTATCCGAAAAGTCGCTTGCTGATAGCAATGTATTTAATAGCGACTTGATTCGTCAGAAATGGCAGGCACATCTGACCACCAGTCATGATTACTCCTTCCATTTATGGTCAGTGCTGATGTTCCAATCCTGGCACAGGAAATATATGTAATTATGACAATCACCGTTTCCACGGAAATTATTACTGCTGCGTTGCTAACTGAAGTTGCTAGTTTGTATGCGGCGGATAAATATAAAAAATCCTTATGGGAATGGCAGTTTTGTCCGCGGTTTGACCGAGATGTACAATGTATTGTTGCGCGGGATGGTGATCGTATAGTTGGTTTTAACGCGACTATGCCCATAAAGCTCGTCGCAGAGTCCAATCAGGTTATGGATGCTATATGGAGCTGTGATTTTATTGTTGCGCCTGCATACCGTGGTAAGGGATTAGGGCAATCTATAAAAGACGAAATGGCAAATGCATTCAAAATGCCAATCATGTCGTTGGGTATTAGCGACAGTGCGTTTCCATTATTATTGAAAAAAGGATGGCATTCTCCTGCACGTCTTGATGTTTGGGATTTAATGAATCATCCCAGAACATTAAAACAAATTATGTTGTTCAGTTGGTCAAAAATTTGTCGGGCATATTTATTCCTTACCACAAGAAATTTATATAGAAAATATCTTGTCGAAGAGCTAAACCAGCTGCCGCAAAAAGCAGTTATCCAGCATTTGTGGCAATTACATCGTGAGCATTCAAACGATGTAGAGATTTTACGAGATTACGAATATTTAAAATGGCGTTATGTTGATTGTCCGTTTAATGTGTATCGCTTTTTACATGTCGGTTCTGCCAATAAAGGAGCACAAGCGCTAATAATTTTTCGTATTACACCAGGTAACAGCCTGGAAGTGGTCGATTTTATTGGTTCAAAAAAAACCGAGGTGGTTTCGGCGGCATGTTCATTTTGGTTGCGATGTTACGCATCGGTCTTTGCAATTCACTGGAATACGTCTATTTCTGCGCTACGCTCTGGGTTGATTGCTAATGGGTTCGTTAAAAAAAGTTACGGTTCACGTTTTGCCACACTATCCGATCATGTGAAGGGCAATTGGGGGCTAGTTGCTGGCGATTCTGACGGTGACTTTTTGCGCGTTGCCAAGGAGCAGTTTGTTTTTCCAACAGTTGTAGATAATGTATTTGCGGAAGATCCTGCGGCTCTACCTGCCGTGAATCTCCCTGGAAAAACGATTTATTATTGTGCTGAGGAGTTGGTTTATCGGCAGATCACCGAGCAAGAGTTTTATGCTATGGAGGTTGCTTGGCGTGAATTAATGGACAGGGCGGATGCTAATGCATTGTTCATGAGTTGGCAGTGGATGGTGAGTTGGTGGCGGCAATGGGGTAGTTACTTAAAATTAGATCTGAGTATTTTTCTTGTCTTCGAAAAAGATCGCCTGATTGGAATATTGCCTTTTTATAAATATAAAAGGGTTCTTATGGAAAATTATCAGTTTATTGGAAATGCCTGGGGCATTTTTCCTACTGTCCGATCAGAGTATATCTCTCCTATTTTTGATCGTGAAAAAGAAAAAAAATTATTTAAAAGTTTGCAGGCATATATTCTATCTCGACCTTGCAATACTAGTTATATATTTTCTGATACACCAACCAATCAAATGCCATTGTTAAGCTATTGGCAGCATAGAAAAGATTTTGGTTATAGAACTCCTGTGTCAGGGGGCTTTGATCATTACATTGCATCATTAGGGCGAATGACACGCCTTAAGGCATTTAATCGCCGAAGTTATCTTGAGGAACATTATGCACATGTAGAATTTGTATTGATTACTCTTGAGGGAAAAAAACTGGATGAATTTTTCAATCATTTAAATTCTTTCCATCTGTTGCGTTGGGGTAAGCCTTGTTTTGAACAACGTGCAGTAGAGTTTCATAAGCAACTATTGCAAAGTGCTCTTGGTGTTAATGCTTTATTATCTTATTTGGTGGTTGATGGTTTGATTGTTTCTGCGTCGTATAATATTCAGATAGATGATGTCATTTATAATATTCAATCTGGATATCTTGAAGATTTTGATAAAAAAATCTCTCTCGGTACGTTGCATATGGGCTGGCTTTTGGAATATGCATTCAAATCTCCCGAAGTGAACTATTTTGACTTTCTTGCTGGTTTCGGGCGCGCCGAAGATTATAAAAAGCATTATCGGGGCGATTTGACCCAATTCTATACTCTGCAATACTTTTCCTCGCCGTGGGTAGGTGCTGTATATTGTAGTCGCCTTTGGTTGAAGTTTTATACCAAAAAAATAATGAATCTTGTTAGTCGCTCGCAAAGGGGAGGTATATGAATTTCTACATTTACTATTCTCGCGCTGGGTTAGGGTTGGCGAAGGATGCAAAAATATTAGAAGAGGCCTTGCTGTTGTTGGGGCATAAGGTAATCGTTAACGAAGTGCCTTTGCTTAATAATAGTTTTAGAAGGAGGTTTTTTGAAACTCTGGTGACAATATTAATGCATTGCGGGATTTTATTTTTTTATAGGAAATTACAGCGGTTATTGTTGGGAAAGCCGGATATTGTTTCTATCCATCTGGAAAAAATATTCTATTGGAAGTTATTTTCTCATCGAAAGCAGATATTGATACCTAATCAGGAGTGGTTCAATCCCCGATATTTCCCTCTGCTGGATTGTATTGATCACGTCTGGACTAAAACCTGGTTCGCAAAAGATATTTTCTCGGAATTTAAATCAAAAGTGGATCGCATAGGTTTTTGCTCTAACGTTGATTCGCACTATAGGATTGAAAAGTCTGCCAATTACTTTTTCTCTCGAGTGGGGTTAAGTCGTTTTCGTGGTGCAGATAAGCTAGTGGAGGTTTGGCGGCTTCACCCAGAGTGGCCAATATTAAAATTGGTAATAGATGTTTCATGCCGGCCGGAAAATCCTCCGCAAAATGTGGAGTATATTGATATTTTTTCTAGTGTCGAAGAATACACTGCCTGTGCAAGCGCTGCGTTGTTTCATATTTATGCAACAGAGGCGGAAGGGTTCGGCCACTCGATTGTTGAAGCTATGGGGTACGGCTCGGTAGTTTTGGTAACAAATGCCCCACCTATGAACGAAATAGCAAATTCAGATTGTGCGTTGTTAATAGGTGCTAGTTATTCCGGGCAGAAATGGTTTTCCCCTCGATTTTCTGTAGAAGTTTCTGCACTTGAGTCAGCAGTAGAGTGTGCGCTGCAGTTGAGCGCTGAAAAAATCCAACAGCTCACTGGGAATGCCCAGCTAAGGCCCACGGCCTTGAAACAAGATTTTTATGACAATCTGGCAATAGCAATTAAAAAACTATAGTTTTCGCTCACTTTAGTTGGTAAAGGCCGCTTATTTATGGATAAAACTATGCTCATTTCGATTATTACTCCAACCTATAATCGCGAGGCATTCCTTCCTGCCGCGATAGAGAGTGTTCTTGCACAAAGCTATAAAGAATTTGAACTAATTATTGTAGACGATGGCTCTACCGATAACAGTCGTGAGTTAATTAACGCGTACGCTGACAAAGATCCGCGTGTTAAGTATTTATATCAGGAAAACCAGCGTCAAAGTGTTGCGCGTAATTATGCGTTATCTATTGCCAAGGGTGATTTTATTTGTTTCCTTGATTCAGATAATTATTGGCCACACGATAAACTTGAAAAGTCACTCAAAGCCTTTGAGCAACATCCTGAGGCGGATATTGTTTATGGGGATTGTATTACTATCGATGAGCAGGGCAATGAGTTACATCGCAACAATATGCGCCGTTATTCCGGGAGCATAGCTGCTCTTTTGTTAAAAGATAACTTTGTCAGCATGAATACCACGATGACTCGCCGTAAGTGCTTCAATGAAATGGGGGGAATGAGCGGTAAGCGTCGTGTAGCGGATGACTATGATTTGTGGCTTAAATTTTCTGCGCGTTATCGCTTTCAATATATTCCTGAGTTTTTGGCTTATTACCGTGTTATGGAGAATCAAATCTCCAGCAACAAAAAACTACGCTTTGAAACCAACGAAAAAATTATTCTGGATTTTCTTGCCGCTTTTCCTGATGCAGTTAGCAAATATGAGAAAAAAGCAGGATTGACTGCATTTTATACTCGCAAAGCTCGCCATTATGCGGCTAGCGATAAAAAAGAAGCCTATAAAGCTATTCGCATAGCCTTGGGTATTAACCCTTTTTCATTAGGTGTGTGGCGATCTTTTGCGAAAATAGTTGTGTCGTAAAGATTGCACCCATAAAAAAACCCAGCTTAACGCTGGGTTTTTTTATGCCATGAAGGCTAATTAAGCTTTCAGGCGACGTGCACCAAACAAACCAAGCAAGCCCATGCTCATCAAGAGCAGAGTAGTTGGTTCTGGAACTGCTGTGACGCGAACACCAATCAGCAAGTCATCATGGTTATCGTCATCCGGTACGCCGTCCAAGAAGCCAGCGGTGTCATCAAGAAACAGGATGGCGTCATAGTCGCCTGCGTTTGCGGGAGCACCATTAGGGCCTGCGCCAGTGTAGGAACCGTTCAGCAGAGCAGCAAAAGAATAGTAGCGGTTGTTGGTAAGAAGCTTAGCACCTTCTGCATTGCTTACTGAATACTCAGCGCCTTTGAGTGGAGAGTAGAATACAAAGTCAAACAACGAGTCTTTCTCAACGATAGTTGTGATAGATCCTTTGTTAAGGCTTGCACCGCTTGAGCCACCTAAAGGAGCCTCTACGCTGCCTGGAACAGCAAAGAGGTTGGTCCAGTTAGCTTCTTTACCTAAGTAGTAATAGGTAACTTTCAATTTTGCGTTAGCTTGGAGGCTTCCAGCAATGGTGTACTGCGATGGAGTCACAATACCTGCCTGGGTAAAGTTGTTGTTGGCTGGCGTTGCAATATTTGGTTGGTATTCGCTACTGCCGCTATCAACAATAGAGATTAACGCTGCACTTGCGCTCAATGAGCTCAGAGCTAAAAGCGCTGCCGCTGCAAATTTAATAAGTTTCATGAGGGTCATCCTTTAATGTGTTACCAATGAGTGATTTTAAAGTAGCCTAAGCTGCATGCGGTTAAAGCAGAAATCGTGCCTACACTATTAAATTCAATAAAATCAAACATATATACATAAATATGCGTTTTATGACGACAGCGGATGTAAATTTTTTCGACTGGTTTGCAGGTTGATTGATGCAGGTTAGGCATTTCTGTCTAGAGCTTTTGATGGGGTGTCGCGAGTAATAGCAAAAAGCTGCTCGAGGCGTGTTTTAACCCACTTGGCGCCCTTGGGTTCTATAAATCGATAAATCAGGTACGACAGAATGAGCATAATTGCGGTAGTGACAAGGATTGCCACTGGCTCGTTGAGTTGAGGTTTCAGCCAATCAATTAATAATTTTCCGGCGTGATTGTGGAGTAAGTAGAGGGGGTAAGTTAGCCCGCCCAGAATGGTGTAGATATTAAGTGATGACAATGTAAATTTGCTTAGGGCGATCAATAGAAAAAAACCATGAAAAATCCCGGCAATAATCGCGGCGATTACCCACTCATAAGGTTCGCTGGAGTGCATGAACCCCGCTGCTTGATGATAGCTTTGGTAGCTGCAGAGTAAGCTTGAAATGATCAATGTAGCATTGGTAGCCGGGGTGTGCTTCTGATTCCAGAGCAGATACAGACAGATACCCGAGATGAAGTAACAGGAATAACCTGGGTTAATAACCCAACCCATTTTGGGTGGTTGGCCGAATAGCAAATAGCTTAAGGTGATAGCCAGCCAAATCGGTAACCACAACGAATAGCGGGTAAATAACCTAAATATCATCAATAAAAATATGCAGCCGTAGAATTTAAGTTCTACCTGCAGCGTCCAATAGACCCCATCGATATTGTTAACGCCTACGTAATCATTGAGCATGGTCAATGATTACGTA
>Ga0307408_100002886_pt1 | contig 11909 bp, 17 predicted proteins | sample 322Cmetagenome_FD_202116 | JGI IMG/M metagenome (GOLD analysis project Ga0307408, IMG submission 202116) | Maize rhizosphere microbial communities from greenhouse at UC Davis, California, United States - 322HYB-C-3 | ecosystem: Host-associated > Plants > Roots > Rhizosphere > Soil | place... | reverse complement strand
TCTGGAACGCCACCTCGTCGATCGCCAGACCATAAGGAAAGACGCTCAGCTGCCTTTGCTGAGTGACATTCTCTCATGAGCTGATCCCCTTCCCTCGCGATCCAAAGTGCATCGCGTGGAGAGCAGTTCGCCTTTGTCTGACAGCACCCAGAAGACCGATTTCTCCAATAAAATCATTAAATTATAGGAAAAGTGGCGGAGAGGGAGGGAGCAGTATGTTCAAGCCAAAAGTGGCTAATATCCTGCGTTCCCTTCAAAACCGCCGAAGCTTTCCCACACTCGTTACCACGGTCATCTCTGCTGGCCACCAAACCACCAGCTTGATCTCCTTATTGCGGACCAATTTGGACCTGTCCAGACGCTACCGCATCGACGCTCTGCTGTCGGCCGCTGATCGGCTGGACTTGGCCGATTCGAGAACGACGGCTTATTGATACGCGACTCACGCAAGCTGCCGCACCTCTCGGCAGATCAGCCGGCTTCGCCCGTTTAAATCGACAAGTATCTATCTTGAGCAGCTTACGAGGGACTTCCGTGAAGCCTGCGCGAACGAATTTTGATTCTCGCAGGCAACAGCCACTCGAGGCACCTATTTATCGTAAATTTCCGATAGATATTGACAGGCAAAGTTGATCGGATATTCCCGATGCATGAGCACTGATGATGCCCTCGTGATTCTCGCGGCCTTGGCCCACCCCACCCGCCTCGCCGCCTTTCGCTTGCTGGTTCGACATGAACCCGACGGCTTGTCGACCGGGCAATTGGTCGAGGCAAGCGGTCTCACCCAGAGCACCTTTTCCACCCATCTCGCCATTTTGGTGAAAGCGGGGCTGGTGATCCCCGAAAAACGCGGCCGTCAGCAAATCCAGCGGGTCAACATCGACGCTCTGCGCGGCCTCATGGTTTTCCTCGCCAAGGATTGCTGCGAGGGGCGCGCGGAACTGTGCGAGCCATTGCTTTCGGAACTCACCTGCTGCTGAACGAGGTCTTATGACGGACAAGGTCTATAATGTGCTGTTTCTGTGTACCGGAAACAGCGCCCGCTCAATCCTGGGCGAGGTATTGATGAACCATCTGGGCGGAGGACGCATTCGGGCGTTTAGTGCCGGGAGCCAGCCGAAGGGCGCCGTACATCCGGCAGCATTGGAGTTGCTGGCCAGCGTAGGCTTCTCGACCGAAGGACTACGGTCAAAAAGCTGGGACGAGTTCAGCGGACCGGATGCGCCGGTCTTCGATTTCATCTTCACTGTCTGCGACAATGCCGCAGGTGAGACCTGCCCCATTTGGCCCGGCCATCCGATGACGGCGCACTGGGGCATCGAAGACCCTGCCGCCGCTCCGGTGGACGAACAGGCCGAGGCGTTCCGTCGAGCCATGCACTATCTGCAAAACCGCATTTCGCTTTTCCTCGCCCTGCCCTTCAGCAGCTTGGACGAGATGGCGATGCGCCGGAAATTGAAGGAGATCGGCGAAAGCGAAGGCGCGACAGCGCCGACTGGAGCATCAAAATGACCCACGACGTCATCATCTATCACAATCCCGCCTGCGGTACGTCGCGCAACACGCTAGCGATGATCCGCAACGCCGGCATCGAACCGCATGTGATTGAATATCTTAAGACGCCGCCGGCCCGCGCCCTGCTGGTCGAGATGATCGCGCGCGCCGGCATGACTCCACGCGAACTGCTGCGGGAAAAGGGTACACCATACGCGGAGTTGGGCCTGGGCGACGAAACGCTATCTGACGATCAACTGGTCGATGCCATGGTGGCGCATCCGATCCTCATCAACCGACCCGTGGTTGTCTCGTCTCTCCGCGTGAAGCTGTGCCGCCCGTCCGAAGAAGTGCTCGACCTTCTGCCCGAACCGCAGCGCGGTGCCTTTTCGAAGGAAGACGGAGAACTGGTGATCGACGCCAACGGCAACCGCGTGACGGCGGGCTGACCGATGACGACGAACAAACTCCCACTGCACAGGGCAATGCTGGCTGAGGGCATCGGCAGCCTGTTCCTGTTCACGACAGTGATCGGCTCCGGCATCATGGCCGAGAGGCTCGCAGGCGGGAACGTCGCGATCGCCCTACTGGGCAATACGCTCGCGACGGGCGCGATCCTATTCGTTCTCATCACGGTTCTGGGCGCCATCTCCGGCGCGCACTTCAATCCAGCGGTCACGCTTGTCGCTCGGCTGCGCGGCGAGATCGACACCCGCGCGGCACTGGCGCATGTCTTGGCGCAGCTTGCAGGTGGCATCCTCGGCGTCTGGATCGCCCATTTCATGTTCGACCTGCCCGTCTGGCAGGTGTCCGAAAAACTCCGTACTGGCCCCGGCCAATGGGCGGGCGAAGCAGTCGCGACCTTTGGCCTCATCTTCACGATATTGGGAACGGTGCGGATGCGCCCTCAATGGGTGCCCGCGACCGTCGCCCTGTACATCACGGCCGCCTACTGGTTCACCTCCTCGACCAGCTTTGCCAACCCGGCCATCACCATAGCCCGGTCGCTGAGCAACAGCTTTGCGGGCATCGCCCCATCCAGCGTGCCTGCGTTCATCGTTGCCCAGCTGGTCGGCGCGTTGGCGGCAAATGCCGTGAGCCAGTTGCTTTTCTCCCCCTCTTCCCATGAGGCCCGCAATGACCCGGCTCCGCAAACTATCTGACGTCGATCACCTTCCCGCACTGCAGAAGGAATATCTTCTGCATTCTCCAGCGCTCGGGCTGGGCGAACTCAACCCACCACCGCGAATCCTCCTCCTCTATGGGTCGCTGCGGGAGCGCTCCTTTTCGCGCTTCGCTGTCGAGGAAGCTGCGCGCGTGCTCCAGCTTTTCGGCGCAGAGACGCGGATATTTGATCCTTCCGACCTTCCACTGCCGGATCAGGTGCGAGGCGACGATCATCCCGCCGTCCATGAGCTGCGCGACCTGTCGATGTGGTCTGAAGGCCAGGTATGGTGCAGCCCGGAGCGGCACGGCGCCATCACCGGCATCATGAAGGCGCAGATCGATCATCTGCCGCTGGAAATGAAGGCATGCGGCCACCCAGGGGCGAACGCTGGCGGTCATGCAGGTGTCCGGCGGTTCACAATCCTTCAATGCGGTCAACACGCTACGCCTGCTTGGCCGCTGGATGCGGATGTTCACCATTCCCAACCAGTCCTCCGTAGCCATGGCCTATAAGGAGTTCGATGAAGCGGGCCGGATGAAACCGTCCAGCTATTACGACCGGATTGTCGACGTGATGGAAGAGCTGGTGCGCTTCACGGTGCTTATGCGTCCCCATGCCGACCAGCTTGTGAGCCGCTATTCCGAGCGGAAGGCCGCCGGCATCAAGGCAACGGAATATCCGTCCATCACGGCGGTCAGGTCCTGAGATGAAGAACGGGGGCAACGTCACAGGCCTCCAATCTATATGGGGATCGTTTCACCGGTGGCTGTTGCTGCCGGTTTCGGTGCCCGTCATATTCATCGGCTTCATCATGTTGACGCTTCCTCCGGCGGGACAAGATCTTCTCGTCGGCCATGACCTGCTGGTTCGCCTCGGGCACGGGGCTTTCATTATCGCCGGCTGTGCCTGCTCATGGCTGACGTATTTTCGCGGCGCTTACAGAATAGGTGTTGCGATCAGTTTGACGTTCCTTTTGCTGGCGATTGCCCGCATCATGGTTGCCTTCAGCTGAAAATCGCAAATACTCTCGCGGTCTCCCGTGCGGCGTATGGGCTTGCCGCACCGGCTCGGGCTCTCAGACATCATAGTCGCCGCCATATGGCCGTTTGCCGAACCGCAGCTTGAGGTAGCGGACTTAGTGAAGCTGCCCTTTCCCCTCGTCGCCACAATGCGTGAGCGCTTGATCTACTCAAGTGAATTGTGGCCGTCCCTTCAGAAACTGGCCGTCAGATTGAAGGAGGTATAGCGGGTCCACTTTCTTGGCGGCGCATTGGGCGCGTCGCGCAGGAACCTTCCCTTGGCGAGCAACAGCCCGTCAAATTCGAACCGAAGCCGCGACGGGATAATCCAGTAGCGCACGCGGCCTTCGATCTGATGGCCGGCGAAATTGCCCGAGCGCCCGCTGCTGTCCCGAACCCCTGTGGTCGAAAAGGCGTCGGTTCGCGATGCCAGCCACATCGCCCGATAGACGGCGAACCAGTCCCAGCGTTTGTCCGGCGTCGCTTCCAGCCGGATGCCGGGCGTCACGATGTTGGCACGGGCCACGGCATTGTAGAGGCCCGCAGGAGCAAGGTCTGCACGACGCATTCCGAACAGCGTATCGAACCGGCTGTAATCTCCTCCTGCGCGGTCGCCACTTGCCCGGTCGAATTCGAGGGATAGCCGCGGCTTCCATGGTCCAGGAAAACTATATCCCGCATCGGCATGCACGAAACTGGCGCTTACCGATTGACGTTGCGCTGTGGCTGCCAAGGACCCACTGATGCGGCCGGTCTGGTAGAAGGCTTCAAGCTCATAATCGAACTTTCCCGTCTCCGGTTCACGAATGATGCGCCCGCCGAACGTATCCAGCGACCGGTCGCGGGTCGGCCTTCCGGGCCTGTCACGTTCACCCAGATGGAAATAGGTTAGCTCCGCCGCCGCTGGCCCCAAGGCCTTCGTCTTGCTGACGATGCCACCCCACAGCACCAGATCGAAGCCTTCATGATCGAACCGAACCCGATGGTTCGTGACGCCCTCCCGGTCGTCCGGGCGGCGTTGTTGCGGCAGCGTGTAGATGAAGGTGGCTTTAAAGCCCTTTGGTGCGGTCAGGTCTGCGCGAAGGCCGGTATAGCCATTGGTCGTGTTACGATAATCGTCGGCGGCCACCAGTCGTCGTGATCCGAGGTTGAGCGTCATGCGGCCCGCCGTCAGCCCCAGCCTGGTGCCCTTGCCGAAAGGCTCGGCAATGTCGGCAGCGACATAGGCCTGCACCAGTTCCAGCGCATTGACCTCACTGGTGGAGATCGGCGTCCCTGAGTCCTCGCCATAGGCTCGGCTGTCGAACAGCTCTGCTCCCACTCGGAAGCCGCCGCTTCGATATTCTCCGAGGACCTGGGTGCGGATGTTGAACAGGCTGTCCTTGCTGTCGAAGCCTGCGCGGGGCTGGCCGTCAATTTCCTCGAAACGCAGCCGCACACTTCCGTTGAGCGAAAATCCATCCTCTTGCGCAAGGGCAGGTGCGGCGGAGCAGGCGAGCAGTGCGGATAACGGCAGTGTCAGGGCAGTTCGAGCTGTCATAGGTATAGCTATTTCCACGAATCAAACTTGGTGATACATATGCATCATGAGTTTCGCCGATACCACCCTTTGGCTCGCACTTCTGCACCAGCTTCCAGCGAAGCCGCCCTACCTACGCGTGAAGATATGGCGGCGATTGCAGGCGATCGGGGCGGTGCCATTGAAGAATGCGGTGCATGTTCTTCCCCGATCGCCCGAGGCCGAATTGGCCTTTCGTGAGCTGCTCGAGGAGATCGTCTCCAGCGGAGGCGAGGCGACGCTCATCGAAGCGCAGCTGCTCGCGGGCCAATCCGACGCCGACGTCCGCATCCTCTTCGATAATGCCCGCGACGCTGATTATGACGAGATTGCGCAGGCCGCACGGCGCCTGTTGGAAACAGGCCCGGCAAGCGGCTCAGACATCGCAAAGCTCCAGAAGCGCTTGGAAGAGGTGGGCAAGCTGGACTTTTTCGGCTCTCACGGCCGGCAGGAGGCCGAAGCCGCCCTCGCCGAACTCGACCGCCAGCGCTACCAGCATCCCGATGTCAGCCGCACCGAGCCCGCCTCAGTGGCGGAACCGATCGACCTTACGGGTCGCACCTGGGTTACCCGTAGCGGCGTTCATGTCGATCGGATTGCGTGCGCCTGGCTGATCCGGCGCTTCGTCGATCCGGACGCGGATTTCAAGTTCGTCGATAGCCGTCACCATGATCCGGTGCCGGGCGAGCTGCGCTTCGACATGGTCGATGCCGAGTTCACCCATGAAGAAGACCGGTGCAGCTTCGAAACCCTGCTGCTGCGCGCCAATCTGACAAACGATCCCGCGCTCGTCGCCATTGGAGAGATTATCCATGAGCTGGACATCGGGGACGGCAAATTCGCTCGGCCCGAGACCGCCGGTGTCGGCGCCATGCTTTCCGGCGTCTGTGCGTCCAGCGACGATGATCTTCAACGCATCGCCATCGCGAGCGAAGCTCTCAATCAATTTCATGCCTTTTTCAGCAACAGAAAGACGGACCGATGACGGCCAGCGCATCCTCCATCACCCCTGCCGAAACGCCTTCCGCCGGCGATCACGGCATTCCCTTGAACGAAGCGACAAAGGTCTGGGCGCGCATTGCCGCCCTCAGCTTTGGCGGTCCGGCCGGGCAGATTGCGGTCATGCACCGGATCTTGGTCGAAGAGAAACGATGGATCGGTGAGGAGCGTTTCCTGCACGCGCTCAACTACTGCATGCTGCTGCCGGGACCGGAAGCGCAGCAACTCGCCGTCTATATCGGCTGGCTTCTGCACAAGACCAAGGGCGGGCTGATCGCTGGTGCCCTGTTCGTACTGCCTGGTTTCCTTGCGATACTGGGCCTGAGCTACGTCTATGTGCTGCTTGGTCATGTGCCGCTCATCGAGGGGCTTTTCTTCGGCCTCAAGGCGGCTGTGCTGGCGGTAGTGGTGCAGGCCGTCGTACGCGTCGGCTCCCGGGCGCTCAAGAACAACGTCATGCGCGGCATAGCCGCCGCTGCATTCGTCGCGATCTTCTTCCTCGATGCGCCCTTCCCGGTGATCGTGTTGGCGGCCGGACTCGCCGGCTATTTCGGCGGGCGCAGCGGCCTGCCTCAGTTTAAGGGCGGTGGCGGTCATGGCACGGCCGGTGGTGAGGTCATCCACGACCGCGACACTGCGCTTGGGGAAGCCTTGCCCGATCATGCGAAGCCAAATTACGGCTGGTCGCTGCGGATCTGCTCGGCCCTGCTGCTGCTCTGGCTGGCGCCGGTCCTGACGCTGCTCCTGGCGCTCGGACCTGATGATGTGTTTTACCGCATCGCCAGCTTCTTCAGCCAGATGGCGGTCGTGACGTTCGGCGGCGCCTATGCTGTTCTCGCTTATGTGGCGCAGGAGGCGGTCGGCACCTTCGGTTGGCTGCAGCCGGGCGAAATGTTGGACGGCCTTGGCATGGCGGAAACCACCCCCGGGCCGCTGATCATGGTAACGCAGTTCGTCGGCTTCCTAGCGGCCTTTCGCGATGCGGGTCCGCTGTCCCCCCTGGTAGCCGCAACCTTGGGCGCGATCCTGACGACCTGGGTGACCTTCGTGCCCTGTTTCCTGTGGATCTTCGCCGGCGCGCCCTTCATCGAGCGGCTGAGGGGCAACAAAGCCCTATCCTCTGCCCTGACGGCGATCACGGCGGCGGTGGTCGGCGTGATCCTCAATCTCGCCCTCTGGTTTGCCATCCACACGCTGTTCGGAGAGGTCCGGCCCCTTGCGACCCCAACTGGTTCTCTCGACGTGCCAGTGCTGGGTTCGATCAACATTCCCGCGACCCTGCTGTCGATCGGGGCGCTGATCGCGGTCTTCCGGTTCAAGATGGGTGTTCTGCCTGTGCTGGGCGCCTGTGCGGCAATCGGCGCCGCCTATGTCCTCCTGACGTGAACTGGAGCGTGCCATGACCGACCACCTCTCGCGCAGAACCGCCGTCAAGACTTTGGGAATGGGAGCAGTAGCAATGGCCGCATCGGAGACAGCGCAGGCGCAGACCCTCGCACCTGCAAAGGTTCCAGCTTTCGCCGGAAATCATCAGCCGCAACCGTTGAAGTTCGATCCCGCCAAACTCACCGGCTTGTCCGAGCGGCTGATCCGGTCACATTGGGAAAACAACTATATAGGCTCGGTCAAGACGTTGAACGCCCTTCGGCCTCGGCTTGCCACCGCGCTAGCTGACCCGGACCTTCCTCCAATAGTCTATGGCGGCCTCAAGCGCGAGGAGTTGCACCGAACCGGCTCGGTGGTGCTGCACGAGATCTATTTCGATGGCTTGGGCGGTAATGGACAGCCCGGAGGCGCGATACGCGCGGCCCTGACCCGGAACTGGGGCTCATTCGAAAATTGGTCGGCCGAATTCCGCAGGACCGGCATGTCATTGGCGGGCGGATCGGGCTGGGCGCTCCTGGTGTGGAATCTGCACACGCGTTCGCTCCACAACCACTGGGCCTGGGATCATATGCACGGCGCGGCGGCGGGCATCCCGATCCTCGCGCTCGATATGTATGAACACAGCTTCCACATGGATTATGGCACCCAGGCCGCCAAATATATCGATGCCTGGTTCGCCAACCTTGATTGGGAAGCCATCGACAAGCGCTATTCGCAGGCGGTGGCTCTGCCAACTCTATAAGAGGAGATGGACCATGAAATGGGTTACGCGCGAACGGCCGAAGATCGATCGGATCGCATGTCCCTGGCTCGTGACACGGTTCATCGATGATGCACCGGAGTTTCTCTACGTTCCAGCTGGGGAAGTGTTCGAGGTTGCGGAACGGGAGGGTGCCATAGCCTATGACATCCCGGGCGCTGAACTCAGCCATGTAGGCGACCTATGCAGCTTCGACGCTTTCCTCGCCCGGTATGAATTGCACGATCCAGCGCTTGATCAGTTGGCTATGATCGTTCGGGGTGCAGATACCTCCCGCCTTGACCTCACGCCCCAATCAGCGGGACTGTTCGCCATCTCGCTGGGCTTGTCCGCAACCTACCCGGATGATCATGCGGTGCTCGCCCAAGGGCTCATCATGTACGACGCCCTCTATGCCTGGTGCAAATCATGCCAGGGCGAGGCCCATCAATGGCCGCCAGCGGGCTTGCCGGAACACCTGCCTTCCTAGGCCGAAACAGCCATGTGTCCGTGCTATAGAGCACAACTGAAACGATCACCCCGCAGGGTCATCGTCATTAAGGCAACGTCGATCCACAGCATGCCAGCAGCGCGTCCGAAATCTAATCGCTTTCTCCGATCAATAATCGACCTCATGTATCCGTCGCTTCGGCCATCGCCCGCTGCACTGCCTGCTCCATCTCGGCGATCTCGGCATCGGTCAGTTCGTCGAACTGGCCGCGCTTGCTCTTGGAAAGACGTCCGTCGTTCTGAAGCATCAGGCGGATCAGCAACGCGGCGCGGCGGTCCTCCGCATGGTTTGCCTTCATATCTTCCGCCGAGCTTCATCTAACCGGAGATTCCATTGCCCCTCTCCCAGCCCGTATCCGATCTCGTGGCGCGCCTGCTTGCCGCCAGAACGCGGCCCCGATGGTTTCGCTGCTGCGCACCGAGGTGCGTCCGCCCTCGGCGAAGGCGGTGACGACGGAGGTCAAGGCGCACGTCCAGGTGCTCGAGGGGTATGCGTCGTCACGGACTCTGCAATTGCCTGAACGAAAGGCGGCTTTCTCAGGCGCGTCACCCGAAACCGGCCAGTCGTTTCATGGCCTGCCTAGCTTTTGTCGCAATGCGAGGCCGACAGGGCAGACGCCGTATGTCGGCTCCCGACAAAACTTACCTTTTAGTCATTCGCTCGCGATTGTCAGGGAAGTCGAAGGGTTTCGGGCGCCGGCAGGCGTACGAAAGTCTTACAAGTACGACCCGCGGTGAGGCTCGCACAGGTCTATGGGTAAAAGGGCTTTGGTGTGGGTTGGGGTGACTGAAGCAAGCCTACCGGCCAGCCCGTGATGGGCGGAGCAGCGTAGAAGTCAGATGGCCATTGTGCTCGAAGCGCCGCTGATCCTGCTGGCAATGAGCCCAGTTTTGACTGTGCTGGCGGCGCCGCGCCGATTGCGGCGGAGCGCGGGACTGGCACCAGCGAGCGAAGTCCTCGATAATGGTCATGTGCCCGCCGCAACATGGGCATGGCGGGCGATGATCGGGCGGTTCGTCGGGTTCAGTGTCGGTTTCCTCAATCGGCGCGGCGACGCCAAGCAGCCTGCGGGCCAGCGCCATGGCTTCTTTGTGCGTTGAACTGGCAAGCAGGCCGTAATGCCGGATGCGGTGGAAGCCGCGCGGCAGGACGTGTATCAGGAAGCGGCGGATGAACTCGTCGGTGGCCAGCGTCGTGACCTGCTGGCGCTCGCCACCATCGCGGCGATAATCCTTGTACCGGAACGTCACGCCGGTCTCGTCGAAGGCAACCAGGCGCCGGTTCGAGATGGCAACGCGGTGCGTGTAGCGCGAGAGATAGGCCAGCACGGCCTGTGGTCCGGCAAAGGGCGGCTTGGCATAGACCACCCAGCGCTTCCTCCGGATTGGCGACAGATACCGCAGGAAGGCCTTGCGTGTCGCGAGGTCAGCCATGGTGCCGAAGAAGCCCAGCTTGCCGGCGTCGAACAACGCCAGCAGGCGGGTGAGGAACAGCCGGCGGAATAAGGCGCCCAGCACACGCACCGGCAGCAGGAACGCGGGGCGCGATGATATCCATCGCGTGCCGTCGAGCGCGATGCCACCGCCAGGCACGATCATGTGCATATGCGGGTGGTGGGTCAGCGCCGATCCCCACGTGTGCAAGACAGCGGTGATCCCGACCCGCGCGCCAAGGTGCTTGGGATCGGCGGCGATGGTCAGCATCGTATCCGCGGCGGCGCGGAACAGCAGGTCATAGACCACGGCCTTGTTCTGCCATGCGATATCCGCGATCTCGGCAGGCACGGTGAACACGACGTGGAAGTAGCCCACCGGCAGCAGGTCGGCCTCGCGCGCAGCCAGCCACGTGCGCGCGGCAGCGCCCTGGCATTTGGGGCAATGCCGGTTTCTGCAAGAGTTGTAGGCGATCCGCCAGTGCCCGCACTCGTCGCAGGCCTCGACGTGACCGCCCAACGCGGCGGTGCGGCAATTCTCGATGGCCGTCATGACCTTGAGCTGGCCGAGGCTCAGATGCCCCGCGTGGGCTGAGCGATACGCGGGCCCGGCGCTACGGAAGATATCGGCGATCTCGAGCGAGGCGCGCACCGGCTCAGCCGGGAGGAGCCACCTGCGGCTCGAGCAGCGTCGTCAACTTGTCCAGCGGACTGATGACCGCGCGCACGGTTCGAGTTGCGACCGTGGTGTAGAAAGCGGTGGTCTCGAGGTTCGCATGCCCGAGCAGCGCCTGGATGATTCGAATATCGACGCCGTCTTCCAATAGATGCGTGGCGAAGCTGTGTCGCAGAGTGTGTGGGCCGACCCGCTTTTTGATACCCGCGGACTCGGCAGCATCGACAACGATGCGATGGAGCTGTCGAGTACTAAGCGGCTTAAGATAGTGCATGCCCGGGAACAGCCAGCCATCGGCGTGCATGACGCCTTGCTGTCTGCCGACCGCCCACCACTCGCGTAACAGGGTAAGCAGGTCAGCGGGCAGGAGCGCATTGCGATAGCGCCCGCCTTTACCGCGCTCCACTCGCAGGAGCATGCGCTTGCTGTCGACATCGCGGACCTTCAGCATCGTCGCTTCGGCGGCGCGCAAGCCAGCGCCATACGCAACAGACAGTGCAGCCTTGTGCTTCAGGCAGTTGGTCGCCCCGAGTAGCTGCGAAACTTCGTCGCGGCTCAGAACGATGGGCAAGGAACGAGGGTTCTTGACCGTATATAGCTTGCGGGAAAGGTCAGGTCGATCAATCGTGTGCGTGAAGAAGAAGCGCAGCGCGGACACGATACTGTTCATCGTCGGCACGCCAAGGCCGGCATCCCGCTGCTCAACTTGGAACAGCCGCAGATCCTCCGCCGTCGCAGTATCAGGAGGCCGTCCAAGATAGGTGGCAAAGCGCGAGACGTGGCGAATATAGTCGAACTGGGTGTTGATTGCCGCTGAGAAGTGACCCGGGGTTTTCACTGAGAAGTGACCCACCTTGTGATTATGTTTCGGGTTTCATTGATGGGTCAAGCTGGGGCTTTCTCCTTTTTGGTTTTGGGCGTCTGAGC
>Ga0307408_100002884_pt1 | contig 11914 bp, 12 predicted proteins | sample 322Cmetagenome_FD_202116 | JGI IMG/M metagenome (GOLD analysis project Ga0307408, IMG submission 202116) | Maize rhizosphere microbial communities from greenhouse at UC Davis, California, United States - 322HYB-C-3 | ecosystem: Host-associated > Plants > Roots > Rhizosphere > Soil | place... | reverse complement strand
TCAACTCGGTTCAAATTAATCCACGAAGTACCATTTTTTGGAAACCCAGCATAACAACAACTACCGAAGGCAAAGCTTCTGTTAGCTTCTTCACAGATGACGCCCCGGGAACCTACAAGGTTGTGGCAGAAGGTTTAAATATGAAGGGCCAGGTATTCAGGGCTGTCCATCGATTTACAGTCTACTAATTTTACGTTTAAGTTTAATCGGATTTTAAAATCCGTTTGCTTAAATTTGCAGATTATGAACATCCGCTTTGCTGATACTGAAACTCAGGTTGAAACCTTTACCCTTGAAGAGGTCTTAGCCGGCTTAAAAGTTAATCATCGCCTTATTCTCTGGAATGATGAAGTAAACACATTCGACCATGTTATTTACTGCCTTTCCAAATACCTTGATTATTCTGATGCGCAGGCCGAGAAAATTGCATGGACAGTACATACCAAAGGTAAAGCTGAAGTTTTAGAAGGATCATTCACAGAACTGGAAGTATACCGCAAGATCTTACAACAGGAAGGCTTAACTGTAAGCATCGACTAGCTAATCAGCACTTAGAAATAACATTTAGGATAGTTTCTTCCTTTTACAGGAAGCCTGAAACTTAGCACAAACTCGTGCGAGCCTTTTTGCACACTGGCAAGCCGGCTATGAGTCATATCATACGAATAGCCAATTTGCATTTTAGGGCTAATCTGAATCTCGGCCAAAAAGTCCATAGAATCAAACGACCTCCAAGAAGCGCCTAACCATAAAGTTTCACTAACCAGGAAATTAGCGTTCAAATCTATTTGCATCGGAGAACCGTTTACATACTTAAAAAGAACGTTTGGCTTGAATTTTAGATTTTCGCCCAAAGCCATCAGGTAGCCTCCATTAATAATGTAATGCTTTTTGAAAGATGTGGAAGTTCTGCGTGTTCCTTTAAACTCCATAAAAGATGGAGAAGAAATACCGGCATACAATTTCTTACTAAAAAACATCAAGCCAAGGCCAACATTTCCCCTAAATTCGTTTTCATCATTAAAAACAGGGTCTAGAAAAGAATTGCCATCACTAATCTGGCTATAGTTTGCCTGAAATTTGCTTAATCCTCCGCTAATTCCTAAAGCGAGGTAGGTATCATCAGAGATTTCAACGCGCTGCGCAAGAGAAAGCATACCCATGTTTTCGGTAATTACCTCGCCGATCTGGTCGCGCATTAAAATAACACCAAAAGAAGAATTAGATTCCTTAACCGGAGAGTGCAATGAAACAGTTTGAGTATTTGGAGCCCCCTCGAACCCCACCCATTGATGACGAGACAGGGCAGTGATATTCAAAGATTCGTCTATAGAAGAGTAAGCTGGGTTTACAACCAGTCCATTGAACATATATTGCGAAAACATAGCCTTTTGCTGCCCCACTACAAAAAATGGCAATAGGCATAACAAAGCCAATAACCTTCTCATACTCACCCCTTAGTTACGAACTTTTGTACGCGGGCTTTAAATAACAGTTACATGCCAATGGAAATTCATCGGTTTTGGGCCTACAGCTAGTACATAGCAATCAGCAAGCTTTCCATACTGTCTCTAATATTGAAAAAAGGATTACATTTACATTCAACTTTGTTGAACAATAATAGACAAACCTGCCAAATGTTGGATGAGACGCTTTATCAGAGGGGTGAGCCAAGGAAATTTATCAAACCAAACGGAGGACTGACTATTATTAGAAAGTAAAATAAAAACAACACACACGTGAAAAGAGCTATCTTAAGTCTAATCCTGGCAATTTTGGCGGGTTCGGCCGGCTTTGCCCAGGAAAAAAAGACACCCATTAAAAAGCAGGCTTTAACTAAGGCTACAGTGGTTTCCCCAGCCTTAGTTAAAGCTTCGTTAATCAGGGGAAAAGCGGTTTATGAAACCTATTGTATCTCTTGCCATCAGGCAGATGGTGGAGGAGTGCCAAATTTAAATGCGCCGTTAATCCGCACTTCGCAGGTTTTAGGGGATAAAACTCAGCTGATTAACATCATTCTCAAGGGCATGCAAGGCCTTGATATTGATGGCGAGAGTTATTCTAATGTAATGCCTCCGGCAAGCCATCTCAGCAATGAGCAGATAGCCGATGTGTTAACGTACATAAGAAATAGTTTTGGAAATAAGGCAAGCGCTGTGACTCTTGCTGATGTAAAAGCAGTTCGAAAATAAAATATGAAATACCGTAAATTTAAAGGAATAGATATCTCGGAAGTTGGTTTAGGTACCTGGCAACTAGGCAGCGCAGATTGGGGGAATATCAGCGATGAAGATGCTTTTGCCATCTTAAATAGCTTTGTTGATGCAGGTGGAAACTTTATTGATACAGCCGATGTCTATGGAATGGGCATTAGCGAAAGCATTATTGGCAGATTTTTAAAAACAACAGACAAGCAGCTTTACGTTGCAACTAAGCTTGGCAGAAGGCACGATTCGCCTAACGGCTGGCCACAAAACTTTGAATATGGTGTAATGAAACAGCACGTGGAGTCTTCATTGAAGAATCTAGGGCAGTCTTCATTATTTCTGGAGCAATTACATTGCATCCCCCAGGAAGAACTTCAATCAGGAAAGGTTTTCGAGCATTTACGCAAGTTGCAGGATGAAAAACTAATTCAACATTGGGGTGTAAGCGTTGAAACTGCAGAGGAAGCTCTGTTATGTTTAGAGCAAGAGGGAATTGCATCACTGCAAATCATTTTTAATTTATTCCGCCAACATTACGCCGAAGAGTTTTTCGCAAAGGCGAAGGAAAAAAATGTGGCATTAATCGTACGGGTGCCACTTGCGAGCGGCCTCTTGACGGGCAAATTCAATCAATCTACGTCCTTCGCTCAAAACGATCATAGAAATTACAATGCAAATGGCGATTCGTTTAATGTAGGAGAAACCTTCTCGGGTATTGAGTTTAGCAAAGGCGTACAGTTTGCGGCTGAAATTGCTAAACATTTCCCGGATGAAAGGACAGCTTCATGGGCCATACGCTGGATTTTAGAACATCCAGAAGTTACAACTGTGATCCCGGGCGCCACCAAAGTGAGCCAGGTTGAAAGCAACGTCTTAGCTTCCTCCCTACCTCACCTATCGCAAAATGCGATATCCGAATTAAAGAGCCTGTATAATAATAAAATCCAGCCTTTAATAAGAGGAAGGTTTTAAACACTTTCTAGCCTAAAGAAACATAAAACCGGTTTTTCTAGATGAATTTCCGGTTTTTTTCTTATCTATGCTAAGGATATCCACATCACTTATAACCAATACATAATTCAAATTATGCTAGATTCTACCAAGATCAGGCTACTGATGTATATGCTATTTCTTGCTCCACTCTTTGTATCAGGTAAGACTATAAAATACGACTTCATAGTAGCGCAGGATGGCAGTGGCAATTACAAGACAGTACAAGAAGCTATCAATGCGGTGCCAGACCTTCGGAAAAAGATGACTACTATCTTCATTAAAAAAGGAGTTTATAAAGAAAAACTTGTCCTGGCTGGATCTAAACAATTTATCAAATTTGTGGGAGAAGATGTTAACAAAACCATTTTAACCTTTGATGATTGGGCTCAGAGGAAGAACATTTTCGGGGAAGAAAAAGGAACATCAGGCTCTGCTAGTTTTTATATTTATGGTGATGGCTTTACGGCCGAAAACATCACTTTCGAAAATTCGGCGGGACCGGTTGGCCAGGCAGTTGCTGTGTGGATTGCTGGAGATAAAGTTGCTTTCAAAAACTGCCGTTTTTTGGGTTTTCAGGATACCCTTTATACTTTCGGCAAAAATAGTCGTCAATACTATAAAGACTGTTACATTGAAGGCACAGTAGATTATATATTCGGTTCATCAACTGCCCTGTTTGAAGATTGCGAATTATTCTGTAAAAAGAATGGCTATATAACCGCAGCATCTACTCCGGATACCTCTAAGTTTGGCTATGTTTTTAAAAATTGCAGGGTCACCGGCGATGCTGCCGAAGCCACCTTTTATTTGGGAAGGCCATGGCGTCCATATGCTCGCGTTGTATTTATGCACTGCGATTTAGGAAAAATGATAAATCCGGAGGGTTGGAACAATTGGGGAAAAGAATCTAATGAAAAAACCGCTTACTATGCGGAGTATAAAAATAAGGGGAAAGGCTATACGCCAGAAAGACGGGTGAAATGGTCTCATCAACTTACAGATGTTGAGGCTAAAGAATATACAACTGAGAACATACTTGCAGGCTGGAAACCCTTCGAGTAAACACAAAAAAGCCCGGAATTTAAAAATTAAAAACTCCGGGCTTTTTTGTACTTTTTTAACCTTGGATGATTTTAAGCATCATTCCGGGCTTCACTGAGTAATGTTTTAGGTGATTGATAATCTTCACTTCCTCCTCAGTCGAATTAAACCTTTCAACGATGGAACTTAAAGTATCCCCTTCCTTAACCTTATAGTTAATATAAACATCAACCACTTTATATTTCGGCTGCACAGCTGGCTTTGAAGGTGCTGCCTGTGCTATTACTGTTTTCGGCTTAGGAGGCTCTGGAATTGTATATACTAGCCTTAACTCGCGCTCCAACTTTCCGGGCGTCTTTAACACATCACATAACGCGTTATGCAGATAATCCTTAACTTCCGGAATTATTAATTTTTTAGGGCAAGATGCATTACCATTTATTACCTGGTTCTTAAATGATGCATTCAAAACGCATAAATCAGACAAGCTAACGTTAACCGCCTTTGCGATGCTTTGTAATGTAACAGGCCTTCTAACTGTAATTTCCTTTGTAGAAATATTGAAGTTAGGATTAGCCGCATACAAACCATGTTTACGGGCATTATTCATGATATAAACCGTAGCAATATATGCAGGCACATAGCTTTGGGTTTCAAGAGGGAGATACTTTCTTAGAGTCCAATAGTCTTTGGCTCCATCCGCTTTTTCCATTGCCCAGCGAATGTTGTTTCTTCCGCAATTATATGAAGCAATAGCCAACAGCCAATCGCCGTACATATTATATGAATCCAAAAGATAACTGGCTGCTGCATTACAGGCAAGGAACGGGTCGCGGCGCTCATCAATAGTGTCATTTATAGCAAGGCCATACAACTTACCAACTGGTTCTAAAAACTGCCACAAACCACCAGCCTGGGCTGTTGAGAGAGCGAAAGGATTTAATGAAGATTCTACGATTGATAAGTACTTGATTTCCTCGGGTACTCCTCTTTCTGCAAAGATCTTTTCATAAATTGGAAAATAGTATTGCGACAAGCCCAGCACTCTTGAGAATCTCGGCTTTTGCGACGATAAATAATAATTTATCATCTTTTTAACCGGTTCATTATAAGCCAGGGGAACAATTTTAGTTAACTCATCTAAAGAACGCCTCATCATTTCAGCCGGGTCGGCTAAAGCGGCATTTACAGATAACAGCTTATTATTATTTAATTCTTTGGATTTAGCACCGTTAAAAATTGATACCCCAAAAACTAAACATAATACTAAAACACATTTCCTTCTCATCATTATTTTCATATTGACACTTCTGCCTGGTAACTGGTACCTTATACCATATTAATGAGTTTTAGTTACATCCAGCAGATACTTAGAAAACGCTAATAATTCCGATTCACCAAATCTTTTAGCAACCAACTGGATTCCCAACGGAAGTTTGGTTGAAGTTTCTCCTAATGGCAGCGAAATCGCTGGAATCCCTGCAAGAGATGCCTGCACTGTAAAAATATCTGCGAGATACATTGTTACCGGATCATCTGTTTTTTCACCGATACCAAAAGCCGGGCCCGGAGTCGTTGGAAGCAGAATGAAATCATGGTCGTGCAATATATCATTCATTTTTTCCGCTATTAACCTTCTCACTCGTTGGGCCTTTCCATAAAATGCATCATAATGCCCCGCGCTAAGCACGAAAGAACCTAGAATGATCCGGCGCTTTACTTCAGCCCCAAAACCCTCTGACCGGGATTTTTTATACGTCGTTTCAAGGTCGGTAGCATTCGGGCTTCTATACCCATAATGTACACCATCATAGCGGGCAAGGTTTGAAGACGCTTCCGCCATGGTTAAGATGTAGTAGGTAGGCACTACATAATTTAAATAAGGGAACGAAATAGGCTCAACTGTGTGGCCTTCTTCCTCCAATCTCTTTATTGTTTGCTCAGTAAGGGATTTAACTTCCGGATCCAAGCCCTCAGATTCTAGGGTTTCAGGCAAATAGGCAATTCTTTTCTTGCCAGAAAAAGCCAAGTTTTGTGTATATGCAGGAACAGGTAAAGTAGACACGGTGCTATCATAGTCGTCATGCCCGGCAATTACTTCAAGGAGTAATGCAGCATCCTCTACAGTGTTTGTTATAGGGCCAACTTGGTCAAACGAAGATGCATATGCAATGATACCATGTCTCGACACTCTCCCATAAGTAGGTTTTAAACCAACCACACCGCAAAAAGCAGCTGGCTGCCTAACAGAACCACCGGTATCGGTACCTAACGATGCCATACATAAACCGGCCTGTACAGCCACCGCAGAACCACCAGAAGACCCTCCTGGCACACGGGTATTATCTGCTGCATTTTTTACAGGCCCATGGTATGAATTTTCATTAGACCCTCCCATCGCAAATTCGTCGCAATTTTGGCGGCCAATTATAACAGCGTCTTCGGCAAGGAGCCTTTCAACCACTGTTGATGAAAAAACTGCTGTATAATTATCTAAAATTTTTGAGCCTGCAGAAACGCCATGCCCCTGGTAGCAAATTAAGTCTTTGATCCCAACAACCATCCCAGCAAGCTTACCACCTTTACCTTCAATAATTTTCTGGTTAATAGCAATAGCTTGTTCTTTTGCACTTTCGGCAAAAACTTCTACAAAAGCGTTTAAATGCTTTTTTTCTTCTATTCGCTGTAAGTAGCTTTCTACCAATTGGCTTAAATGCAACTTACCTTCTTTAATATCTTTTTGTACGCTGCTTAATGTAGTGTACTGTTCCATGCCGTGAAGGTACATATTTCTATCAAATGAAACCAAAATTGCAGCATACATCAACTAAAATATGCCATATACAATAATTATTGTTAAAAACAGGAGCAAATATTGCCAAAATATAAAAATGTAATACGCCGGAAAAAGTGATGTGGCAATCCAGATTGAGGCCCCCTTTAAACGAAAAAGCCTCATGCTTGATTAAACATGAGGCCAAATGTCTTAAGGCTTTCTAATTAATATTCTCTAGGCTTATTTTCGTTAGGATCGCCATCTTTAGCATCTTTAAATTCCTTTACGCCCTTGCCTAAGCCTCTCATCAATTCAGGAATCTTCTTCCCTCCAAACAATAACAATAAAGCAAGCACTATCAGAATAATCTCCGGAGCTCCAATAGGCGCCAGTAAAATTGAGTTCACCATAATTATGAGTTTGAATCAGCCTGTCCGGCCTGTTTATTTACATTTGAATTTTTGCTACTGAAGTCCACATCAAGGTCATCGTTTACAGCATTTATATTTCTATGAATTTCACGCTTTACACCTTCTGATGCATCCTTAAACTCCCTTATACCTTTACCTAGGCCCCGAGCAAGCTCTGGCATTTTCTTTCCTCCAAACAACAACAGTATTGCTCCTACAATTAGCAGCATTTCAGGAGTTCCAATATTTAGGAACAATAATACAGCGTTTAGCATTTTATCTATTTTTTACAAATATACGGATTTCTTGAAGCTCTGGCCTATTAATTGGCCAGCCAACTCTCAGGATCTAAAGGAGTTGAACCTTTTCTTACCTGAAACTGCATTTCGGTTGTCCCATCCTCAGAATCGGTAGACACAATCCCAATAACCTGCTTTACTGAAACCTTTTGGCCACGTGAAACACTAACAGATTTCAATTTAAAATACACCGAGTAATATTCACCATGGCTAATCAATACATACATGTCAGATCCAATTGAGCCGACCTGGGCAACTTTCCCTTCAAATATGGCTCTGATGGATGCGCCTTGATTGGTGCGAATAGTAATCCCTACGTTATCAACCGTTACTCCGGCTCCCACTGTATGGCGTCCGAAATGCTCTGTAATAGAGCCATTAGCCACCGGCCAAGGCAATTGCCCTCTGCTACCAAGGAAATCAGATGATAGTTTAACTGCTTCAGGAGTCGATGCAAGTACACTTGACCCTCTGGATACTGGCTTCGCTGGCGCTACCTCCCGATTTTCCGCCCGAGCTTTTGCAGCTGCAGCCCTCGCTGCCTCTTCCTCTCTTCTTCGCGCTTCTGCAATCTCCCTTTGGATCGCATTGTTGATCGCTCGATTAAGGCTGGCCGCCTCACGTTGTTTCCTGGATAACTCTTGTTTTAATTGTTTCTCCTGCTTAGCAAGCTTACTTAGTTGCTGGGACTTATTAACCTTTTCTTTTCCTAAGGTAGTTTTCTCATCTTCCTGGTCGTGTAACAATTCGTTCTTAGAACGCTTATTTCGATCGAGTTGAACAATCTTAATTCCTAATTCCTGAGATGTCTGCGTGATATATTTCGCTTGTTTCTTACGATAATCCCCGAACTGTTGTAAATATTTTAAGCGTTTATAACCCTGGTTAAAATCCTTCGAGGCGAAAATAAACATCAGCTTACTGTAGGCACTCTGGTTTCGGAAAGCAAAGAGAACCATAGCGGCATATTCTTTTTTTAGCTTATTTAACTGGGACTGTAAAGACCTTACGGTGTTCGTATTCTCAGAAATTTCATTGTCAAGTAACCGAACCTCAGAGTTTATGGTCCTGATTTTTTCTTCGCGCAAGCGTATTTGAGCATTCAGGGCATTGATTTGCTTAAGCGACAATCTTTTATTACTTGCTACTTCGTTTTGAGACCTCCTTAACATCTCAATTTCGCGGGTTAAGGCATCTTTACGGCGTTTTAGTTCGGCACTGCTTTGGGCAAAAATTGAACTGCAAACACTTACTAATGCTAAAACAAGAAAAAGCCTGATCAAACTCATGGGGCAAATCTATCTATTTAATTTTTTACGGTAAACCTTTTAGGAACATTGAATGGAAATTCCACTGCTTCATTAACAGTTACCTGGTTGTATTTTAAATCGATTTGCACTTTCTTATTCCCTACCCCCGAATTTATATGGACGTTAAAGGGGATTTCTTTTCCTGAAATAGCACCAAAGCCAGCGTAATTTACCTGCAGAGCCTGCCCTTTTAACTCGTCCTGCAGTAAGGTTTGAGTAAGATTGTTGTTAGAATTAAATAACAAGGTATAAATCAGTCCCGATAAATTGCCAGTTAATTGGGTTTCGCTCCCGTTCACATCCATGGCAGAGTTTAACGAGAGCGTACCAGGCAATGCATTTGCAGTAAATAAACCTTGAATGGTGTTAAAATCAACATGTTTGCCGGCGTATTGGTGCACGAAACTAAACGGCTTGGCAGTATACTCACTTTGCAACTTGTTTAATACTTTGACAGAATCGGGGGTGAGAAGCATCCTTGCAACCTCAATTCCGGCAAGAGCCGTAACAGACACCCAAATCACTTCACCGCTCTTTATTCGGATAGACATGCTAACATCATGGCTATCGTTATTAATATTTAAGTCGGCTTTCGCCTTTATAGCCAGAGTATTATAACTTACCTGCTTTGCCGACAAGCTTTTTATTATTTCTGAATTAGTTGTTGAAGGCGATATTGCTCCAGGAATAGCTGCCAGCTGGGCTATTTTTTTTGTCTTGCACCCAAAAGCCGAAAACAACATAACGCCGATAAACGCCTTAATCAAAAAACTTCTTCTCATTTATTTTTTTTTCTAAAATCAAGGACTTTACGCCTGTTTCCCGGGCACGGAGCCATTGTTCAACCGCTTCCGCCTTCAAGCCCATGAAATATAAAATATCGCCATAATGCTCAGCCAAAACTCCGCTGCTATTATTTTTTTGGATAGCTTTTTCTATCCATTTTTTAGCGTCAGCATATTTTTTTTGCTTAAATAATACCCATGCATACGTATCTTCAAATGAGGCGTTTCCTGGCTGCAGACTAACAGATTTGGCCGACATTTGAGCAGCTTTCTCAAGATTCTCTCCTCTTAACGATAAATAATAAGCATAATTATTCAGCACATAGGTATTGTCGGGATTTAGTTCCAGAGCTTTATTATATGCATCATCCGACTCTTTATATTTTTTAAGCCCATTATATGAATCCCCTAGCGAAGAATAAATTTGCGACAAGAAGTTCTTATCCTCCACTTCCAGATTTGCAGCCTCTTGCAAATGAACTATGGCTTTGTCATGTTTGCCACTTTGAGCATAAGCTATTGCGGTATAGAAATACAAAGGTGCTTGCGCTGGGAAAATCGAGATACCATCTTCACCGTCTTTAATGGCAGATTGAAAATCGCCGGTAGAGATGTCTATTCTAAGAACTTGCTCCCAAACCAGATATGCCTGATTATTTAGCTCAATTGCCTTTTTATACGTTTGGCGGGCCTCGCTTAACTTTCCATCCTGATAAAGCACATCGCCGTATACAGAATATGATTTCGCCTCTGTTGGATGTACCTCTGTAATAATTTTAGCAAGTTCAGCAGCATCTGCCCTGGCCGAAGGATCTTTAAACTTTGTAAAAAAAGACAGGACTATCCCCACCTTTGCATCAACGGCTAAGGACGGATCGGCAAACGCGGTACGCAATTCAGCGATTGCGTCATCCTTTTTACCTATGTTGTTATAAATGTCGGCGATTGCCAGATTCACAAAAGCATTTGATATACCTAAAGACTTAGTGTTTTGGAGCATTACCAAGGCTTTATCCAAATGCCCTGATTTTTCATAAACGCTGGCGAGATTCAAATAATTGCGAACATCACTCGGGCTGGCCGCTATAAGTTTCTCAATCTCCGAAGCCGCCTTATTAGGGTTGCCCTGTTTTTGATAAATTCTTTGCCTGGCATTTATTAGCTCTGCGGAAGTTCCAAAGCGCTTTTCAATATCGCTGTAGACTGTCTCGGCTTCCTTTATCTTGTTTGAGAGAAAATAAACATTCGCCTTGTCAAAATAATACTCTTCATTATCGGGCTCCAGGTTAATAAGATCTGAATAAACTAACGCAAGCTGGCCAAGATTCTTATTGCTTTTATAAATATCTGCTAGCAATAGCCAATACCATTTGTTCTGGGAATTAACCGTTACGGCATCCCTTGCATATTTTTCAGCGATAGATTCCTCCTCTCGCAAATGATAAATACAAGCGAGCTCATATAGGGCAGCATGGTTGGATGGGTCAATTCCAATAACTTCCTTAAAATAGCTTTCAGAATCGACACTCTTATTGGCAACCTTAGCCTTTAAACCGTTGAAAAACTTTTCTTTGATTTGAACACTGTCCTCTGCATTAAGAACACGCCCCACTACTATTACCGCAGAATTATTCTGCTGGGCAACAGCTACCCCACTCACAAAACTTAATACAAAAACCAGCTTTTTAATCATACTTATCTTCCTGTATGGCCATAGCCCCCGGCGCCTCTAACTGTTTCTGTTAGAATTTCTACCTCGCCCCAATTGACCTGTTCATGTTTTGCAACAATCATCTGCGCTATACGCTCACCACTGTTTACAACAAAATCCGTGTCAGAAAGATTAACTAACAGAATTTTTATTTCACCGCGATAATCGGCATCGATAGTACCCGGCGAATTAAGCACGGTTAAGCCATGTTTAAACGCCAATCCGCTTCTTGGCCTTATTTGTGCTTCGTAGCCTTCTGGCAATTCAATAAATAAGCCTGTTGGAATTAAGGCACGCTGCAAAGGTTTAATCAAAACTTCGCCATCTGGCAAAAAAGCCCTTAGGTCCATTCCGGCAGAGTGTACAGTTTCGTATGCAGGTA
>Ga0307408_100002883_pt1 | contig 11919 bp, 5 predicted proteins | sample 322Cmetagenome_FD_202116 | JGI IMG/M metagenome (GOLD analysis project Ga0307408, IMG submission 202116) | Maize rhizosphere microbial communities from greenhouse at UC Davis, California, United States - 322HYB-C-3 | ecosystem: Host-associated > Plants > Roots > Rhizosphere > Soil | place: USA... | reverse complement strand
CCTTTTGCCTCTCTTGCTCTGCTGCTTTCTTTGCCTTCAATGCTTTAGTATAATCACTATACATCTGCCTCCAGCTTCGACCATTGGTGTTTAAAAACTGCTCATTCTTTGTTTTATAGATTTCGAAGATGGCGGAGATTAACGTCATGTTCTTGTAATCGATAGCCTGTTCGCGTGCTAGCTTTAGATTTTTAAGAAGGGTTTCTTCTTCCTGAGGCGTCATGTTAGGAACGATCTCCTTGTAAGCTTTCATGGTAAAAGCAACTTTACCTATGGTGTACTTATCTAAGACGGCTTCAACTTGTTCTTCGCTAAGGTCGGCCCTTAAACCGCTCATTAAGTCGGTATGAACTGTTTTTGGAATGGATGAAACTGCAATCACCTGACGATCTAAAGTGGAAAGAGTATTGCCCGTTGCCGGGTTAATTCCAGCTGGAACATCATTTGCTGAATGCGAATTATGCCAATCGCGAACTGCTTTCAAATGTGTAGAAATCACCTGTTTCAAACGAGCTTCCTTCGCCTTATCACTAAGGTTTAAAGAGCTAACCCATTCAGCCGATTTAGCATCAACTTCTGCATCGGCTTTCGCCCTTGCTTCTGCGCTAATCGGTTCATTTTGCTTCGTTTGAGCATTGGCAGGAATAGCAAGAACTGTCGCTCCGACAATTACTGATCCTAGAAAAATATTTTTCAGAGTACTCATATCTTAATCTCTTTTTGACTGTCTTTTACATTTCTGAACTGAAGGAATAAACTCCCGAGCCCACCTCAAAAACAGCCCGGTTATTCTCATTTCGGATAAACTTCAGTCCTGTTTGCCCACCTGCTTTATTACCACTTTCTTTTACCTTTTCAGCAGATGACGCTGGGATATATACTTCCGCAGTAGTATTCTCAGGAACAATGATCGTCCAATTGAAAGTCTTTCCTTTTTTCGTCCAATCGCTTTCGATTAAACCATGAACCGATTGATAGCTACCTTTTACATGATCCAGCCCCTTTATTATTTCCGGCTTCATAATGATCTTTTTATAGCCGCTTCTCTCCAGATCTGATTTGATTCCTACCAGGCTTTCGTTATACCAAATCAACAGATCACCTAGCATCATCACGTGGTTTTGAGAGTTCATTTTTGGATTGGCCGTGTTTCCGTTCCATAGTTCCCAAATGGCTGTAGCACCATTTTCGATCATATATCCCCAGGAAGGGTAAGTTTTTTGAGTAGCTATACGATAAGCAAGATCTGGGCGACCGATGTCACTTAATGTGCGCATCAACCATTGAACACCAATCAAACCGGTACTTAAATGACCATTATTCTTTACTTCAATAATGTTTGCGATCTGATTTACCACCTTAGCTTTATTTCCGGATTCAACCAAACCAAACGCTACCGGAAGCAGATTATCAGTCAACGTATTATCGCCATAGAAACCTTGAGCGTTGTAGAATTTCTTATTAAAGGCTTCCTTCGCTTTACCAGCCTGAGTTTCGAAATAAGAGACATCTGCCGTGTTGCCAGTCAGCTTAGCAAAACGGGCAAGCATACTACACATCTGATAATAATATGCAGAAGCAATTAAAGCGCTTGGATGCTTCTGATCGGCATTTACACCACGACCAGCCTCTACAGTAACAGGCGGTACACACCAATCTCCATAACTGTCTTTTGTTAAAATTCCTTCACTATCCAGATAGCGGCTTTCCATATACAGAAGCCATTTTTTCATTGCCGGATAGTTGCTTTGCAATACAGATACATCACCTGTTTGTCTGTGCAGCATATCGGCAATCAACAGCAAAGTGCTGGGCCAGGTCATGTTATCGCTGTAATAACGCCAAAATGCCGGAGCAACATCGGGAATTGCACCATCTGCTTTTTGAGAATAGCGAATATCATCCAACCACTTTGTGTAAAGAGCTGTATTATTGAATAAATAGCTTTCTCCGTATGCACCTGTAGATCTGTCGCCCAACCAGGGCTGACGTTCGTTGCGCTGAGGGCAATCAACCGGAATTCCTTTGTAGTTGGATGCAATTCCCCACCAGGAGTTTTTATAGATTTGGTTTAATAAAGTGTTGGAAGACTCAAACGAGCCCACAGTTTGCATAGCATCGTAAACGAAACGAGCCGTAAAATCTTTATTTGTTGGCGTTGATGGATAGCCACTGACCTCCACATATCTGAAACCGTGATAAATAAAACGAGGTTCCCAGATTTCTACACCTTCTCCTTTCAGAATATAGGTATCAGTAGTTTTAGCATCACGAAGGTTTGCAATGAAGAGATCACCGTTAGGCAACAGCGATTCGGCAAACTTCATCGTAATTCTTGTTCCTTTTGCGCCCTTAACCTGTAGCTTCATCCAGCCGGCAAGGTTTTGACCGAAATCTACCAGGTAATTTCCGTTGTTCCTTTTGGTTATAGAAACCGGACTGATATCCTGCATTACCTTCATAAACTCATTTTCCTGAGGTTCTATTTTGCCTTCAGGTTCCTGAACGTATTCAGATGCCAACCAGTTCCTTTCGTTAAATCCAGCTTCAGCCCAGCCAGAAAACTCTTTGCGAGCATCATACTCTTCGCCATCATATTCGTTGTTGGCAAGAATTGGGCCTTCGGCTGTACCTTTCCAGCTTTCGTCGGTTTTTATAGTAGATGTGCTTCCATCAGAATAAGTGATGTTCAGCTGCATGAGTAACTTCGGAAATCCAAAAGTTTTTACTTTATACGGTTTCGCCTGGCGCATAGCATAGAAACGACCATTCCCGAGGATAACGCCAATAGCATGCTTGCCTTTTCTCAATAAAGGAGTAACATCAAGCGCATTATACTTTACGTTTTTAGTGTAATCGGTCGGGGCCGGAGCTAATACCTGATCGCCAACTTTTTTCCCGTCGATATATAACTCATACAAGCCTAAGCCAATAATGTAGGCTGTAGCCGATTTTACCTCTTTAGCTGTTTCAAACTCTTTCCTGAAATATCTGGCAGATAAGCGCCCCTGTTCCTCATTATCCCATGGAAAATATTTATCAAAACCAATCCACCGACCTTCCCAGTCTTTATAATATTTTAAACCTGTACCAAAGCTAGCAGGCTGGCTCCAGGCAGAAAGGCCTTTATTCGTATACGTTCTTACTTTCCAGAAATATTTGCTTTTGCTTTTTAACGCAGCTCCATTGTATGGCACATGGATGGAAACATCTGAATTGACTTTTCCCGAAGTCCAGATATCTCCATTATCGCCGTTTAGCTTAATTGAATCTGAAGCCACTAAAATCTCGTAAGCTTGTTGTACAATTCCTCTTCCCTTTCCTGAAATCTGCCAGCTGAAACGGGGTTTATCGGCAGAGATTGCGGAGGGATTTACCTGTTGTTCGCACCGTAAATTGAAGGCTGAAACCTGCGCTTTCGCCACAGATACACAACATAAAATTAATATGATATTAAACAGCCTTTTCATTATTTCCCTGTGAAATCAAAATATAAAGTCAGATCCAGCGCTCTTGCCGGCTCTTTCTCGTAATCGTAAAAAACATTTTGCATAGACATCGGGCCGGTTCTGTCTGCTCTTTGCGTTTTGGTGCCGATTGCCTGTATTCCCTGCATAAAAGAAATATCCCCGGAAGGGAAATTGATCACATAATTGCCCCATTGATCCGTTTTTGCTGCCGGAGAAAACAATCTCAGGAATAGATCTTCATTTTCTGTAACTACCGTGAAGGCTTGTGATTTGGTGATAAACTTGCACCAGTACATATTTGAATGATACCCTTTAAACTCCGGATAAATCCATTTCTCACCTGTTTCCGTATCGTTATAATCCTTTTTCCAAATGCCGAATTGATTACCTTTCAAACGGTTTTTCCAAACCCGGTGAGGACCATTACCCATATACTCCACTCTCTTAATCTCACTTTCCGGAAAAGAGAAATTTACTCCGATAAAATCTGTAAGATATTGAGCTGGGAAATATTTTACACTCAATTTTACCCAACCTGAAGGATAAACTGTCCATTGTAACTTATTGAAAGCCGTTTTCCTGTCAAAAGCAGATTCAATCACCAGGTTTTCGCCGTCCATTTTATGCGTGATGTTTGCAAAATTGGTAGCACCTTGTTGAACGATTGGGCCATTTGTAAAAGGAATAGCGCCATTTGCGTTCTGAACCTTTTGGAGTAGTCCGCTCTTTTTCGAGAAGCCTAACTTCACATCGCCAACAGTCACCGAATAAAGGCTATCTCTTTCTGAAATATTGATTTTTGCCTGGCCAGTTGTTTTCACTACACGTTGTGCTTCTTTTGCAGGAAGCGTGATCGGGAAACTCCAGGTAAATAATTCTTTTTGGTAAACATCCTTTGCGGTGATATACAATACATCAAACGATCTCCAATTTGCCGGAAGATCCACTTTTAATACACCTTTATAAGAAGGTTTTAAGTCAGGCGATTTTGATGTTCCCTGCTTTGTTTCGCCAGTTTTAAGATTTTGTAGCTTCCAGCTGAAACTGCATTGATTTAGATTAGTGTAGTGATAACGGTTTTCTATCACAAATTCTCCATTAAAGCCAGCCGTCATTTCCCTTTTTTCGAAGAAAACAGGACTCCATATTTCTTTTATAGCGAAGAAGCTGCCTTCCTTTTCACCGTAAGGACCAATTATTCCATCTGCTCCACGATTGCCATCGGTATCTAATACACCGTTTTTGTCGGTACGTACAACGCCCTGATCCTGAAAATCCCAAAGAAAACCACCTGCAGACATTGGGTCTTTCAACATGGCATTCCAGTAATCTTCCAAACCGGCTCCGTGCCCCCCATCGTACAAACCATGCAAAAATTCAGTTGGCATAGTGATGCTGTGACCGTGATTATAGTTGGAAATTCCGTAATTATATTCGCGATAATGCTGCGTATCGAAGCCATTGAAATCTTCCCATGGATGAAGAACAATACGCTGTTGAATATCATGCTTAGCAAAAAGATGATCCAGTTCGCGGTTATGGCCACCTTCATTTCCGTTCGACCAGAAAATGATAGAAGGATGGTTCACATCATGCTCAATCATTTCCTTAACCAACCTGGTGCCTGTTGGCGTGTCATAATTGCCATGCCAGCCAGCCAGTTCATCCATCACGAACAATCCTAAGGAATCGCACACATCAAGAAAGTGACCATCAGGTGGATAATGCGACATACGAACAGCGTTCATATTCATTTCCTTCATCAGCTTCACATCTGCAATGCTGATTGTTTTACTAGTTGTTCTACCAGATGTTGGATGGAACGAATGCCTGTTTACGCCTTTCATTTTCACCTTCACACCGTTCACAAACACACCGTCACGCTCTTTGATCTCTATCGTACGAAAGCCTGTTTTCTGTTTTACTTGATGAACCGCTTTTCCGCCCTTGTAAAGGGTGAATACAACAGTGTATAGATGAGGAAATTCTGGAGACCAAAGCTTAGGCGAGACAAAATTTCCAGCCATAACAACTTCGGAGGAAGCTCCGGATATTACTTTCGAAATGGCTGTTCCAAACCGTTTTCCAGAGGTATCGAATAATTCAACACTAACTTTTTCGGCTTTGCCGGCAACATCCACAACAGCTTTAAACTGTCCATTTGCTTTTGCATCGATAGCTACATTAGTGATATGTACAGCTGGAAGTCCCTCCAGATAAACCGGACGGCAAATTCCTCCAAAAATCCAGAAATCGGCTTTCCGTTCGGCATCGTTTACCGACTTATTTGCCGAATGTTTTGAAACCGTAACCTCCAATGTATTGGAAGCACCATAGTTCAACAGTTTACTGATATTGTATTTAAAAGCATAAAACGCTCCCTGATGAATTTCTCCGGCAGGTTTACCGTTAACCTTCACTTCCGTATCCGTCATCGAACCTTCGAAAACAATATTCACTGTCCTCCCACTCCAGGAAGCCGGAACCTGAAATGCATATTTGTATAAGCCTTGCTCTTTTCCCCTAACGGTATCTTTCGCAAAACCGTAATCGTACTTTCCGTACCCCTGCAACTCCCAGCAGGATGGAACAGCAATTTTGCCCCATTTACCTGAATTACTTCCCGCAGTACAGAAGAAATCCCAATCAACGGTTTTATCGTTACCTGTACCAGAGAGGTAGAGCTTTTGAGTTTCTTGCGCTGTAGAGGCAAAAGGCAAAAGGTAAAAGGCGAAAGGTAAAAGCAAAGCGCATAGAGCATGGCGCAAAGCAGCAAAACTTCCGATTTGCTCCACATTCCGTTCAAAACTAAGTGCCTTGTCTTGTTTCTTGGCTCTTATATCTTGATTCTCAGTAACCGCCCTGTCTTGGTTCTTGATTCTTGATTCTTGATTCCCAATAAGCACCATGTCTATATCCCCTCCACTTTAAACTGACCAACAATCGGGTTATCTGTGCGGAAAGGCATTGCAGGCAAACCTGAGATATTATAAAGATTCGCTCTGCCTTCTTCATTCCAGCCAAAGCGAACGTTTACGGGCTTCTTTACTGATGTACTTGAAACCACTATCTTATCTCCCTTTATTTCGGCTTGTGCGGGATAGTATTTTCCATCTTTTCCGGCGATTTCAAATTGAGTAATCGGCTTTTTATCTACACTATTCAATCTCATGTCAGCGTACTTAAAGCTGATTTCGATTGATTTTCCCTTTATCTTTTTCGATTCATAAAAAGGACCAGTAGGCATTGTCACCTTAAATCCATAATCAAAAACTAAAGGTAATTGCGCTAAACGACGTCCGATCTCCCATTTAAAACCAGGATGCAAATCAGAAGCATCTTTAATTAAATCCGTAGTAGTGATCATTCCTGTGTGAGGAATTTTTAAAGCCGCCGCCTGTGCTTCCCAAAATTTTGGAAGTGTTTCTTTAGTTAAAGGATATTTATCCGTGCTTTTTGAATAGTAGAACGGAGCGATCTGCGTATAGTAAAACGGCAAATTCTTATCAGCCCAAAGCTTTCTCCAGCTGTTGATCAGCGCCTCCAATTTATAAGTGTATTCGATAGTTTCGTTTTGGAAACAATTCGTTTCTCCCTGATACCAGATAAAGCCCCTCAATGTAAACGGAGCTAAAGGACGGATCATCGATTCATAAAAACTGGTCTCGACAGCTTTTACTTTGTAGGTTTTAAAGAAATCAGAAGTATAGCCATCAGCAGGGATCCATGGTTCAATAGCACTTCCCGGAATAGCTGCTGAAATCATCCCAACAGGCACTCCTAATTTTCTTTGAAGCTCTTTGGCGAAGAAGTATCCAGGAGCTGAAAACGCACGTAAAGCAGAATCTTGTGCGATGTTCCAGCCCTTGTGCTGAGCATCTGGTTTAATCTGTTCCTTTCTGTTAACCAGGAAAATACGGATCTGCGGATTGTGTGCTCTATCCAATTCATCAATCGGCGAATTAGCAGTACTTGTATCCGGCTTAGCCATTTTGCTGTTCTTGCGCATGGTAAATTCCATGTTCGACTGACCAGAACAAACCCAAACCTCGCCAACTAAAATATCATCCAGCTTGATGGTATTACTACCGCCGATAATCATGGTAGCGCCTTTGGAGGATGCTTTCATTGGAGCCAAAATAACAGCCCATTTGCCCGAAGCATCGGCAGTCGTATTCACAATCTGACCTGCAAACTCAACCTTCACCTGCTCTCCAACTGATGCCGTTCCCCAGATCTTCACCGGCTTTTCTCTTTGCAGCACCATGTTGTTGCCCAGAATTCGCGGCAGCACCACTTCGGCCTTAAGCTGAGAAGCAAAAAGCATCAAAACACCGAACCCTATTCCTAATCTCAACTTCATTTTAATTAGCCTTCGTGATTAATGATTTGATGAAAAACTTAGCTTCTTTCACAGGATCGCCTGCTCCAGGCAGCGACTCGTGCATTGGGTCGGTTGGTGTATCGGCATCCGGATATCTTCTGGTATCGCCAGTTCTGAAACTGATGCGTGAAATCTCGGCAACCGGAGCAAAGAAAATTCCCGGCGTTTTCTTTCCATTAATGTCCAGCGTATAAAAGCGCTTATCGGTATCAATATCGATTTTGATCACGAAGGTTTCCGATGCATTGTATTTAGCAACATTGCGATTACGATATCCTGCTTTTGTATAGAAATTGCCTAAAGAATCAAGTCCCAAACGAATTGCCGGCGTTCCTTTTGCGTCCAAAAATTCGATATCTAACTGACCAGCATTATTTTGTTGGGGAACAACAGCAATCTCAGCCGATAAACGTTTTCCTGATGGAATTACGCGTTCTGCTTTTGCATAATCATAACGGTCTTTATCACTTAAAGAAAGCGCTTTCGAACCATCCTCTAATTTTTCAATCTTTACAGATGCCCATAAAGGACTGAAGGTATTCCAAAACATAAGCTCTTTTCCATCAGCCAGTTTGCTAAAATCTTCAACCGGATAAGCCGAAACTTTATCAGTAACAGGCACTGGAATTGAGCTCACCCAAATGTCTTCCTTGTTCATACTGTAAGTCACCCAAAGCTTTCCATCGGGCGGGTTTCCGTTACCTTCCTCCATACCACGCACATACTGAGGGCCAAAAGACTTATAGTTACCCCCATAGCGCATCGGGCTGATTTCGCCATTTACCAACAATAAATTCTTATAGTTTAACCCATCCTCACTAACAGAAACAGCCAAAGGCCAGCGGAACTCTGAAGGATTATAAACCGTAGCAAAACGCCCATCCGAAGTTTTTTGTCCCCAGATCTTAGCGTTACTGTTAACAAAGCCAGGGGCACGCATTGGGTTATATTCCCATGTTTTACCTTCCGTTTTGCTAATGGTTGTTAACGCGTTTTTCCAAAGCCCAACCACCCTACCATCGTTTAGATGATAGTAGCTGAATGCTTTTACTTCCTTTTTCAAGGTAATTAAAGGATCATCACGGTCAGCCTCTTCCACCCATTGCTGCATCATCAAGGTGTTCGACAGCAGTTCATTGCAAGCTTCTACAAACCCCTTGTCCTTACTTTTAGTGTAAAAAGGGTATTGCGACTTACGCTGATCCCATGATTTATTATGCCTGATAAAATAGATGGGGCCAAAACTTCCATCTTTCTTAACTTCCCGCACAGCCCTTCCAATTCCTTTTCCATCATTCGGATCATCTTTCTGATCCATGGCAATACCGTAATAAGCTAATACCAACAAGCGGTTTTTCTTGGATGTGAAGAAACCCATTCGTTGGTGCATCACCGCATACAGATCTTTCGCAACGCCTTCATACCCTTCTTTTTTGTAGCCATCAGGAATTTTATAAGGCGGAAAAACCACTACTGGCTTCTCCCAAGTGTACCCATCCTTCGAAGTTTGTAACAGCGACTGGCTCGGCGGAATATGCTCCCCAACCGGATCGCTCAAGTATTCCAGATAAAAAGTATTGTTCCAATAAGCCAGCATCGGAGCATGATTGTACGTCCAACCAAAGCCCGAAGCCAATTCAGGGTGCTGACGATTAGCCCTAAAAACCTGGATATTATGAACACCAACCGCCGGACTTAACTGCCCGTGGTGATAATCAACATTTGATAAAGTAGTACCCGTATATCGAACAGTATCCTGCGCTTTAGCCGCCACAAAAGCAGCAACAAACGCCATACTCATTCCTATTTTATTTACTAAATTCATTTACTATCTCTTTACATATACCGGCTCAAAAGAGCCAAAGCTCTTCGGAATTTATAATTCCGAAGCCCTATCGGCGGATTTGTAATCCGCTACAAACACTTATTTAACCGTAGTAGTATCAATCCCCGCACTTTTCTGCAATCCCTTCAATACCCTTTTGCTGGCTTTAAAAATCGTACCATGTTTATGCCCCTCAGGCACACTCGTTTCGGCTTCCGCATCCTCGAAGTGAATAAAATCCTTCGTCTTCTTCCTTCCGTATTTCTTGTCGCGGTATTGGTCATAGTAAATGATGTACTCATCACCTACCTTAGCCACACCCGGTCCTTCTGTAAAATTCGGACTGAACGGAGCCGAAATCTTCGGATAAGGGCCTAGCGCTGCATTCGAAAACCCGATCTTAATATTTCTTTCCGGACGAGTATTATCCTTCACCACCAGCACATAATCCTCTTTTTTCCTGCGAACAATCACCGCATCAATAGCGCTAAACCCAGGATCAAGAAATAATTTTGCCGGGCTAAACGTCTTAAAATCCTTCGTTGTGATGTAATACAAGCGATGATTATTGTCCTCATCCTCCTGCCCTTTCGGGAAACGGAACGGAATTGTCGAAGCCCAAACGATGATGAACTGCTTTGTATCCTCATCATAAAAAAGCTCCGGAGCCCAAACATTCACGGTGGTCGGTTCATTCTCCAAAACCGGAATTAAGCGTTGCTCCGACCAATGCACCAAATCCTTCGAACTTGCATAACCAAATCCACGGTCACCTCTCCAGCTGCTTGTCCACACCAAATGAAACGTTCCATCCGGTCCCTTCACAATCGACGGATCACGCATTACCTTCTGCACACCAACTTCTGGTTTCAGATACGTTTTGTTCAAGTCCGTCCAATGTTTGCCATCATAACTGTACAAAAACCTCAATCCTTGATTAGCCGGCTCATGGAAGGAGGTGAACATATACACCTCTTTCGAGCAGGATGCAAGAAAAACAACGCTTAGTAACAGTACTAATATTTTTTTCATTTACGATTTCAGAATTACGATTTACGATTGCCTGTATGGCATTCTATCAATCGTTCTATTTTTTCTCTTTTACAATTAGGGATCATCACAAAGGCGTTTTGTCATCTCGACCTTAGGAGAGATCCTATACAGTTTGCAGTTAAGGCGCTTTAAGATCCCTCCTTAGGTCGGGATGACAAAGTTTCTTAAGCTGACCCAAACAGACGGAAGCACCATGCCCTAACCTTTTACCTTTCGCCTTTAACCACTACTTCACCCCATCCAACACCAACACCCAATCATTCCCACCTCTCACCTCTCCCGGTGCATCAAATTCCTTCGCCCCAGTATTTGCAAAAGTTCCAATCACTTCTGATTTACCCGTTCTTGGATCAAACCACGATGCTTTTACTTTAGCTCCCGCTATTTTGCCCAACTGAACCGGAATATTCCTGCCGTTATAAGCATAAACAAAAGCATAAGCTTTACCTCTTGTAGCCAACAGCCTGTTATATTTAATGCCATTTTTACCTGCAACGATTAAAGTTTGATCTGGAACTCTCTCCAAAAACGGACGCGAAAGCATCAGCTTTTTTAAATGAACCATCTGCTCTGCACCCGGGTTATTAATGGCCGAACTCCATAACTCCTTCGCACCATAGGCACTGGTTTTCTCCCCTGCTTTCAGGAATTGCATCACCGAGTTATTTCCATAGGTGTATCCAAAACCACCGGCAAATACCGACCAGTATCCGTAACGACGCACATCGTAATCTTTCCACCTAACTTCCAATGTATCGTGCAATCCCTGAGGAATTCCCTCGTAAGATGGCTCTGCATCTATAGTTGGTTTTGCTGGCTTAAACTTAAAATCGTTGATTACGAACTTCCAGTTATCTTCTCCGAAATGGTATTTCTCGTTCTTCGTTGTATCCTGATCGTAACGACGGTGCCCCGATTGGAAAGAGTTGAAATCCAACCATTTCTCATTATGGAACCAATCTGAAGAGGTGGTACGTCCACGAGGGTGATAAGTAATAAGGTGCTTAGAATCCAGACTGTTGATCGTATTTCCGATTGCTTTCCATGTCTCCATGCACTCACTACCTTTAATATCGCCACCGTTCATCCAGATAATGTTTGAGCGTGAACCGTAACGTTTAGCAAGGAAAGTTGCATAGGCTGCTCCCTGAGAACCGCTTACTTTAGCCTCCTTCGCCACCGATCCC
>Ga0307408_100002881_pt1 | contig 11921 bp, 9 predicted proteins | sample 322Cmetagenome_FD_202116 | JGI IMG/M metagenome (GOLD analysis project Ga0307408, IMG submission 202116) | Maize rhizosphere microbial communities from greenhouse at UC Davis, California, United States - 322HYB-C-3 | ecosystem: Host-associated > Plants > Roots > Rhizosphere > Soil | place: USA... | reverse complement strand
GATCATCAGCAGCGAGATCGCACTGATTGGAAGCAGCAGCGTTCCTGTCACGATGAACAACCACCCGATGACGGTGACGAACACCGGGCGGGGCGGCCGGATGGGGGGAGGATCCATGCTCATGGAGAATGACATGCAGCGCCATCCCGGGCGGCGGCGCAAGTTCCATCCTCCGGCCGATGGATCAACGGTGTGCCTCGCTCCGGGCGGGAGCATCCTCGGGCAGCTCCAGTGCGAGATAGTCGTACATCACATGGCAGGTAGGGCTTTGATTGCGGGTCTGGGTGAGGACGAGCCGGTTTGCCCCGCGGCGCAGTTTGGATACCGGGATATCGACGTAGTCGTAGGAGTATTTGGCGTGGACGCTTTCGCGTAGCAGCGCATTGCCACCGCCGCCGGGATTGAGTGAGGCGATCTTGTCGCCGTTCAGTTCAAAATCGACACGGGCACTTTCCACCGAGGCCCAGGCGACTATGAGGGTCGCCGTACCTGATGCTGGTACTTCATCGAGCTGGAAGCGTACCTCCCACGGCCATGGCTCCACCTTGCCGTTTTTCGAATAGGCACCTTGGGCGTAGTTCCAGTCCTTCGCCGGGTCGGACTTGCCGATGGTGTAAACCAGCGGGTTTTTGAAGCGCTTCGAGAAGCTGTCCCAGCCGTAGCCGTGGAAGTAGTCCTTCCCGAGAGCGAATTCGGTCGCGCGGCGGTTCGGAACGCCGATCTCCCATGCGATCTTTTTGCCGCGGTGCTTCACGTCCCACGCCAGGTCGCCTGTGGAATTGGTGCCTTCCTTCACGGTGACGTTGGTCTTTTCAAACTCTTCCACCACGCCATCGGTGAAGGCGCTCAAGGTGTAGCTGCCGGGCCGCACGTGCGGGATGGTGAAGGTTCCGTCGTCCGTTGCCTTGGTCCAGTACTGGTAGCGGTTCGATTCGTTCTGCCAATTGCCGTCCGGATCCGGTTGGGAAACGCCGACCCATGCGCCGCCAGCGGTGAGCTTCGGCTTGATCGGGTCACGCAAGACCAGCTTGCCGCTGACCGAGCCACGCTGGGCCGCGGATGGGTAGAGCGTCTTGTCCTCCACCCAGGCATAGGGCCACTTCTTGCGCTCGGTGCCGGCCTTGCGACGGGCATCCTCCCAGAGCTGATCGGCGTTGCCGCCTTGGTTGCAATAGAGCAGGTAGGGGCCGTGGATTTTCCTCCAGTCTTCGCCCGCGGTCAGCTTGGTACTGGATCCCTCGTAGTGATTTCTTCCGAAGTGGATGTGAATGATGCCGGAGGCCGAGGAGAGATCCTGCTTGGTCGGCCCGTCATTAAAGAACTCGTAGCCGCCGAGCACGATCCACGCGCCGACGCGGTTCTTGTCGCTGGCATGACCCCAGCAGCCGACCGAGTGATACTCGAGGTTGAAGTCGTACTTGCAGTCGTTCATCCCGGCACGCGGGCCGCTGGTGATGGCGACGATCTCCTTGATGCCGGTCGGCTTGGCCTTCGCGAGATCAGCGGGTGAGGGCATCTCCCAATCGCGCAGCGAGTCCACGCGGATCTTTTCCATCAGCCACTCGCGGTCGTTCTTGGCCGGCATGCCCCAGACCATGCGCCATTCGCCGACGCCGGAGTCCGGATAGTCCTTCGGATGGGAAAGGATGGCGTAGGTGTAAACGCCGGACTCACCACGGGTCAGCGCGTAGTGGACCTCGATGTCCACAGCCTGCGGCGATCCCGGCTTCCATTTCTGGAAAAAGGCGACGTGCGCGATCTCCGGCGTGCTTTCCACGACGCGGAATGCTGCTCCCGTTGGCTGGCGATACGACTTGCCGCCGCCCATGCTGTAGTAAACAGGCTTGCTGCCGGCCACCATGTCGTAGTCGCCCATGCGGATGGAGCTGATCGTGGATGCGCTCTTGTTGAGGGTTACCTCGACCTTGTCATTCTTGAGCACCACGTCCTTACCGCGGTCGTTGAGGCTGACGGCTTCGGTCTTTGCGTCTTGGGCATGCGCGGGCCACGCCTGCCCCAGAACGAGGGCGAGTGATGGGAGGCGAAGCGTTGAAAGCCATTTCATGTGGGAATTGAACCCCCGATTGACCCGGCTTGTGTTCGGAAAAGCAGTTACCCAATGCGGTAATAGCGCCTTAGCTTCAGTCCCGCTTCAGCACGTAGAAATGGGCGTTTCCCGGCGGCGGCGTGTCCACATACTCCATCACCTCGCCGGTGCCACTCGCAGTCGGGGAGAGAGGCGTCCAGTCAACGGCCGGATCACCCGCCAGACCTGCCGAACGACGGACGCCGAAGGTCTCCCCGATCTCCGACTGGTAGCGGATCGTGAAGGAACCGGCAGCGTTGGCCGTGACACCAAGAATCGCCGGCGCGGTCACGGCGAACTCATGGGCACCGATTTCAAGAGCGCTTCCTTGGACGATTGGCGCGGCGAAGAAGTCGCGCGGGCCGGGATCGAGGTTGAACCTGGCCTTCAGGTCGACGCCTTGATCGATCAGCGGCGAGCCCGGTTGCAGCTTGAACGCCTTGAGGCCGGCCAAGGGGTTCGGGACGAGGGATTTCGAAGTGGTGCCTTGCGGAACTTGGAACAGCGGGTCCACGCTAAAGCCAGTGGGCTGACCGTTGAAGCGCTCTTGTCCCTTCGCGTTACGCCACGAGGCGAGCGACCCGTAGTTGTTGCCGTCCTCGCGGATGACGAAATTATCGCCGCTCGACCAATAGTTGTTGCCGGCAAAGGTCACGTCGCCATTGGAGTCGACGTTTACCAGACGCGTGCCGCCGGAGGTGACGAAGAGATTGTTGGCGATGATGATGTCGTCCGGCTCGGATCCCAAAGCCACTACCTTGATCGCCGGGATCGAGGTGCTGCCTGGCGGGGCGCTCATGATCACGGTGTTTCCGTAGATGAAGAGGTCGTCGACATTGTTAGAGACATTGAAGCCACTCGCAGCGGGGGAGCCCGGGTCCCGGCCATCGTTCTCGGAGATGTTGTAGCGAACAATGTTGCGGTTGTTGCCATTCTGGCCGGCGGTTCCATAGATCAGGAAGCCAGCACCGGCGTTGTCATGGCTGTAGTTGTACTGCATCACCGAGTCGCTGACCTTCAGGTCGAAATCGAAGCCGCCGCCATCACCGCCGGAAGTGCGATTGTGATGGGACTCGTTGCACTGGATGACGATGTTGGCAGAGTCATACGTCCAAATTCCGACGGGTCCGTTCGAGGTCCTGCTATTGGTGCCGTTGTCGTGAGCCACACAATGTTCGATCAGGCCTCCTGTGACGCCGCCCATGACGATACCGTTGCCAGTGTTCTTGTCGCCATCGGGTGTGCCGGGCTGATGGTGAGCCACGCAATGCCGGATGCGGACATTGGTCTGCGAATCGGTGGATCCGATAGGGCCATAGACCTCGATGCCATCCTCGAGATTGTCGTGAGCGATCACCCGCTCAATCTCCACGTCATCGTATCCGCTGCCGCCATTGTACCCCCCTATCGCGATGCCGCGCTCGCCAAAGCCGCTGACCTCGACATCGCGAATGCGGATGTGGCGGAATTTCAGATCTCCCGCCGAATCATTGTAGAAGGAAATGCCGCTCGCCGTGTTCGTTGTGGTCCCGTCCGGTGCCACGCCTGAGCCGACGAGATCCAGATTGCTGATTTCGATCCCGCCGTTGTTGCGGGCGAAGATCGCGGGTCCGTCGCCGGCGGCGATGGTCGCCCGTCCGCCGCCATAGCTGGAGATGGTGATCGGTGCGATCAGGTTCCCCTGGGCATCGGTGCCGGAGTCCCACCACTCCAGGTTCAGGGTGCCTGAGAACGTGGTGCCGCCTTGGAGAAAAATCCGGTCACCGGGTTCGAAGTTGAGCGAGTTCAGCCAGACCTCGAAGCCATACTGCGTCGAGACGTAGTAGTCGGTGGCCGACGCCATGCTGGTGACCGTGGCCAAGGTCACGGTGATGGCCGCTAGTTGAAACTGCGAAGCCCTGCCACGGAACCGTGGCTTCGAGCTTCGGCCGGCGGGGGCCGGTCCGAGATTGTGAGGAGTATTCATGGCAACCGACCGGGCGCGGAGGATTTGCCAGTGGGGGGACCGCGCTCGACGTGGGAGGAAGACGCGTGACAAAAGCACTTCTCGTACCCTGCGTCGATGCCAAAGGCGACGAAGGGTGGTCGTTCCATCCCATCCATTTGGGACGATGGACAATTACCTCAGCTTTACCGTCCTTCTGCTTCCTTCAGACTCAGCGTCAGGTCTTCCTCATGCGAGAGGATCTGCAGCAGCACATGCACGCTCTCCGTGGCGGCGGTGCCCTTGAGCATATTTCGGAGGGCAGATGCGGTCGCGCCGTCTTTGCCGACCAAGTTCTTTTGGTCTTTATTCGTGACCACAAGCCGGAACCTTATCACGCCGGGAGCGATCTCTTGGACCCGGAACTGCGCGCGGCTAGGTTCGTCGATAATGTTTACCGCCACGAATTGGAGGAAGCGCGTTAGCCGGCCGATAAGCTCCTGCATTTCCTCTGGCTCCGGGATTTTCCTGCCCGCCTCGGCGGGTTCGAGAACGGTCGCTTCGTCCCCTTTCGCCGGCGCGTCCCGGAAATCCCAGTCCATCACCTTGTAGTGGGCGACTCGCTTCATCCAGCCCACGACATCTACCTCCTGATGAGCGAACTTGCGCACCGCTGGCAGGGTGTTCTTGAAATCCCACGCCATCACCCTCGTGTTGCCCAGCTTGCGGAGCGAGGAAGCGATCTCAAGATCCTTGAGGTCGGTATTCAAGAGCTCGATGAAGCCGCGTTCGGTCACGCGGATCGGATCGACGTCCTCGAGTGAACCCGTGATTTCAGGAATGCGTTTCGACATCGGATTTCGTGACTACCCCTCCGTTTGACGAATCGTTCGGGGGAGTGAACTTTCAGGAAAAGCTGCCTGAATGTACAGCGAATGGCAAGCATGCCGGTGCTACGCCCGGTTCCTCATGCGCCGGGCGGCGGGAGGAATTCCAAGCCGTAGGTGGCCGCGATGGCCATGATTCTCGGAAGATCCTGCTGCTCCTCCGGGCTGAGGGCTCCGACTTCCTCGAAGAATCCCTCGAAGCCCGCGGGAGTGATCATGCACATCAGGCGCCCGGGCTCGTTGCCGATGTAGCGGTAGCCATGGGGAATGCCACGCGGTGCGAAGATGGTGGTGCCCTTGCCGGCGACGAAGGTCTTGTCGCCCACAGTCCACTCGTATTCGCCCTCGAGCACTTGGAAGGTCTCGTCTTCCCGGTGGTGGATATGCGGAGGCGGGCCGGTTCCGGGCACATCGTGCGATTCAGCCACGCCGACGGTTCCGCCGGTATCGCTGCCGCGCAGGCGGACCACCATCGGGATGCCCAGGATGTTCAGATTCGTGCCTTCGGAAGGAATGACGAGGGGGTTCATGGAAGACGGATCGGCTACCTCGAAACCTGATAAGGTCCGGCGGGGACAGCGAGCACTTCTTTGATTCCGTCTCGCCCCGCTTCGCGGCTTGTCCACCCGCGGTTCCGGGGCTAGGACGGGTGCTGATGAAAGCGCTCCTGAAGGCCGTAGCGATCACGATCCTGCTCTCCAGTCTCTCCGGATGTCTCACCAAGCGGACCGTCACCCGCGGTGGGCAGACGGTCAGCGAGGGCTACAGTTTCAAGCGACCCTTCAAGTCGGCCTCAAGTCCCGACTGATCCGGCGCACGGGATAGACACCGTTTCCTAACAGCGGGGAAATGCCTTGGCTTGGCCATTCCATGGCCAATAGCTTTCGCCGCGTATTATCATGAGTTGTGATTCCGGATCGAGCGCCTCCCGTTGGACGATGGGCACTCGCAAATCGTGGGCTGCGTCGGCGGTCCTGTTTGCGTTGACGGCGACAGGCTTTGGCCAGGACGCCACTCTGACCGCCGCGCGAGTTTGGACCAATACGGGCGGCAAGAAGATCAATGCCGAATATCTCGGCATTCGCGGCGAGGACGTGGCGCTCAAGCTTGCCGGTGGAAAGATCTCGTTCGTTTCCTTGGCCAGCCTTTCCATGGCGGACAATGCATTCGTGAAGGCGAACCGGCTCGACTATCATGAGAAGTGGCAGGCGTGGCCTGCGGATGCCAGCCAGACGATGGTGGCATTGGACGTGCAAGAGGAAGTTGCCGATTCCGGATACATCTACACGACCAAGAACTTCCGCTTCAAATGTGACGTTAACCTCGGCCCCGTGCTCATGCGGGACTTGGCGCGGACCTTCGAACTGACACTTCAACTTCACGAGAAGTCGCCCTTTGGCATTCTGGCAAAGCCCGAGAAGGATCGCTTCGAAGCCAAATTGTTCGGCAAGCTGGACACCTATAAGTCGGCTGGCGGACCCGAGAGCACCGCCGGTGTCTACATTCCCAAGCAAAAGGTCTTCCTCGCTCCCTTGGAACTCATGGGCGTTCGCGAAAGCTCGGCGGGTTGGCGCAAGATTTCCGACGAATACGATGTCTCGACCATCGTCCATGAGCTGACCCACATGCTCACCCATGAGCTGCTGGACAACCTGCCGACGTGGATGAACGAAGGATACGCCGAGTACATTGCCTCGATCCCGATCCAGGCGAAGATGTTCAAGACGGACAACGACAAGATCCGTGAGGGCGTGCGCGATGTCTTCGCCACGAGCCATTTCAAAACGCTTTCCGAGAAGCAACAGTCAAACTGGGGCAAGGCGGAGCGCACCGAGTACTTGAAAAGCGGTCAGGTTCCTCCGCTTCGCAGCGTGGCCGAGGTGCTGCAGATGACGGATGAAACGTGGGCGAATGGCGGCATGCCGAAGGAGCCGCAGCCAAGCGGTTCAGGTCCGCGGGGAATAAGGGAGGTAACGCCGTTTGGTAGCCGGGGTATCAACCGCATGCCCCAGCTTTACCGGACCTCTCACCTGATCCTCTACTACTTCATCCAGATCGAGGGTGAGAAGGGCGTGGCGAAGATCCGCAAGTTCCTTGAGGAGAACCGCCGCAACATGGACCGCTACGAGGAGTACCGGCAGGACTACGAGGACTACCAGAAGGCGATGCTCGCTTTCTATGAGCTGCCCGGTGTCACCAAGCTTCCCGACGGCAGGTTCCAGTATCCCTCCAATCTCACGCCGCCGAAGGCACCGGAAGGAGACCCGCCGGACGTGAATGCCCTCAAGCTCGGCGGCCTGAGCGCCTTGCTCGATGGCGAGTCGGCGGAGACCGTCGGCTCGCGCATCGAGGCAGCGCTGCGCAAGGATCTGGAAATCAATCTTACCTTCCAATAGGCGACAGGCGCCGACGGGTGATCAAGGCACCCGCTTGCCGTTCGCATCTTCGAGCCACACAGACGAGCCTTCCTTGGCGAGTTGGCCCTTCACCACGTAGGTTGCGTTCGGCTTCGGGGTGAGAGTCACCGTCGCCTTGGCAGGCTTGGCAACCTTGCCGCCCATCGCATAGAGGAGTGCGGGGCCATCGGCTGCGAATCGATCGTGACCGGACAGCTCGATCTGCAGGGGTTGGCCGGCTGGCACCTTGACCTGCGAGTCACCCATTTGCACCACCGGGCCACCGCCGCGAGGGGTCTGCATGGCGGACGCGTTGCTCAGCTTGCCGTCGATCTTGGCGACTTCGAAGACCGTCGACTTGAAGGCATCGTGAGCGGTTCCGGTATTACGGATCGTCGCCGTTGGACCGGTCTAGTCCTTGGGCAGATTGTAGTAACTCACGCAGCTCGGAAGGGCCAAGGCGAGGGCGGCGGGGACGGTAAAGCGGAAGAACTTCATGTGACAACGGGAAGATGAGCGGGAAGCTGTGTGGAACATCGAATCGACGCAAGATTTGAAAGCGCTGCTGCCCGGCTGCTTCGGAAATGACAAACCCCCGGGCTTGCATCCCGGGTTCTCCGGTGCGAGGGAAGTCGCCGCGTTCAAACGGGCGCTTGAATTTATGGATTCCGCGCCGCGCGTCTCTGAGCGCACCCTGCTCCTGCTGCTCGCCTGCGTGCAGTTCACTCACATCATGGATTTCATGGTGATGATGCCGCTCGGTCCGCAGCTCATGCGCGAGCTGGACCTGACCACTACTTCGTTCGGCCGCATCATTTCCGTCTTCGCCCTCGCCGCCGGGCTGGTCGGACTCGCCATGGCACCGTTCGCCGATCGCTTTGATCGACGGAGGCTGCTGCTGATCTGTTACGCGGGTTTTGCCCTCGGCACGCTGGCTTGTGGTCTCGCAACCACGCCGGGCATGCTGATGGCGGCTCGGGCGATGTGCGGTGCCTTTGGTGGGGTCAGCGGGGCCACGATCATGGCCATCGTCGCCGATGTGGTGCCTGCGGAACGCCGTGCACGCGGCATGGGGATCATCATGACCGCGTTTTCCGCGGCAGCGGCGCTCGGCGTACCGCTGGGATTGAAGCTGGCGCAGTGGTGGAAGTGGGAAGCGCCGTTCCTGGCCATCGCAGCCATCGCGGCAGGCGTGTGGGTCTTGCTGTTTCGCGTCTTGCCGCCGGTGCGGAGCCATCTAGACGTCGCGGGCGTGAATCCTCGCAAGGACTTCCTGACCCTGCTTAAGGATCGCAACGCATGGACCGGCATCGCGCTGATGATGATCTGCGTGATGGGTCACTTCATGATCATCCCCTACCTCTCGCCTTATTTGGTCGGAAACGTGGGGCTGGCAGAGAAGCACCTGTTTCTTGTCTACCTCGTCGGTGGAGTGGTCACGATTTTCACCGGCCCGTACGTCGGAAAGCTGGCCGACCGGCATGGGCGCTTCCGGGTCTTCGTCATCATGATCGCCTGCGCCTGCTGTGTCGTCGGACACATGGCGACTTCGGGGCCTTTGCCGCTGTGGCACGTGCTGGTCAATGCAGCGCTGTTCTTCATCTTCGCCAGCGGACGTTTCATTCCCGCGCAGGCCACCATCTCGCTGGCCGTGCCTCCGTCGCGGCGGGGCGCCTACATGAGCCTGATCTCCTGCTCGCGCGACCTCGCCTCGGGTGCCACCGCGGCTATTGGTGGCATGATCGTCACCCGCACCGAAAGCGGGTCGATGCTCCACTTCGATCGCCTCGGCTTGCTCGCCATCACCCTCAGCCTTGGAAGCCTCTGGATCTTCCGTCAGGTCAGGGTGGCGGAGTGAAGGCTGGTGAGTCTCCCGATTGTATTCCGCGTCCAGATTCGGAGTAGGAGCAAGGAAAGCGGCGTGCTAGATCCTGCGCGATGTGGCTGTGGACTTCGCGGACATAGGCCTCGATGCGGTCATCGGGACAGAGAGTATTGTTGCTCGTCTTCATCTCGAACTCGACGTAGAGGCCGGGCTTGTCGGCGAGGAAGTCGAGAAGCGCATCGAGAAACAGCAGCGGCTCGCCTTGCTTCCTGGTGGTGATGCCCTTGGCGGTTTCGGCATTGAGTTTTTCGACCGGTCCCTTGCCATGGTGGGTGCGATCGAGCGAATCGCCGTGGAGGATCACGAGCTTGCCATCCTTCGTCATGCGGATGTCCGTTTCGAAGCCGCGGGTGCCTTTTTCATAGCTGCTGCGGAAGGCGAAGAGGGTATTCTCCTCGAACTCGAAGGATCCGCCGCGGTGGGCGAAGTGGAAGGGTTTCTTCGGCTCCGCTCTAACAGATTGGCAGAGCAGCGGAGTAAGTAGTGCGGCAATGCAAAGGGTGGACGGCAAAAGGCGCTTCATGGGGCTGAACATGGTCGGGTCACCGGAGTGCTACGGGTCCCGAGAGGCAACGATTTCGCCATCGCAAAGTTTTCGGGGATCCCTTCACCATCCTCGATTGCCTTGGTGAATGCGGATCACCTTGCCATCCATGCGATCGACGAGAACGCTCACGGTGTAAAAGTTCCTGGTGAATTGGACCTCATAGAACACGGGATCCGGTGAATCCGAAACGGCAGCGATGTTCTTCCACGCCTTCGGTTCATGATCGATCACTCCATAGACTCCCCATGGTTCCTTCTCCTCCTTGGTGCCTTTCCGTAGCTGGCACGTGATCTCGTGATCAGCGCCCCCGTCCGATACGCTGCGAACCGCTTTCCAATTTTTCCAAGCGATCACCACGGCTTCCGCTTCCGTGATCCTGGTGGGTTCCTTCCGCAGCCACTCTGCGATTTCCTCCACCTCTGACGATGTGGGGCACGGCGATCCGTGAATGGTCCAACGGCCATCGCGTGGATCGGGAATCGCTTGGATCAGCGCTCCTCCTACAAGCACGCCATCCACGGTGACTCGCCACTGAGCGAAGTAACCTTGGATCGATCGCTCCACGCGGATGCGATCTCCCGCTGGGCGTTGGGCGGGGAGATCGAAGCCGAAGACCCGTCGGTGGAAATCCGCAAAACGCCTTTCAATTTGCTCGGGCGAGGTCGCGTTCTCCAAGCGCACGTTCTGGACTAAAGCGCGAGTAACTTCGGTTCCTTCGGGATTGAAGTCGAGCACGAGGAACGCCTTGTCCGGGGCTCGGTAGCTTGAGGAGATCATTTGGTCCGAGGCGCTGATAATCAGCTCACCGGGCATGTGCATGCCGTAGGCCTTGCCAAGTGACTTGGCCCTGTCTCCGACAGTCTTTCGAACGGCTTCTGTGAGTTCGATATTTTCCGGAGGTGCTGGGCTTGGCGGTTGGGGCACGGCGACCAGAGCTGAGAGAGGAGCGTGTTCGTAGACGGCCAAGTTCTCCACATCGCCAGGGGTATAGATCCGGGTCTTTGTAGGCTCGGCGGCAGTCGCTGCCGAAAGGCTACCCGCGAGAAGAAAGGGGATGATGACTCTTCCAACCATGCTTCAAGAGTAGCCGGAGGTTCGCGGCATCAGCGTAAAGGCGAAGTAAATTCAGCGAGTTGCCCTCAGGCGCGGAGGGCCTCTTCTTGAGAGAGCTTGAATCGATCAAAGAAGCTCTGATGCGCGGCGACGATGCGCTGGGCGGCCTCGACTTCGGGTGTCGGGTCGGTATTGCCGCGGTCATAGGTGCCGCCGAGCACGATGCCATCCGCGCGGGGGAACATGTAGTAGTCCCCGTGGATCAGATTGTAGTCCACGCCCGGCTGGGGCATCAGAATGGAGAGCTGGCCTTTCACCGGGATCAATGAGGCGTCGCTGGTCAAGGGACCCGCGCCGAGACCGGTGCAGTTGAAGATCCGGGCGTGCGGCAGCGCGAGCATCGCATCACGGGTTGGAACCTCGCGGATGGCGATCGATGCACCGGCACCCTGCACCTCGGACAAGAGGGTGGCGAGGTAGACGGGCGGCTCGATCATCATCGTGAAGAAACGACGGACGTGAGGCATGGGGAACACGTGCTCGCCGGGTCCGAAATCGCGGAAGCCGATCTGGAACTCATGCAACGCACTGCCCGGTCCACTCAGCCAGCCATTCGCGTGAGGGTTCTGGCTCAGGTAGTAGTTTGGCAGCCAGCGCACACCCCAGCGCGGACCCACCAGCAGCTGGAAATATTCGAACGACAACCGTGCCGCTTCCACGAACTGCTGCGCGAACTCTTCGGTCCGTTGCCGCGAGTCGCAGACGGAGAACGGCCACCACTGCGCGCCAGCGATGTTCGACGTGGTGTCCGGTGGCAGTGCCTTTGTATAGAGGGTCACGCGTGCCCCCCGGAGCTGGAGCAGCCGGGCTGTGGTCAGGCCCATCACGCCACCGCCCACGATGGCGCAATCGAGGCCGGAAACCGGTCCCGCCAGCCGCACCGCTTGAAGGGAGCTGCCCCACGACAACGTCATGCCACCGCCGCCGTGGCCGAAATTGTGGATCAGTAACTTGTCTCCAGCTTCCTCGCGCCGGACCACGAAGCCCTCCGGCCGATATGGGCGCAGGCCCGCGACCGTGCGGATCACTCGCGCCGGGTCCACCACCACCGGCTTCAGCGATGCTCCCTCCAATGGCTCGCGA
>Ga0307408_100002880_pt1 | contig 11922 bp, 24 predicted proteins | sample 322Cmetagenome_FD_202116 | JGI IMG/M metagenome (GOLD analysis project Ga0307408, IMG submission 202116) | Maize rhizosphere microbial communities from greenhouse at UC Davis, California, United States - 322HYB-C-3 | ecosystem: Host-associated > Plants > Roots > Rhizosphere > Soil | place... | reverse complement strand
CTAGGCTATTATGGTCTACATCTACAAAACTAGTAATAAAAGATGGAATCAAGGACCAGCCAAAAGTTACTATAATCTTACCTGCAACTATTGAATCAGGCCTTAATGTAGATCTCAAGGCCTCTAATGATAATAATGATGAGGATAATGATTCTATAGAAATAACTATGGTAGATGATGAACCACAGCCAGGGAATGAGGTTAAGATTCCTATAACCGGATCAGTTGCATCAGCTCAGGACTCGGGTAAAGAATCTACTAAAGCTCATGATGGAGATATGGAGAGCCGATGGAGTGCCGATGGAAAAGGAGCTTTTATAGAGCTAAACTTTGACAAGGTTTACAAACTAACCAAAGTAAAACTTACAGGGTTTCATTATGATAAGGCCTATATGTTCCAGATTGCAGGTAAAGACTTTACCAATTCAGCCAATAGAGCTCCTAATACCTTACAGGAATTTAACATAAGTGATCTCGCTCTTGAAAGCAACAAATTAAAAATAGTTGGTAATGGCAACAGTGGATCAACTTACAACTCTTATAGAGAAATAGAAGTTTATGGAATTGCTAAAGATGGACCTCAACCTGTAGAATGTCCTGATCCAAATCAATGTAAAGATGTAACTACTCAACAATGCAGAGCTATAGGAGCAAATGAAGAGAAAGGGCCAGATGGATATTGTAAATTAAAAGATATACCTCAACCAGGAACTGAGACTCTAGTTAATAGAGTAATTGCTTTTGCCGATAATGATACAACTACAGCAGCCAGGCAAGGATTACAACAAATGTTTAAGATTCCAGGAGTAACTCAATATTGTTTTGTTGGTGATGGACCTTATAGCTCAAGAGGAACGGCATGGGTTAACATGATGAAAGAGTTCTTTAATACAGAGGAACTAATGAATAAGTTACTAATCTATAGAGGAAATCATGATACATCTGAAAGCGAGTCCATACAGACACAAAAAGATATTAATGCCTGGTTTGGCAGATATACAACTCCAGACGGTCTTTGGCTCCATGCTAGACAAGTCGGAAATGTGTATTTCCTAGTAATGGATACACAAGATCCAGATGTTAATTTCAGAGATAGAACTCAGCATAAATTTGTGACTGAAAAGATAGCAGAGGCAAAACAACTATTTACAGACAAAAAAATTAACTGGATAGTAGCAGGCTCTCATAAGCCCTGGTTTACATTAAAAGGCTCTTCAAGCCACGATCCTTATGTTTCTGTAAGAAATCTCTATATGGCGTTATTCAAGAACTTTGTAGATCAGAACTTACATGGCCATAATCATAATTTCCAATACTGGAAACCTATGATTCCTAACGAGTCAGACATAAACGGAGAGGGAACGGAACTATTTAGTTTATTGCCAGATGGTAAAACACTAGACTTTGATAAAGAAAGAGGCTGGCCAACTACAATAGTAGGCGGATCCGGGCATGAGTGGAATAAAATTAATGACGGTCCAGGTATTCCTCATGTATGGCATCATAGAGATGGAACTGTAGGAGGCTCTAATAAATTTGGCTTTTCACAAATAGACTTTTACTATAATCCAGAAACGAAAAAGCATAGGATGAATGTTAAAGATATTGATTATGAGGGAAAAGTATTGTTTGAATATAATGCTGTAAAATCAGGAGAGGGATCAATTCCTCAACCAACTGAGGCCAAAGCAGTCCTTTCAATGCCAGATCTAGCCAAACCACTGGATCAAAATGTTCCAGTAGATGCTAGAGGCTCAATTGGGGATACTGTTGAGATAAAGGAAACTACAAGCGAGGGAATTACTTTAAAGAATACAGGAGATCCATTACTAAAACAGTTTGATGTTCCAGATAAAAATAACTTTAGCATAGGTATGCAGGTAACAGCCAAAAAAGCCAACTCAATTAGACAAGTATCTAAACAAATCTCAATACAAAGCACTGGACCACAGCCAGGAGGAAAAGTTCTTTATGATAGCAACATTCATGGCAAATGGAATAATGGACAGAAAAGAGTTGTAGATGAAGGAGATGGCGATCAGGGTCCTAATGGTAAAGGACTCCATACAGCAGCATCAGGTGATCCTAGATTAACTATAGAGGGAGATGGAGTTTCTCATCTTGAAAGCAGCAGATGGGGACGTATCTATATTTACGTCAATAACTACAATGGCAAACTAAAAGGAATGTTCATGTTTGAAACAGATCATGGAAAGGATGATAATATCTCTATAAAGATGAGGTCCAGGCATGGAAATAATAACCATCCTCAAGGAGGCAGTAATGAATTTGGAGGACTAGGTTTTGCTTTCCATCCTGATGGAGAAATAGGAATAAAGGCAGAAATAATTCATGGAGGCAGTAGTTATGATTTTGGTAATTTACAAGCTCCTCCTTTCAAACTAGGGCAATGGTATGAATACGGTATTTCCTACTTTGATGCTAGTGATGGCAGTATAAACGTCAGTGTCGAAGTTGATGGCAAATTGATAGGTAGTAAGAAATGGGCTAATCCTCCCAGCAGTGCTAAAGATAAGGCTGCTTTTGCTGCAGATTCTTATTTCTGGGTGAGATTAAACTGTCATGACGGTGATAGAGCAAAAGCAGCAATGAAAGATCTGCTATTAACTGAAATAGCAGGAGCATAAGCCTAATCAGTCAATCAATACATTCAACAAACAACCTTTTTTTTATTTTTTCAATATAGTAAAGCCATTTATTTTGCCTGGCATATGATAGTCTTTCTATCTTAGCATAATCCTGAGCTGTTTCTGGATTGCTAGCAAAAAGATAAAGCATTAAACAAATATCTCTTTTTCCTATCTTTACTAAATATCTAGGAGGTAGTTTATCGTTTTTATCAAAAGGGTATTCCTGGCAGGAGATTATCTTTCCGTCAGTTCGCATTAAAAGTTTATAGCAGTTAGAAACTATCTCCTGGTCCTTATATACCACTTTCATTTTAAATCAATCGGAACGGAAGGATAAACTATAAAGTTGCATAATTTGCATCTTCTGCCTCTCATGGCAACTATTGCAGCAAGTGAGGCCGGATCTGGAATAAGGTTCATGTTATAGTTTGGCTTGAAAGAATATTTTCCACAAACAGGACACGTTTTAAACATATCTTTTATTACTTTACTGGCTTTAGTCCTCTCATTAGATGTAATAGAAGGTTTCAAAAACAAAGGAGTATTATCTTTTTTCATTCTATAAATCTCCAGTAGTTGTATAATGAGATCTAAAGATAGCCAGGAAATGACACTTTGAACATTCAAATATCTTTAATGGTCCAAAGTTTTCAGAATGTAGAGTTTCATGCTGCATAAAATCTCCTGGTTCTATTGGCTCAGATCTAGGAATCTTTCTCTTTGTTTTACCTTTCTCATCTGTTTTTGTTTCCTCCCTATAACTATCATACCCTCCACAGAAATAGCAGGGCTTTTCGTTAATCCTTTCCAGGGTCATAAAGAAAAAAGGTTTTACGATATCCTTACCAAATAAATCAGTTTGTCGGGTCATTGATTAAATAACTCTCCTCTCTTCTGATATGCTAAATGTAGCATAGGGTTTTTTGGCAACTTGCCAAACTTAAAGGTTTTATGTCTATAGATTAGCTCTGATAACATACCTACAAAATCGTTCCTTTTCATCCAGTCTTTTATCCAGTCAAGTTTTAAACGGAATATAGGCAGGCTCCTATTTTGATAAATCCATTCATCTCTAGCCTCATCTTTCCAGTTATGGTTATGGCCTACCGTTCCATCTATCTCTATAGCAAAATTAAACTTTTCATATCCTGGAATAATAACAGCCGCATCAACTTGATATTCTTTAAGTCCTTCTGATTCTCTCAAAAACATAGGAGGACAATGAACTTGATGCTCTATCTTTATAATAATATCAACGTTCTTTATTATCTGCCTGCATTGATTTAAGAACTTTATAACAAAAACTTTAGCTCTAGTTGTAACATCAGATTCAATACCTCCTCCAGCTCCATAATTAATAATGTCGGTCAAGTATGATAAAGAAAGAAAAGATAGATAAAAACGTTAGTTAAAGAGGCCAGGGTTCAAAAAATGCGATGGAGTCATATTAATAGTAGGTTTATCTCCTTTTTTAAACTCTGTAATTGCCGAGGGAGGGATAGGTATACTCATATTCTGGCCTAGTATCCAACTAGTTCCATTTATGATATCTAAGGCCGTAATATTAACTCCTAATTCATTAGCAATCATATCAAGCTCCTGCTTTTTTAATGCAGTCATGCCAGACAAAAAGAGATGATCATTAATCATAAGATTCCTCCACATCTCATTTTTAGCATCGTTCTCGTCCTGATGCCTCTGGACCTCTTCTAAAATATCTATTGCACTATAGAGCAAGCCTACTGGCTCCCTGGTAACATTCAGGACTCCAAAAGATGCAAATGATACAACTCCTAAAAATAAACCTATGAGAGCTAAAAGCAATAAGGAAATAATTTGATAGCCTGAAAGGTGAGGGTATCTAAATCTAAAACCCATTAGTCTCATCCTCCATATTTTCACTATTATTGTAGGGAATATTACTCTTTTTGTTAGTCTTTGTATTAGTTTTTCCCTGGTAGTATTCTCTAGGATCTGGCTCTTTCTTGAATAATACTATACCCTCAATCCTTGCTATATCATTTTCTAACCTATCATCTGTAATAGATAAGTTCCTGATATGTAGTTTAATATTTTTAGTTTCATAGTTTAATATCTTTCTTAATAGCTCTAGCGAACTATCAAGTTTAGTATTGGTAGTATTGTTGGTATTTTCTATTATTGCAGTTACTGTTTTAAATTTTTTATCTACATAGTCAATAAGCTCAGCCTTATCATCATCTCTTTTCTTTTTCTGTAAATTGTAAAGCCAGCCTGAGAAAGTAACTATAACTCCAACAATTCCGAGAAAGAGATACGTTGAGTTTAATATTGGTTCTAGTAAATCAAAAGACATCTATATAAGATAAAAGCATGCCGAGGACTATAAAAAAATAAAAGGGTTATTGGTCAGTGATTGACTAACTTACTTCATAATGTATTTTATAACTAGCATATTACCGTCATGAGTTTGATACCATTCGGAGCAGTCTGCAGTTACTGGCTTTAGTCCTACTTGATCATAAAATTCGCAAGCAGGTAAAACATTTTTTATAAAAAATTGAACGTCATTATTTGGGTCCTGGATCCTACTTTCATGGTCTGCAAAAACTAGGCTGCTGTTAGTTGCTACTAAAAAAAATATTGAGGCTAAAAGACACAAATGTATCTTTGATATATTTATCATCACTATCATTAGTGATGATGGGAGATATATACTATTGCCTATTTGTTACTTATTAGCATTAGGAGCTAGGCCCTCAATATCCAGGGTTTTATCATCAATCTTTTTTAGTCTAACCACTGGATCGAAATCTCTGAGAATAAGTTTCTCAATCTCATCCTCTAATTTTGCCGATTGCCTGGGAGTCAAACGTAAATCTAACTCCTGGCCTGCCTCTAGATTAAGGACTCTATAACATACCTTTTTAAAATCACCTTTCTCTGATTTTATCTCCTCTATTTTAGCTCCTCGCTCTAGCAATACCTGGACTGTCATCTTTTCACCTTTGGCTAAATCTACATATGTCATAGCCTCATGTCTTGCCTTTGTTGACTCTCCTTTGAACTTTTCAAATTGTTCTTTTCTACTTACTTGTTTATTTTCTTGTTTACTCATCTAACTTTCTCTCCTACTATCTTATTGTTGGCAGTAATTAAACCTTAATCTTTGATAAATGGAGCTACAAAATGATGCAGGGATCCAAAATCTTTAACTTTGTAGGCCAGTCTCATAGGAGTTTTATTGTCTAGTTCTATTTCTACAGTTGTATCTAATGACTTTAATGTTGAAACCAGGCTCTCAAACATTGCCAGGGCATAATGAGATGAGGCATCGTTTTCGCTCCTCACTACTTTTAAAACTGGCTCCTCACTGAAAAAGTCTAGCATTGTTCCAGAGTTTTGATCTCTAGCCTTGCCGTTAATAGTTACCTTCTGATCTTTAATCTCAATCTGTATGGTTTCAGATATCAGTTTAATATCTTTGAGTATTTCATCAAGAACTGCAGGCCCTACATGGAGCTCATTGCTATAAGTTACCTTTGGCATTTTATCCTGACCAGGATCAAAAGCGGTCATACTTAGCTCAAACTTTTTGGTATATTTGGAATGTATTATAATATTCCAGGTCCTAGAGGTTAGCTCAAAATCAACTATATCCTCAGGTTTCGATCTGCCTAATACTTTGATAACATCTGCCAGTTTTATTCTAAACTTTATACCATCATCGCCAGCCTCTATCTTTGGAAATTCCTCAAATGAGCTAACAGGTAAAAGTATATCTGTTAAGGTCACGTTACTATTTCCCATTCCTCTTAATGACATTCCTAAAGTATCCAGCCTGATATTTACCTCATCCATAGTTGAACTCAGTGCCTGAAAAATTAGTTTCAACTTGCCAGGATTTTTAATAACTACCTTTGGATTAGTTGTTATTGTTTTGGCCAACTTATTCAGCCTCCTTGAAATATTTATCTATTTTTGTTTTATCTCTGTCGGTTAGGCTATCCAGTTTCTTAGCATCAATAACTATATTATTTGTTGATTCAACAAGATACTCAGCTCTGGCCTCAATCCTTTCTTTGTTACTCATGTTGTTATGCACATCATTAAGAAATCCCTGGATTGCCTTAGCGGTTAAACTTACATAATCATTAAACGAAGCTGTTAATACTTCAAATTTTACCTGTAATGTTTTTATTGCCTCATCCATTTCCTCTAATGAGATCCTTTTTCCAGTTGCAGAATTAATATAGTATGCTTTTTTTGGGTCAAGTTTTGGATCTGTCCTATCCGGCTCTATTATATTGCCTATGTTATTCTCTGGATCTTTTGTTTCCTGCTTGATATCAATACTATTTTTAGAAACGTCAATAGTAGTTTTATAATATGGATCCGGTCTACCTTGAGCCTCTCTTAATTTCTTATAATATATTTTATCCTCTGCAGTTCCTGTTAAATCAGGGCAATGATTAGCATGATGTGGCACTTTCTCAAGATTTCTATATTCTTTTACTGGCCTATCGTGAGGAATTGGAACTCCATAATCATTTACATGTTGAGAGTCAAAATATACTAACCTTAAACAAAACTTGCAGGTATTAGTTGACTCTGAAAATGCCAAAGTAGGATCGTAGTTAACCTTATACTTTTTATTAGTCATTTTAGAATGTTAACTCCTCTTTTTGTCCTGGCTTATTTTCTAAATCGCTAACCGTCCACTGCATTTTATTAGTGATACAGTCACTGCAGGCCTTAGTAAATAAATCAAGTCCAGCCATAAACGTATTTTGCACAGCAAGGCCCAGATTAGTTATAGTATAACTAGGGATCCTATTGTTTGTCTTTAGATTAGCAATAACAAGGCCTAACCTATCCAGGACCTTAAGCCTAGCTCTTAAATTGCCTTCTGTCCTACCTCCGAAAATAATCTTTCTGTTTTTATTTCCTTTATAATATTGGTTATCTAGTGCGGTCCTTATTTTTGAGACTGTATCATGTCCGTTGATGATACAAAATAAGATACTAGTGTCTGTTAGCAATACAGGCTTATCATATATCAAAATTTCTGATATCCCTGATGTGCTATAGTTTCCGTATGCTACTGCTATCTTGTTTTTATTACATGATAGGCAGATCTTTGTAGATTCTAACATCATCATTACTGATGACGGTGAAGTATATTAAAGTTATTGATCCTAGTTAAAACTTTATTAAATAATGCTATCATTCTAAAAATATGGTTGATGATGAACCAAGAAATCAAAAAGTAACCTTAAGCACTGAGACAATAAACGCTATTAATGAAATCTCTGGAGATGGTAGTAGTTATGATACTGTTATCCAAGATTTATGCAAGAAAGAAAAGGCTAACAAATCAAAAACTCAAACTGCTGCAGATAAAAGAAAAGAATAATCAATAAGCAACAAGTTTAAGTTATTCTATCCCACTATTTTTTTATTATATGCCCTATGCCAAAGAAGAACAAACATCTTATTCATTTATTGATTTAGCTCTAGTATTATCAAAACAATTCCAGGTAAAGGTTTCTACAGCTCTGGAGTTTATCTCTCTCCACAAAAACTTTAAAGAGTCAGGAATTATCGAGTATAAAAATAATGAGTTTGTTGCTAATGATATCCCTTACATAGAAAAGCATCTAAAGGATCCCTCTCCTCCTCGTTTCTCTTAAACTAGTATGGAACCATAATCATTCCTGCTTTATGATACCCTAAAAAGTGGACCGGGTTAAACTTATAACCTTAACCTCCATTTCCTCTCCAGCCTTTTCTCCTCTCTCCTATAATAATAAAAAGAATTAATTATTTATATATATAATATATATATATAACTTATTGTAAGAGAGAGACATGGCAAGAAAGAAAAGTATAGAGGGCTATACAAAGGTAGTTCCTCTTAACTTAGAGGCAGATGAGTATGAAAAGTTTCAACATAATCTACCTCGAACCAAATCAGTTTCTGAGGCGATAAGGGAATATATAAAATCAGTAAACGATGAGGTAGAAAAAATAAAAAACCTGAATAGCCCTAACTATTCAGCAGTGCAATCCGAGAGTAGATATATATCATATATATCTCCTGAAACTAATAAAGGTAACTCAACTCTAGATATTTGGCTCCTGGATAAAAGGGAAATTGTTGATCACATAGATAGCATTAACGACATTCATACTTTAGCACAGATAGAAGATAAGGGAAAGGTATTTTTTACAATAGCTCAAACTAGAAAAAGAAGAATTTTGAAAGGTGAAATTAAAACCTAATGCCTAGATGTAACTGCGGGAAAATGGTTAAAGAAGGTAAGGAGTTAAAACATATTCTGGAAACTCATCCTCCAGCCAATAAAAAAGATTATGAGATACTTAAAGAAATACATGATAATAATCTAGAGGAGTCAATAAAGGAAGAAATAGCAACAAAACAGTTTAAAAAAGAGTTTGAGAGATGGCATAAAAACCTATTTGGAACTAAATACCCTCTCTAGAATTATTTATTTCTCTTTCTACTTTTATTTTTACCCTCCTGATTTTGATATATCTTACCTGCAATCTTTTGAGCTGATTCCTTACTTTTACCCTCTCTCTGAATAGATTTCTCCAGGCTTTTAAAATTCTTGTATGATTTATTTCCTTTTTTTAATGGCAACTTTACCGGCTCCTTTTGCTGGCACTTTACCAAACCTTTTTTCCATTTCTAGTTTAGATCCTAGCTCTTTGTTTGTTGGTTTACCTTTTGGCACTACTGTAGATTTAGAGCCAGGAACTCTTTTATTTTCTTTAACTGCCTCTGTATCAATAAAGCCTTTATTGTCTACTTTCTTCTGCTCCACTTTCGTTCCAGCTTTAATAAATTTCCCTCCTCTTGCAGGGCTATCTTTTGGAACTTGTTTGAACATATCTTTTTGTTTCTTTAAGACCAATAAAGGATATTAAAAAACTGTTTTATTTATCTTGATCTATAATCCACTCAATTATTTCCTCTAGCTCTAGTTTTGTATGCTCAACAAAAGCATTATGATTTTTTGTTTCCAGGTCCATATAGTAGGCAACCCTATCCTCTAAATGTTCCAGGATTTCACAAATTAAGACCACTAAAAAATACTAAAAAATAATAAAGTAAAAACCTTATTCTGGAAACTTACCCTCTTGATAAAAATCTACTATCATAGTAGAGAAAGGAGCTACCATTTTAGAGCCTCCAAACTTTTCTCTGCCTGGCTTAAAGTTAACTCTTACTCCTTCCCTGGCCCTGGCCTCTTCATAATTCCAGAGATATTTATGAAATACTTTAGTAGACACAGAGGCCGGCACTATCATAGTTATCAACCTGATAGGATCTGATGACTCAAAATACTTTTTCCAGGCTGATTCTATCCATAGGCCAGTTATATATGTCCACTTATTATTATAATATCCCCAGCCAAACGGAGGATTTATGAAAACGTTTCCATGCCAGGCTTTAGTCAAACCATCATCTTTAATTGTGTAAAATATTTTACAGCCTAGATTATTCTTTTCACTAGTAGCAGGATCCACATCATAATAGTCCAGGCCTCGCTCCTTACATAACTTGTAATAAAAGTCTAGCCTGGTCTGCCAGTCTTGTTTTGCAGAGCTAAGCATTGCTGCCTTTCTCTGCATATTTGGAGTTTTAAATTTGGTAGGCCTGGCAACAGAAATATAGTTAGAAATATTCTTTTCTATTAGCTCTCCAAAAACGTCCATAGTTTGACCGTAACTATTAAATGAACTCATCCAGACTACCTCCTTTCCTTTTCATCTTAATCCTTTCCTCTGCTTTCAAGTTTTCATTTATCTCTTTAAACTCTTCGTGTATGGTAAGTTTTTTCATTTTTTCACGAGCTAAATATTGGGCCATAGATTTCTTTTCTTTGGCATCAAACCATTTTTTATATTGGTCTGCAGGAATTGGGAAATATTGTAGGCCTCCCTGGCCTGGAACAAATTTGGCCAGCTCATCATAAGCCATCTTTTGCTTAGCATATTTATCCTCCCAACTCTCTATTTTAATATCGTCTACCATGTCGGATCATCCTGAACTGTATCATCTTCATCCTCATCAATTCCATCATCCTCGTCAAAGTTAGGCTCATACTGATCTGGAGCTGCATCCTCATTACTAAAGTCATCAACTTGAGACATTATTATGGCCTCCTAGCAATGTCATTTTTAACTGATATAGCTCATCCATTCTTACAGAGATATCAGAAATATACCTAAAAACCTCCAGGTTAGAAGGCGAATAATGAACTGTATCAATTGTAGAATAAAGTATCTTTCTAAGCTCCAGGTATAACCCTATCTTTGACTCTAAATATTTTATAATCTCGTTTCTAGATTCTACTATATTAGTGCTAGTCATATCTACGGATCCTCGCAATCATCGCCTCCAGATGTTTGATCTGGATCCTCACAATCCTCTTTTTTAACAGAGAGATCTATTACTGGCAGCTCAAACTTTAATGTTAAATTTTTCCAGGCCTCCATAGCATGTAAAACAGTGGCCCTATTCATCCATATCTGTAAATCTTCAAAAAATGGATAGGCCATTATAGATTTAGCCTCCCAGATCCCCCGCACTTATCGCAAGGATATTTTATAGCCTGGCAATAAGATAAATGAGTCAAATGGACCTGTATTTTTCCTAATCCTTCGCAATAGTCACAAGTTTTTGAATGAGCCGGTGATGAACTTATCATTTTTTATCCTTTAACCTCATGTTTATAATCTGGATCCCTATTGAAAACTTTTTCTGATTCTTCACAATGCCAGCAGTGACCATAATATTGAAAGCCAGGGCAATCATGGCACTCAAAATAAAACACTGGAGTTCCATCTGCATTTACAGCCATCTCTCTATTTACATAATGGAAAATGTATTCTGATCTCTGGCTGTTAACCTGGAATACATTTTTTGAAACTCTTATAACATTTCTCCATCTCTCGCTATCTACAAACCTTTTCTTTGTTTTTATCCTATACTCAGATTCTAACATCATCATCAGTAATGATGATAATATACTTAAATCTATCTTTTTTAAAATATAACTTATGAAAATAATAACAGAGTGCCATTATTGTGGATCTGGAAACGTTAACGAGAAATCATTTTTACACCAAGATAAAAAACTATTGATTCATGGCGAGTGCGGAGGCTGTATGAAAACATGGACTGAAACCTGGACTTTAACAAAATTAGAAAAATATACAATAAGAAAAGGTGAAAAGGTTCTTACTGCATCAGGTTAAG
>Ga0307408_100002877_pt1 | contig 11925 bp, 11 predicted proteins | sample 322Cmetagenome_FD_202116 | JGI IMG/M metagenome (GOLD analysis project Ga0307408, IMG submission 202116) | Maize rhizosphere microbial communities from greenhouse at UC Davis, California, United States - 322HYB-C-3 | ecosystem: Host-associated > Plants > Roots > Rhizosphere > Soil | place... | reverse complement strand
CCAGCAGGGCGTGGTGGCCAAAAGCCAGTTGTGCAGATGATAATGAAATGACAGCCATGGGTATGAAAAACTTGACGGGAAAACGCGCATTTTACCTGTTGCCAGCCTGTCAGCTATAATTGCGCTCGCTTTGCGTCCTCCCCGTAGCACAATGGATAGTGCACATGCCTCCTAAGCGTGGGATACTGGTTCGATTCCAGTCGGGGGGACCAACAGCGCCTTCTCCGGAACTTTTCTCCCTCCCCCTGCCCAAACTCAAAGTGCCCCGCCCCGTTTCGCGCCACAGTTAGCGAAACTGCATCGGGAGGCTGCTATGAATTCAGAGATCCGTCTTGCAAAAGTCGAGGTTGAGGTGGAATTACTGAAAGACTTGGTGGAAAAGAATGCCCAAGCCATCGCGTCACTGCGTGACACGATGGAGCGGCGTTTCAACGAGCAACAAGCGCAGATTGCGGAACTGCGCCGTGAAGCAAGCATCAACTTCCGTTGGCTGCTCGGAATTAACCTGACAACCTTCCTGTTCCTGATTGGCCTGATGGGCCGGGTTGCCGGACTGTACTGAGCTCGCCAACCGCGACAGCCCCCTCTGCTGCGAAATTCTTTCCGGAAATTTTGAACCGTTTTCCTTGCTGCTGGTATTGACCGGCTACTACCCAAGGAAAACCATGCCAATTCATTCCCGCGTTCTCATTCTGGGCTCCGGCCCGGCCGGCTACGCTGCCGCCATCTACGCCGCGCGCGCCAACCTGCAGCCCATGCTGGTCACCGGCCTGGAGCAAGGCGGTCAACTGATGACCACAACCGATGTCGAAAACTGGCCCGCCGACCCGTTGGGCGTGCAAGGCCCGGACCTGATGCAGCGCTTCCGCGAGCATGCCGAACGCTTCGGCACACGGATGGTGTTCGACCACATCCACACCGCGCGCCTGGAGGATAGGCCGCTGCGCCTGCTGGGCGACGCGGGGGAATACACCTGCGACGCCCTGATTATCGCCACCGGCGCCTCCGCCCAATATCTTGGCCTGCCTTCGGAGCAGGCTTTCATGGGCCGCGGCGTTTCAGCCTGCGCGACTTGCGACGGCTTCTTTTACCGGGGCCGCGAAGTGGCCGTGATTGGCGGCGGCAATACCGCCGTGGAAGAAGCGCTGTATCTGGCCAATATCGCTGCGCGCGTCATCCTGGTGCACCGGCGCGACAAGTTCCGTGCCGAACCTATCCTGGTCGACCGCCTGCATGCGAAGGTTGCGGAAGGAAAAATCGTGCTGAAGCTGAATGCCAGCCTGCACGACGTTCGGGGCGACGACAGTGGCGTGACCGGCATGGTCCTGCGGCACAACCAGGGCTACCTCGAGCACGCGGCCGTGCACGGCATCTTCGTCGCCATCGGACACAAGCCGAACACCGGCATCTTTGAAGGGCAACTGGAGATGCACAGCGGCGGCTACATCAAAACCCGGGCCGGCACTGCGGGCTTCGCCACCGCAACCAGCATCCCCGGGGTGTTCGCCGCCGGCGACGTGCAGGACCACGTCTACCGCCAGGCGATCACCAGCGCCGGAACCGGTTGCATGGCCGCGCTGGACGCCCAACGCTACCTGGAGCAGTAAGCCGGGCCGCCCGCCTGGCGCCGGGCGGCAAATCCCAGGATGCCGAGGCCGGACAAAAGCATCAACCAGGTCCGCGCCTCGGGCACGGCAAATATCCGCCATACCTCCATATCCCCGTACGTCACGTTGGGCGATACGTAGTCGCGCCCATCGAGCAGGCTCGAATCGAAGTTGCTGCGCTCGGGGTCGATATAGGAGTACATGATCGAGTAGCCGCCATTGGTCAGGTCCCACGGCACGTACAAGTCATGGCCGGCGCCGAACACCGGGCCGGTCCTGGCATCGTTCCAGGTCTGGAAGGAACCGACCGTATCCAGGGCGTAAGTGCGCGGCGTCTGGCGATGCATCTGGCGCGACGTCAGGTTGAACAGGAAACCGGTGCGCTTTTCATCTTCGGTCGTGATGTGGAATTTCCCGGACGAATCCCAGCTCTGCGGGTTGTAGCCGCCGACCTTGAACAATTGCCCAAGTTCATTGGTTGCCTCCATCACGGTGAACGTCCGGCCCTTGCCGTCAACTGCTGCGTGGAAATCCGCTGCGGTCTGTCCATCGCGCTTCTTGTACAAGCGCTCAAGCCTGATCGGACCATTGCCAAGCCAGGTCGATAGCTGGGCGATGTCCGCATCCGTCAACAGCGGCGTTGCCGCCTGCGCTGTCGACAGGATGAGCAGGAATATTGCGCCAAACAGGCGCGTGAGAAGTTTGGCCATGGGTTTGCACCTCCACGGCCGGACTATAGCACTTCGTTAAAACTACGCGGGCACGACTGCCGTGACTTCGATCTCCACCCTTGCGCGCGGCTCCAGCAGCCCGGCAACTTCAACCGCCGTCATGGCTGGATAGTGATTGCCGATCAGCTCGCGGTAAATGGTGCCGACCTCTTTATAGGCGCCCATGTATTCGTGCTTGTCCACCACGTACCAGGTCATGCGGGCGATGTGCTGCGGGCCGCCGCCCGCTTCCTTCAGCACGGTCAGGATGTTTTCGATGGCCTGGCGCACTTGTCCTGCGAAATCATCTGTTTGGAATTCGCAATTTGCGTCCCAGCCGATCATGCCGCTGACAAACACCGTGCGGCCGGTGGCCGCGATGCCGTTGGAATAGCCGCGCGGACGCGCCCAGCCTGGCGGTTGTAATACTTGCATAGTGGCTCCTCAGCCTTCGCGCAGCAGTTCGCGCGCGATGATTAACTGTTGTACTTCGGTGGCGCCCTCATAAATCCGCAGCGCGCGGATCTCGCGATACAGGCGCTCGACCGGATGCTCGCTGACCACGCCCATACCGCCGAACATCTGCACGGCGGCGTCGATCACCTGCTGCGCGGTCTCGGTGGCGGTCATCTTGGCCATGGCGGCTTCCTTTGTCACCTTCTGGCCCTGGTCGCGCTGCCAGGCGGCGCGGTATGTCAGCAATGCGGAGGCATCGACGCCGGTTGCCATCTGCGCCAGTTTGGCTTGCGTGAGCTGGAAGTCGGCCAGCGTCTGGCCGAACATCTTGCGGCCCTGTGCATGTGCCAGCGCTTCGTCCAGGGCGCGGCGGGCGAAGCCCAGCGACGCAGCGGCAACCGAAGTGCGGAATACGTCGAGCGTGGCCATGGCAACCTTGAAACCCTGCCCTGCTTCGCCCAGGCGCTGACCGGCGGGAATCCGGCAATTGCTGAACTTCAGGCGCGCCAGCGGGTGCGGAGCGATCACGTTGATGCGCTCGGCAATCTCGAAACCTGGCGCGTCCTTGTCGACGATGAAGGCGCTGATGCCGCGTGCTCCGGGCTGTTCGCCGGTGCGGGCAAAGACCACGTAGAAGTCGGCGATGCCGCCGTTGGAGATCCAGGTCTTTTCACCATTGAGAACGTAGTGGTCGCCATCCTGGACGGCGGCGCATTGCATGGCGGCGACGTCCGAACCGGCCTGCGGCTCGGACAGTGCGAAGGCCGCGATGGCCTCGCCTTTTGCAACGCGCGGCAGGTAAGCTTGCTTGATGGCGTCGCTGCCAAACAGGCTGATGGCGCCCGAGCCCAGGCCCTGCATGGCGAAGGCGAAATCGGCCAGGCCATTGTGGCGCGCCAGGGTCTCGCGGATCAGGCAGATGGCGCGCGTGTCGATGGCTTCGACCGCGCCGCCATATGCAGTGCCGCCGATGGCATGGCGCAGCCAGCCCGCATCGCCCAGTGCGCGCACCAGTGCACGGCATTGGGCATCGGTGTCGCTGCCGTGCGCGTCGCGTACATGCTCGGCGGCCCAGGCATCCAGCTCGCGCTCCAGCGCACTGTGGCGTTGTTCGAAGAAGGGCCAGCCCAGGTAGGATTTATCGGCCATCTCAGTCGCCCTCGAAAACCGGTTTCTGTTTCGCCACGAACGCATGGTAGGCGCGGTGGAAGTCGTTGGTGGCCATGCAGATGGCCTGCGCCTGCGCCTCGGCTTCGATGGCTTCGTCCACGCCCATATTCCATTCCTGCTGCAGCATCTTCTTGGTCATCCCATGTGCGAAGGTCGGCCCGCTGGCCAGCCCTTGCGCGAAGGCTTGCGCCGCGGCGAGCAGGTTCTCCGGCGCGTGCAGGCTGTTGAAGAAGCCCCAGCGTTCGCCTTCCGTGCCGGACATCGAGCGGCCGGTGTACAGCAACTCGGCGGCGCGGCCCTGGCCGATCACGCGCGGCAGCAAGGCGCAGGCGCCCATGTCGCAGCCGGCCAGGCCGACGCGGGTAAACAGGAATGCGGTCTTGCTGCGCTCCGTGCCGAGGCGGATGTCGGAGCCCAGCGCCAGCATGGAACCGGCGCCGGCGCACACGCCATCGATGGCGGCGATCACCGGTTGCGGGCAGGCGCGCATGGCTTTCACGACGTCGCCGGTCATGCGGGTAAAGGCCAACAGGCCTGGCATATCCAGCCTGGTCAGCGGGCCGATGATTTCGTGCACGTCGCCGCCGGAGCAGAAATTCTCGCCGGCGCCGGTGATGACGATGACCTTGACGTCGTCGGCATAGGCCAGTGCGCGGAACAGTTCGCGCAATTCGGCGTAGGAATCGAAGGTGAGCGGGTTCTTGCGCTCGGGGCGGTCCAGGGTGAGCGTGGCCACGCCCTGCTCCACCGTAAACTGGAAGTGCTTGGCCTGGTACGCGGCGAGTTGCGCGCGGTTGCCTGGCAGGTCTTGCGGTTCCCCTTGCAGGTATTTCATGGTTTGTCCTTTTGTTCGCGGGCGTAGAGATGGCCCTTCATTTGCGACAGCAGCTCGATAAGCTGTCCTTTGTCTTCTTGCGAAATCTCCTGCAGCAGCTCGGCGACCCAGCTTTCGTGGACTTCGGCCATCTGCGCAAAGGCCTTGCGGCCGGCTGGCGTGAGCTTGACGCTGAAGGCGCGGCCGTCTTTCGGATCCGGTACGCGCACCACCAGGTTCTCCTGCTCCAACTGGTCGGTGATGCCGGTGATATTGCCGCCGGTGACCATCATGCGCTTGGAGAGTTCGCCCATGCGCAGTCCTTCAGGGTGGCGCTCAAGCTGCGCCATCAGGTCGAAGCGCGGCAGCGTGATGCCGAACTCGGTACGCAGGCGGCTGCGGATTTCGGCTTCGATCTTGGTGGTGCAGGAGAGCATGCGCAGCCACAGCTTCAACGACTGGTGGTGGTCGTTGGTCAGGCGGCTTTCCAGGTCTAATTGCATCGTTCCGGTTTCCTTACATGACTTCACCGCCGGCGACGGCGATGGATTGGCCGGTCATTGCGCCGGATGCGGGCAGGCAGAGCCAGGCCACGGCGTTGGCGACTTCCTCGACCTGCACCAGCTTCTGCTGCGGGTTGCCCGCCGCCAGTTCGGCCCGCGCTTGATCTTCGGTGCGTCCGGTTTTCTGCATGATGTTGGCGATGGCGTCCTGCACAATGTCGGTTTCGGTGTAGCCAGGGCAGACAGCGTTGACCGTGATGTTCTTCGTCGCCAGCTCCAGTGCCAGTGCCTTCGTCAGGCCGACCAGGCCATGCTTGGCGGCGACGTAGGCGCTGACGTATTTGTAGCCCTTCAGGCCCGCAGTAGAGGCGATGTTGACGATCCTGCCCCAGCCTTTTTCCAGCATCTGCGGCAACACCGCTTGCGTGCAGTGGAAGGCGCCGGTCAGGTTCACATCGAGCATCTGCTGCCAATGCCGCGAAGTGGTCTTCGCAAACGGTGCGGGCTGCGCCTGCCCCGCATTGTTCAGAAGGACCGTGATCGGGCCAAGCTGCTGCGCGGCAGTTGCGATGGCGGCGTGGACCGCTGCTTCGTCGGTCACGTCCAGCACACAGACGCCCACCCTCGGCCGCGGCACAGCCGGTGTGCCGGCTTGAGCGCTCCCGGCCCGCAGTGATCCGGCCGCACTTTCGAGCACCGCCGCGTCGCGCCCGGCGATCGTCACACTGGCGCCCTCGGCCAGCAATGCACGCGCGCAGGCCAGCCCGATGCCCCGGCTGCCGCCGGTGATGAATGCGTGTTGGCCGGAGAGCACCATCATCAGCCCTCCAGCAACCTGGCAGCGACCTGCTGCGGCGTCAGGCCGGCGCTGGCCGCAGCCAGCTGGCGCTCCCGTTCGAGGTTGCGCTCAAGCTGCTGCTTGCCGGCCAGGTACTGCTTCGGCCACGATACCGGGGTGTAGCCAAGCCTGGCCGCCTCCGCCAGCGTCCACGCCGGGTTGGCCAGATGCGGGCGCCCCACCGCGCACAGGTCCGCACGGCCTGCAGCGATAATGCCGTTGGCATGGTCGGCCTCGAAGATCGAGCCAACCGCAATTGTCGGAACCTCCGCCTCGTTGCGCACACGGTCCGCAAACGGCGCCTGGAACATGCGGCCGAATACTGGCTTTTCCAGCTTGCTGACCTGCCCCGAGGAACAGTCGATCATGTCGGCGCCCGCCTGCTTGAACAGGCGTGCAATCTGCACCGCATCGTCAGGCGTGATGCCGCCCTCGACCCAATCATGCGCCGAGATGCGCACGCTCATCGGCTTATGCGCCGGCCAGGCAGCACGCATGGCCTTGAACACGCGCAGCGGGAAGCGGCAGCGGTTCTCCAGCGAGCCGCCATATTCGTCGCCGCGCTCATTGGTCAGCGGCGAAATGAAGGACGACAGCAGGTAGCCGTGCGCGCAGTGCAGTTCAAGCCAGTCGAAGCCTGCTTCCTCGGCAGCCAGCGTGGCGCGCACGAAATCGGCCTCGATGCGGCGCATGTCTTCAGCGCTCGCCGTGCGGGCTACCTGAGACACGCCGGCCAGGTATTGCTGCTGCGACGCCGCCACCAGCGGCCAGTTGCCTTGATCGAGCGGCAGGTCGATGCCATCCCACATGGCGCGGGTCGAGCCTTTTGCTCCCGCGTGGCCGAGCTGCAGGCCGATCCTGGCGTCTGTGTTCTGGTGAACGAAATCGACGATGCGCTTCCAGGCCATGGCGTGCGCGGGCGCGTACATGCCGGGGCAAAACGGCGTAATCCGGGCATCGGCGGAGACGCATGTCATTTCCGCCATCACCAGCGCGGCGCCTCCCATCGCGCGTGACCCCAGGTGGGCCATGTGCCAGTCGCCGACGCAGCCGTCGATGGCGCTGTATTGCGCCATCGGCGATACCACGATGCGGTTTTTCAGCACCAGGCCGCGCACCTTGTAAGGCGTGAACATGGGCGGGATCGAGCGACCGGCCGGAAGCGCCGGCGGCGGCAGCCCGGCCTGCGCAAACGCGCGCTCGGCCAGCCAGCGCTCGAAGCCGGCCACATAGTCCTTGTCGCGCACGCGCAGGTTCTCGTGCGACAGGCGCTGGCTGCGGGTCAGCATTGAGTAGGCGAACTGCGGCGCTTCCATTGCGGTGTAGCGCTGAACGTTCTCGAACCACTCCATCGAATTGCGCGCTGCGCTTTGGATCTTCAGTACCTCGACGGCGCGCACTTCCTGGTACGCGGCCAGCGCAGCGCGCGCGTTGCCATGTGCGGAGAAGCAGCGCGCCAGCTCGATCGCGTCTTCCAGTGCCAGCTTGGTGCCGGAGCCGATCGAAAAGTGCGCGGTATGCGCAGCGTCGCCCATCAGCACTACCGGCAGGTCGCCATTCCAGTGTACCCACTGCCGGCACACGATGCGCGGGAACTTGATCCAGACGTTCGAACCGCGCAAGTGGGCGGCGTTGGACATCAGCTTGTGCCCTTCCAGCCGGTCGGCGAACAGCTTCTCGCACCAGGCCAGCGCTTGTTCCTGCGACATGTCTTCCAAGCCGGCGGCGCGCCACACGGATTCCGGCGTCTCGATGATGAAGGTCGATGTCTCGCCGTCATACTGGTAGATGTGGGCCTGGAACCAGCCGTGCTCAGTTTGCTGGAAATCGAAGGTGAAGGCATCGAACTTCTTCGTCGTGCCCAGCCAGACGAAGCGGCACTGCCGCGCTTCGATCATCGGCTGGAACGTCGCCTCATAGCGGGTGCGCACGCGCGAGTTCAGGCCATCCGACGCGATCACCAGGTCGGCGTCGTAGCGTGCTGCCAGCTCGCAGTCGTCCTGCACGTCGGTCTCGAACACCAGCTCCACGCCCAGCTCCTCGCAGCGCTGCTGCAGGATGTTCAGCAGGCGCTTGCGGCCGATGCCGCAGAAGCCGTGCCCGCCCGAGGTGACCTTCTGCCCCTTGAAGAAAACGTCGATGTCGTCCCAGTGGTTGAAGGACTGCAGGATCTCGCGCGCAGTCTTTTCGTCGGCGGCCACGAGATTGCCCAGCGTCTGGTCGGAAAAGACGACGCCCCAGCCGAAGGTATCGTAAGGCCGGTTGCGCTCCACGACCACGATGCGGTGCGACGGATCCTGCTTTTTCATCAACAGGGCAAAATACAGGCCGGCCGGGCCGCCGCCAATACAAACGATATTCATGCGTATCCTCAGGTGCTACGGAGTTTGAAGCGTTGCAGCTTGCCGGTTTCAGTGCGCGGCAGGGAGCTCAGGAAGCGGATCGAACGCGGATACTTGTACGGCGCGATCTGTTCCTTGACGAAGTCCTGCAACAGCGCCGCCATGTCGGGCGAGGGGTCGAAGCCGGGCTTCAGCACTACATGCGCTTCCACCACCTGTCCGCGCTCGTCGTCAGGCTTGCCGACCACGCCGCACTCGGCCACGGCGGGATGGCGCAGCAAGGCGTCCTCCACTTCGGGGCCGGCGATGTTGTAGCCGGCGGAGATGATCATGTCGTCCGTGCGCGAACGGTAGAAGAAGTAGCCGTCGGCATCCATCTCATAAGCGTCGCCGGTCAGGTTCCAGCCATCCAGCACGTAGTCGCGCTGGCGCGGGTCGTCCAGGTAGCGGCATCCGGTCGGCCCTTTCACGGCCAGGCGGCCGACGATACCCGGACCTACCGGCTGGCCCTTGTTATCGAGCACGCAAGCGCGGTAGCCGGGAATCGGCTTGCCGGTGGCGCCGGGACGGATGTCGTCGCCCGCTGCGGAGATGAAGATGTGCAGCATCTCGGTAGCGCCGATGCCGTCGATCATGCGCAATCCGGTGGCCTGCTGCCATGCCTCGCGCGTCGCGACCGGCAGCGCTTCGCCGGCCGAGACGGATTTCTTCAGGCTGGACAAGTCGTATTTGCCGGCGAGTGCGGCCATCTGCCGGTAGAACGTCGGCGCGGTGAAGCAGATGCTGGCGCGGTATTTTTCGATCGCCTGCAGCAGCGTCTCCGGCGTCAGCTTTTCCAGCAGCACGGCGGCAGCGCCGACGCGCAGCGGGAACAACAGCAGGCCGCCGAGACCGAAAGTGAAGGCCAGCGGCGGCGTGCCGATGAACAGGTCGCCGGCTTCCGACTGGAGCACATGGCGCGGGAAGCAATCGCAGATGGCCAGCACGTCGCGGTGGAAGTGGATGGTTCCTTTCGGGACGCCGGTGGTGCCGGAAGTGAAGCTGATCAGGCAGATATCGTCGGCCGCTGTGTCGCAGGCGGCGGCACTCGCAGGCTGCGCGGCCATCAAGGCATCGAGCGAGCTTTCCGGCGCCAGGCCGGCCCGGGCGCCGGCCGGCACGTTGAACCACAGGGTGCGCCCGGGGCGGCCAGGCGCCGCTTCGATCTCTTCGCGCAGGGCATGGGCGCACAATACCGCCTGTACCTGCGCCTTCTGCATGATGACGCCCAGCTCGCGCGCGCGCAGCAAGGGCATGGTAGGCACGGCGATCAGTCCGGCCTTGAGCACGGCCAGCACGGCGGCGGCCATCATCGGATGGTTGGCGCCGCGCAGCAGCACCCGGTTGCCGGGCACCAGCCCCATTGGGCCGCGCAGCACATTGACGATGCGGTCAACCTGCTGCTGCAGTTCGGCGTAAGTCCAGTTGACGCCGTCGCCGCGCAGGGCTAGCCGCCCTCCTGCTCCGCCGGCCACGGCTTTGTCGAGGATCTCGGCCACGCAGTTCAGGCGCGCCGGGTACTGCAACTCCGGGAGGTCGAACACCAGGTCCGGCCATTGGTCAGCCGGAGGAAGGTGCTGGCGCGCGAACTGGTCGAGATGCGCGCTCGGTTCTGCTGCAGTGGGTCTGTTCATGGTCGCCTGGGTAAGGTTCGGTTGAAAGTACAGCCTGCGGTGCAGACTACTTTAAACCTAAACTATATTTACCGCAAGGCCGGGAAGCTATCCCTGTCGCACCAATGAGGACTGGTGCAGCACCGCCCGGATGACGTCCGTCAGCGCCGCCTGCACGGCCTCATTGCTGGTATGGCCGCCCATCAGCGGCTTCAGGGCGGCCGCGGCCCCGTGCAGGCCGAGCGTGGTGCACCCCGTATGCAGGCGTTCCAGGCGCACGCGGGCCTCGGCCTGCTCGTCGTGCGCCAGCAGCGCATCGATCTCATTGCTGGCTGCCGTCAGCTGGTTCTGGAAGCCGGTCAGGTAGACCAGCAATCGGTCGGAGCCAATCCCCAGCCGCACCAGCGTGGCAGCCGGTGCTTCCGCCCGGTGCTCATAGCCATTGGCCGCCTGGTCGAGGAATGCGCCAAGGTGGGCGCGCACCTGCTCCGACTGGAACGGCTTGACGATATAGCCGGTAGCGCCGGCCAGGGTAGCCTGCTGCACCGTTTCCTTGTCGGTGGCGGACGACACCAGCACGAACGGCACTTCCGCCAGGCCTTCCTGTCCGCGCACGCGCTGCAGCAGTTCGATGCCTGACAGGCGCGGCATGCGCAGGTCGCAGAAGACGATGCCGGGACGCAGTCCATCCTCCAGCTGCTGCCAGGCGTCGGCGCCGTCTTCCGCCTCGACGATCTCGAACTTGCCGCAACCATCGATCAGGTGCATCAGCACCATGCGTGAGACTACGTCGTCGTCGACTACCAATACTTTCATGCTCTCTCCGCTTTTGTTTTAATGACGCGTTGGGGATACGACGTGTTCCAGCAGCAACCGCAGGCGCGGCAGCTTTTCGCGGATCGCCGGCCACAGGGCGCGGTCCGCGGCCCGTTCCAGTTCGCCGCACAGTGCATGCAGCTCCGCCTCATCGAGGTAGGCGGCGCTGCCCTTCATGCCATGGAACAGGCGGCCGGCCGCATCGGCATCGGCGGAAGCGAGCGCCTGCTCCAGTTCGCGCAGGCGCGCCGGCAAATCGGCGATGAAGGCGTCGCGCAGGCGCAGCTTGAGCGCCTGTCCGGCCTGGCCGGGCATCGGGGCCGGCGGCGGCAGGTCGCACACGCCGAACATGGCGTCCAGTTCGGCCACGGAAGGCTTTTCCGGGGTCCTTGCCCGCATCCGCGGCAGCTTGATGCCGCGCGCCAGCTGCCGCTCGATGGCCCGTTCAAGCTGCATGTGCAGCGCGCCTTCGTCGATCGGCTTGGTCAGGAAATCGTCCATGCCGGCAGCCAGGTAGCGGCTGCGGTCTTCGTCGCTGGCGTTGGCCGTCAGGGCCACGATCATCAGGTGCGGGTCCAGCACCGGCGCCTCGCGCGGGCCGCCCGAGCGGATCAGGCGCGTCGCGGTGGAACCGTCCATTTCCGGCATGCGTCCGTCCATCAGCACCAGGTCGTAGCGCTGCTGGGCGCAGGCGGCCAGCGCCAGCACGCCGTTGCCGGCGATATCGACCTTGTGGCCCAGGTCTTCCAGCATCATGCGCACGATGATCTGGTTGGTCGGGAAGTCTTCCGCGCACAGTACGCGCAACTGGTGGGTGTGCGGTTCGCGCGGCACGTGCGGCGCCAGCGGCGGCGCCACGCCGTCGCGCAGCGGAACCGTGAATGCGAAGCTGGAGCCGGCGCCCGGTGCGCTGACCACGTCGATCAGGCCGCCCATCAGCTCCACCAGCTGGCTGCTGATCGCCAGGCCAAGGCCGGTGCCCCCATAGCGGCGGGTGGTGGTGGTGTCGCCCTGCTC
>Ga0307408_100002876_pt1 | contig 11930 bp, 18 predicted proteins | sample 322Cmetagenome_FD_202116 | JGI IMG/M metagenome (GOLD analysis project Ga0307408, IMG submission 202116) | Maize rhizosphere microbial communities from greenhouse at UC Davis, California, United States - 322HYB-C-3 | ecosystem: Host-associated > Plants > Roots > Rhizosphere > Soil | place... | reverse complement strand
ACGTTGAGAACTAGTTCGACCGCACGCGGCGCGAGCGGACTACATGGGTTCGGGAAGCTGATCTCATCGTCAGGCAGTTTTCTCTAACAAGCCCACGCGCGCCTTGCGTGCGGACCTTCGCGCGTCACCGCGCATTCGCATCGAGTGCGACATTCAGGCGTGCGAGGTTCACGCGGTTCCCGCCGATCGTCCGCGAGGGATGCGGCTCGGAGACCTCGTCGATCAGCTTCGTCAGCTTCTCGCGGTCGCCTTCCTCCAGCTTGCGCTCGCGCAGCACCCGGTCGATCTGGGCCGCCGCCTTGTCCGGCTCGATCCAGCGGACACCTTCCTCATCGGGCTGCGTGCCGGCTTCCGCGTGGAAATACCCCGGGCCGGATTGCTGGTTCTCCAGCTCGATCATGGCCACGCGCTTTTCGTCCGGGATCGGCGGCTCGCCATCCCGTCCGCGCCCGGTGAACCACCAGACCGCGGCAATGCTGGCGAGCAGCAGGCCGGCGATGAAGGAAAAGAGCAGACGTTTCATGCGAAGATCGCGTCGCGGTTGAAAATGAAAGTGAAGGAGAAAGGGACGGTGAACGGTGAGTCTGGCACGGGAACGCCCGCCGCGCCACCGGAGAGCTAGGCCGTGTGGCTGGCGTGTCGCTCACGCAGCGGCATCCTTCCACGGCTGCCGAAACCGGGAAGTCAAACTCCCGGACGATGGCGTAAAAAAAGTATCAAAATGGGGGCAGGCCGGCCTATGGCCGCGACGCAGCCGCCTTGGGAATGCTGGGATTCTACGCGGCCCGAATGCACGGTTAGGCCGTCTGCTTTCGTGGCCTGCGGTGACCGTCGAGCCTGCTTCCGCCAAGCTGTCTGGCTTGAGTCCGCGCTTTCCGCAGCCATGCCTTCCTACTAAGATCCCGTCCGAAACGTGTCCGCACCACCGCCACTGCTGAATCTCATTGTCGTCCGTTCTGCGGATCTCGATCGCGCGGAGCGCTTCTATCGGGCGCTCGGCCTTCACTTCGAACGCCACCGGCACGGCACTGGTCCCGAGCACCTCGCTGCCCAGCCCCACGCTGGCGGCTACGTCTTCGAGATCTATCCCGCCAGCGCCAAGGCAGGCTCGACCACCGGCGTTCGCATCGGCTTCAGCATGGATGCGGTGGATGTCTACCTGGACCAACTCGTCGAGGCCGGCGGCACGATTGTCCAAGCACCCGTCGATAGCGAGTGGGGCCGCCGCGCCGTCGTCGCGGACCCCGATGGTCATCGTGTGGAACTTGTCACGCCGCCGGATTGCGGTGGCGAGGTGTCGGGCTGACGCGGCACATTTCCGGCTTCACCGAAATTTCATCTTTCCCGGTCATTTCGTGGTTTCACTGCGGAGGCCGCCCCGCATAACTCATCGCTGAATGAAATCCCTTCTCATTGGCGGCATCGCCCTCGTCCTCATGGTGCCGGCTTGCAAGAAGCCGGAGACTGGGGCTGCTCCGTCCTCCGCCAGTGCTCCTGAAAAGGGCACTGCGGCAACGCCCTCCGGCGAGATCAAGGCTGCCCAAGATCAAGAGGAAGCCAAGCAGGCAAAGGTCGGGGATCGAGCTTTGCGCGAAGACTTCTCCGTGACGCTCAAGTCAGCGCACGAGTCCTTCGCGAGGCGTGACCTCGCGGCGGCATTGAAGACCTTGGATGAGGTTCCGGAAGAGTTCAGAGCCGATCCGGGTTTCCTCACGCTCCGGGGTGCCTGTTATACTGAGAAGAGGGACTTCAAGGCCGCTCTTGAGGACTTCAAGGAAGCCGCGAAGAACAAGCCGGGAGATCCTTCGATCCGGTTCAATATCGCCGAGATCAGCTTCGTGCTGCGCGAATGGGATGAAGCGAGCAAAGGATTCCAGGTCTTGCAATCGCAGGGGGCGGTCAAGGGAACCGTCAGCGCGCTCGTGGATTTCAAGCTGATGCTCTGCGAGGAAGGGCGGGGGAATGCCGCGGAGTTTGACCGCCGCGCCGCGGAGAATTTGACCGACCTCGATACGCTTCTCGCCGCCTACACGAAGGCCGCGATGGAATTCCGCGATGGCAACACGGACGAAGCGAAAGCAACCCTCGCCGACGCCGCCAACCGGTTTCCGGAGAATGCCGAGCGAGCGCCGTGGCATGATACGATGATCGAGTTCGGCTACGATCCGCGCAAGTAGGCCGGGGCGGTGTTAGCACCGGTTCCTGAGGAGTAGATCGAATGAAAAAGCACACCGCCATCCTCGTCTCCGGCGCACTGCTCTGCGGCATTGTCGGCTACTTCGCGTGGTGCTTGCGGCCCTTTTATTGTGCGCCCGATCTTTATCTGGATGCGTCCATTTCAGCGGATGGGCGAAAGGCGGTGAAAGAGTGGGCTCAGACGTCCGGCTATCCGCCGGCCTTGAAACTCACCTGGTCGGATGCCTTCTGGAATCTCTCCCATCCATGGGATCGCAAGACCATGCGTCCGGTCTCGATCACGGAGGAACAGGGCAGCGGTCTGTGGGCGGCGGATGGCGCCCAGCTCTGGAGCTTTTCCAAGGTGAGGGGGAAATGGGATTCCTCCACCGTCAAGGACGTTGGAGGACTTCAGCCCGGGATCACTTCGGATCTCATGCACTGGGGATCGGTCGCTTCGCGTTTGGAAGCATTGGATCTGGGGGGCGCGGTGATAGAGGTGATTTCCTTGGGGCCTCCCACGGACTCGTGGGTGCCACCGTCCCAGGGAAAACCTCGGTGGATCAACAATTCTCCGGAATCCTTCTACGAATACACTGTCCTCGGTCGCACCCGGGTGCTGGATAACCGTGAGAGACAGGAGCTGGTGGAAGCGTTCGCCCGTTCGATCCGCGAAGGCCGGAATACGATGCCCGGAGGCTACTATGTGGGCCTGCCAACTTCCCGCGCCCACACGCCGCCGCACGCGATCGTCTTCACGAAGGGCGAGGTGAAACAGGAGTTCTTGATCTGGTTCGACCTCGAAGGAGGTCTTGCCTTTGGTGAAGGAGTGGACGCGCCCCACGAGACGGACAGAGATGCGGGGTATTCCAATTTTCATGTGAGCCGCCACGCAGCGGCTGTCTTCGATGCTTTCCTCGACAAGCATCAGATCGAGAAGGCGGTGCCGGTGAAGAAGCCGTGATGGGATCGTTTGATGAAGAAGCGCTCCGCGATCCTGCTCTTCGGCATGGAATCGATCGAGTCGGACAGGCAGCGAATGGATCCTGTGTTGCCATCCGATGAAAGCCGGAGGCCCTCGGACTGCTGCGATTCTTCGCAGCTTTTGAATGAATGGTGCGGTCCGCTGCTCATGTGGACTGAAGCGAACCGGAAGGCCCGCTTCCACCCACCAAAGCCGCTCGCCTCATCCTTCACTCGAAAGCTGCGAAGAATCGCAGCAGTCCAAAGGCGGCTGCGCCGCGGCCATGGGGCGGGCTACCATGGAGAGGTGCAGTAACGCAGCGTTCACCGCTGATGGAGGGGCTCAATCGACTATTATCTCTCTTTCGAAAATTCCCGGTTGACTCCGCGGGTGAGTTATGGGATTCCTTTCGCCGTTCCGATGAACCTTCGACATTCCATCACTGTGCTCCGAGAGCGACCGCGACATCAGCGGTGAGGCCATTGCTTGGCTTCGTGGTGAAATGTAGTGCGGTGTGACAAGGGCGGCTTCCGTCCGTCTGGATTCTCCTGAATCCGCTCGAATCCTTCTCCCAAGCGGGATTCGGCTGCACCCGGTCTCTCTCCGCTGATCGTCGCGCCCATCCGGTCCTGAATCGATCGCGTGGTGTAAAGGTCAGCATGGTGGGCTTTCATCCCGCCGATGCGGGTTCGAGTCCCGCCGCGATCGCCATCGTTCATTTATCTGTTTTCGGCTTATCGATTCCCCGTGGGAGGTATCGAAATGCATAACTGTGCCCATTCGTAATTTCCTCTCTCCTTTTTCCAATCCCGGGCGTGTTCTAACGGCAAGATCCCTGGCTGTGACCCAGGCAATGCGGGTTCGATTCCCGTCGCTCCGGACCAATCTTTGCCATGCCGCGCTGGTGTAGTGGATAGCGCGCCGCTCTACGAAGGCGGAAGCCGAGGTTCGATTCCTCGTCGCGGCACCTGCTCTCTTTTCTTTTCCATCGGGTGTTGATGTAACCTGTTAGCATGAGTGATTTGGATTCACTTCGTCGGGGTTAAAATCCCCGGCACCCGACCACGTGTTTTATGACCACCGGCCTCACCAAATTCGAAGCCCAGTCCGGCAATGACTGGCTGTCCCACCGCTATCCTGCGGTCTTCTGCCGTGAGGAAACCACGGGGGCGGGCCGATTGAAGATCGCCGCCTCTAACAACGGTGCGCAGCTGATGCACCGGCTCGCCTCACTGCTGAGTGAGCCCTTTGCGATCCTTTACGTGCTGCTGGTCCCGCGTGGGGGCAGTGAGGCGGGCCGCTATCAGAGCTCGTGGCTAAGTCGTGAGGAGGTGACCGAGCTGTTCGAACGCTGTGCGGATTTCTGGGAGCAGGATGGGCGGCATCATGTCTGGCTCCACTCCGCGACGGATCGGGCCACGCTGGTCTATGACCAGCACGATGTGATCTATGCCTACGGCCCGCTGGATGAATTTGCGGCTCTCTTGGAAGCGGAAGGATTCGCGGAAGCCGGGGACCTCGATTTCCCCGTGCCGCATGGCCACTGCTATCACCGCGAGTTCGATGCAATGGAGCGTGAGCTGGCTTCATCGCCGGGCTGGAAGCACTCGCCGCTTCATGAGGGTGACGAGGGGTGAGGGGGCCGCGTGGTGTTCCTGCTGGAGCTTCTTCGATTCCATCTTAACACTCGCTGCATGATGAACCCATGGAGTCTGGTTGCCGCGCTGGCGGCCGTTTCGCTTTCGTCGTGCGGCCTCTCGTCGGAGAAGGAGGCCGTGATCGCAAGAGCCGGCTCGATCCACGAGTTTCCCGTTCCTCGCGCCACCTTGATGGCCACGCTTGGTCTGGGGAATCAGCGGGGGGAGCGTCACGATGTAACGATTCGCGGTCGCAGGGTCTCTTCCTCCGAAACGTGGCAGCACCCTGCCGGCCTCACGATCGCCGCGTATGACGTGACGCTCACTCGCAGGGAGATCGGCGATGTTCTCCTTGGCAGAAGCCCGGACGAGATCCCCGCGGATGACATGACGCTTACTCGGAGGGAGATCGACGATGTTCTCCTTGGCGGAACCACGGACGAGCCCGCCTTACCCGATGAGCCTGCGATGCCGTCTGTCCCACCTGCCAGTCAGTCGTTCGACCGTTTCGAAGTGAAGGATGGCGAGAAGGTGCTATTCCGATCAGGCGAAGCCGATCGGGAGTCGCGAAGGTAGCTTCTGCCTCTCGGGACAGAAGATGCTCGGAGCTTGAGCTTCTTCAATTCCATCTTAAAGACTCTCCCAATGATCCGAGGAGTGAACCCATGGAGTGTCATTGCCACGCTGGCGGTCGTTTCGCTTTCGTCGTGCGGCCTTTCGCCGGAGAAGAAGGCAGTGATTGCGAAGGCACGGTCGATCCGTGAGTTTCCTGTTTCGCGCGCGATCTTGATTGCCTCGCTTGGCCTGGAGAAGCAAACAGGACGACGCTCCGATGAGCCGGCGGGCCGGACTTGGGTATCTTGCAAGGAGACATGGAAGCACCCGACCGGACTCACAATTACCGCATATACCGCCAGGTATTTCCCCGCGGTTACCCGGGAGTCGATCGATGATATTCTCTACGACCGTCCACGGAAACCAACTGATTTCATCCCCGCGCCAGCGATCACAAAACCCCCGGGATCTTTCGATGGCTTCACCGTAAAAAATGGCCGGCAGGTGGTCTTCCAATCTGACGAACCTTCAAACGATTTACCCCATGTCCAATAGGACTTACATCTGCACGGATTGCCGAACGGCGCGGCGTGCGCCGTCCACGGGAGGATTGCAGACGAGCCTGAGGTGCCGGTTCTGTAGCGGGCCACTGTGGGAGCTGAGTCACAGATGGCGCATTCCGAAGAGCACCGACGTGAAGGCGTGGAAGGAGCTGCGCGAAATGGTTGCCCGCCAGCTGCCATGTCGGGAAAGGTACATCCGGTCTTGTGGTGAGTATCGCATTCGCGAGATTGACCGGCAGGCAAAGCACTACGCCGGGCGCAAGCCATCGAAGAAGCGCGACGATGCCCTGAAGGATCTGGAGAACCAGAGGGCTCGCGTGCTGTGGCTTTATTTCCAAGGCGCGGAGTCCGAAAAGAAGGAGAGCGAGTGAGGTTTTTTGCGAGCGACGGGCGCTGGGAACCAGGGGGTGGAGCGGATCAAATGTCGATACGATCCTATTCCGGAGGAGGAGTATGGGGATGCCATCGAGCTGATCAACGCGCTCGCTTGGTATTTGTTCAGTGGGGTGAGCCTCTATGATGGTGATCTACTCCGGAGAAAGGCGAAGGGGGAGTAGGACGGTTTGCGGGGGCCGAGTGAGGTGTTATCCCCAGCTTCTCACTTCCCAAGTCGTCCGACTCTGCTCCATGCTCAGGGTGCTGCGGCATGATGATCGTCCTCGCCTTGTTATTCGCGTGGTCCATTCTTCTGAATGGAAGCTCGTTTGCGGCGATTCATGGGCGTTGGGCACAGCGACTGGAGCTTCCTGGCTCGGTGCTCATTCCTTGGGTGGCTTGGGCGGCGTTGGTGGCTTACGTGCTGGCGGTAGTCGTGATCCACAGGATCAAGACGCCACGGAAGAGTTGGCTTTCATTCGCGGCGGTGACCTTGCTGGGTAATTTTGTGGTTGGCTATCCGGTGGCGCTGCTCGACCACGGGTCTGTCCGGATCCCCGTGAGCCATCACATGAGCCGCGAGAGCCAGCAGGCATTGGGGGCGAAGTATCCCGACTTGAAGTGGGTGACCTATTCGGCGAGCCGCGAGGGAAACACGGTACGCGTCCGGCGCGATGACTACACGCCCGAACTCGCGGCGTTCGTGACCGGGCTCGTGAATGATCAGGCTGAAAAGAGGAGCGGCGGCACCGGTCACTAGCAGCTCCCGGTGCCGCTTTGTGTACGCCCGAGGGTCCTCGCGCGGCTGCGATCCTTCGCGGCTTCCTTCTGGACGAAATCGGCCTCTACCGTCTAGTTCTCAAGCGATGAAGCCTCCGCTCGATCAGTCACAATTTGCGGCCGTGCTGGCCTCGCCAATTCCTGAGGATCGCGGGGTGAAGTATCTTTCCTACATCGGGGACCAGATCAGAGAGGATACTTGGCAGGAGTTTCACGATGACGTCTTCGCGCTTCCGACCAATGCCCGGCGGCTTTATTTGCCACTCTGCTTCGACGTTGGCGTTCGCGGCGATGGAATGCCCGATGCCTTCTCTTTCTACGGCTACTCCGGGGACAGCCTCATCCGGGAAATCATGGAGGGATTCAGTTTGATCGGGCTGCCCCAGAGCGCGGAGATCATTGAGCAAGCGTATCGCTACTGGCGGAATCCCGATTCCGCCATGCACACCGACAGCGTGCCTTGGAGGAGGATGGATGAGGATCTGGACGATGTTCACGGCCGATACTATCGGGATACCAAGGATCTGTTCGCGCTCGTGGGATCCTTGGTTGTCGATTGGGGCGAAGACAGGGTGCATCAATAGTCCGACCGACTTTTACCTCCAGCGATCTTCCCCATGCCCCAATTCATCCACCTCGCCGATGACCGGGAGATCGCGATGATCCGTAAGAACGGGATCAAGGCGCGCGAGATCTACGGTGCCGAATCGAGGGTCGTCTATGCGACGCCCGTGCTGCAGGACTACTACCGCTCCCACCAGTGGATCCGCGAACTCCGCCGGCGCGGTATCAAGGTCATCTCTGCGGTGCAATTCCGTGTGGACGATGATGCGCCCGTCTCCGTCGGTCGCTTCAATGGCGAGCATCTCGATGTCACCGCTGCGGAAGCCGTCAGGATTTTCATGGAGCATGACACCGGCATGGGACTCGAAGTCATTTTCGCCTTCTCGATCCCGGCATCCTCCATCACGCGCACTTACACGCCGGAGCAAATCACCGGCTGGAGATACTATCCCGAGTCCCACGCAGACGACCGCAAGCCCTGCCCCTGCCCCTACTGCCAGCGCGGCCTGATCAAGGGCCAGAAGCTGCAGGAGAGGTACCGGCGGAGTGAGTGAATGCCTCGCGCCGGATGGATTCGGATTTCCTCCATCCTCGCGCGTGGTATCCTGCTCGCCGGATGTCGAAAGGAAGATTGCTGTTTTACCTCGGGCTACTGGTCTGTGGCGGTTTCTGGTTTGCGGCGATCCACGCGAGGATGACGTATCCCGAATCGCGGGAGGTCGGGTATCAGCCCCCGAACAGCCTGCCCCTGGGCCGGATCCTGCGAGACCAAATGGGTGCGGCGCTGGTGACGGCGTCGTTCCCCGGTATCACCTGCTGGCGGCTCATTTGCTGCTCCGGCTGCGCCGCGATCATCCGGCCGCGCTCGATGGACTCGTGATTGATTCCTCTTCCGTTTCCTCCAAGCTATCCCACAGAAAGCCCTCACCCAACACCATGTCCAAGCGTGTGATCTTCACCTGCACCGTACTGCTGCTTCTCGGTCTAATGGGCGGCTACGAGACCGTGGCGAGCTTCTCGCAAGGACGCTGGTATCTCAATCTGCTCATCCTCTTCCTTCCCGTCTCCCTCGCGCTTTTCATGGCCGTACCCGGCTCCCGCATCGCCGCCACGGTGGTCTTCTCGATCCTCTACATTTTCCTCGCTCTCCTTCTCATCGGCAGCTCCGTCGTCCACGTCCAGATCCTCCGCTCCGATCTTCCCGCCTTCGCGAACCCGTATCCCTTCCTGACTGTTTTCGTCGTGATGTATGCCTGCGTCCTCGCGTTGTTGCACTGGATGCTCTATTCTCCGCCCTTCGACGAGCATCTCAGCGCGTGAGTGGGTCAACCGGTTCGATCGTCTCCCTCGAAGACTGCGGGACGAAGGCTCCGGTTAAACTTCTAACCTGAATCCATGGAAGTCCGGTTCCACGCCAACATGTGCGATCAGGCGACACGCAAGATCGCAGACGCGCTCCACCAACCGCTTCGTGACCTCGGCGGGGCGCTCAGCCGCGACTACGGGGGGACGATGCAGCACCTGTGGATCGACTTTGAACTGATCCGGGATCACTGCGAACTGCGGCCCCCTTATCCCTTCCGCTTTCAGAAGAAGGTGGGTGGGGGCATTTGCCGTCTCACTGGCATGAGAACGACGATGTATGAGCACGTGGGGCACTACAGTGTCCGCCCGGATTTCGATGTCCTGCTCGCGTTGCCGCTGGATCAAGTCGTGTCCTACGTGCTGTCGCGGATTCATGAATCGACCTCCGTCCAGATCGAAAAGCAGAAGAAGCTCGGTGGGTTAGATGCGCAGCGGTTCCGCGAGGATTTCGCGGCTGCGTGTAAGGAAATGGGGCATCCGTTCTGAGAGGACGGGAAAGTTCGGAAGAGTGGTTCGTGTCATCCGCCGTCCTCTCTCCGTATTTCAACTTTCCGGGGATCGGGTGCCGCTGTAGTTGATAGAGATCATGACCGACGAGGATCAGGATGAAGATAGGGAGCTCAATCCGCCGAGCGGGGATCGTGTATTGCGGCGCGCATGGGCGCTCAGCTCCGTGGTTTGTCGGGCGTTTATTGAGAACTTCGAGGATACTGCGGAAGCTGCGGTCTTGCACTCCCGCATCCTGAGCTGGATCGATGCAACGGGCATTCGTTCGGAGTTCGAGGCTGAGGAACTCGCGGTGGTGGAGACCGAGCTAGGATCGCTTGATCAGAAGGCGTTGATCCATGGAACGTGGCGGTCCGAGGGGCTCGTCGTCCTTGCGTGGGCGCTGGGTGTCACGAATATCCCGCAGCATGATCAGTTGGTCGATCCTGCGGAGGTCGCCAACTCGATCCACTTCTTGTCAGACGACGCTCTGCAGGCCACGGAGGATTTGAAGCTCCGGTCGGCCGAGGAACTTGGTGTCTTCTCAGAGACCCAGTTTGCCCTGCACTGGCGGATCCGGGACTTCTCGCTTCAGCAGCAGGCCATGGACTTCCGCAAATTCGCCGAGACCGCATGGTTCGGTCCGCTCCGTATCGAGGGTATTCCTTTGGTCGAGGACGATCTTGCGATTGATGACGTCCCCATCGCCAAGGCACCTGAAGAACGATTCTGGCAGTGCCGAAGCATCGCGGCCGAACGCCACCAGGCGATAAACTGGCTGCAGGGGTGGGATGAGGTGTATTCAGAGGTGGATACCTCGACGTGAATCTCACGCCTTCAGCACCGTCGTCTTCCCTGACAGATCACGCTCATAGGCGTGAATGCGTTGGCCGTCGGGATTGATGAACTGCACGGTCATCTTCTGCTCGGCGACGTGGATGTGATTGAAGCCGCGGGTCTGCATGCAGAAACTGCGATCCTGGCCCATCACTTCGTAGCGGCCGGCGCCGCGACGCTTTGCCGCCGACGACTTAATTGCTCGGAAAGTGGTGTGCTGTGGCGTGGCGGTGCCTTCTGGCCCGTCCCTTCGTCTTGTGCGGTTTCCGGAACGTGCTACGATCAATCCCGGGTGAAGTCGTTCTTCGAAAGTCTGGAAACTTGGAAATACTCGGATCGTCGTCGTTACGACAACATGAAGGCCGTTGCGCGGATCAACGGGGCGCTCTTGGTCCTCGCGACTCCAGTTTTCATGCTTCTCGCCTTGGGCTCTTGGAAGAAGGGGGAGTCGCTTCTGGAGATCCTGGCGGCTGAGGTCGTCTTTGGCATGATGTTCCTCTTCGCGCTGCGCTGGTGGCAATGGGGGCGGCGGAAAGATTAAGGGGAGGGGCATCCCCGTTTGCCGCTTCGGGAAAGATAGGACGACAGGAGTGTCGTCCCTCCTCAGGTTTCCTACTCTCCGGTCGCCGCAATCACCCCTTCAACACCGTCGTCTTCCCTAACAGATCCCGCTCATACGCGTGGATGCGCTGGCCGTCGGGATTGATGAACTGCACGGTCATCTTCTGCTCGGTGACGTGGATGTGATTGAAGCCACGGGTCTGCATGCAGAAGCCGCGATCCTGGCCGATCACTTCGTAGCGGCTCGCGCCGCCACCGCCGGAGACCACGAAGTCCGGTGAGAAGCCATCCACTTGGAGGTGCTGGAGGTTGTGATCGTGCCCGGAGATGTAGAGGGAGACGCGCTTGTCGCGCAGATACGGCTCCCATTGTGCGAGCAACTTCGCGCCGGCCTTGTCGCCGCGGTCCTTGGTTTCGGAGAAGACCGGGAAGTGCGAGACCATCCACAGCCACTTCGCAGACGTCGGTTTCGCCATCTCGGCTTCCAGCCAGCGCTTTTGCGCGATCTTTTCCTGCGGCGTGAGTGCGCCCTCGAAATTGTTGCCGTCGAGGTAGATCACCTTCACCAGTGGCTTGGCCTTCGGGCCGAGCTCGAAGGAATACCACTTCGCCGGCATCTTCCATCGCGATCCGGGACTGGTCCGCGTGTGGGCGAGTTGGTAGTCGGCCTTGGTGCGCCCCTGCTTCGAATCGTACTGCGGGCCGTAGTCGTGATTTCCTAACAGCGCGTAGAAGGGGCAATCGAAATCCTTCTTCGGATACATGTCCGAGAACCGCGTGGCGAATTGCTCCGGCGTGAACTGCCCGTAGAAATTATCTCCCAGCGCGAGCACGCACGAGAGCGGTCGGCCGAGCGACTTCGTGAAGCTCGCCATCTGCTTGGCCACCTGGCGCTGCTTGTCGTTGTTCGTCCCGTAGTCGCCGACTGCGAGCAAATCGATCCCGCCTGGTGAGAAGCGCGTCTCCGGTTCCGCAGCGCCGAGTTTTCCGGCCAGCCCGCCGACGAGGAAGTTCGAACTGAAGAGAAGGGTGGTCTTGAGAGCTTCGCGGCGGGTGATGGTAGGGCGG
>Ga0307408_100002875_pt1 | contig 11931 bp, 9 predicted proteins | sample 322Cmetagenome_FD_202116 | JGI IMG/M metagenome (GOLD analysis project Ga0307408, IMG submission 202116) | Maize rhizosphere microbial communities from greenhouse at UC Davis, California, United States - 322HYB-C-3 | ecosystem: Host-associated > Plants > Roots > Rhizosphere > Soil | place: USA... | reverse complement strand
CCGGCTATTCGAGCCTGGCCTACCTCAAGCTGTTCCCCATCGATTACCTGAAGATCGACCAGTCCTTTGTGCGCGACATGCTGGGCGACCCCACCGTTGCAGCCATTGTGCGCTCGGTGATTTCGCTGGGCCACAGCCTGGACTTCCGGATTATCGCCGAAGGCGTGGAGACGGAAGGACAACTGGCCTACCTGCAGCGCTACAACTGCGATGAGGCCCAGGGCTATCACCTGAGCAAACCGATCTTGCCGGAGGAGTTTGCCACGCTGCTCCAGCAGGAGCAGTCGCGCCAGCCGGCATTGCGTACGGCGGATGAACGCAAGGGTACCTTGCTGCTGCTCGATGACGAGCCGAACGTGCTGTCCTCCCTGATGCGGCTATTGCGCCGCGACGGCTATCAGATCCTGACGGCGCACAATGCGCAGGAGGCTTTTTCCATGTTGGCCACCCACGAAGTGCAGGTGGTGGTCAGCGACCAGCGCATGCCGGACATGAACGGTACGGAGTTCCTGAGCCGGGTGCGCAAGCTGTACCCGGGCACGGTGCGCATCATCCTGTCCGGCTATGCGGAACTGGAATCGGTGCTGAGCGCCATCAACCGCGGCGAGATCTACCGCTTCTACACCAAGCCCTGGGACGACCAGGCACTGCGCGACAATATCCGCGAAGCCTTCCGCTACCATGCGCTGATGCATGGCGGCGACGGCCACGCGCCGACTGGAACCTAGGTACCCGACAAGGCTGCGAAGGCGTCCAGCAGGGCGCGGGCGCGGAAGGGCTTCAGCACGATTGAGTTCAGTGCATACAAAGCCGCCAGACACTCGGCTTCATTGGAAGGAGTTGGCGCAGGGGTCATGCGGAGCACTTTAGCACGGTTAAACATTTTCCCTGCCGTTCCTTTTGGATTTCTGGCAAGATCTCGAGCAACAATACACCTATGGGGTTGTCGATGGCGAAGCTATGGCTGAAACGTCTTGTCCTGGCCATTCTGGTGCTGTTGCTGGTGACTGTCCTGGGACTCTGGTTTTTCCTGCGTGGCAGCCTGGCCCAGCTCGATGGCCGGCGTACTGTCGCCGGACTATCCGGCAACGTGACCGTGACCCGAGACGACAAGGGTGTTCCCTCCATTTCCGGCGGCGACCGCAACGACGTGGCGTACGCCACCGGCTTTGTGCATGCGCAGGACCGTTTTTTCCAGATGGACCTGCTGCGCCGCATGCCGGCTGGCGAGCTGTCCGAACTGTTTGGCGAGAAGGCGCTGGAGACCGACCGCATCAACCGCCTGCACCGCTTCCGGGCGCGGGCCGCGCGGGCAATCGAAGCCATGCCGGCGGCAGACCGCCAGCTGCTGGAGCGCTATACCGCAGGCGTCAACGATGGCCTGAATGCGCTTGGCAACCGTCCATTCGAATACGGGCTGGTGGGCGTCGGGCCCCGCGCGTGGGCGCTGGAAGATTCCTTCCTGGTGGCCTGGGCGATGTATATTGACTTGCAAGTGACGGGTATCGGCCGCGAGTTCGCGCGCGGCTGGCTGAAAGAACACGCGAGCGCCGAACAACTGGCCTTCCTGCTGCCGGCCAGCACGCAATGGGATGCCCCGCTGGACGCCGATAGCCCGCCGCCGCCCGATGCGCCGATTCCAGCCCGCGCACCGGACTGGTGGGGCAAGGGCGTGGCCAGGGAGCCGGCCACGCTGGCCGCCGCGGCGTTCGTCGATGGCGTCGGCAGCAATAACTGGGCGGTGTCCGGCAAGCGCAGCGCCAACGGCGGCGCCATTGTTTCCGACGATATGCACCTGGGGATCAAACTGGCCAACACCTGGTATCGCCTGCTGCTGCACGTGCCGGGCCAGCATGGCAGCACGCGCCGCATCGTCGGCGTCAGCATTCCCGGCGTGCCGGCCGTGGTAGCGGGCAGCAATGGCAACGTGGCCTGGGGCTTTACCAACAGCTATGGCGACTATGTCGACCTGGTGGAAGTCGCTTCGGCCAAGGATCGCCCCGGCCAGGCCAAGCTGCCCGGTGGTTGGGAAACGCCGGTGGAGCATGCCGAGACCATCCTGGTCAAAGGCCAGCCGGCCGTCACCCTGAAAGTGCGCGAGACTTCTCTGGGCCCCATCATGCAGAGCGGCGGCCGCGAATATGCGGTGCACTGGGTGGCGCACGACGTGAAAGCCGTCAACCTGGCGATCCGCCATATGGAGGAAGTGGACAATGTGGCCGAAGCGCTGGCGCTGGCGCCGAAGGTCGGCATGCCGGCGCAGAACCTGGTGGCGGGCGACAGCGACGGCAATATCGGCTGGACCATCGTCGGCCCGCTGCCGCAGCGGCCTGCCACGCCGGTCGATGCCAGCTATCCTTTGTCGGCCAACGGCAGCACGCGCGGCTGGCAAGGCCTGTTGCCGGCGGCAGCTTATCCATCGGTGCGCAATCCCGATGGCGGCCAGATCGTGACTGCGAATAGCCGCCAATTGCTTGGCGCCGACGCCGTCAAGCTGGGCGACGGCGGCTTCGATATGGGCGCCCGTGCCAAACAGGCACGCGACGCACTGGCCGCCCTGGGCGACAAGACCGACGAAAAGGCTGTGTACAGCGTGATGCTGGACGACCGCGCTCTGTTCATCTCGCAATGGCGGGACCGCGCGCTGGCGGTGCTGGATGCGGAAGCGGTGAAGGCCAAGCCGCAGCGCGCGGAGCTGGCGCGCCTGTTGAAGGACAAATGGAATGGCCATGCCAGCGCGGATTCGGTAGCCTACCGCGCCAGCCGCGCCTTCATGTGGTCGCTGTACGAACTGCTGTATGGCGGCGCCAATATTGAACTGGCCAAGTTGAACAAGGATGCCAATATGCGCGCCGCCTCCAGCCGCTGGCCGGTGGTGCTGGGGCGCTTGCTGGATGAACAGCCCGGCGGCTGGCTGCCGCAAGGTTATGCCGACTGGAAGGCCCTGCAACTGGCGGCCCTCGACCGCACCATCGAGCACCTGACGGCCGGTGGCAAGCCGCTGGCATCCGCCACCTGGGGCGCGCGCAACACGGCCGCGATAGCGCACCCGATAGCGGGCGCGGTGCCGATGTTGAAGAAGTGGCTCAGCGTGCCGCCCGACCAGCTTCCGGGCGACAGCAATATGCCGCGCGTGGCCGGTCCGGCCTTTGGCCAGTCCGAGCGCATGACGGTATCACCGGGGCATGAGGAGCAGGGCCTGTTCAACATGCCGGGCGGGCAGAGCGGCCACCCCTTGTCACCGTTCTTCCTTGCCGGGCATGCCGACTGGGTGGCGGGCAGGGCGACGCCGCTGCTGCCCGGACCTGCGGCTCACACACTGACGCTTGCTAAGTAGCGAGGTTCTGCCGCAGGAAGTCCACTGTACGTTGCCAGGCCAGCTTGGCGGCCGCTTCGTCGTAGCGCGGCGTGGTGTCGTTGTTGAACCCGTGTTCGACACCCGGGTAGACAAAGTGTTCGTATCGGGTGCCGGCTGCCTTCAGAGCGGCCTCGTAGCCCGGCCAGCCGGCCAGGATGCGTGCATCGTTGCCGGCATCGTGGACCAGCAGGGGCGCCTTGATCTTCGGAACGTCGGCAGCCGGCGGCTGGGCGCCGTAGAACGGCACGGCGGCCGCCAGGTCGGGCACCATGGTAGCAAGGTAGTTTGCCATGCCGCCGCCGTAGCAGAAGCCCACCACGCCCACCTTGCCATTGGCTGCCGGGTGCGCCTTCAGGATCTGCACTGCCGCGAGGAAGTCGGCGCGGGTCTTGGCCTGGTCCAACTTAGGAAACAACTCGCGCGCCTTGTCTTCGTCGCCTGGGTAGCCGCCCAGCGGGAACAAGGCGTCCGGCGCAAAGGCCAGGAAGCCATCGAGCGCCAGGCGGCGCGTGATGTCCTCGATATGCGGGTTCAGGCCGCGGTTCTCGTGCACCACCAGCACCGCAGGCAGCTTGCCCTTTGCTGCCGCTGGCTGCACCAGGTAACCGCGCAGCTTGCCGTAGCCCTGCGGCGACGGATATTCCGCATAGCCGGCCTTGAGGCGCTTGTCGTCGGCCGGCACCAATGGAGCGGCAAAGCTCGGCGACAGGGTTGCCAGCAGGCCGGCGCCGGCAGCGGCAATGAAATCACGGCGGCTCAACTGGCCATGAACGTATTTGTCGAACAGCTTCAGTACTTCGGGGTCAAAGTCTTGGGCGGTCAGGCGTGTCATCGCGGCGGTCTCCAGGTGAATTAGCGCTGTCAAGTCTACTCCGACCGGTGCATAATGACATTTCGACTCCGAGCCGGAACCAGCTATTGATGAGGCAAGCAATGATGAACGATTTTGCGGCCGCTTCCAAGGCCACCATGCAGTTTCTTCGGCAGCGCCTGGGCTTCAAATTGTGGATGGTCACTCGTACCGACGGGAAAGACTGGATCGTGCTGTTTGCCGACGACCATGGTTATGGCGTCAAGGCAGGCCAGGTTTACAGCTGGGCCGAAACCCTCTGTTCCCGCATGGTTGAAGGGCAGGGTCCGCACATCGCGCCTGACGTGGCAAGCGAGCCGGCCTATGCCAAATCCCCGATTACCGAGAAAATCACCGTGGGCGCCTATGTAGGCGTGCCGCTGCGGCGTGCCGATGGCACCCTGTTCGGCACCCTGTGCGCCATCGATCCCGAGCCGCAACCGGAACGCATCCGGGAAGACAAGGACATGGTCGTGCTGATGGGCGAGCTGCTGGGCGGCCTGCTGGAAGCCGAACTGGCCAATGCTGAGAACGTGCGCAAGGCTGAGCGCATGGATGTCGACATCACGCGCGACGAGCTGACAGGCCTGTACAACCGCCGCGGCTGGGATATGCTGATGGTGCGCGAGGAAGAGCGCTGCCGGCGATATGGCCACCCGGCCTGCGTGGTTTCGATCGATTTGGATGACCTGAGGTTCTATAACGATACCCAGGGTTACGCTTCCGGCGATGCCCTGTTAATTCGTTGCAGTAAAGCACTAAAAGAAGTGACGCGCGGATCCGACGTGGTGGCGCGCATGGGGGGCGACGAATTTGCCATGCTGATGGTCGAATGCGATTACTTCGATGCCCAGGCCATGCTGCTGCGGGTACAGGAAACGCTGGCCGGCTACGACGTCAGGGCTTCGATCGGCATGGCCATGCGCAAACCCGGCATCGACCTGGAGGAAGCCCTCGCGATAGCCGATGCCGAGATGTACCGCGCCAAGCGCTCACGCAAGGTTCTGAACTAATCCATCCTTCGCGGCAGGCGTGGCGCCTGCCGCTTTCCCCACGCCAAACAGTGGCTGCAGAAGCGGCACGCGGCGTACCACCTCGAACACGCCAAAGCTGATGGCGAGTGTCAGCACCACGATCAGTACACCTTCGGTCACTGGCGCCAGGCCGGCTGCGCACAAGCCCATGGCCAGGCAAACGATCAGCGTCTGGTGCAGGATGTAGACCGGGAACACGGCCTGGGTCAGGTAGCGGCGTTTGGCGCTGTCAAAATTCAGGTGGCGGTGACCGAAGCCGCAGACGGCGACGATACCGCTCCACTGGCACAAGGCGTAAATGGTGCGGGCCAGCGGCAACCAGTCCTTATAGCCGTCTCCCGTGGAGTAGTAAAAAATGATCGCGGCCCAGCTCGCGAAGAAAAAGCCCAGCGCGGCAAAGCGGGCGTGGTCCAGCCGCTGCCAGAATTCGCCACGGCGAGCCATAGCAGCCCCGAGCAGGAAGAAGGGCAGGCTCATGGCGTGGTTATGCCAGTCGGACGTCAGGTTGTGGGTGTGCGGCCAGTGCGACAGCAGCAGAATGCGGCCAACAGCCAGGAAGGCAACCGGCAGGACGAACAGCTTCCAGCCTTGCAGGTGGCGCAGCAGCCAGCCGCCCATGGCCTTGATGCGGCGGCTGCCAATGGCGGCCAGCAGCAGGGTGTAGATCCACAGGTAAGGCAGGAACCAGAGGTGGTTCCAGGTCGGCAGGTCGAGGCAGCCGTTGTTGTCGCAGAAGCCGTGGTAGGCCCGCACATAGAGCTGCATGAAGTCGAAATAGCTGCCCTGGTAGGCTACGTCGGATACCACTTCAAAGTAGGATTGTGGCGGCACGATAAAGAACATGCCGAAGATGAGCGGAATCAGCAGTCGCTTGCTGCGTTCCTTGGTCAAGCCTTTGCCGCCCAGTTTGTCGAGCAGGAAGGCGGCTGCGGCGCCGCCAATCAGGAACAGCAGGCACATGCGCCAAGGCGAGGACAGCAGCATCAGCGGCTCGATAGCGTCGCTGGGGTGGGGCGTTTTGACGTGCCAGTCCCAAGTCACGTAATACATGCCAGTGTGATACAGCACGAGCAGGAAGAAGGCGCCGATGCGCAGCCAGTCGAGGAAATACAGGCGTTGATTTTGCATGATGGTTTGGCAAGCTGGGTTGGTGATGAATCCAGCTTAAGGACGGCGGTCTTGTCAGGCCAGCAATAAGTGGCGAACGGCATCTGGCAGGGGCGAACGTATTGTTTGAGGCAGATTTCAACCAGTTGGCGGGTGCCGTGCAATATGAGTGTATAGAGTGCCCCGATTGGAGATATTGATGAGTGCGTTGGCGTCCCCCAAGGACTTTATCGAGTACGAGCCGCTGTTGTGGCGCGTGCTGAGCAAGCTGGTGCGCGATGGCTACCACATCCAGCCCCACGACGCCCGCGACCTGATCCACGACTTCTTCCTCGAATGGGCGCCTCTCAATAGCCGCTTCGATGCGGCCAAGGGCGAATTCGCCCCCTACCTCGCCACCGCCTTCTACCGCTTTGGTCGTCGCCGGCATTTGAAACTGCACCGGCTGCGCTCGCGTGCCGTCGATATCGAAGAATGCCTCGACCTGGCTGCGGCCGATCCTTTGCCGCTTGAGGCTGCTGAAATGAAGCAGCAGATCGCCCAACTCAAGGCTGCCATCGCGCAACTGCCGGAGGCGGAACAGGCGCTGCTCGCCGATTTCCTGTCGGACTACGCGCCCGGCGAGCGCGAACTCGCGGAGAAACACCATCTCACGCGTTATCGCTTGCGCGACCAGTTGGCTGCCACGGTCAGCCGGGTTGCGTTGCAATTGATGGAGGCTTGGCCGGAATCGGCCGACGGCGACATCGCTTACCGGGTTTGGGTGCTGGACCAGTCGCCACGCAACGTAGCCACGGAACTCGGACTTTCAACTGAAACGGTGAACCAGGCGAAAGCGCGATTTGCGCAAGCCCTGCTCAACTCGATTCGAGGCATGGAGCAACCAGTTCGCCAGGGGAGAAACATCATGACGGAACTTGATATTCTCAAGAAAGCGCTCACCGGTATCAATGACAGCCAAGCGCTGGAATGCCTGCGAGCCAATGCCCCGCAGATTCGCCAGGCGCTTGATGACCAGGATATGGAATTCAGCGCAGCCGAGTGCAAGGCACTTGTCGAGCATCCCGAATGGATGGCAAGCGTGTATGCTGCGCTGGAGGGCAACGATGGCGCTGCAGTCGAGGCGGACGATTCGCAGTCCGACATCGCAGCCATTCTGGCGGACGAACAGCAAATGATTGCGGATGCCTGGGCAGCGCTTCTGGACAAGCTGGACGACCGGCGCCCCCCTGCGCGGCCCGGCGATTGGGAGATGGCGCTTAAAGCTGGCGGCAAGCCTGACCACGAGTTGTTGCAGCACTTGCGCACCTATCATCCGTCTTGCCGTAAAGGCGACCCGTCCGCTGAACGCCTGCTGCAATATGGGCTGAGTCCCGGCATGGTATTCGAGGCGTTGCGGGGGATAGAGTTGCTTTTCAACCGGTCACCGCGCCGCGCTCGAGATGAAATTATCTCCCGTCGAACCGTGGCGGATGGTGCCATTGTGAAAGACGGCAGCAAGTGCATCGTCGTCAGCCAGAAATGCATGGAGTTCGATGTGGCCGGCACGCTTGATCTTGAACCCAGCCTGGTGGGGCCGCTCGCCCGAAGCCTGTTTTGCATGTTGCGAATTTCCCCGCTCCTGGTCAATGGTTATCAATACATAAGTGGCGATGGCTTTCTCAAACTGCCGGAGTCAAATGGGCAGCAAGGCTTTCTGTCCAGGGAAATGCTGATTCGCCGCTGGTGCGCCGATCCACATGACCTCGGGCAAACAGTGGCGTTATAGAAGTGCGAATTGTCTCGGCGGATATGTCGCGCGGAATCCTCTTGTCCTGGTACGAATGTAGGTAGTGGCTAGCCATTCGAGGCGGCCGTCAACGTCGAAAATGCGATGGAGCATCAACGAGTTGGGCTTGAGTATGGCCTTGGCCTGCCTGCGCAGTCGGCGCTGCCACTTGAGGGGAACGGTATCGAATTGCGTGGCCGATCCGGCACCACATTCCCAGCATTCCCTATCGCCCGCATAAAGGCGGCGCATCGATGCCTCGTGCGTGTGGCCGCACAGGATGACACGAATTTCATGTTGCAGCAAAAAGCGGTCGAGCTCGCGTTTGCTGCTAGCTGTCATGGCCAGTCCAAAACTAGTCCAGGTGGGGGCATGATGGACGACTAGCACGCGCACCTCAAGTTCGCCTTTTGGACCCAGTACTTTATCCAGCGTCAGCAACTGCGAACGGAAGCTGCCCCGGGCAAATGCGCGCTGAATGGAATTGGGCGGCACGTCGGCGTCGGAATCGATGTCGATCAGGGTCAGCACGTGGCCTTTACTGCCCAAGGGGATGTTCCGGATAGCCGGCAATGACCGAATGAAGTAGTGGAAATAATTGGAAGGCGTTGCGCCAATCGGAAGCGATATTCCCGCCCAATGATCATGATTTCCGGGGATCGTAAGGGTATCGCCGCCCGTGTAAAGTCCTACATAGCGACCGTTGGGTGGACTGAGGTCGATTTCGCTTTCAAAGTAGCGTCGGGCCAGCGCGAGTTCATGCGCATCTCCGTTTCGACGGAGGTCGCCGGTGACAAGGATCTGGAATTTTTCGTCGCTGGCGCGCAAGCCCTCGACGAATTCAGCGAGATCATGCAGTGCCCTGGCGCGATGGCCAAGCAAGCCATCGAACAATGGAAAGTTGTCCAGCCCGAGTTGCACGGCGGGACTGATGGCGGCATCGCCGGTGGTTGGATCAATGCTTCCGATGTGCAGATCGGAAATGTGCAGCAAAGTTGTGAGCGGTCTTGGCATGATGTCCTCCCTGGCTAGTCCGCTATGGACAGGGAGGGCAACCAAAAGTTCACAGGATTTTTGCGCGAAGGCTGCTGGCTGTCGAAGAAGAAACGGGAATCGGCGATGCCTCCTATCAGGATTGCCGACGTGCGAGGGCTTCCATGATTGTGGCCTTGTAAATGCGGCCTAGCGGGACGAGGACGCCATTGCGCAAGACGAGCTGGCCTTCCGGGTCGATTTTTTCCACCAGGGACAGGCGCACCGCGGCACGTCGATGGCAGCGTTCAAAGCCGCTGCCGAGTTTTTCCAGCAGGTCGGTCAGGGTCTGGCGCAGCAGCGGTGCGCCTTGCGATGTATGCAGGACCACGTAGTTGTCGGCGGTTTCTAGCCATTGGATGTCTGTAACCTGTACCACGCGCGTGCCGCCGCGCTCGCTGACCAGCAATTGCTGCAGCGGCAGGCCGAGGGCGCCGGTTGCGCGCTCGTTTTGCACGGCGCGGCTGGCCCCGCGTTCGCGCAGGCGCTGCATGGCGCGTTGCAGGCGCGCGGCGTCGAAAGGCTTCAGCAGGTAGTCGATGGCGTTGGCGTCGAAGGCCGGCACGGCGTATTCGTCGAAGGCGGTAGCGAAGACCACCAGCGGCGCTGGATGGGGTAGGGAGGCGGCCACTTCCAGGCCACTCACCTCGGGCATTTGCACGTCCAGGAAGATTGCGTCGGGCGCGAAGCTGTCGACTTTTTCCAGCGCTTCCACGCCATCGCGCGCTTCCTCGATGGCGCTTACGCCAGCCTCCTGCGCGAGCATGCGGCGCAGCTTGTCGCGTGCCGGGCGTTCGTCGTCAACGATCAGGATACGCATGGCAGCCTCATTTCCGCGCGCACGCCGGCCGGTTCGAGCTGAACCAGCCGAAGGGCGGCCTGCTCGCCATACAGTGCCCGTAGCCGTTCGCGCAGGTTGTTCACACCGATGCCTGCGCTACCTGTGGCGCCGTTCGCGGCGAGCATCCCGGCGTCGTCGCGGACTGCGAGCACGAGGCTGTCGCCATCCTGTTTTGCGCTGATGGCGATTTTCGTCACGCCGCGACGCCTTTCGACCGTGTGCTTGAACACGTTCTCCAGCAAGGGTTGCATGCTCATCACCGGTACCAGGCATTCGCCGCAGGCCGCGTCGATATCCCATTCGATCTGTACGCGGTCCACGAAGCGTTCTTCCATCAGGCGTGCATAACCACGCAGCAGGCGCAGCTCGGTCGTCAAAGGCGCCTGCTGCTGGCCGCTGACGTCCAGCGTGGCGCGCAGCACGTCGGCCAGTTGCATCAGTGTGGCGTCGGCGCGTTCAACGTCGCTGTGCATCAGGGAAGAAATCGTGTTCAGCGCATTAAACAGGAAATGCGGCTGCATCTGCTGCGTGAGCTGGTGCAGCTGCGCCGTGCGCAGTTGGGCATTGGCTTGCTCGGCCGCCCGGAAGGACAGCATGCCGAAGGCAATGAGCGTAAAGATCACGACAAAGATCGAGATCTTGATGTTCTCGTACAGGAAGGTCTGCCCCCATGGCTCGTGTTCGTAGCTCATGCCGGCCATGGCGTACACGGCGTGCCGGATGCCAAAGGCCAGGGGCGTGAACAAGATCCACCAGACCGGCAGCCATAACGCTTGCCGCATAAACCAGCGTGACGGCGTGGCGAGCATGCCGTCGAAGCGCCGCGTGCCGAACCGCTGCGCAGCCAGCAGGAGGGTGGCTACCGCCATCGACGACGACTCCCACAGGAATGGCTGCCACAGGGGACCGCTGTCGTGGCGCAGGAAATCCTGCACCGCAGTCGCCACCATCATGGCCCAGAACAGCAGCCATGCGACGAGGAGCGAGAGCGTGGCGCGCCGGTTCATTTCTTCTGGTGGCGTGCTTCGACGAGGTCAATCTCGCGCACCAGCTTGCGTGCCGTCTCGTCGGAAATGTGATGGTGGCGCGCCAGGTCGAAGATAGCCTGGCGCTCGGCCTCCATGGCCGCCAGGCGCAGTTCGCGCTCGGCGCGGTCCAGCTTGCGGAAATGCTCCTTGTTCTGGTCTTCCGCCGACCAGGCAACGTTCAGGCGGTATTCATACAGCGCAATCACGCGCGCCGCGGCTTGCGGCAGCACGTCGGGATGGTGGGCGTCGGCCAGCGCCAGTTCGGCGCGTTCGATGGCGGCAATGGCTGCCGATGCAGCCTGGCGCCGCGCCATGTCTTCCTGTTGGCGCTCGGCCGGTTCTTCCGGGAAGCGCATGCCGCCCAGCAGGCGCGGCAAGCCGATGCTTGCCGCCAGCAGGGAAATCAGGATTACCGAGCTGGCCAGCAGGATGGTCAGGTCGCGCGCCGGGAACGGATCGCCATTCGGCAGGAACAGCGGCAACGTCAGCACACCAGCCAGCGTGATCGCGCCGCGTGCGCCCGCCAGCGCCGTGGCCAGCAACAGCCGCCAGTGCGGTTTGCCGCCTTGTGCCGCCGTAGCGCGGCGGCTACGGCGGTACAGTGTCACGCGCAGCGTTGCCCATACCCACACAAAGCGCAGCGCAATCAGGCCGAAGCTGATCGCGAAGGCATACAACACCAGCCACCAGGAGTTGATATGGCCGCTCTGTTCAAGCGATTCGCTGGCGCCGCGCAGGATGTCGGGCAATTGTTCGCCGAGGAGCACGAACATCACGCCGTTCAGCGTGAACTGCACCGTGTCCCACACGGCGGTACGCTGGATGCGGGTTGCGGCCAGCGCCTGGCCGCCCAGCTCCACATAACTCATGGTGATGCCCGCCGCCACCGCGGCCAGGATGCCCGAGGCGTGCA
>Ga0307408_100002874_pt1 | contig 11933 bp, 25 predicted proteins | sample 322Cmetagenome_FD_202116 | JGI IMG/M metagenome (GOLD analysis project Ga0307408, IMG submission 202116) | Maize rhizosphere microbial communities from greenhouse at UC Davis, California, United States - 322HYB-C-3 | ecosystem: Host-associated > Plants > Roots > Rhizosphere > Soil | place... | reverse complement strand
CTCTGGAAGAGGAGACAGGTCTGTTCCTGTCCCTCAATTCGACCCGCGCAGTGCAGGCGATCGACCGCTTTAAGGTCCGCGTCACGCAGGGTGAGCCGGCTGCGACCTCGATCAACAAGGTCCTCCGCGCCTACGGCCTGCATGTGGATTGGGCGAACAACGACTCACTCAATACCATCTCTGCCATCTCCACTCTGGAGAAGATCTACGCCGGCGCCGGCGTCCGTGAGAAGGGCGCCTACCCGGAGCTGGTGGACAAGGTCATCCGCACTCTGCACCGCACCTACGGTGAGAAGAACGACCGCACCGTGTACTCCCGCGTCATGATGGAGGGGCTCGGCATCCTGATCGCCACGTTCAACAACAAGATCGACTTTGAGCGTCTCGAGTTCGTGCTTCAGGGCCAGACCCCCCGCCAGATCGCCGCTCAGACACGCGCCATGCGCGATGCCAAGATTGAGAAGAACGGCACCCTGGGTTCTGCCGCGGCGCTGGTGATCCACCGCCACTACAACAACCGCTACAAGTCCAAGCTGCCGGAGTTCCATGAGGTGGAGCCGAAGAACGCCAGCTACCACAAGGACCGTCTCGAGGTCGACAACATGCAGTACGTCAACCAGTCCACCATCGAGGACGCCATGGAAAAAGAACACGCTCACGTCTGAGGCATGAGCCACGGGGCGTATCACCTTACGGGTGGTGCGCCCCTTTCTTTTATGTTCTATCCTCCTCCTCCCACTCGTCCTCGCTATATACATCCAGTACGTAGCAGGCTTGAGACGTTCGAGTCGCCGTAGCTGGCCTTCTTAGCCGCCCTCAGTCGGTCGGAGAATTCCTTGCGGTCCTCCGCCTTAATGGTTTTGGTCAGGTCCTCGAACTCAGCCATCTGTGTTCCTCCTCCAGTACTCTTCTACCCACTCCTTGTTGAACCTGTCCCCGTACCTCTCCGGATGCGGGACAGGCACCCTCTCGCCGGCAACCACCGCATCCACATGCCCCGGCCTGTCTCTCTGCCGCCCGGTGAACATGGCCGTCATCTGCTCCCCGTCGTAGTCGACGTGGGCGATGATGGTCCTGCTGCCGCCGAACAGGTCGATGGTCTCGATACCCGTCAGCTCAGGCCTAGCCACTGGCCCCACCCACACTGAAGGCGTGAGCCGCGGCGCGCTCGAACGCATGGAGGATCTTCTCCGGGGCGTCCCGGTCAAGCGAGCTGTACCGCCCGCCCGTTAGCCGGTCCGTGCCGTCCGTGCGGTACTCCTTCTGGTACGTCTGCGCGCCATCCATGCTCTCCGCGCTCAGGGCGACGGTGTCCTTGCCAGTTGACCGCACTCCCGTCACCAGGATGGGCTCTTCCACCGCGATCAGGCGTAGGATGTGGTACTCGACAATCTGTGCGTCAGTCCTCATGACTGGTCCTCCACTTCAATCTTCAGTTCCACGTTAGCGTAGCCCCGCAGCACGTAGCTGCCGTCCGGATCTCGCTCGATGTAGAGCGTGGCGAGGGTGAAACCATCATCGGCGTTGAAGTCCACCTTGCCGAAGTCATCGTCCGACTCCCTATGCCGCTTCTCCCACACCGCCGGCTCCGCCCGGGTGCCGGTGTCGTAGGGCGTCAGGGGCGGTGGTGCCGGGGCGTACCAGATCAGCCCCTGGGATCCCGGGTAGCGGTGCTTCCACTCCAGGGCATCCTTGACCAGCTTGTCGAAGGTCTCCTTGGTTCGCCCCTTCTGCACGGTGGTGATCGGCTCCTTGCCGTAGTCCACCCTTTCACCCATCGGGCACTCCGGCTTTTCCAGCGACATCACGATGGGCCGGCCGCTGTCATAGAGCCGGCGTGCCTCCCGCTTGTCGATCCTGATGTATTCAGTCATCACTCACCACCTGTACTCTCGTTCTTCATCTTCGTCCGTCCACTCTTCCTTGGTCACTGCAAAGTGCAGCCTGTTCACGTAGTGCACGCCGGTGATGGCGTACAGCTTGCCGCTGTCCCCCTCCACCACCGTCCACACCTGACGGGGCGGGAACTTCACCACCTCGTCATACTCAAACTGCTGGTCCATCATCGGGTTGGGGTTGTCCAGCACCGTGAACTTGTCCGACAGGTACGGCACCTTGGGCCGCTTCACCTTCGGGTACACCGGCACCACCGTTTCCCTGTCCTCCCACTTCAGCGGGGATGACTGGATCCGCAGCCCGGCGCCGGCCACCTCAATGGCCATGGTGAACGGCTCCTGCTTCACGCCGTTGATCACATCCTGCACGTTCACGACCACCTCCATGCCGTCCTCTCGATAGAACGGGACGGCGTGGATGTAGTGCCGCTGCAGCTTCTCGACCGCCTTGCGCAGCCGCTTGTCCGGTTGGTTCATTCCTTGGACCCCTTTCCCAGTAGTTTGATGGCCTCATAGATGCGCTCCACCTGCTCCTGCCGGTTGGCGGTGGTGGAAGCGTTGTCCTCCCATTCGTAGCTGTCCACTCTGTCATCTGCCGGGATGATGTACTCACCCAGCTCGTTGGCCCAGCTGTCGGCCGCGTCCATCAGGACCTGCAGGGCCTCCCCCCTTGTCAGCTTGCGCCGGCGCGGCTTGAGCCGCCAGCCCTGTTCGTTGTAGTGGAACTCTGCCAGCCCCCTCTCGGTGCTCAGCCGGTACAGGCTGTACCGGAGCGTGGATTCATCCATGCCTGGAATGTGCCGCAGCAGTTCCTCGAAGCCGACGGCCTTCCGCTTCAGGTGCTTCAGGACCTTGGCGTCCACCTCCTCGTCCGTCAGCGTCGCATAGTCGATCATTGCTCCTCCTCATCGGTTGCCATGGTGACCATCTGCCTGTCCCCCAGATCGAGGGTGAAGTCAAACTCCTCGACCGCCACTTCGGTGGTGCCGAAGAATGTGGCCAGGGACTCGACCGTGACCACCTCGCCCTCTCCGCCGAGGTCATCGGCGAAGATGAACCGCTCTCCCGGCCTCAGTTCGCTTGCCACCTTGCGCACCAGCCACTCACTCATACTCGGCCTCCCGTTCCTTCTCTTCCTTCTGCTGTTGTTCGTAGATCCGCTCCGCCAGCCGGGCAAAGTACAGGCTGTTGGTTCGAATGATGTCCAGATGCTGCGCCTTCGGCTTCTCGCCGGCATCCAGTGCGTACCGGATGCTGATCATGGCATCCAGGATCTCGTTCTCCAGCCGCAGCAGCACTGCCGTGCTCTCAGTCATCCTCGTCACCCTTCTGCATCTCCTCGACGGCGCGCTTCTCGGCGTCGTCCATGTCCTCGGCCTGGACCGTGATGGCCCATGGCCCTCCCTCGCTCACGTCGGAGCCGCCTCCGACAACGTGCTCCCCCTCCACGATGCCGACGGGGATCGCCTCGTCAGCGTCGTTCCAGAAGCCGATGACAGTGAATGGCCTCATGCCTCCTCCTCGCATGGCAGCCCCAGAATCAGGGCGATCTTCCAGTGCAGATACTCCGCACCCTCGCGGGTGAGGATGATGTCCCCCTCCTGGCCACCCACCTCCACGGTGATCAGGTCGGTACCCTCGATGCTGTCCGGGATGAGGAGCGTGGCACGCTCCCTTAGGGCGGCCACTCCATCGTCGAACGGGCAGATGTCAGGGTGCCAGCCTGCGGCCGGGTAGTCGCCGGTCCCGTCGTACATGTGCGTGTTGCAGCACCATGACGGGACGGTGGCGTTGTTGAGGAACCACTCGCATGTCTCCTTCGTGCTCTCCTCCGCCTCCTGCCTGCGGTGCGCCTCGTTCTTCATGCTTCCTCCTCACTGGCGCCGCACAGGTCGCAGGTCCTGTCCTCGGCGAACCGGTGTCTGTTGTCTTTGGACGTGGGGCAGTAGTCGTCGTCCATAGCGAGTATCAGAGGCAGGTCCGCCTCCTCCTCTTCATCGGCGTAGCGGACCAGCTTGACCTCGGCCGCGCACTTGCAGCCCAGGCCGCAGTCGGCCCGCCGGACGGCGATGGTGTGGCCGGTGATCAGGTCGATGGCCTCGATCCACTCATCCCTGTCGAGGACGTGCGGGTCTTCGAGCCGGACCACCACCCGGCCCATCGTGTCATCCTCCAGCTTGGTTAGCGCGATCTGGGTGAGTTGGTCCACCGGGAATGGTGTGCGCTCGCCGGCGTCGATGTCGAGTTTCATGCTTCCTCCTTCTTCTCCTCGGGGTAACCTGCCCTGAGGATCTTGTCTGCTGTCGAGAATACGTGACGCACGGACTTCTCGTCCGGCTTCTGGTCCTGCAGCCACGTCTGGATGTAGTGGCGGGACTCGGCCGCATTGAACTGCTCGAGTGCGCCCAGCTCGTTGAGGATCAGGTACGCCGCCGCCTCTGCCTCAAACTCCTTGAGGCCGCGGTGCGTGCCGTACTCGGCGATCTGCTCGTCGCTGGTGTGGCCGGCCACGATGTGGGCCAGCTCGTGCATCAGCGTCTTGAACGGGTAGACAGCCACCGGGTTGATGGCCACCTCCTTATGGCCGGTGCTGTAGCCCTGGACGTTGCCGTCGATCTCTGCGAACGGGACCACGCCGATGCCCAGCTTGGCCAGCGCCCGCTCCTTGCTCCACGTCGGCGGCTCGTAGGGCGGCAGGTCATCCCCGTCCGTCTCGGATACACCGAACATGGAGGGAACCAGCTTGAAGCCGGACAGGTACTGGTGTTCCTCTCCGTCCTTGTCTTCCTTCTTCCGGAACATCGGGACGTAGATGGACTTGGCCTTGGAGCCCTTGCGCACCTGCCTGCCCAGCGCGATCCACCCCTTGTAGGTGTTCACCGGTTCGAACAGACCCTGGATCATCAGGAGCACCTGATTGCCGAGCGAGAACCTGCGGAACCTGTTATAGGTGTTGCCCGCCTCTCCCGGCATCTCCAGTGCCGCCTTCAGCAGGTCATGCCACTCCGGGGGCGTCGTCAGACGCTCCGGTGCGGCGGTGGTTGTTGTCATTAGTCCTCCTCTGTTCTCCTGACTTCCTCGTTGATCTTGTCCAGAGCCTCCTGCAGCAGCTTCCGCAGCTGATCGGGGGTGCCTTGGATGTAGAACACCTCGTCGTAGTTGAGGATCAGCCCCAGCTGCCCCTCAGGGATGACATCCATGCCGACCTCTTCGCCGGCTGGAAAGATGGTGACCCGGACGTCTTCAGCGCCCGCGCCCTCGTACCGGGTGCTCACCGCTTGATCTCCTCGAAGATCTTGTCGATCTGCTCCTGCTCCAGACCGGTCTCGTTGCCCTCGTCATCGACGGGACCGACAACGACCGCGTCTCCGGCGATGTAGTCCAGCATGGAGATCGCTCCGTGCCTCTTGGCAAGGTAGGTGGCTCTCCGGTTGCCCGGCAGGCCCTCCAGCTTGCCCTCCTCGTTGAGGTAGATGCTCGCCGCGTCGTCCTGGAAGCTGACCACCTCGATCATGCCTCCCACCCTCTTGGTGAGGAACGGGTAGTCGATGCGCTCCACGTTCTCGACGTAGGCCACCTCCGCCTCATTGGCGGGGATGATTACTGCTTTCATGCGTTGCTCCTTCGGTTGTGGTTGGGTATTCGAGGGGGCACTTCTTCTGCCTCTGCCTCCTCGGGGGATTGTACGGCGCTTTCGGCGACTCCAACGAGCGCGACGAGCGCCAGCGCCATTGCCACCCTGTTGAACGCGGCCCGGGTCATCATGCGTCCAGGATCTTGTCCATGACCTCTGCGTAGGTCTCCAGCACCTCGGCGGCGCCGCCGGCGTAGATGACGTAAGCCTTCTCGGGTGCCAGCCTGACGCCGTCGCGGGACATGCCGGGAACGGTAACGACCGCGCTGATGCGCTCGACGACAATGGTCACCGTGCCCTCTCCCGCCCTCTGCGCATCACGCAGGTGGATTACCGGTCCCAGCTCAGCCATCGTCCCTCCTCCTCGGCCCTGTCAGCCTCTGCCCAGGGGTTCGGGTGGAGTAGTTCCATCAGCTCCTTGTCCAGCTCCTCGCGGGACTTCTTGTCCTTCTCCATGCCTCTCCTTAGAATGCGGCCACTTGGCCGGGGATGGGCTTCTCCGACGGCCTCTCCATCAGCGCGTTGGCCGCGCTCCGGGGGTCCAGCGGGTACTTCTCCATCAGCACGTCGATGGAGGTGGTGCGTGCCTCGCACAGGATGGCCACGGCGTCTTGTTCGAACTCCTCGCCGGTGACGTGTGCGATGTGGTCGGCCACGAGTTCCTCGTAGTCGTCTTCCTTGATGGTGATCTCCACGTTCTCGCGGTAGATCTCATCCTCGGCTTCTGCGACGTGGAGGAACGGGGTCTCTTCGTCCAGCGTCTCCTCCAGGTACATGGCGATGGTGGCGTAAACGCGCATGCCTTCCATGTACCGCTCCTCTTCCCAGTAGCCGGGGTACATGAAGCTGTGGAAGCCGTCGTAGCTGGTCCAGCGTTCCCGCATCCACTCCTCGCGGTCCTTGCCGGACTTGCGGTACCACTTCTTGAGCCTCAGCCAGTCCACCGTGTAGGTGGCCGTGTAGCTGTCCGTCTCAAAGTTGTAGTACTGCGGGCTCCAGTTGCTCACGTACTCGATGCTCTCGATGATCTCGTCGTAGTAGACCGCCCCGAGGATGCCCTCGATGGACGCCTCGGCCAGACCACGCTTGATGCCCTCGTGGTTGTAGTCGAAGTTGAGTACGCGCCACGCCGTCTCCTTGTCGATGCCGTACTCCTCATCCAGCCACTCGATCTCGTTCTCTTGCCACGAGTCTCCGGTGAACGTCTGGTACGTGTCGATGGTGACGTGCGGCAGGGTGTTGGACTGAAGATCAATCCGCACCTTGACGCGACCATCGTCGCCCTTGAACTTCTCTACGGTATACATCGCCTATGGCGTCTCCTTATGTAGTTGGAATGGTTGGTTGTTTATGCCACTTTTTCAGTGGTGACCGTCTCTCCCGGGAAGAGCGTTAGGAAGCACGCTCCACCCGCGCCCAGTGGCTGGAGCGAGAGTTCGTAGACGTGCCCGCCGCGCTCGGCTGGCTGCTTCTCCACCTTCTCGACCTCGAACCACATGCCGTAGCGGAGAACCTTGTCTCCGGTGCGGACGTCTTCGACTTTGATGCGCATGCTCAACCGAGCACCTCCATTGCGTAGTCGGTGATCTCACCTTCCGGGGTGAGCAGGCCGTTCTCGATGAGAGCGGCAGCGGTGCGGCCGTAGGACCCTTGCAGGTTCCACGCGGTACCGCTCTTGACCAATTCGCTGAACAGTTCCAGCGTCTCGGCCGCGTCAAGTTCTCCCATTTCATAGGCCATGATCTGGCCTACGACATCGCTCATATCTAACCGTCCCTTGTTGGTTTGTATTCGACCGCGACCTCGTACTGGCCGCGCTGACGCAGGGTGTGCTGGCATTCGTCCAGCAGGCCCTGCTGCTGCGCCTCAACGGTTGCCCGGTCTGCCGGGAACCATTGGGAAACGTAGGGGTCCTTGGATGCATAGAGCCACTGCGGATGGTCCTTGCACCGGATGATCACCTTGTCGCCCCGGTCAAAGTGCCGCACGTCTTCGATGGGCGTGCCTGCCGGGTAGACGGCGATTGGCTCCTCGTTCATGGACGGCTCAGTTTCTGCCGCCGCTTAGCGGCTTTGCGCCGCTCTGCGGAGACGGTTGTCTGCGCCGTGCGCGGACCCAGGGTCTCCATGTATGCATGGACCTCGATCCTGCGCGCCACCTTCAGCGCCTTGAGGGCATGTGATTTGCCCATCATGGCACCACCTCCTTTTGTTGATTGATTGAGTGGCCATGGCGGGGCTTGAACCCGCCTGCGCGCCTTGAACGCTTGGCCTGTACTGCTTAGAAGCCGTTGAGGTAGTCCTCGGCCTCCTGGGCGATCTGCTCTGCCAGAACCTCGCCGAGCGTCCGGTGCCCGGCTGCCTTGGCCGCCTCGTTGAACTTGGCGTCCAGCGCGGCGGCGATCTCGGCCGGGATTTCTTCATCCTGGCCCCAGAACTGCTCCCGTGCCTGCGCGATCTGAAGCCGTACCACGACTTCAGCGGCCGTGAGGTTCTCCTCGTGGCTGACGACTTCCTCCTGCTCCCACGGGAACATCGGAAGCGATCGCACCTGCACGATGAACGTGGCCGTCTCCGAGACGTAGGACGCCAGAAGAATGACGCCTGCGCCTTGGAAGACCGTGCCCGCCGTCTCGTTGGGGCGAGACATCAGGGCAGTGATCACACCCTCCGGGGTGCCGTCGAATTCGCTGCCCTGTGCTGAGTTGTTGTCCATGGTTCTCCTTTGTGTGGTTCCGTGGCGTGTTCCACGAAACTCCCGATCAGGGCTGGGGTCTTGTCCCAGCCCGCCGGGCGCTCAGTGGCGACTTGGTATTGCGGGGTCTTACTGTTCGCCGAGGAACATCTCGGCCTCGGCGGCGAGGGTGATCATCCGGAGCTGGCCGAGGAGGTCCTCGATCGTCTCCGTCGGGACCGGCTCCTGCAGGCCCTGGAAGTGGTCCTTGGTCTGCAGGATCTGCAGGCGGATGACGACTTCCTCGGCCGTCAGCGGACCCTCTGCGTTGAGCACCTGCTCTTCGTCCCACGGGAACACGGCCGTCGTGTGCACCTCGAAGTAGAAGCGCTCATCTTCCGGGTTGTAGAGGACGTGGCTGTGGATGCCGACGTTCTCGAAGAACGTCACCGCCGCTTCTCCCGGGCGCTCCTTGAGGGCGATGATGATGCCCTCCGGGGTGCCGTTGTGGTCGCTGACCGGGGCTACTTCTTCGCTCATGTGTCTCCTTCTGGCTGGTTCCGTGGCGTGTTCCACAAAACTCCCGAATGGCTGGGCGTCTTTCGTCCCAGCCACACCGGAATCCGGTGGCATTAGTTGTTGCGGGGGTGCCCTTGCATCTCCCATGCGTCTCCTTAGCGGAATGTGCCCATGAATGCGAGCACGAGGGTAATTACCGACGGTGCCCCTATGAGAGCGATGATGAGAAATTCACCTGCGCCTCTCCGGGGGTGGTTAGATGCCGATTGCATCGGCCAGCCATTCCGCCTGTGCGTCTCTCAGGTAGTGGCGGGCGAGAACCGAATGGATCACCTGCGCCTCTCCCGTGGAGAGATCGAATATCGCTTCCTGATCCGCGTTTTCAGCGGCCCGGACGGCCATTCCGTGGTTGGTGTATGTTTCCACCGGTTCCACGGTTAGGACCATTTCGCCCCATGGCCGTTTATCGACCCATAGGCCGATGGCGGACCAGGAATTGCGAATGCCTGCGGCGGCGAGTGCGTCCAATACCGCCTGTAGGATTTCGTCGGTACCAACCGGCCATGGCAGGTTGATTTCCAGATCATGGCCTATACCAACAACCCATGTCGGTGGTTGGTATTTATCCATCCGGAGCAACGAATACGGCATCCCGTAAGGGGATGCATTTATCGTCGCGCCGCCGGTAGCCAGTAGTTCCGGTAGGACTACGTCCCGAACGAATTGCTCATCCATTGGACTCCCTTCGATCTATGCCAATGACTTTCATTGGCGGGTTACAGATACAAGCATGACGACACTGTCAATACTCAAGTGCGAACGTGCACCCTTGCCGGGTGCATCCCCGGCCACGGCCGTGCATGCCGTGCATGCCAGCAATGGAGGGGAAAGCATATTGAGAATGATTATCGTTCGTTCTAGGTTTCCCTATTGCGAATGATTATCATTCGGTCTAGCTGGGTTGCCCCGTGTGAAGAGCATCCCCGGATTGTCAATACTCAAGTGCGAACGTGCATGGCGGATTGTCCAGAACGCGCGTACTGTCAGGGGTACGGGGCAACCTGCCCCGGGGGAGACGAAAGGCAGGTGGTGCGAGGGCAGTAATCCGGCCGGGGATAAATTCCGGATCCAATTGTTATTTGAGAATTCAATAGAGTCCAAACAGGGTAAACGGATTATTGCCCGGCCTATTGCCTAAACGGCATAGGGATAAACGAACAAAACGAAAGGCAAGAAAATGTCAGTACCAAAAGTCCTAACGCCGGAATTGGCGAAAAGGAAATTTGAGCGTAAGCAGGAATTGCGGGCAATGGCTAAGGACATGGGAATTAGTGTCCACAAATTGGCAAGGGAATTGTCAATTGACCGGGAAATTGGTCTGGCCAATAAAGAGTCTCGCCGAATTACCGGGAATGAGTCGAATGAGAATTCACGGCAGCGAATGGTAGACCGTGTGGCGGAAAAGGTCTTTATCGGGACCAATTCCGAAAAGGCATTCGGATATGCCCGGGAATGGAGCGAATTGCAACGGCGGTCCGCTAATTCGGATCCTGCCGTAATTGCATCCCGCAAAATATTCCGGGCAATTCCCGCCGGAAAAGACGCAATTGTTTCCACTCGAAAGGGCTGGGAGATTGTCACAATTGCCCGGCCGGAAAAGGCGCTCAACGAAAAGGCAATTGCCCGGCAATTGGCGAAAGTCGAAAAGGTAGCGAATTCAGCCGTTGAAAAGGCGAATTCAGCCCGGGAATTGGCGGACGCTAAAACAGTCCTGAAAAGGACTCCGAAAGCGCTAAAACAAAATGCGGAAAGGCTGGCCGGAATTGCTGACGTTGAATTGGCAAAAGTCCGGAAAGTCCAGTCGCAATTGCGGAAAGCGCAAAATCAGCATTCCGCGTCGAATTTGGTGATTGTTCCTGTAAAGGACATTCGCATTTCATTGCGTCCGCAATCAATGGCAAATTCGGTTGCCCGGGCAATGAAAGACATACCGGAAAGGAAAGACGTTCACCCTTTCCCGTCGCAAATTCGAATTCGGGATCACCGGCAATTCAGCCCACATTCCTATGAGTCGCAACCGGAAAGGGATTATCGGCGCTACGTCGAAATGATGGAGCGAATTGCGGAATTGGAAAGGGAGCGCGAAATTCAGACCGAAAGGCGAGAGCGCTATTTCCGGGAAATGGCCGAAAAGGCAATGGCCGAATTTTGGGAGCAACACGAAAAGCAGGAAAGGGAAAGGAAAGAAAAGGCAAAAGCAAGAATGGCAAACAACCGGGCAAATTGGTCACCGGAGCGAAAGGCAATTGAGAGAATGCAAAACAAAGAATCTCAGCGCCGGGCAAAGCTCAAGAAAGGAAAGTAGGGAAATGGAAATGTTGGACGAATTCCGCACCGCATTTCATTACTGCATTTCAATGGCACGAATTACCGGTTGGACACAATCCAAAACGGTATGGCTTGAATATGCAGCGATAAACCGTCGCCGAATTGCCGAATTGAAAAGGTGAATTCGGTAATTGAATTGGCCGGGCAATTTGCCCGGCCTTTTCTTTTGCCCAATTCCGCCTATCGCGAATGATTACCATTAGCAGGCAGGGCCGGACTGGTTATAACCAGTCCGGTTATAACCAGTGCCTGTAAGATGTCTGATGTCTGGCATTAGTCCTTGCCTGTAGGGCATGCCCGGTAAACGCCCGGGCAAGCAAGGGCAAAACAGGCTAGGTAACCCGCGTTACCTTGCGTTCTAACGGCCTATTGGGTATCCCGTGGATGAGAGTACCGGAAAGGGTATCAAGGCCGTTAGAAAGGCGTATAAGGGCAGTACGCGCCAGTAACATGGATCCGCCTATGTTACCGGCCGGTAGCATACTGGCGTGAAACCGTTTTCCGACACGCCGTAGTAAGCGCTTTCTTCGGTTGACCGAAGAAAGCGCTTTCTTGCCTTCTAACGTCCAAACTCGGATCGATGGTCTCCCAGTGCCACTATGGAAATTCCAAGGGCTTAGCAAGCGCTTTCCCGGACACGCAATTCCGGCGTGTCGAAACCGCTTTCTTTGAGACTCATTCTCATTATTAACAACGCGGTCGGGCGTGTCGCCGGTAGGGTTGAGTCAGGTACGCTCAAGCCTATGTTACCGTCCAGTAACATGAGCTCGGTAGGCTCTGCTTAGTTGAGTCGGGTCCGCTCAAGTCTCGAGGGTAGGTCATAT